>Ga0335070_10002297_pt1 | contig 22286 bp, 17 predicted proteins | sample Lox_Sample_13_FD_206722 | JGI IMG/M metagenome (GOLD analysis project Ga0335070, IMG submission 206722) | Soil microbial communities from Loxahatchee National Wildlife Refuge, Florida, United States - Lox_Sample_1.3 | ecosystem: Environmental > Terrestrial > Soil > Wetlands | place: USA...
GCGGAGAGCTGATAGCTAGATTCCCAAAAGCTTGTAGCCGCTGAAGAGTAGCAAGACGGCGATGCCGACCCGGAGCACGCGCACCGGCATATGAGGGGAGACGCGGGCTCCCAGCAACACGCCCGGGATCGAGCCTAACAGCAGCATCGGCATCATCGCCCAGTTCACGTGGCCGTTGTACAGATGGACGCTCGCCGTGGACGTCACCAGCAGCGCGGCATGGAGGACGTCAGTGCCAATCAATCTGGCCGTCGACTGCGGGTAGAGCGACAACAGAAAGGGAGCCAGCAGGGAACCGCTTCCAACCGAAGTCAAACCCACTGAAAAACCCGTGAATCCCGCCCAGAAAGGAGCCCCCCATTTTCGCAGCCACACGGCCCGCGGATGCAAGAAGTTCATAGGCCGTTTCCTGGGCATGCGAAAAATCATCACGGCGGCAGCAAGAATCAGAGCGGCGCCCAGCGCTTTTCGGAGAAACACGTCGGCGTCATACCCTCGCTTTCTGATCTCGTTGAGCAGCCACACTCCGAGCAAGCCTGCTGGAACACTGGTGCAGGCTAACCGGAGAGCCAGACGCACGTCCGCGGTGCCCTGCCGCCAGTGTGCCCAGGCGCCCATCATTTTAGTAATCGACGTATATGCCAGATCCGTACCTACAGCGACCACCGGCCGTACGCCCATAATCAAAATCAGGATCGGCGTCATCAGGGCAGCGCCGCCCACACTCGTCAGCCCGATCAGCATTCCCACGCCGAAGCTGAGGAGCACCAGAGAAAAGTCCATAAGCTCCGCGCGAGCCCTAGAGATGCACTCCCAGCTGGCGCTTCAGCAGAAGTCCCCCAACCATCGAAAAAATGAGAAACCACCAGATCCAATGTATCTGAAAGCTGCCGGGGCCCCAGTAGGCCGTCGGATAACTGACTTCAACCCATGCCACGTTCCCTTTTGGTAATTGGGGTTCGCCAGGATGCCAGAAAAGCTCGCTCGCGCTGCTGGATCTCCGGTCGGACAAATAAGACCACGGGCCGCCGGCGACAATCTGCTTCTCGATCACCTCGCCATTAACAGACACTTTGAGCGCGCCGGAGGTTACGGCTAGCGGCCGAATTCGCCAGCACACCTGGTTGTCACGGAAGACCCGGAGGGCCGGCGTTTCCACCGACACCAGAGAGGGCGCATTCAATGTGGGCGGAACGGCTTGTTCATTGATGGGTCCGGCGAGTTGCAGGGTGACGATCGCAGGCCGTCCAACCGGAAGCGGAGTCCGGCCATAAAGGCCTTCCATGCGGATCATCAAAAACGCTACTGGAATCGCGCAGATCAGGACCGGCGGCAACATCAGTGCGAGATATCGCGCGTTGAGACGCAGAAGGCGTGTTTGCGCTCGCCATACGATGCGAGGCTCGTCCCAGAACAGCCGAAATTCAAGCAGCGTCGCCTGAATCTGGCGCCGGGTCAGCCTAACAGCATTTTGTTTTGAAATCTTGCCGATCAGCCAAAGCATGGCGACGCCGGCAACCGCTGACAGCAGGGCCAGACTCACAAGAGGGCCTAGCGCGCCGACAGTTGCAGCATAGACGCCTAGTAAGCGGCAAAGGAGACGGTCGAGCAAAACCAGGTAAGCCACCAGATCCGCGATCTACTCGATATAGCCGAGCCCTTTCAGCTTCTTGAGAATCTCGTCCTCGGAATCGGTCACCTCGATCTTTGCGAGTTCCTTTTCCAGAATGTGCTCGATGAACTCCTGCGGCGAAGAGTATCCTGCCGCCTCCGCACATCGGACGATGCGGTCCCATAGAGATGGGTTTAGCTTTATGGCCGGTCGCGCCATGACTTTAACTCCGGTTTGCTACTCATAGAATGGGCTTACCCTTGATTTTTTCAGATGGACTCACCATGAACGCTTTGTATATGGTCGCGGTCACGTCGGTCAGTTCAGGAGAATCGAGCACGATGCTGCGATTGCTCAGGAAGACTCCCGGCACAAGTTCGGCGGCCATGCAATGATCCCCGATCCAGGCCTGGGTGTTGTCTTGGATGATCTCCTTTGGCACTGCTCCCAAACTGGTCTGCCAAGATGAACGATAGCGCCTCGAGTACCCAACTATCAAGTCGGGAGCGTTCCCTAAGTATTTGTTCTGAAAGATGGCCTGCGGCCGGTAGACGCGCTTGACGACGGGTTGGCCGTCTTGCGGATCACGAAAAGCCAGCAGCCGTTCCGTCAGACGTTCCAGGACGCGTTCGCTCTCTTCGCCCTGGGCCACGGTTCCGTTCACTTCCCGGCCCTGGAGATTGAGGTACAGCCCGTTCAAGCCCAGCGAATAGGCTTGAGTCCTTGACCAATCAACGTGCGGAAACAACTCCTCGTCTCCAACGTTGGCGGTGTCATCGAGCGTGAGGAAACCCTCCTTCATGAGCCAGGTGTTCAGGTGAACGGCGCGGTCAAAGGGAGCGAAGCCGTGATCAGACATGACGATGACAGTGGTGTCCGGCACTGCCCGTTCTAGCGCCGCGCCAACTGCCTTGTCTATCTGCCGGTAAAATCCCAGCAGTTCCCCTTCATACTTGCCCCACAACATGTGGGAATTTTGATCAATACTCGAAAAGTAGTAAAACAGCAGCCCTTCACGGAACTGGTCGAGTTCATAGCGGTACATGCGCAGGCTGTCGGAAAGCACCTTCTGGCTTTGCTCGAGAAACTGCCGGTGGTTCAGTGTTCCCGCGCGTAAAGCGGAGGTGTCCTCGGCAATGCCCTGCGTGTAGAACAGTCCCAGCGCGTGCGCCAATTGATCGCTGTAAGCGGACGGGGTGGAAATGGGGAACTCAGGCGCCGTGGGATCGATGTTCACGGGGCTTACGTACAGCTCCAGGTGAGGCTGCACGCTCCGCAGAAGCACGCGGACAATTCCTTTCTCGTCCTTGATTCCGGGAATGAGAGGAAACCGCACCTGCACCCAGTCTGACCATTCCCCCGGCTTGAGAATGAGCTGGGTGTCGCCAAAATCGAATCGCGCCACGCCCTGAGCGGCATCGACGTCCAGATGAAAAGTAGCGAACGACGTCGGCCGGTCGGTGCGGAATGTGTTCACGGGGCCCGGCACGGAAATCTCCGCCCGGTGGTCCGCGACCGTGACGTGAAAGATGCGCCCTCCCGGAACCTGCTCGCGCTGTTCCTCCGGGTCATCCGTGTAATAGGAAAAAGTCCCGAATGTGCCCTGAAGATCCGGCGTGCCCATACCCGCCAGCGTGTACGCTTTGTGACCAACGGGCGGAAAATTGGTGGGCATGCGCATCACCGTGACCGGGACACCGTGAGCGCTGAGGTCCTCCCAGAAGGGCATGCCCTGGCGCAGCAGGCGCACTCTTCCGGAAGAAATGGGAAAGGAAAATTTTCCGATGGTGAGCCGGCGCTGCGCCTCCTCTGCCTGAGCCATGGAAGAATACGGAGCCAGCGTGGCGGGATCGCGGTGCACGAAGTCGAAGATGCCATGGCCGCCCGGATCCATTCCGGTAATGAAGTTGGACCACGCGACGGGGCTTTGCGGCGGAATGCTGGTTCCCAAGCGTCGGAAGCCTCCGAGATGGCGCAGCCGGTCAAGATTCGGAAATGAATCCCAGTGCGCTTCCAGAAAATCCGGATCCATTCCATCCACGCCGAGGACGATCATCTTCGTCCGTGACACAGCCGCGGGAGTCCGCGCACAGCCGGAAAGTAGGCACACGACCGCAGCGCTGCCGGTTATCAGGTAACAGAATAGGCGTGTGCGGCTCATGCCGGCGCTTGGTCAGCAACAAGTTGGAAGATGGGCCGGCCTTCCATGTACCGGGGAGGCGTGACGCCAAATAGCGTCAGACTTGTGGGAGCAAGGTCTTCCAGCCCCGGATCGTCGGCGTTTACCTTACGATTGGAAAACAGAACTCCAGGCACCAGGCGCGGATCGATGCAGTGGTCTCCGCTCCATGCCTTTTCATTGTCCTCGAACACAGCCGGCATTGTTCTTCCAAGAGTCGCGGCCCAGGAGATTCGATAGCCGTTGTTATAACCCACAAGCAGATCTGGCGCGGCTTCCAGGTAGGGTCCGCGGTAAACGTCGCCGCTGCCTAGAACTTGATTGATCGCAATCTGGCCCCTGTCAGGATCTCGCAGCCCGGAAAGTTTGCCGCAAATTTCCCGCTTCAATTCCTCGGCTTCCGCCCCAGGCAACACGATGCCGTGCGACTCGCGTCCCTTCAAGTTGAAGTAAATGCCGGCCAACCCGAATGCATAGGCCCGGGTGCGGCTCCAATCGATGTCCTGCAATCCGATGGCGCTCGGAGCCACTCCTTCTTTGACGGCCAGGTATCCGTTTTGATGGAGCCAGGTATTCAGGTTCACACCTCGCTGGAACGAACCAAAGCCGTGATCCGAGAGAACGAACAGAGCGGTCTGGTCGTCAACGTAAGCCAGTGTCTTTCCCAGTAGTTGATCCATGCGGCAGTACAGCTCTTCGATGACGCGCGCATACTTTCCATCCGTGCGCGCACCCTCCGATTCGAGGAAGCGGTAGAACATGTGCTGCACGCGGTCGCTCGTATCGAAGACACACGCAAGGACACCCCAGTCGATCCGTTGCAGCGCGCTGAAGAACATGCCCTCGCGTTCCGCGTAGAGATCGTAGGCCTGTTTGAGGAACGCATCCTCGTCAATCACCCGATCGTTCAGGGCCCAGGTGTCCTCGGCCAGGCCGAGCGTCCCGAACGGCCCCAGCAGTTTCGCCAGATAAGTGGAATAGAGCGACGGATGAGAGATCGGTAGCGCGGGCTGCTCCGGATCGATGTTGATCGGCGTCACGTACAGAGATACTTCCGGGTGTGTTTCCGTCAGAAGAAAACGGCAGATCCCCCGCACGCTGACGCCCAGCGCGGCGCGGAATTTCACTGGAATCCAATCCGTGTACTCGCCGGTTTTCAGCACGTACCTGGCGCCATCGATCTCCAACGTGGCTTTCGCCGAGTTCCGGCCGGTAAGCTGGAACGGAATTCGCATCGATGGGCCGCCTTCGACCAGATGATTCGACGGGCCCTGCAACTCTCCGTGCAGATCATCGCCTCGAGACTGCAACAGAGTGCGCATGCCGGCTTCGTACTGCGCCTCTCCCGCGCGAGTCGTGAAGAACGCGAAGGTACCCTGGGAGCCCAGTAAGTCCGGAGTGCACATCGCCGAGAGGAGCCGGCCATTAAACTTTTCCGGAGGAAAAGTGAGCGGCACACGAATAATCGTGGACGGAATGAAGTGTTCGCCCAGAATCTTCCAGAAAGGCTGGCTCTTTCGCCGCATCTCGATCAAGGGCCGGCTTAACGGGATGCGGTAGCGTCCGATTTTCCAGAACCGTTTGGGCGGGTACACTTTCGAAGAAGCCAACTCCGGCAAATAAGAAACCAGGTTGCGGTTCAAAAAATCGAACATGTTGTGCTTTGCCGGGTTCACGCCCGTTGCGAACGTGGACCAGGCGACCGGCGATAGCGCCGGAAACGTGGTGCGCAATTTCCGATACGAGCCCTCGGTTCTCAAGCGCGAGAAGTTCGGCATCTTGCCCTCTGCCATGAACTTCTCCGCCAGCTTGGGATCGAGGCCGTCCATTCCCAGGAAAATGATTTTTCGAACGTGAGCCTTGCGAAGGCTGTGGCGGCGGGTAACAAATCGCCACGCCATGCGGAACGGCCAGATCAGAAAGGAAAAAAACGCCGCGAAAAACCCGAAGAGAATGCTCAGGAACGAGCCGACAAAAACAAACCCGGCGCCGGGTCCCACATAGGCAAATTGTAAGGTGGCGTCGGCGTGCGGGTGGAGGAGTCGCCAGACGGCGATCAGCAAAAAGACCAAGCCCTGGACGCGCTGCCACCGTCGGCTGCGTTCCCTGACGAGAATTAGTCTTTGGATTTCAGAAGCGGAGCTTTCCTTCGACAACGGTTTCCCCAACATCAGGCAAGTTGCCTGACGGACGCTTTCCCGGCAATCCGCAAGCAGTTGTGGAAGTAAGCGCTCCCACCCTTCATTTAGATTGAGTATACCATCGCCCGCGCGCCGAACCCGCCTTGTGCACGCTTTCCGCTGGCTTTATCCTGTGTCTCATGAACCGAAGGCAATTCTTGGCGGCAGGGGCCGTTTCTCTCCCTGCTCCGGCGCTGGCGGCGGAGCCACTCAAAAATCAGGTTAAGATCACGGGCCTTGAAACCGACGTGCTGCGTTTTCCACCGGGCCGGCCCTTCGCCGACGCGATTCACGATTTTGGCAACGAGTCGGGTGGCGTGGTTTTGAGACTGCAAACCGATGCGGGCGTCACCGGCTGGGCATACAGCTCGTTCGGTATGATCGGCGGCGGCCCGCGCGTGCTCGAGTCCATCCTGCAAAACGAAGTCAAACCGGTGTTGCTGGGCAAGGACCCCAGTTTCCCGAAACGGCTCCGGTCAGACCTCTGGAAGGCTCTGGAATACGCCGGCGTTCAAGGCATCACGCAATTCGCCATCGCCGCCGTGGATATTGCAGTGTGGGATATCCTCGGCAAGGCCGCCGGACTGCCCGTTTACAAGATGCTGGGCGCTTATACGGACCGGATGCCTGTGTACTCGATGTGCGGCTGGTATTACGAGAACGACGGGGATCTCGTGCAGTTCAAACGATCGGTGGGCGAAGCGATCGAAGAGGGCTTTGAGGCGGTCAAGATAAAGGTGGGGCGCGCCTCGCTCGACGACGATGTCAACCGCATCACCGCCGCGCAAGCGATCACCGGAAAAGGCAAGCGCGTGATGGTGGATGCCAATCAAAAATTCAACCTCAATGAGGCCATCCGCCGCGGCCGCGTCTACCAGCAGATGGGTTGCTTCTGGTTTGAAGAGCCGCTGGCGCCTCAGGATCACGCGGGCTACGCCGAGCTGGCGCGCGAACTGGACATCCGCATCGCTACCGGCGAGAACGAGTACACCAAGTACGCGTACGTCGACCTGATCTCACGCCGCGGAGCCGACGTGGTGCAGCCCGATGATCGCCGTTCCGGCGGCGTCACCGAATGGATGGAGATCGGCGCCATTGCGGACGGTTTCGGGCTCGAACTGGCCAGCCACGGCGGCGGGCCCACCAACCTGCACATGTTGCTCGCCATGCCCAACGCCATATATATGGAGACCGGCAGCCTCAAAGGAGATTCTTCCACCGTGGAGAAGTTGAGGCCCGCGGGCAGCGCGGTATTGGCGCCCGAGATGCCCGGCATCGGCAGCGAGCTGCGGCCGGACTATATTCGCAAGTTCAAAGTCTGATCAAGGGTTGTGACTAACGCCCGCGCTGTCGCGGGCCGTAGTTGCCTGACAAATAATCGAGGACTCCCTCGCGATCCTCATCTTTGAGCGGCGCGCCCCATCCCGTCATTTTCTTCAGCTCGCGATCCCACTGCGCGCGCGTCAGGCGCTGCTGAAGAATGACGTCTTCTTCGTGGCAGCTCACACAGGCATTCTTGAACCCTGCCGGCGCCGGGGAGGTGACAGACGGCTGCCCCGGTTGCATTGTGGCTGAAAGCTCCTTGACCACGTCCACTCGCACCCGCGGAACCACGTTCCAGCCATACCCCGATGGGTTCCACTCCTGGTCGAAGGGCTGCGTGTTGCCGGCTGCGTCACGCGCCCGCGCCAGGATCGTGTAATAAGCCTCTTGAGATGGTGTCCAGTTGAACTCCCACTGCCGCCACCCGAATTGGGTCCGCTGATCGTCTCGCAGCGCAGCCGGCTTCCAGGTGCGCCCGCCGTCGACGCTCACCTCGACCGCTGTTACGGGTCCCGAATCTCCGCTCCAGGCCACGCCGCGAATCGCGAGCGATTTGCCGATGGGCGCTTGTGAGCCGTCGAGCGGCGCCGCAATCACGCTCTTCACGCGCAGGCTCGTGACTGGCTGCATTTGATCCGGCGGTACCGCGGTTCCGGGCGCCACCGGTCTTCCAGGATGCCGGTAAGCGCTCTTCATCCAGAAGCCATCGTGCTCCTTGTCGAGCACACGGATCGAAGTCAGCCACTTGGTCCACGAATCGCTCGCCCATCCCGGCGCCACCACGCGCAGTGGAAAACCGTGCTTCACCGGCAGCGTCTCGCCGTTCATCTGGTACGCGAGAAGCGTGTGGGCGTCGAGCGCCTTCTTCACCGGGATCGACCGCTGGAAGTCCGGCATCGTGCCGAGCGGGACGTCCGCGCCGTCGAACAGAATCTCCTTTGCGGAGTCCTTGACGCCGGCTCGCTTGAGGACATCGGCCAGCCGCGCGCCTCGCCAGCGCGCGTTGCCCACGCCGCCAATTCCCCATTGAATGCCCGGAACCGCGGGCTCATAGAGGCCGCGTCCGTTGCCCGCGCACTCGACAACGCTCACCAGGTCGACTGCCGGCAGCTTCTTCACGTCGTCCATAGCCAGCGTGAGCGGAGTGGCCACTTCCCCCTCCACCTTCAGCCGCCATTCGTTCATGTTCACCGTGGGCACGTACACGTGCGTGCGGACGAAGAAGTGCTCAATCGGAGTGATGTAGTCGGAGAAGCCGGAAAGCGCCATCTCCAGATCCTCGGGGCGCGCCGAGCGCGTCAGCATGTCGTGCTTGGGACGATCGTCAGCGCGGAGAAAAGCGCCGGCGGCAACCAGGAAGAAATGTCTGCGCGCGATGTTCATCTTGACAGGTTAGCCGAGATCCCCTCTCGCGTCGATCCCACAGGTCCCTTTCAACGAAAAACTCCAGCTACCTCCCCTGACGGCGGCCGCTTAAACGGTCTTTGATCCGGCGGGCGACACGGTGAATCCTTTGGGCCAGCCGGTAAAGCACCCGTGCCCACGCCAATCGTTCCAGCTCGCGGTTGAGTTCCTGCGCCCAGGCCGTGCGTTCTTGAAGTTCCTTGTCCAGCCTGAGCGCCCAGGCCGTGCGTTCTTGAAGTTCCTTGTCCAGCCCCAGTGCCCAGGCTGTCCGTTCCTCGAATTCCTTGTTAAGTGCCTTTAACGCCTCCGTCCGCTCCTTCACTCGAATTTCGGCATCGCGCAGCCGTCGGCAGGCAATCTCCAGCTCGTCTTGCGCACTGTGCGGCCAGGAGTGCCACTCATAGGCCCCTTGCTCGGATTGGGCGCCACTCGCTGTCTCACTCTTTCCGGCAGGTGTTTCCGTGGGACGGATACAGAACTCCGGCCCAAGCGGTTCATGGAAAAGAGTCGGGATGTCCGGGTCCGTCCCCACTACCGCCACCATGTGAGTCGGCTTGATGTGGCCGGCAATCATCTCCTGCTCATCACGCTCGTGCACCTGGTCGATGAATGCCCGGTCCCATGCCGCCTTCGCATCGAAGTAGTGCCCGAAAACGCGGTCAGTGAACGGGTCAATCACGTTGGCGAATCCGACGAAAAGCTGGAAATGGAAATTGGATACGAGCAAGGGCAGGATATCCTGTGACCGGATGCCCTCAAAACTCTCCCCGGAACAGTCCCAGTTCTCGTACAACTCCTCGTAGCGATTGAGAAGGGGATTGAAGCGATAAGACGGCGGCAGCTTTCGCCAATACTCGTGCACGATATCGAGCGCCTCCGGCCAGCGCAGATGTCCGTTGCGCCCAATCATGTCTGAAATGAGGAACGAGCCGTGCGGTCTTAGGCAGCTCTTGATCTGGCTGAACAGGCCTTCCAGATTCAAGACGTGATGCAACGCCTGGTTCGCCAGCACAGCGTCGTATTCGCAGTCCGGAGCCCACTGGTTAAAGTCAGCCTCCACCGGGTGGATCTGATCCTCGACCCGTTCGCGCGTGGCAGCCGCGCGGCCGCGCTCCAGCATTGCAGGATTCAGTTCGAGGCAGTCAATCACAAAATTCGAGCGTCCTTGCGAGCGGAGATGAAGAGCGAGGTTGATTTCCAGATCGCAATTGCCGGCCCCAATACTCGCGAAGCGGAATGCCTCATGCGGGCGCCGCTCGCACTGCGCCGCCAGGTACTTCTTGAACATGTCGTTCGGAGTACTGAATCCGAACGCTTCCAGCTTTGGACGGATGTATTTATTGGACCAGTAGTGAAAAATCGGCGGCAGGTCGTGCACTTTCAGACAATCTTCATAGACGCCCTTCTCCGCCCTGACGCGCGCGTGGTAATTCTCGTCCTCATAGCGTTGGCCGGCGGGCATCGGCATGGCACCAGTTTAGCAATGGACGTTGCGCGGACCCTTGCATTCCTTAACTTCTCTTCATCGCAAATTGACCGATATTTACAATCCTGAAGGGACCGTTTGCGGCGTGGAATACATCTATCAAAACGGGATGGACGGAGGTGGAGCGATGATGCCACACGCCGAAACGAATCAGAGGACGATGCCGAACAGGGTACCGGTTCCGGCAGACGAGAATGATGTCCTGCGCGAACAACTGGAATACCTGATCGCTCATGTATCCGAGCAAGGCATCTGTGGCTGTTCGGATTGCGAGCGCTATCTCCGTGTCCGCTCCGTGCTGTTCGAAATCTTCAGCGAACCGGAGCCCGAGCCGGCCCAGCAGCTCACCGCTTTGCCCGCGGCTGCGTGATACTTCCGTCAGAAGACTCGCTGCTTCAACCGCGCCACGCTGAAGTTCGCAGTTTCGGCTACGGCCATCACCGCCATCACTCCAGCCTGTACGGGGTCCGTCACCACGAGATCCGCCGCGTCCGGCACACTCCCGGCCATATTCAAACTGACCACAAGCAGACCTTGCGCACGGACTTCGCGAACGGCGCGCTCGATATCGCCGCCCATCAGCGAACCGGCCAGCACCAAAGCTTTCAACCGCGGTAACCGAGAGCAGGCCCGTACCGCATCAGCGAGCGGCTGCTCGCCAACCAGCGGGATCGTATCCACCGAGATGTGTTCCCCGCGAATGTTGTGCCTGTCCGCTTCCGAAATGGCGCCGGCCGCCACTTGCCCCACCTGCGCCCCGCCGCCGATGATGATGACGCGTTTTCCGAAAACGGTTTGGAACGTCTTGACTTGCGTCACGCGATGCACGATGGGCAGCTTCGACAAATCATCCAGCAGGGCCGGCCCATCGGTTACATCAATCTCAAAATAAGTCTGCCTCTCCTCGACGATGTCGACGGACGTAATATTCGCACCATGCTGCGCGATCACCCCGGTGAGCTGGTACAGAATTCCCGGCCCCGGATCCGCTTCCACAAGGACACCGATCTTCTCAGGCATGGCGTTGATGAGCTTCTATGATAATCCGCAAAGTGCGTTGTGGTGAGCTCAGAGGAAGGGCCCGGCACGTCTGTAAAAAAGCGGCCTCAACGGAAAATGCAGCCGTGTGCAGTCAATGTGCGGTAAGCCCATTTGTGTGCCGCGTGCGGGCTCCAGCATTTCCAGGCTGGTGATGCGGGTTGGCTTGTCGCCTACTCAGAACTCGGGTATTTCAGCAAGTACTGCCGAAGCAGTTCCCGCCGCATCTCTGGAGAAGCTTCGGCGGCGCGAGCGCGGCGTTCACCCAGGCCCGCATGCGAAGTGGCCCGGTAGAAAGTAACCTCGACCACTTTCGTGCCACTCGGCCAAACGGCGATGTATGCATTGGCAAGATCTCGCATTATGATGCGGTTGCCCTCGACTACCTCCACCCGCTTCGCGCCTTCAGTCAACGCCGGTCCGACCGTAGATGCATAGCGGCTTACCTCCTCGGGCGGGACCCACCAGACGCTTACACACGAAGTTTCGGCTAAAGGCTCGGCGGCCGTCCTATAACACGCGCTATAGCAGGCTGTTTCACGGAACGGATTGAGAGAGCTAAGCGTTGTCCGGTTCACCAACATCCCGGCGATTGGCCTCAGAATGAGAACTTTCTCGATGGGATCGATTTCCGTTTCCATCTGAAGAGGCAGACGATTCTCGAACCGGTCAGGACTTTGAATGTACGCTGCGAGAGATTCGAGGCACATTTTCGTTCCTGGACCTTGATCGACCTTGCGGCACAACTCTTTGTCCGCCCGCACCTGAGCAATCGTCTCTACCTGGCGAAACGCCGCCCGGTAAGTATTCAGCTGCCGGCACTGTTCAGCAATCGCTTCGTCCGAGATCGTGGCGCACGCCTCGGGGTTCGCGAGGACGGGGATCAGAGGAACACGCAGATTCTGCGTGTGATCAAAGTAAATACAATTCGCATTCCAGAGTTGCTGGCACGGGTGCGAGAACTGTACCGCCATCGGAAAATATGCTTTGTTGTTTACTCGCGGTCCAGCCATATGGTACGCAAAGTCACGTGTCACTTTTCTATTGAAGAGCGGATCACCCGTGATGTCCCACGACAGATCATCAGCGGTTGTGTCCGATGTTATTTCGTCATAAGGATGATCGGTCTTCATCGACTCGATAGACCAAAACGTTCGGTTTATCGTCAGCCAACAGCCCTTTATCGCCGTCAAAGGGTTAGCAGCCTCCGGTTCTAGCGAGGTTGGGAAACTGAACCGGCCCTCTGCTAACGTGCGATTGTTCTCATAGCGGAGTGAGGTCTTGCCGCTCCCAAAGAATGATCCGGTCACTGCGGTGGCTCGCAGAGTGACATCGACGTTTGCCACTGGTTTGTCTGTAATTGCGTCGACGACTTGCCCGGAAATCGCGGGAATCCTCGCTCCGAGTGGCCACCCGGATGGTTTCGGCTGCGCGGAGAGGGCCTCGGGTATCGCGAGAGACGCAATCAAGAAGAGCAGCTCAATGGGTCTTAGCATTTGGGTCAACACACCGCGTCGCTGGCGCTTGGGGATCTACGCGGCACACCCGCACTCCGCGATATAAGTAACTGCCCTCAATCAGATCCACTCCCGAGCCCGAGCCGCCGGCTTTGAACAGCTCAAAGTAGAGGGCCCAATATTTTTCATATTCCGGGTTGGAAATTCGCTGTCCCTCCCTGCCTACCTGTGAGAGTTTTATGCTAACGTCCGTTGGCCAAAATACACCTGCTGCCGATGCCAGAGTGGTGCCCGCGCTCGGGTTTTTCGGGTCCTCATGAATTCGTGCTACTAGGTCCTCCGCATGCTGGATTTCAAACGCGGTTAGATCCCCGAACGTGTTGCAGTGGGGTCGACTGAGACCGCACTGCGGTTTCGTCACCCCATACATCTTCCCCGCGTCGGTGCAGTAGACCGACCCGTTTGGATCGCTCTGTGTGCGATAAGCCAAGGGCAGACGTGATAGGAAGTCTTCCGGCACAGATGCCTTCAAGGCCTCGCTTTCTTTGATGCCGCGCGTACGCCCAGGAACCAATTGGGTCAATGGGACCTGCGGGAAGGGCCATGGGAGTGCTGTTTGCTTGATCATGTCCTTATACAGGAGCAGGTAGAACGTCTTCGCAGTAGCGCGAACTTTGAGATCCTCGAGGCGAGACAGCAGCGGGGCGAGTTTGGCTTCGATGCCGGAGAGCGAGACGTGTTGAAAGCGAGAGCAAATGAGCGTGAGAGAGTATCTGTCAGTCGCTATGTTCATCGGAGGTGGACCTGAAGGGAGCGTGTCAAAGGCATTGTCGGCAAATGTTTTCAGAAGTTGCGCCATCTCGTCACGAGAGAGCTTTTGCGTGCCATAGCCGTTGGACATTGGGTCTTGGTAGTAAATGCCTCCGTCATTGTAGACGTTGACATATTCCACCAGCCCCCGATAGGAAATGAGAAGCCCGCTTCGGTCAATTGCTCCGGTATTGTTTCTCGCGCCCAAGTTGGTCTCTAGATCGGAAAGGATGAACTCATGGGGGAACTCGGCATTGCCGCCGTATAACAGCCTCGCCCTTACCATCTGGTTAAATACCAACTGCGACAACACGGTCCTGAGCTTCGCGTCGACAAGAGCGATGACCAGGAGTCCGCAGGAATTTCGGGTCAAGTCGCCTTCAGGGCCGGACCCATCCAACACGTCCAACACGAGCGGCCGGGAACTGACAACCCTCGCCGTCAGTTCGAGGCGCATCTCCATTTGCCGGCCTGCTACCGGACGGAGCCCTGGAAAGTCGTATGGCTTTGGATTCTCTAGGTACTCCACTTGAGGCGGACCTAGGGGAACGCGACCGGGAGTCTGCATGGCAAGGGCGCATTCCGAGCAGCTTGGCATTGCGGCCGCAGGGACCTGTGTTTGGGCAGGCCCAAGCCAAAGACCATTAAATGCAAATAGCAGAAATAAGCCCTGGCGAGCGAAGGAGAGCTTTGGTGCAACCCGGGCAACTCCCGGCGGATTGCACCCTGGAATGTCCATCACCCCATTTGACACCCGAAGTGTCAGAACTGACTACTCGCTTCGGTAATCAACCGTGGGATGGACATATTGGCTTGGTAAACGGGCTTGTCGGACAGCCGAACCCACTAGCCCGCAACCGAAATCCAAAGTGCCCCCTCCGCCGCCGCCCCGTCCCACCAAACCCGCACCTCCTCAAAATCCCGAATGCAGGGCACCCCCAACTCTTCCCGACTAGCCGTCGTCGTGACCCCCAGCACCGGCATCGCCGCAGCCCGCGCCGATTCCACGCCCGCCGGCGCATCTTCGATCACCAGGCACCGCTCTGCGGTTTGTCCAATCCATCGGGCCGCTGTCAAATAAGGTTCCGGATCTGGTTTGCCACGCCGAACGTCATCCGCGGAAACAAGCACACGCGGAATTGGCAGCCCCGCGTGCTCCAGCCGCACCCGCGCCAGTCTTCGTGGCGCCGACGTAACCACCGCCCAGCGATCCGGAGGGAGCGCGGAAACAAACGCGACCGCACCTCGAACAGCCTTGATGCCCTCCGTGTCCTCCGCTTCCGCCACGTCGAACAACCCGACCTCTTCCGCTGTGGCCAGGCGCGGAGCAACCAACTGGATTGTCTCGACTGTGGTCCTTCCATGCGACACCCGCAGAATCGGCTCGAGTTCCAACCCGTGGCGCTCAGCCCATCGCCGCCACTGCCGCTCCACGCATTCGGTCGAGTCCACCAGCGTGCCATCCATATCCAGCAGTAGCGCGTCGCATCGAAACTCCATTGGTTTACTATGGCGTCAACGAGTCAAGAAGCGGGATGCCTCCAGCTAGCCTGCATCCGTTGGCAGGTTCATCATTCTCGCTAACCTGGGCCAGCGCGGGCTCTCCCGCAGATCCCGGGTGATGGGAGCAGGGGCAAAGATGATGGCGAAAAGCTCTCGCTGCTCGATGGCTTTTTCATAGCAATCGGCCGCGGCATCTAATTCCAGACAGATCAGGTGATACAGGACTCGTCCGAACGCAGCCGCCGGGGGACCAGGCATACGCCCTAAGAGCTCTGCCGCACGGGCCTTTTCTCCTGCCCGCTCGAGCAGGCCCGCGAGCAACCCCAAATTGCTGGTCTGCCAGGGCGCCACATGGTGCGCGCGCTCCGCCGCGGCGAGCGCTTTGTCCGGCATCCCTTTCGCCAGATACACCTCGGCAAGCACGAAGTGGGTCACCCAGAAGTTCTCATCGAGTTCCAAGGCCTTCATCGCTTCTTCGACCGCCTGGTCATTCATTCCCGCATGCACCAGGTGACTGGACAGGACTGCGCGCCAGTGGGCATTCAGCGGATCCTGTTCCACGGCCAACCGCATTTCAGCCACTGCCTCCTGGAAGCGTGCAAGCGGCTGCAGATAGAGGCTGGCGTAAGCCCAGTGAGCCTCCGGCGACACCCCGGTGGTCGCCATCGCGGCTTGAAATTGGCGTGCCGCTTCCTCCCAGTCATAGTCATGCGCCGCCGCCACGGAACCCAGCAGAAACCTGGGTCCGGGCTCGCCGGGATCGATCTCCAGCGCTTTCTGCGCCTCGGCGTGAATCAGAGGTGCAGCCGTACGCAGGTCCTTTATGCCGCCGACTTCGATCCAAAGATAAGCGCAGCCGAGGATTGCATGCGGCTGGGCATACCGGGGATCCAGCGCCATTGCCTGGTTTAGACATTTCTCCGCACGCCTCCAGGATTCCGGAGTGGACTTGAACAGGTGATGCCGCCCGCGCAGGAGGGCTTCGTACGCAGGTAGGCTCGGCGTGTAGGCATGGTGGCTGGCCGCCTTCGCCCCAAGCTTGACTTGCAGCGAGCCGGTGATGGCCTGCGCAATCTCATCCTGGATCGCGAACACATCCGCGATCTCGCGGTCGTAACGCTGCGACCACAGATGGCTGCCGTCCGCGGCCGTGATCAACTGCGCGGTGACCCGGATGCGGTTGCCCGCCCGCCGCACGCTGCCTTCTAGAATCGTCGTCACCCCCAGCGCTTCGGCGATCTTCCGTATGTCCGTATTCTGTCCCTTGAACGCAAAGGCAGAGGTCCGCGCGATCACCTTCAGGCCTGGTATCTGCGCCAGCGCATTGATGATTTCCTCCGCCAGGCCGTCACTGAAATACTCGTCATCAGGATCGCGGCTCATGTTGGTGAAAGGCAGCACGGCAATCGAGGGCCGCTGCTCTTCCTCCTGCAGCGAGATCTGGCTCAGCGCTGCCTTGACTTCGCCCACGGATGGAAACCGGTCCTTCGGTTCCTTCTCCAGGCACCGCATTACAATGCGCGCCAGCGCAGGCGGGGCCTCGAGGGGACGCGGGGCATCCCGCAGCACAGCGCTCAAGGCGCTCGCTGACGAGCTGCCGCCAAAGGCGCGACGGCCCGAGAGAATTTCATACAGCACCGCTCCAAAGGCGAAAACGTCGCTCCGCTCGTCCAGCTTCTTCCCTTCCGCCTGTTCCGGCGACATGTACGCCGCCGTGCCCATCACCGTTCCTTCCAGAGTGCAGGTGGCGTTGGCGTCCATCGGCTTGGCGAGACCGAAGTCGAGCAATTTGACGGCGCCCTCTGTGGTCACCATGATATTGGCCGGCTTCAAATCGCGGTGAAGGATGCCTTTACGGTGAGCGGCCTCGAGCGCCCCGGCGATCTGTAGCGCCAGTTGCAAACCTTCTCGCGGCGAATAAGGAGAGCGCAGCGGCTCGCCTTCGATATACTCCAACACCAGGTAGTCGGGACCCACGTCGTGAATCTGGCAGATGTTCGGATGATTCAGACTCGCGATCGCCCGGGCCTCTTGTTCGAACCGGTCGCTGTGCTTACCGTGCAGGCACTTGATGGCAACCGTGCGGTTGAGGCGCGTATCCCGTGCCTTCCACACTTCTCCCATGCCACCTTTGCCGATGGGCGCGAGGATCTCATACGGCCCCAGACACGTTCCTGCAGCTAGCGGCATACACTGATTGACTGATTCTAACCCACCCAGTTGCCGGAGATTCCAGCGCGGCATCAGCAATATGCCGTTCATGGAACAATGAAAACAACATGGCAGCCGACAAGACTCCCGTCGCCCACTCGCCGGTCGCCCGCGCTGCGCACATGCGGCACCTGGTCGAGCAGCTCCACAAGCTTGAAGAGCGCCTGCGCGCCGGCGGCGGCGCTTCCAAGATCGCCCGCCAGCACAAAGCAGGCAAACTTACCGCGCGCGAGCGCGTCGCCAAACTGATCGATCCCGGAGCCCGCTTCCTCGAAATCGGCCTGCTCATCGCTTACGACCAATATGACGGCCAGGCGCCCGCCGCGGGCGTCGTCACGGGCATCGGAAAAATCGAAAACCGCACCGCAGTGATCGTCGCTAACGACGCCACGGTCAAAGCCGGCTCCTGGTGGCCCGAGACCATCACCAAAATTTTGCGGGCCCAGGAAATCGCCATCCGTAACCGCTGCCCTATCGTCTATCTTGTTGATTCTGCTGGTGTCAACTTACCCTATCAGGACGGAATCTTCCCCGGCCAGTACGGCGCGGGCCGCATTTTCCTGTATAATTCACTTATGCGGCGCCGGCTCCGGGTGCCGCAATTTGCCGCGGTGATGGGACCTTGTATCGCCGGCGGCGCCTATCTTCCCGCGCTCAGCGACACATTGATCATGGTGGAAAAGACGAGCTTCATGGGCTTGGGCGGCCCCAACCTCGTCAAAGGGGCCACCGGCCAGGTGATCGATGCCGAGTCGCTCGGCGGCGCAAACCTCCACACCGCGACCAGCGGTGTCGCCCACTACATGGCGAAAGATGATTCCGCTTGTCTCGAAATGATCCGCGAGCAATTCCGCCGGCTGCCTGAGCCCGCACCGTCACCCACCGGTGCCGTGCCCGCCCGTCCGGCTCAAGAACTCTACGGTGTTCTGCCCGCGGATCATCGCCTGCCTTACGAAATAGAAGACGTCATTTTCCGCATCTTCGACCGCGACGACTACCTTGAATTCCAGCCCGAGCACGCGCCCGAAATCGTCTGCGCCAACGCGCGCTTGAACGGCCGGCCTGTGGCGCTGATCGCCAATCGCCGCGGCTTTTTGAAATCCGATGGCGGACCGCGCATCGGCGGCATCATCTATACGCAATCGGCGCGCAAGGTGGCGTATTTCGTCGCAACCGCCGAACGCCTCGGCCTGCCGCTCATTTATCTCCAGGATGTGTCCGGCTTCATGGTGGGCGCCGAAGCTGAAGCCGAGGGCATCATCCGCGCCGGCGCCGAGATGGTCGAGACCATGGCCACAACCACCGTGCCCAAGATCATCTTGACCATCAACCACGCCAGCGGCGCCGGCTATTACGCCATGGCCGGCCAAGGATTCGATCCCAATTTCACATTCAGTTGGCCCACCGCCCGCATCGGCGTGATGGAGGGCGATTCGGCCGTGCAGGCATTGTTCTCAGCGGAACTCGAGAAGTGGAAATCCAGCGGCCAGCCATTGCCCGACGATTTGCAGCAGTCCATCGAAAAAACCCGTGCCGACTACGAACGCTGGCTCGACGCCAAATACGCCGCTGCGCGAGGCCATGTGGATGCCGTGATCGACCCGCTGGAATCCCGTGACGTGCTGACGCTCGCACTCGAAGTGGCCATACAACGCCCCCGCGGAATTCCGTTGGCCGAGGAACTCGTGTGACCTTAAAGATCTCGGCGTCTCGGCGTCTCGGCGGTGAATGGGTCTTCCCATGATCCGCATTGCCAACGGCCAGGGTTTCTGGGGCGACTGGCTCGAAGCCCCCGTCCGCCTCGTCGAACAGGGTCCCATCGACTACCTGACACTCGATTACCTCGCCGAAGTCACCATGTCGATCCTGCAAAAGCAGCGGCAAGCAGACTCATCGCTGGGCTATGCACGGGATTTCCCGCCGCTGATCGGCCGTATCGCAAAAATCATGCTCGACCGCAACGTGCGTGTGATCGCCAACGCCGGAGGCGTGAATCCCGTCGCGTGCGCGGAAGCCGTCCGCAAAGCAGCGCCTGGCATCAAAGTAGCCATAGTCCTCGGGGACGATGTTTTCTGCCGCATCGACGAATTTCTCGCCAAGGGCTACCAGATGGCCAACCTGGACACCGGCGAGCCAGTCACCAAGATTCGCGAGAAAATCCTCAGCGCCAACGCGTACAGCGGCGCATTTCCGCTGGCTGAGGCGCTCGCGACAGGTGCGCATATCGTGCTCGCGGGCCGCGCAGCCGACCCCGCCCTCGCCCTCGCGCCCATGATTCACCACTTCGGCTGGCGCGAAACCGATTGGGACAAACTCGCCGCGGGCTCGGTCGCCGGCCACATCATCGAATGCGGCACCCAAACCACAGGCGGCAACTGCCAGGTCGACTGGCAAAACATTCCCGACCTCGCCAACATCGGCTATCCCATCGTTGAAGCTGAGCCTGACGGAACTTTCGTCGTCACCAAGCACCCGGACACCGGCGGGCGCGTTGACTCCGACGTGGTCAAAGAGCAATTGCTCTACGAACTCGGCGATCCACAGAACTTCATCGCTCCCGATTGCATCGCGGACTTCACCACGATTCACCTGGAAGACATAGGGCCAGACCGCGTGCGCGTCTCCGGCGTCCGTGGCCGCGAGCGCCCGGCGAACCTCAAGCTCTCGATCAGCTACGCCAACGGTTGGAAGGCCATCGGAACCCTGATCTACAGTTGGCCGCAAGCGCTCCAAAAGGCGCAGGCCGCGGACCGCATCGTGCGGACGCGACTGGGATCCCTTGGCTTGGGCTTCGAAGAGATCTACACTGAATTTCTCGGATCGAGCGCCTGCCACGGCCCGGTTGCCCACACCAGCCCCGATCCGCCGGAAGTGCAGGTTCGCATCGGCGTGCGCGGCCACGATCGTAAAGCCGTGGACCGTTTTACCCGCGAGTTGATCCCGCTCGTGCTCAGCGGCCCCCCGGGCGCTACCGGATATGGCGAGGGACGCCCGCCGGTTCGCGAGATCGTGGCTTATTGGCCGACGCTGATTCCGCGTGAGGAGATCCGGTCTTCCGTCAAGGTGCTGGGATGAAGGTTCCGCTCGCCAAAATCGCGCACACCCGTTCCGGTGACAAGGGCGACACCTGCAACATCGGCGTCATCGCGCACGATGCGCGTCATTATCCGGTGCTGGTCCGAGAGCTGACCGCGGACCGCGTGAAAGCATTCTTCGGCGATTGGGTGAAAGGGAAAGTCGAGCGGTTCGAGTTGCCGAACCTCGGTGCGCTGAATTTCCTGTTACACGAAGCCCTCGGCGGCGGCGGCACGATTTCGCTGCGCATCGACGCTCAGGGCAAGACATTCGGGGCCGCCCTTTTGGGGATGGAGATCGATCTAACTGAGTGACATTGCCACAATATGTTGTGTATTTCTAAAGAAAGACCCGTGATCATGTACCAAATATCCTTTACTTTTTTGAAGTTAGAGCTTAGTATGGTCACAATCAGCAGGCCGACGGGCCTGCCACGGAGGTAGAGTTTGCTACGGCTAAAGCGACTCGAACTGCAAGGTTTTAAATCCTTTTGCGACCGCACGGAACTCCGGTTCAACGGCGGCGGCATCGCGGCCGTTGTCGGTCCGAACGGCTGCGGGAAATCAAATTTGAGTGACGCAATCAGTTGGGTGCTCGGCGAACAATCGGCCAAGAGCCTGCGCGGCACTCGCATGGAAGACGTGATTTTCAACGGAACGCGCGACCGCAAAGCCACGGGCATGGCCGCAGTCACCATGACGCTGGTGGATCCTACCGGACAGCATCAGCACCCCACAGGTGGAACGCGACACCCGGAAAATGAGATCACCATCACTCGGCGATTGTTCCGCTCCGGAGAAAGCGAATATCTCATCGACGGCCACGCCGCGCGATTGCGGGACATCCAGGACCTGTTCATGGGCACGGGCCTCGGCCCCGAGAGTTACGCCATCATCGAGCAGGGACGCATCGGCCAGATTCTCAGCTCGCGGCCGCAAGACCGGCGCGCAGTGATCGAAGAGGCGGCCGGTATCAGCAAATTCAAAACGCGCAAGCGTCTGGCGGAAGCCAAGCTCGAAAGCGCGCGGCAAAACCTGGCCCGCGTATTCGACATCCTGGAAGAAGTCACGCGGCAACTGAATTCGCTCAAACGCCAGGCTTCTAAGACACGGCGCTATGGCGAGCTGAAAACTGAATTGGACTCGAAACTTCGGCTGGTGCTCGCGGCCCGGTTCCAGCAACTCGAGCGGGAAGCGGCTAAAGCCGCTCTCGACCTGAACCTGGCCTCCAACGAACTGCGGACGCTCTCGGAGGACGTTACTGCGAATGAGCAGGAACGCGAGCGTCTGCAGACGTCTCTTTTCAACGCGGAATCACGCCTCACGGACCTGCGTTCGCAGCTTACCGCGCTGCAGGTGGAGGCCGAGCGCACGCGCGGGCGCCTGGAAGCGCAGGTGCGGGAAACCGGCGCGATTGAAGAGCGCATCACGCAGGGTGAGCGCGAAGTGCAGGAACTGGAAGCCCGTTCGGGCGAACTGGCCGGCGAGCGGGACACGCACGGCGCGGCGGTGGAGGAGTTCGATCGCCAGATCAGCGCCGCTCGCGAGCGCATGATCGGGAAAAACGAAGCTCGAGAAGCGATGCAAACCCGTCTCACCGAGCAGGAGAAGGCTATCGAAGACGGGCGCATGGTGGTGCTGCGCCTGATGGGCGAGATCTCGACAATTCAGAATCAGCTCGCGCAGATCGACGAGTACCTGGCGGGAATCGAGCGCGAAACCGCGCGCGCGCAGAAAGAAGAACAGTCCGCCACCGCGGAAATCGAGCGCCTAGCCGCGGCCCGCAAGGACCTTTCCGAAACCATGATGCGCCGCCAGATGGAACTGGAGGCGGTTTCGGGCGATCGCCGGCGCACCGAAGAGGAACTGGGTACCAAGAAGGCCGCCGCCGCCGAATTGCGCGCCCAAATCGACGCCGTTCGCAGCGATTGCTCGAATCTGAAAGCGCGCAAAACATCCCTCGAAGACATCCTTTCGCACCGCGCTTACTCGACCGAGCCGGTCAAACG
>Ga0335070_10002298_pt1 | contig 22282 bp, 24 predicted proteins | sample Lox_Sample_13_FD_206722 | JGI IMG/M metagenome (GOLD analysis project Ga0335070, IMG submission 206722) | Soil microbial communities from Loxahatchee National Wildlife Refuge, Florida, United States - Lox_Sample_1.3 | ecosystem: Environmental > Terrestrial > Soil > Wetlands | place: USA...
ACGTTGGCTCCTCTCAGTGAGCCTTGGTCTTGTTTGTCGCAACCCAATCTACTCGCTGCGATCAGCCAACGTCGTTATGCAATCAAAGCCCCGCGCTTTCACCAGCGGGGCGAGGGATCTCCCGCTCCCCAACTGATGGGGGACAAATGCCGGGTGGGGATTTTGACTTCCTAAACATCACCAAGAAACTGTAAGGCCAAAATAAAACCCGGTGCCCCATTTCTGCTGCCTTTGGCAGAAAGCCTGCCCTGAGCGAAGTCGAAGGTGGTGATTTTTCCCGCAAGCTCATGACCGCCGGCAGCCTACCGACACTCTGTGGAACTCCGTGCCCTCCGTGGTGAAAGAAGCGACACACCAGCTAGAATAAGAACGTATGCCCGACCACCACTCCAATCCCGTCGACCTTTCTGCCATCGTCGCTTCGCTCGAACCCGACCAACTCATCGCCGCCAAACAAAAACATCACTGCCCCCGCCGCTCCCTCACCGCAAAAGAGAAAATCCTATTCTGGGCGCTAAGAATCTACCTGGTCTTAATGTTCGGAGTAGTAATCTTCCAAGTCGCCACCACCGTCAAATAACCTCTCTTCGCGACCTTCGCGCTCTTCTTTTAGCGTCCTCCGCGGTTCAAGATTTTTCTCTCAAAACGCATTAAACTAGAGAGTTCACCACTGGATCTCATCCTTCCAAGGAAGGCCTACATGTCTTTAAATAGCTTCAATTCCCGTTCCACACTCAAAGTCGGCAGCAAGGAATACGAAATCTACCGCCTCGACGCCCTCGACAAAGCGGGCATCTCGACGAAGCATCTTCCGTTCTCGTTCCGCATTCTGCTCGAGAACCTCCTCCGCACCGAAGACGGCCGCAACGTCAGCAAAGACGAAATCCGCGCCCTCGCCGCCTGGAACAGCAAATCGAAGCCCGACAAGGAAATCGCCTTCACCCCCAGCCGAGTCCTCCTGCAGGATTTCACTGGCGTGCCCTGTGTCGTCGATCTCGCCGCCATGCGCGACGCCATGAAAACTCTCGGCGGCGACGCCACGCTCATCAACCCCCTGCAACCTGTCGAGCTAGTCATCGATCACTCCGTGCAAGTCGACGAATTCGGCACCGCCAACGCGCTCGAGATGAACGCCCTCCTCGAATTCCAGCGCAACAAAGAGCGCTACTCCTTCCTCCGCTGGGGACAAACCGGGTTTCGCAATCTAGCCATCGTCCCCCCCGACACCGGCATCGTCCACCAGGTCAACCTCGAATACCTGGCCAGGGTAGTCTTTGTCCACGAGAGTCCCGGCAAGCGCGTAGCCTACCCCGACACCCTAGTAGGCACCGACAGCCACACTGTGATGGTGAATGGGTTGGGGGTTTTGGGGTGGGGTGTGGGTGGGATTGAGGCGGAGGCGGCAATGCTGGGGCAGCCTGTGTCCATGCTGATTCCGCTGGTTGTTGGGGTGAAGCTTACTGGACGGTTGCGCGAGGGGGCTACTGCTACCGATCTTGTGCTGACGATTACCGAGATGTTGCGCAAGCATGGCGTTGTCGGAAAATTTGTCGAGTACTTCGGTCCCGGACTTCGCGATCTTCCGCTCGCGGACCGCGCCACCATCGGCAACATGGCGCCTGAGTACGGCGCGACCTGCGGCATCTTTCCCATCGACAAAGAGACGCTCAAATATCTTCGACTCACTGGACGCTCTGACGAGCAGATCGAACTCGTCGAAACTTACGCCCGCGAGCAGGGACTTTTCCACGACGAGAAAACTCCCGAAGCTGAATACTCCGAACTGCTGTCGCTCGATCTCGCAACCGTCGAGCCGTCACTCGCCGGACCGAAGCGCCCGCAGGATCGGGTCGTGCTTTCGCAGGCGGGAGAGTCGTTCAACAATGCGTTGCCTTCGCTGATTAAGCCCAAAGCGACCGCGAAGGCTGCAGCACCGGCTCCGGGGGCGAACAAGACCACCGCGAAGAATTGGGAGGCCGAAGGGGGCAGCCCCGCCGCGATCGGAGTGGAAGATCCCAACGTGCACGAACACGTTTCTGCATCTGTACAAAATTCCCTGAAGCATGGCAGCGTGGTCATCGCCGCGATTACTTCGTGCACGAACACTTCGAATCCTTCTGTGCTCATCGGCGCGGGACTGGTCGCGAAGAAAGCAGTCGAGAAAGGATTGACCGTCCCTGCTTGGGTGAAGACGTCTCTCGCGCCGGGGTCCAAAGTTGTCCGCGACTATCTGGAAAAAGCCGGGCTCATGCCCTATCTCGAAAAACTAAAATTCCACATCGTCGGCTACGGATGCACCACCTGCATCGGCAACTCGGGGCCGCTGCCCGAAGAAGTGTCCAAGGCCATCGACGACAAAGATCTGGTCGTCGCCAGCGTGCTCTCGGGCAATCGCAACTTCGAGGGACGCATCAACTCCGAAGTCCGCGCGAACTACCTGATGTCGCCGCCGCTGGTCGTTGCCTTCGCGCTCGCCGGACGCATCGATGTCGATCTGCGCAAAGATGCCCTCGGCAAAGGCCGCGACGGACATGACGTCTATCTCGCCGACATCTGGCCGTCCTCGCGCGAAGTCGAAGAGGCCATGCAGCAGTCCATTACGTCTGAAATGTTCTCCAAGTCTTACGCAGAAGTATTCCAGGGCGACGAGCGCTGGCGCGGGATCGCGGTGCCCAAGGGCGAAACTTATAACTGGGAGAAAGACTCCACTTATATTCGCCGCGCTCCTTATTTCGATGACATGGCCGTGAAGCCCGCGCCCATCGCCGAAATCAAGAAGGCGCGCGTGCTGGCCGTGCTCGGCGACAGCGTCACTACCGATCACATCTCGCCTGCCGGATCGATCAAGAAAGACAGCCCCGCCGGAAAATATCTGCAGGAGCACGGCGTGAAGCCCGCCGACTTCAACTCCTACGGATCGCGCCGCGGCAATCATGAAGTCATGGTGCGCGGAACCTTCGCCAACGTCCGGCTGCGCAACAAGCTGGTCCAGACCGAAGGCGGATTCACCCGGCATTTGCCCACTAACGCCGAAATGTCGATCTTCGATGCCAGCGAAAAATATCGCGCGGACGGAACGCCGCTCGTCATCCTCGCGGGCAAAGAGTACGGTTCCGGATCATCGCGTGACTGGGCCGCGAAAGGCCCGGCGTTGCTCGGCGTCCGCGCCGTAATCGCCGAAAGCTACGAACGCATCCACCGCTCAAATCTTGTCGGCATGGGAATCCTGCCCCTGCAATTTCCAGCAGGACAAAACGCCGACTCGCTCAAGCTGACGGGAGAAGAAACTTTCGAAATCACCGGCGTCAGAGATGTGGTCGATCACTTCGCCGCCGGCCGCACGGTGAAAGTAAGAGCGACGGCGAAGGGGAAAGATGCGGTGGAGTTCGAGGCAGTGGTCCGCATAGACACGCCGCAGGAAGCGCTGTACTACGCGAATGGCGGGATTCTGCAGTATGTGCTGCGGCAGTTGCTGGCGACTAAGGCGGAGCCGGTGGGGGTGTAGTTGAGGCAGAGACTGAAAATGGGCTTGGCTGCAATGGCGCTTACATTGGTATCCGTTTGCGCGATGCAGGCTCAGATTAAACAAGGTCCGTCGCCGCTGCAGGATTACACGCAGGTTCTTGACGACTTCTTTCAACAGGCTCATGGTCCTTTGAAGGGCGCCGTCGTTTTGCGAGTCTATGGCGGGCTCTTACCGGAATATGAGATTGTGCTCGATCCTGAAACGAACCCGAAAAATCTAACAGAGTACGAACCAAAGCAGAGCATTTGGGGTAATGTCTTCGACCTCACGGCAAGCAGACAGACCACTGAGCATTATGTCGCAGCCGCACGCAAAATGAGGGTCATAAAAAAGGAATTCGCCGTTCCGGAGGAACGGATCAGGGACCTCTGGCGGCGCGCCCAGGCCATCGATACGTCCACAGTGGAACCCGGGTCCTTTAAAGACTCCAAAGGACACGAGATGGTCATTATGGACGCTCCGTATTTTGAGTTGATTCTGAATGACGGCGCGGTTCGAACTCGAGTGACGGACACAAGCGGTTCCGATATCGTCAGCAGTAACCCAGTGCTTCTGCAGTGGTCGCTGGACGTTGAAAGTACTCTTTCCCCGCACGGCAACGCACGCTGATGGCGCGCAGACCTTGACGGCTCCGTACTGACTGAATCTTAACCTCCGCGGGTGCCACAGTTCTGACTGCTTTTGGCAGGCGTGTGGCTTTTTGTGGGCAGGGCTCAACTTCCGCGGTCTTCCCCAGACGGTTATGCGCCGGCAGCAAACATCCCCACATCTCGCGCCAACACCGCGCGAGTTGTGGGGCACCCGGGTCTGTTTTGTGAATCAGACTCATTTACGATTTCTGCTATACGACCCTTAACCGAAGCTTCTCTCCATGGCGGGACCAATCATTAACTCGTACGGGTCCCACTGCTCCCGTGGCGTAGCTGCGGAAGCTGCTCCATTCCCAATCTTCGGGACGCTCTACCAATCCGCGCTTGACCGGATTGCGATGCATGTATCGCAGCTTCTCGATGAATTTGCGATCACTGTAAACGTTGAAGTCATAAAACCTCTTCATCCAGAAGGGATTCGGATAGAGAATCGAACGTGGACGGCTCACTTCTGCCTGGGGTTGGAGGTTGCGTACCGTGCCAAATTGCCTGCGCGCGAATGCGATCTTGATTGCTCGAACCACTACCGAACAGTTCGAGATATCCGGCTCAGAGATCAGCAGATGGACATGCTCGGGCATGACGACGTATCCACAGACTGCGAAGCGGTACTTCGATCGCATCTTCTCAAGCACATCCAGAAAGAGATCGCGCCGCTCCGGGGCGGAGAGGAGAGGTTTCCGTCTGTAACAGCTGAACGTGATGAAGTGGAGAGCGCCGGTGTAGTTGTATCGTTTCAGACTCCAGGGCATGACGCCAGAGTATTTCCATGTCACCGGAAGAGTCTGTGACTGTCGAGGAAAACTCTGACAGCCAATCCCAAAACAGAACCGGGTGCCCCACTTCTGCCTTGTTTTTGGCAGACGTGGGGCTTTTTGCGTGAAGTGCCCAATTTCCGTGGTCTACCCACGCGCTTATGCACTGCCGGCACAAATCCCCACATCTCGCGCAAACTACGCGCGAGTTGTGGGGCACCCGGATCGTGCCGCTTCACAACGTTTTTTTAACTGATCATTTTTGGTTTCGGAACCTTATCCAGCTACTGTGGCGATCTGACGTGCTTAGGCGCTGCTGGCAAACATCCCCACATCTCGCGCAAACAACGCGCGAGTTGTGGGGCACCCGGTTTTTCTAGGTGCGACAATTCAGCAAGTCTTTGCGGCTCTTGCCTAGCAGGCCCCAGGCTTCGCGGTAATGCTCATATTTATAGCGATCTTGTTTCAGGGCTGTCACCGGGTAGACCATGACTCCGACCTTAATCGTCGGCAGCAGGATTACCGAGGCCGGGATCAGGTACCAGGTTGCGACTGGGATCACATAAGTTGCGAAGAGGTCGAGGTCGTCGAGCGAGTACGGCTTGTGGAGGTCGTAGTTGCGGTGGAATTGGCAGAAGTATCCGGTGCCGTTGCGGACCGAACTGGATTTGACCTGGACGCGGAGGAGGCGTCCGGCTTGCTCGATGCCGACGTCGTAGGCGAGGGAGTCGCCCCAGGGTTTGAGGACGTGGTATCCGTGCAGCGTGGCGGCGGCCATGAACATGAGTTCGACCCATTCGCCGCGCTGTTTGTAAGTTTTGAAGTGATCCCATTCGTGCTTGCTGGTATTTCGACCCATTTCTCGCGCACTTCTTCCTTGGCCCTTGCCCCAAAGCGCTGGCGGGCGGACGAATGCATCTGCCGCTACGCGCAGCTTCGGCGGACGAGGGCGTCCGCCGCTCCATTGTTTTTGTGGGAAATAAAAAAGGCGCGACCGAAGCCGCGCCTTGTTTGACCAGATATTTGTGTCTCTATATTTAGGATAGCAAATTCAGTGGGGGAATCTGGACATAGTTACGAACTTTATATTCATGTTGTTTTGAGTGAGTTAGGTGGGATCGTGTAATTTCTGCCTATTGACAAGATTTTGGAGGGGGCCGTGAGCCGGGGAAATTATACGGATGGTGTGTCGTCCCCACGGGACTTGTGGCGTTTTTTGTGGCTTACCCAGCGCTTACGCGCTGGGCTAAAGTATTTCGCCGCTCTGCGGCTGGGGCCGCGGGGACGTCGATGTCGCGTCTCGAATTATCCAACATTGCCCGGATTGGAGCCCTCCTACTTGTGGGAAAGAAGGAGGGACCAGATTTCTGGATCTTCTGAGCCCAGGACCCAGGAGCAAAAACCTTCGAGGCCGCGGTCGTGGACTAAGTTGAGACGCTCCTGGAATCCGCGCTTGTCGGTGTAGAAAACCCACTCGCGAAAATCTTCCTTGTAGAAATAGAACCAGGCGACGCGATCGGCGGCGTCCCACTCGACGTGGGGATGGTAGGCGGTGACGTATTGATCGATATCCTGCTGGCCGATGTATTCGGCGGTGGGATTGGGCTTGTCGTCTTTGTCGGAGGGATCTCCGGCGAACCAGTGGTAGCCGTATACCGGGATGCCGAGCGACAACTTTTCTTTGGGGACGAACTGGAGGGCGTAGTCGAGATTGGCGACGGTCCAGGGATATCCGGCGACGGGGCCGGGCATGGTCCAGCGCGTGTTCTGGTCGTAGGTCATCAGGCAGATGAGGTCGGCGGATTGCGCGAGAGCCTTCAGATCGTAGGCGCCGCGCCAGTTGGCGTAGAGCCAGTGCGCGTAATTGCTTTTGCCGGGATATCCGGGGGCGTTGGGGACGGTGGCGATGGTGAGTTGCAGATTCTGTTTGTGGAGGGCGGCGGCGGCTTCGGCGACGAAGCTGGAAAGAAGATCGCGGTCGGTCCAGGCAACGTTTTCGAAGTCGAGTTGAAATCCGGAGTAAGCGTAGCGCTTGCATTCGTCGAGAAGCGAGGCGACGAAGGCGGCGCGGGCGGCGGCGGTGATGAAGAGCTTGTGGAGATCGGATTGGTTCATGAGCGCGACGATGGGCATGACGGGGACGTGATGCTCGGCGGCAATTTTGAGAGTGTTGGGATTGGGGCCACCCCAGACGAGGCCGGTGGCGTCGGTGGAATACCAGGTGGGCACGAGGACGTCGATTTTGTCGGCGTGATCGGCGAAGGATTTGAGCGAGCTGGGAGTGTCGGTCATGTAGAAGAGGGATTTGGGCTGGGCAACGGCGAAAGTCGTGATTGCCAGAAACAGGATCAGGGCGAATTTCATCAATGTGCTCCTGGTTGGAAACATCCCCACATCTCGCGCACACACCGCGCGAGTTGTGGGGCACCCGCGTTTATTTCGGTGCAAGCATTTTTAGGATGGTGGAGAAATTGTAGCCTTCTGATTTGTACTTTGCGATGAGGTGATCGGTGGCGATGACGGTCTGGCTGCGGTCGGCGCCCATGTGTTGGTGGCCGCCGTCGTGGAGGAGGATGACGTTACCGCCGCGGATTTTGCGGCCCACGGTGTGTTCGATCTTGGGAGCGGGCGGGGCATTCCAGTCGAATCCGGTGATGTTCCACATAATGGGTTCGAGGCCGAGGTCGCGGGCGACGCGGAGGGTGGACGGGCGGCGTCCGCCGAAGGGGGGGCGGAAGAGATTGGAATGTTCGCCGATGGCGTTTTGAATAGCGGTGCGGCAGCGGGTGAGTTCGCTGCGAGTTTCGTCGGCACTTTTGAAAATGAGCAGCGGATGAGTGAAGGTGTGGTTGCCGATGACGTGGCCGGCTTGATGAATGTCGCGGACGATGTCGGGGCGTTGTTCGACGTAGCGTCCGATTAAGAAAAATGTGGCGTGCACTTCGTGTTTGGCGAGGACTTCGAGGAGGCGGAGTGTGTGCGGATCGTTGGGGCCGTCGTCGTAGGTGAGGGCGATTTGTTTTGTGCCGCGCGGGAGGCCGGTGAAGGTGCGTCCGTACCATTGGCCGGTGGGGGCCATGGATTGGTAGCCGGCGGCGACGGCGGTAGTTGCGGCCGCCGCAGAGATTAAGGGGACTAGCACTGAGCGATTTTAGCGGATTGAGTGACTTGGGGATTTGCGATTGTGCGATCTTGTGATTGGGTGATTGAAGCCTCGGTCAGGATGGCATAGTTGTCACGCGTTTCCGATCGCTCAATCAGCAAATCGCGCAAGAATCCAATCGCTCAATCAACCCATGCCCTGTTAACTCTTCGCGCAATTGCCTCGGGGGCGCGGACGGGATATCCTGCCATTTCCGAAAAAGTTCTCTAGCCCATGGCCAATCTTTTTGAAAGTCCCCGGTACATCGCAGTGGAGGGTCCGTTACGAGTCGGCAAGAGCACGCTGGCGCGGATTCTGGCGGAACGACTGAATGCGCAACGCGTGATGGAGCCGGAAACGAATCCGTTTCTGGGCGCGTTTTATGAAGGTGAGCGCGGGGCGGCGTTCCAGGCGCAGTTTACGTTCCTGGCGCGGCGCTTTGAACAGTTGCAGGCGCTCGACTTGGGGCCGCGGTCGAGCCGGATCGTCGTCGCCGATTTTATTTTTGAAAAAGACAAGCTGTTCGCCTACCTCAACCTGACCGACCAGGAACTGGAAACCTACAACCGGTATTACAACCACTTTCGCGAGTTGCTGCCGACGCCGGACCTTGTGATTTATTTGCAGGCGACGCCCGAAGTGCTGAAAAAGCGTCTGAAGAAAAAGAATGCGCCGGGTGAGCGCGGGGTGAGCGATGAGTATCTGGAAGAAGTGGTGAAGGCGTACGAGCACTTCTTCTTTCACTACACGTCGTCGGATTTGCTGATTGTGAATACGTCGGAGATTGATTTCGTCGACCGCAATGAAGATTTGCAGGAATTGTTGCGCAAGGTCACGGAACCGATTAAGGGGACGCAGTATTTCCTGCCGCTGGGTGGGCAGGAGGCAGTGGGGGCTTAGAACTGAGGTGTTAGGTCTTGGGTCTTCGGACTCTACCTTTAGAGTTTGTGCGAAAACGGATGGATGAACTTCGTTATTGTTCGTGTCGCGGCAGCGGGTACAACGACAGGACTTTTCCCAGACGAGTGAATTCCGGATCTGCTGTGACTAGCCAGGCGTTGCGTTCCAGCGCGAGTTCGGCGGCGAAGGAATCGGCGTAACCCAGATTGTGCTTTTGTTTGAGGGCAGCGGCGCGGGTGGCGCGATCGAGGTCGACCGTAACGATTACAATCGGCAGACGCCGGACAGCCAGCTCCGCTTGACGCGCCTTATCCTCTCCATAGCGACGCCACTCCGTGTAGAAAACCTCGCCCCAATTGATTGCCGACATCCACAAAGGAGCATCGCGACGGTCTCCCTCCTCGAACATTTGGCGTACTTTGCCGGCGGCAGGTTGGCGGCCTTCGAAGAACCCAATCAGGGCGTTGGCATCGAGCACATATCGGCGCGTGGGCAAGCGGGAAGCGACCATTTACTTTTCTGCACGCTCGCGGCGGCGTTGGCGCTCGCGTTCGGCAAGAGACTCTTCAAAGGCTGACGGTTCGCCCGGTCTCGGCGCCAGAAACCCTTGGATCTCATCCAAAATGCGGCCCATCGTGGTCAGCACCAATTTGCCTTTGTCTTCTCTCCAGACGGCACGCGCTCCCTTCTTGAACCCTAGGCGTTCGCGGACCTCGGCTGGGATGATGACTTGGCCTTTTGAACTGATGGTGGTTTGGTAAGTCGACATGATATATATCTTACTATCTTCGATAATGTAAGACAATATTACTTTCGTCTTACTATTGAATGCGACAGAGTTCCCATGTCTCGCAAACTCGGCAAGACATGGGGCATCCCATTTGGGTGGGGGCTCGACGTTGGCGCCTTGGAAGTGATTGAAAACGTTGGGCAATTTGGGTTCGACTCGGGTGGTGTTTTGACACTAGAATAGCTGCAGCGTCATCGAATGATGTAGGCGTCACGACGCGTACAGGCTCTATCCGGAGTAGCTGGAGGGGCACTGGAGGGCATCATGAGTTTGACTCCGATCGGAGTTCGTCGTCTGGACGAATCCGCACGCAAGGTCACGACCGCATCTCTGCGGGAACAAAAACTCCAACACGAACCAATCACTTGTTTGACTGCGTATGACTACGCCACGGCGCGTTTGGTCGACGAGGCCGGCATCGACATGGTGCTGGTGGGCGACTCGCTGGCGCAGGCCATGCTGGGATACGAAAACACGCTCTCGGTCACGATGGACGAGATGCTGCACCACGTGAAAGCGGTGCGGCGCGGCGTGAAGAGTGCGCTGCTGGTCGCCGACATGCCATATGGGTCTTATCAGATTGACCCGAAAGACGCCGTCAGCAATGCTGCGCGCTTCGTGAAAGAGGGTGGAGCGGAAGTGGTGAAGATGGAAGGCGGGGCGAAGCGGGCGGAATTGATCCGGCAGATTATTGACGCCGAGATTCCGGTGGCCGGGCACATTGGATTGACGCCGCAATCGGTGAACGTAATGGGCGGCTACAAAGTGCAGGGCAAGAACATGAGCGGGATCGAGCACCTCATGCGCGATGCCGTGGCCCTCGACCGCGCCGGGGTAGCGTGCCTGTTTCTGGAAGGCATTCCGCGCGAAGTGGCGGCGATGATCACGGCGGAAGTGAGCACGCCGACGATTGGGATTGGCGCCGGGCCGGAGTGCGATGGTCAGGTGCTGGTGTTCCACGACATTGTGAATCTGACGTTTGGGCCTCCAGCGAAATTTGTGCGGCGGTATGGAGATGCTGCGTCGCTGATCATGAACGCCGTGCAGGCATTTCGCGCGGATGTAAAGTCGCATCAGTATCCGTCGGATGCCGAGTCGTATCATCTGGCGAAGGATACGAAGGCTGGATTGGAGACGGTGCTGGAGCGGAAGCGGGCGATGGGGCGGTAGTTGCGAGTCCCGAGTCCTGAGTCCCGAGTGTTTACATTCGTGACTGGTTTTGGGCGTTGGAGCGTTGTCTGCAAACATCCCCACATCTCGCGCAAAGACCGCGCGAGTTGTGGGGCACCCAGCACCCGCGATTGCGGAACAAATTTTGTTTTGTCCTCGTATGTTTAATTGAGGGTTCTGAGCCCTGATGCCCGGCACCGGATGGTGCTAGGCTATTGGAAAGGGGGACGCCATGTTCCATTTGGCCCACTTTATTTTCTTCCCGTTCTTTGGCTTCGGTTTCTTCATGTACTTCCTGCCATCGATCATTGCGGTGGTGCGGAGCAAGCGCGACACGCTGGCAATTTTCCTGCTGAATCTGTTTCTTGGTTGGAGCGTGATTGGATGGTTTGTCGCGCTGATCTGGGCGGCGAAAAATGACGTGCCCGTGGTGGCGAGGTAGAACGGGCGCGTGCGAATACAGGCCGGATCTCTCCTGGTTGTGACGTTGTGCCTCTCTGTTTTTTCCTGCAGCTCCCAGCCGCCCGCGAGCGCGCCCGATCCGGTGGCGGCATTGCGGGCGATGCCTGCGGCGGATGCGGCGAAGTACGAGAGCATCCGCGACATGAAGACGTGGAAAAATCCGTACATTATTGTGCGCGTGGATGGAGTCACGTTGTATGACTCTGCGGACAGTGCCGAGATCCTGCTGAAGACGGATGAGTTGCTTCCGGCGCTGGCGAAATTGCCGTCTGCGAATTGGCCGTATGGACGCGTGGTGGCGGCGGCGGAGGATACGAAGCGGAGTTCGGAGCAGGATGGTGTGGCGATCCGGCGGAATAAGGGGATAGTGGGCGGGATGCTGCATGAGGCTGGGGTGGAGGTGCGGTGGGTGCCGGCTAATTGAGTACCCGGTACCCAGTACCTAGTACCCAGTACCTAGTACCCAGTACCTAGTACCGAGATACTTAGATTGAGGCGGTTGTCTCTACACGACTCATGAAAACTCTTACTTCCATTCTTGAAATGCGGGAGGCTTCGCGGGCCGCGCGTTTAGCTCGGAAGCGCGTTGGATTGGTGCCTACTATGGGAGCGCTGCATGAGGGGCATTTGTCTTTGGTGAGGGCGGCGCGGGCTGCTTGCGATGTGGTGGCGGCTTCGATCTTTGTGAATCCTACGCAGTTTGGTCCGACGGAAGATTTGGCGAAGTATCCGCGGTCGTTTGAACGGGACTGCAAGTTGTTGGCCCGGGAAGGCGTGGAGTTTGTGTTTGCGCCTTCGGTGGAGGAGATGTATCCGGAGACGACGGCGACGACCTGGGTGACGGTGGAGGATTTGAGCGGGAAGTTAGACGGGGCGTCACGGCCGGGTCATTTTCGAGGTGTGGCCACCGTAGTGTCGAAGTTGTTTCATATCGTCGAGCCGGATGCGGCGTTCTTCGGGCAGAAAGACGCGGCACAGGTGGCAGTGATCCGGCGGATGGTCCGGGATTTGAATTTGCCGGTGGAGATTGTGGTGTGTCCGATCGTGCGCGAGGCGGATGGATTGGCGATGAGTTCCCGGAATGCGTATCTCGACGCGGAGCAGAGGAAGCGGGCGCTGGTGCTGCATCGGGCGCTGTTGCGCGTGGAGGAATTATCTCGGGCTGGGGGAACGAATGCGGCTCGGTTAATTGCCGCCGGGCGAGCCGAGTTTGAGCGCGAGCCTTCGGTGCGATTGGATTATTTTGAGATTGTGGATCCGGATGGTTTGGATCCGGTTGCGGACGCTTCGGGCGCTCTGGTGGCTGTGGCCGCTTATGTGGGGACTACCCGGTTGATTGATAATCTGCTGCTTAGCGAAACATCTCACCACAGAGGTCACTGAGGGACACGGAGAACGTCAAAGTCCTCCACCCTTTTGTTCCGATCTAGTAGCCGTAGCCGTCGTCATACGTCCACGCTGGGTCGTAGGCGTAGGGAGGCCAGTACCAGTAGGAGCCCCAGCCTAGGCCGTAACCGACTCCCCAGCCGTACCCGCCCCAACCCCAGCCCCATCCCCAACCCCAACCGCCGCAGCATCCCCAACCCCAGCCCCAACCCCAATTCCAGCCGGGCCGGCCCCAACCCCAACCGCCGTGCCAGCCCCAGCCGCCATGCCAGCCGAAGCCGGCGCCAGCAAATCCGGCGCGCAAGGGCACGCCGTGCCAGACGGAGTTGGTGCCGACGAATCCGGCGCGGTTGAAGCCAGTGTTGATGGTGCCATGAGCGTTGGAGGCGAGCATGGTTCCGGTGGAGTGAGCGCTGGCGGTTCCGTTGAAGGAATGCCAGTTGCCATCGGCGATGGCCGAGTGCGATGTGGCTTCGCCGCGTCCCTGAATGCCGCCACCTTCACGGCCAGAGAGGTTCGAGGGAGATCTGAGATTCGATCCAGCATTGGTATGTGTGGAAGATGCGGCGTTAGCGCCGTGCTCGAAGGAGTGCCAGCCCGGCGAAGTGTTGCGCACGCCATGGCCTTCGGAGGCCCAGGGGTGCGACGAGACGCCACGCGAGGCGGAGCCCATGCTGCCGCTGCTACCGAAGCCGTGTCCGGCGTATCCGCTGGAGCCGCCGTGATATCCGCCCATGCCGCCGCTGTGGGAGCTTCCGGCATAGCCGCCGCCGTGGTAGCCGCCGCCACCGTAGCTACCTCCGCCTCCGTGGAAGCTGCCACCGCCTCCGCCGTGGGAGCCGCCGCCACCTCCGGCGTGGCCGCCTCCGCCATGCTGGGCGAGGGAAGACGTGGGAAGACAAATCAGGGCTAGGGACGCGAAGCCGACGATAAGGGCGCGATGCAAGGTGGGATTCTTCATGGTAATCCTCCACTGCGGGCGGTTCGTGGCTGCAAGGTAGGACAAACCGCCTGAAGACAATCCTACTATGTTTGAACACCGGGGGCGGAAAGAAGTTGCATGAAAGGTGGTGGCGAAAGCCGCAATTGAGCGAGCACGCCTTACGGCGCGGCTTGGAGGCCGCGCCCTTTCAGAGCGAACGAGAAGGAAAGTTTTCCGCAATCTCCGGAAAGCTGCTGTTGATACGGACCTTTCGCACGGGCTGAACGCACTATGATTGCGACCTTCCGCACGACTTTGCGCCTGCGCCTCGCGACTTGTGCTCTCGTCTGGAAATGCGCTGCGGAGCTTTGCTCCGCCGGACAGCCGGGGGCGGCTGTCCCTACAAATGATCATGCGAAATTCACCACAGCGCCGCTACTGTTACCTCCTGGAAAACCGGTTTCGGGCCGTTCTGGCTTGAGGTGCGTATGGAGCCCAGATACGGTTTGACTTGCGGATCGTAGGTCACTGTGATGAGACCGCCACGACCATCCGATCCACTCATGCCGTCGTGACCGTCCGATCCATCGTGGCCGCTGCTTCCGCTGGGAGAGCCGATACCGCCGGAGCCGCCGCGACCACCGCGTCCGCCTTTGCCGGCGGAGCCTCCGGCGCCACCATCGGCCCGGACGGTGAGAGAACCGCCTTGGGGATCGATCAGGTAGTACCTTGTCTTGCCTGCAGCCGCGACGCTGGCTTGCAGCAATGCGGGCGTGCCAGTGCGAAGAGCGATGCGGACCGTGACGGGAGGAGCGTTGCCGCCGTCCCCGCCGTTGCCCCCGTCTCCGCCATCGGAGCCATCTCCGCCGTCCCCGCCGGCGGACGGATTATCGGGATCCGCGGAGCCGGGACTACCGCTGATGCCATCGGTTCCGCTGCTGCCATCGAGGCCATTGCTTCCGGACGCGCCCGAGAAATTGGCGACGAAGGCGAGGTTGTAGCGGACCGGGATATCGAGTTCGGCGCGGAGGTCGGGGTGGCTGGGAGCGGTGACGACGATGTGTCCCTCTTTGCCGTCACTCTTGCGGGGATCTTTGGGCAAGGAGAGAACGCCCTTTTGGTTGACGGTCACGACAGTGGCGGCGACGCTGAGTTCCTTCCACATGACTTTGCCGCTGCCTGCGCCTTCGGTGGTAAGAATTTTTCCGTCGGGCTGCTGGAAGGTGACGACCAGCGGAGATTTCTGTCCGGGGCCGATGGCTGGGCCCTTCGGCAGAGTGGCTTGCATGGAGGTGACTGGAGTGCGATCGAGGTAGACCTTCCATCCCAACTTGACCTTCATGGAGGTGCAAGCGGTCAAGGTGATGAGGAGGGGGGTTGCGACTAAGAGAACGGAATGTTTGAAGCGGTTCACAGTCGGCCTCCGTGAAGCTTCTGGATTTGGCTGCTGGTCAGCGCGTTGTTCACGAGCTGCCTAGGGTTTCAAACACGCCGTCATTGCCAGTGTTGCCATTGGGAGGGCTGGCGGCAAGTAAAGTTTGGTAGAGATTTTGAGCAAGTTTGTGTTGATGGTTACTTCGGGATGAGGCACCCGGCGTGGTATTTGTTCTTGGCGACTCGTCAGTGGGAGGGATGGGTCTGGTCGGAGATCTTGGCTACTACGCCTGGGCCTGGTTCCATGTGGTCACGAACTAGATTTTCTACGCGGGACCAGAGGTGGGGATCGCATTCGCTTTGCGCGTGGCTTGGAGTGAGGTGATCGAACCAGCTCATGGATTCGCACCTTACGGGCTGTTCGCGATAGTCGTAGCGATAGTTGCCGAGAATTTCTGTTTTGGAGGAGTTGGCGGCGGAGATGCGGGCGCGTCCGTGGATGAGGCCGTGCGGCTGATAGAAGTTGACGGCGGCAGTGACGTTGTCGGGAATGACGGCGTCGTGCTGCCACAATTTGGCGACGCTGTCGACTTGTACGGTGAGCAGAATGGGAATGTCGATGCGAGCGAGTTCGCGCGCCAGTATGACCGCGGCCGAGGCTCCCCAACTGTGGCCGAAGAGCACGATGTGGGCCTGCGATTTTTCCTGATCGCTCAGGAAGCCATCGTGATTGCGATCGAGAAGGCGGACGATGGTTTGGTAGGCCTGACGGCGGTGGCGATTTTCAAAGACCTGGACGAAAGCGTCGTGACCCAGGCTTTGGCGCAGGCGCTGGGCGATAAGCACCGGTTGCTGATGGGGATTGTCGTGGCGAACGAAGCCGCCGACGAATCCGACGAGAATGAGAGATGGATCCTGGGGATGGGTAGAAACGGCGGGCTCACCGGCGAATAAAAGGGGCGCGCTCGCAAGAGTGGCGAGCAGCACGGCAGACATCGGAAATCGCGCGAACCGGGACACGCGTTGTGACCTACCGAAGGCAGTAGATGATCGGTGCTTTTGGAGAGTTGCGGAAAAATGCGCTGGTGAAATCCGTCAGTGGCTGAATGCGCCGCTTCTGTGCGTCCCGCGCTTCCCAAGTAGCGAGCTGGAAGCCTTGACCCGCAAGGCTTTCGGCCTGTTCCAATCCGGAGAGAAGTCTACACCCGCGTGTCAAGTTTGTCTCTGGAGACCGAAACCCACTCTAAAATCGCAAAAGCAGCGACTTTAGAATGGGCCACCCGTTTTGTATTTTGCGTTCGGCCCGGAGACGAAGCTGTTGCCGGCGAGGAAGTAGCGGAGGAGGTCGTCGGCAGCCTTGGTGATGCCGATGCGCGGGCTTAGTTTGATGCCGCGCGGGCGGAAGCCGTCGTCGGCGAGCCAGAGGCTGCCGGAGGAGTCGGTAAGATCGCAGCCGTTGTCGCGGGCGCGGGTGATGCCGAAGGCCTCTGCGAGGCGTCCGGGGCCGCTGGTGAGCTTGGGAAGATCGCGTGGGCCGTGGATTTCGAGGCCGCGGGCATGGGCCATTTCCTCGATGCCGGTGATGGGTTCGAGGGCACGGAACAGGACACCTCCGGCGCGGCCTTCGGGTTCGCAGGAGACGTTTAGGCAGTAATGGTTCCCGTAGATGAAATAGATGTAGGCGTGGCCTGGGGGCCCAAAGAGGACGGCGTTGCGGAGAGTCTTGCCCGAGGCGGAGTGGGCGGCGGGGTCGTTTCTGCCGAGATAAGCTTCGACTTCGACGATGCGGGCGGTGAGGTGGGGATCGCGGCGGATGAGGAGTTTGCCAAGGAGTTCACGCGCTACGCGGCGCGGGGTGCGGGCGAAGAAGGCGCGCGGGATGGGTTTCGGGGAGGACATTGAGGGAGATGGTACATGAGCTTACGACGAGGGCGCGGACTCTCGGAGAAGTTCTGAGAATCTTCTGGCCGTGGTATGCCTCCGCTGTTGGTCGCTTGCGAGAAAAATCCGCACATCTCGCGCAAGCACCGCGCGAGTTGTGGGGCACCCGGCCCTTCCCGTTCTCTGGTCAACAAGTCTTCTAAATGGGTTTGGGTTCGGTATTTCTGGCGTTGGCTATGTTGGAGGGCGGGTCGGTGAAAGACTTTCCCGGTGCGAAGGCTACTTTTTCGTGCTTGGCGCCCACTTTGCGGAGGATGTCGTGCCAGCCGTCGTCCCAGGAGATGCGGGCTTCGCCGTCGAACAGGGTCCAAGTGCCGTGGTGAGAGCCGGTGGTCTTGTGGGCTTTGCCGTCGGCGTCGAGGGTGATGAAGAAGTTGTTTCCGTTGCCGTCGCCGACTTCCCACTTGCCGATGAAGTGAGAGCGGGTGGGCGTGTTGCTGCCGAATTCGGAGTTTTCGAACTCGATGCTGGCGATGTCGGCGGAGGCGAGCTTTTCCTGATGGCCGTCGCGGAAAACCACGACCGACGGCGATTTGAGGTCGATGTGGGCGATTTCAGCGATGGAGAAGGTCTGACGGTGCCCGTCTTTGAAGACGATGACGACGGAATTGCGATCGGCGGCAGGCCGGGCAAAGGCGGCGAGAGCGAGCAAGAGCAGAGAAGTGAGAATTGCAAGAGAACGCAGACGCATGATTCCTCCCGCGACAGGGCAGTGTCTTGCCCTGTCTATGTTTTACGAAGCGCAGCCCGGTTTGGTTCCCTATGGCTTGGCCTTGGCGGCGCTTTTCAGGTATTCGATCACTTCTTCGGCGTGGCCCTCGGGCTTGACCTTCTCGAAGATGTGCTGAATCTTGCCGTCGGGGCCGATGACGAACGTGGTGCGGGCGATGCCCATGACCTTCTTGCCGTACATGTTCTTTTCGACCAGCACGCCGTAGGCGATGGCGGTCTTTTTGTCGGCGTCGGCGAGCAGGGTGAAGGGCAGTTTCTCCTTGTCGGCGAATTTTTTCTGCGCCGACGAAGTATCCGGGGAGATGCCAAGCAGCACGGCGCCGGTCTTTTGAATCTGTTTATATGAGTCGCGGAACCCGCGAGCTTCTACCGTTCAACCGGGGGTGTTCGCCCGGGGATAGAAAAACAGGATGACGGTCTTGCCGCGCAAGTCCTTAAGAGCGACGGTTGCGCCCTTCTCGTCCTGCAAAACAAAATCTGGAGCCTTATCATTGATCTGCATGCAATTATCTCTGCAAGTCAGCCGGGTCCGCGCGAAGTTTCATTCGTTGAGTCAACACGCCCCGAAGCATTGCCAACAGATTTTATACCTAGCGATGGCGCTGGGGGGGCTGGCGGGGGTTGTTGTTCCGACTTCCGTATGGGCGCAGGAGCCGCGTCCGGAGATTACGCCGGGGCAGCGCAAACCTCCGAAGAAGAAAGATGCGGGGCCGCGCGCCGTAGCGGTGCTGCAGATGAGCGCGAACGGGAAGGCGTCGGTGGTGCCGATCGCGATTTTGATCAACGGCAAATTTTATGACGCGACCGCGTACAAGGCCGACCCGGTGCCGATGGCTCTGGAGCAGGGAACCGTCTACGAAGGCGAGCGGACCGGGAATTCGCTGGGGTTGTTCACGGTGAATAGCGCGCTGAAGGCGACGGCGGTGAATGCAGAGACTCCGTGGATCGGGACGGGGGTGTGGCTGCCGACTGGGAGCGAGGGTGCGAGCAAGGGGATGAAAGCGGAGTCGGCGCCGAAGGGAATTGAGAGAAGCGACGAGCCGCCGCGGCTGACGAAGAATCCGGATGCGACCAAGAGGGAGCCGGAGGGTGGGAGTGCTCCCGCGGCGAGTGGCGCTCCTGGGAGTAGTGCTCCGGCAGCGAAGGCGCCTTCGGGGGATGAGCCGCCGCGGTTGAGCAAGCCGGCTGGGTCAACGCCGGATAGTGGAGGAGCGGGGCAGAGTGGATCTGGTGCGCCGGCTGCGGGGCAGAGCTCGCCGAGTTCTTCTACTCCTTCGATTGCGGTGGACACGAAAGGCGATAAATCGGCGGATGCGAAGGATGGAGAGAAGAAGTCGGATGCGGCGGCGAACGTGCCGGCGTCAGACAGCGGGGCGGCCGAGGGGAATCGTCCGAAATTGCGGCGTGGCAAGCCGGAGACCTCCTTTGCGGACGAGGAAGTGCCGGGATACAGCAGGCCGGGAGCGACGCCATCGACCAAGCAGGGAGGCAACGGTCCATTGGTGGCGACGGCGGCGCAGAAAGGTCCGGTGCAGATCGTGCCAGCGATATCGGATGCAAGTGGCCCCGACCCGCGGTCGTACACATTTGAATGGCTGAAGGGCGAAGAGGACGACCGGCGCAAAGAAATGACGAGTATGGCGAAGGAGCAACTGCGCGCGTATCTGGCGGCGCGGGCCAAGGCGCAGATTGTGCCGAAGACGGCAGTTCCGCACACGACACACATCGTCGCCAAGAAACCGGTAGAACCGATCCTCAGTGATGTACAAATGGTCGCGTACGATTTGTGGACGAGCAATCAACCAGTGATTGTGTACAGCGCCACGGCGCAGTTGCCGCCGCCAGCGCCGGGAGCGCCGCAGTCGGCGGTGCAGAACGATTTGCAGTATTCCATTCTGTTGGTCGCGTATCCGGACACGTACAACGGCCTGCACAAGATTTATGCGGGAGTGACGGATCGATTTCATCTGGATATCACGCCGCGGCTGGAGTTGATCGATGCAGTGGATGCGGATGGCGACAATCGCGGCGAACTGCTGTTCCGGGAAACGTCTGACGCGGGGACGGGATGGGTGATTTATCGCGCGACGGCGGACAGGCTGTGGAAGATGTATGACAGTTTGAATCCGGAGTAGTGCGCGCAGCCGGTTAAGCTAGAATGTCCCGGGCGTAGCTCGGGGGCATATTGATGATCCGCAGACTTGCGTTGATGGGCGCCGTGGTTTGTTTCGCGTGCCTTCCTCTTCTTTCCCAGGATCAGGATTACAGCAAAGTGCAGATGAAGGTCACGAAGGTGGCTGGGAATGTGTACATGCTGGAGGGCTCTGACGCCGGGAATATTGGCGCGTCAGTTGGCGATGATGGGATCGTGATTGTGGACGATCAGTATGCGCCGCTGGCGGACAAGATTCAGGCGGCGCTCAAGGGCATCACAGACAAGCCGATCCGGTTCATCATTAATACGCATTATCACGGCGATCACACGGGCGGGAACGCGTACTTCCAGAAGCAGGCGCCGATTATTGCGCACGATAACGTGCGAAAGCGGCTGGAGACGGGCGGTCCGGCGGGGAATGGCGGGTCTGTGCATTTTGAAGCCAAGCCCGCGGCCAAGGAAGCGCTGCCGATTATCACATTCGATCACGATGTGACCGTGCATCTGAATGGCGAGGACATTCGGGCGTTGTATTTTCCTGCGGGGCATACGGATGGCGACTCAATTATTTTCTTTCCCAAGTCGAACGTGGTGCACATGGGCGACGACTTCGTGACGTATGGGTTTCCGTTTATTGACGTCGAGGCGGGTGGCAGCATTAACGGGATGATTGACGGCGTGGAGAAAGTGCTGGCGCAGGTGCCGGCGGATGTGAAGATCATCCCGGGGCACGGGCCAGTGTCGAATGTGGACGATGTACGCGCGTATCTGGCGATGCTGAAGGGAACGCGCGACGCAGTGGCCACGGCGATGAAGGAGGGAAAGACGGTGGACCAGATGAAGCAGGCGAAGCTGCTGGAGCCGTGGAAGAAGTATTCCGGGGACTTCATTAACTCGGACGCGTTTATCGAGACGCTGTACAACTCTCTGAGCGGAATCAAGAGCGGGAAGTTTATAAAGCACAATTAGCGGCTCGGACGGCGGCTGGTTCGCTACAATTCTTTTCGCTGCAGATATTCCTAGAATCTTTCGGAGCGTCTTCGATTTGGGCCTGAGTCGTCGAAAATTTCTGCAATCCGCGCTGGGAGCCGGGGCCGTGACGGCGCTGCCCGGCGTATTCACTTCTTGCACTTCCTCCAAGGCAAATGGTTCAGGGGCGGGGTCCGGTCGTCCGGCGCAGGAATTTGCGACAGCCTCGGCGATTGCATTCCCCAAGGGATTTTTCTGGGGGACGGCGACGGCTTCGTATCAGATTGAAGGCGCGTGGAAGGAAGACGGGAAGGGCGAGTCGATCTGGGATCGCTTCACGCATACGCCGGGGCACATCAAGAATGCCGACACCGGGGACGTGGCGTGCGATTCGTATCACCGGTGGCAGGAAGACATCGCCCTGATGCGCGCGATGAATTTGAACAGCTACCGCTTTTCGATTGCGTGGCCACGGATTCAGCCGTTGGGATCGGGTTCGCCGAATGCCAAGGGGCTGGATTATTACAACCGGCTGGTGGATGCGCTGCTGGAGGCGCACATCCGTCCGTTTGTGACGCTGTATCACTGGGATTTGCCGCAGGCGCTGGAAGATGCGGGAGGGTGGCCGAATCGGGAGACAGCCGGGCGATTTGTGGATTACGTGCAGATCATCGCGCGGGCGCTGGGCGATCGCGTAACTGACTTCATGATCTTCAACGAGCCGGATGCGTTCGTCGATCTGGGATACCTGGATGGTACCCATGCCCCGGGGCGCAAGAGCATTCTCGATTTTCTACGGGCGACGCATGTGGTGAACCTGGCGCAGGGAGAGGCGTTCCGGGCGATCAAGGCGGCGCGTCCGAACGCGCGGGTGGGAACGGCGTTGAGCATGTCTCCGTGCGAGCCGGCCACGGATTCCGATGCGGATAAGATTGCGGCGGATCGGGCGCATGCGATTACGAATGTGTGGTTCCTGGAGCCAGCGTTGCTCGGGCGATATCCGGATGCACTGACGTTTTTGCCGGAGACGGCGATGCGCATTCAGCCCGGAGACATGGAGAAGACGAAGGCGGCGCTGGATTTTGTCGGGATCAATCTGTATTACCGGACGATTGCGTCCGCGCCGGGGACGACCGAGCGCGTGACGCATGCACAGGAGTGGCTGTTCCCGGTAAAGATGGATGGAGGGCAACAAGGTCCGCGCGCCGACAATGGGTGGGAAGTTTGGCCGAAGGCGTTGTATGACATGGTGATGCGGATTACGCGGGACTATAACCGCCCGGTACTGGAGATTACCGAGAGCGGGTGCGCGTTTAACGATGGGCCCGATGCGAGTGGAGTGATACACGACGCGCGGCGGATTGCATACCATCGCGAATATCTGGCGGCTCTGGCACAGGCGATGCAG
>Ga0335070_10002299_pt1 | contig 22267 bp, 22 predicted proteins | sample Lox_Sample_13_FD_206722 | JGI IMG/M metagenome (GOLD analysis project Ga0335070, IMG submission 206722) | Soil microbial communities from Loxahatchee National Wildlife Refuge, Florida, United States - Lox_Sample_1.3 | ecosystem: Environmental > Terrestrial > Soil > Wetlands | place: USA...
GAGCAGTTTTGCCAATTTTATTCATTAAGTGTCTTGGCTGCTTCTTGTGCCCAGGTCTTGGCTTTTTCCTGTTCGCCCGATTTAAACTGCCACACGTTCTTGCCTTTGCTTTCTACGTAAACAACTAGTGGCTGCATGATTATGTTAAAGCCAAGGCTCTTCATTTTCTTTTCTATTCCTTTAGTTGCGTTCCCACTTACGATCATCTTCAGCTGCGTGTCAAACGCAGCCGCCCGTTTCCCCGAAAATTCTCCTTCAGTTAGACTGTTCAGAAACTCCATAATGCCCATTGAAGGCCTAAAAGCCATCGTGGGTCCACCCGCAATCAAAACGTCATAATTCTTGACCGTCGCCACATCAATGTCCTTAACGTAGAAAGAATCCACGTCAATCCCATTCTCCTTCAGGTTTTCTTTGATGATTTCGGCCACTTGTTCAGTCATCTTTCCAACTGAAACCGTGTCATACACAACCAGAACTTTCATTTCAGTAACGCTTCCTTCAATTCTGCAGAACCAAGTTAACTCCACAGACTATTAAGCCTTAATCCCCTGGTTACGCCTCAATCCGGCGCGGAAAGTTGATTCTTCTGGCCATTCTGACCGAGATAAACTTCATCAGCAGCGTATACGGCAATAAGAATGATTATGAAAAAAAGAAACACCACCGGAATCCTCTGGTTGATCTCAAACATGGCGTCGGGAAAGAATGCAAGCCCAACGAAAATCAAGACAATCGTCAAGACAAGAGAAACTAGAACTCTGAAAGCGTTTCTCCTCATCAACATCTCCGCATAATCATTATCGAAACCGCGCCTTATACAAATGTAGTTTGCACCAGACTAAGCGCTGCAGAGCTTCAATGAACAATCAAAGACTGAACGCTTCAAGTTTAAGAGAGAAAGTCTATTATAACGTCAAGTGTAATTGTCGTTTCGGTAAGAAGCTTGATGGTCATTGTTTTGCCGATCTTCCTGATTCCCACAGCTACAATAATAGTCATAGTTGCTTTTCTCGTCATCAGAATGAGGCGCTCAAGAAACAAGCCACTACCAAACCCGCCGCTTCCAAATCCGCCACCACCCGAGACACAACAACAAATAATCAGAGAAGAGGTAGTGAAAAAAGAGGTCATCGTCAAAGTCAGATGCAGCTACTGCGGCGGTCAGTACGACGAGACCCTCGACAAATGCCCTAACTGCGGCGCCACACACTGACTGGCATCGCACTTCGTACACCCCCTGGATTTCTCCAACAACATCACGTTGGACTTATATCTCACATAGGTTCAAGATACCAAGAAAATGCTGATGGGAAGGCTATGACGATGTTCACTATTTGCACAGCAATCGTGCCCGAAGGCGAACTTGAAAAACAGATCGCGGGTTTTCGTGAGGCTGAGAAAAGGTTCACTGGGGAAATAGGAGTTCTCGAAAGAGATTTTTATCAGTGTATCCAGCAACCCCACATCATCTGGAGCAATACAAAATGGACAACGGAGAAGGCTCACAACGATGCAGCGCAAAGCATTATGAAAGTGAGAAAAGACGACAGGATCGGTGCAGCCTACTTTCAACCTGGACTTTACTTTGAAATCTTCTGCAAGGAGATCGAAGAAGTTTCGTACACATCGCCCAGTGGAAAACCTCCTCAAATGGTCGTGATCTGCCATGGTCTCGTGGCGACCAAGAAACTGGATCAATGGTACAAAATAGCACCTGGACTGCACAAGGATTTGCATTCTGTTGGAGGACTCTGTTCTTGCCGCACTTTCTGTAATTACTACAACACTGCCGAATTCGTCGGGTTCATGGGATGGAAAACTCAAGAAGACTACCAGAATCACCGCATGATTGACGATTTGACCGTTGAGGAACACTGTTACACCGGCCTCAAGAGCGGCTCTTCTCTTCTTGCCGGCTTCAATCAATTCTACTGCAGACCTCTTAAGGTTAGATAGTCTAGGCTTCCTGTCTGCTTCAAGATCCTGAGAAGAACCCAAATTCTCATTCCCTGGAACATGCGCACTTCAGTTTGTGACAAATGATATATTCATGCGGCTTGCTGAATTCTTGCCATAACAAACTCGAAAAGGAAGTTGCTCATTTGAACGAGGAGCACTCAAGCTTCAGGCCAAGGCCTCGCATACAGTCCCTTTCCGACCTTATCTTCGGCTTGGCCCTCTCAATCGGCGCCCTGACTCTGATTGGTCAGCAAGCCTCAGATTTCCAGAATCTTCTCAATTCCCTCATCTATTATGGGTTCAGCTTCCTCATTCTGGTCAACGTGTGGCGAATGTATTCGCGCACGATGGATTTGCTTCCTGTCGAGACTGCAGGACTGGTTAATCTCAACATTGTGCTGCTCTTCCTCGTTTCAATAGAGCCCTTCCTCTTCAACCAGATTCTTGGGTCCTCCACTTCAGCATTCGCTGAGAACGTGTCTGTCCTTTACGCAATTGATCTTGCAGGGCTGTTCTTGATTCTGGCGTTCTTCACCCATTCTCTCGTCGACGAAGACAAGAAGCTCGTTCCCCAAAGCCTTCTGGCGACATACAGGCGCATCAGGAATTTCGAGCTACTAGCTTCCGCCATCTTCCTCGTTTCCATAATACCAGTCTTCTGGTCTTCGGGGATATCGGTAGGCAATTACTCCGTTCGTTTAAGGTTCATAATGTGGATTTTCACACTGTTCCTGCCGGCGTTCAGACGTCTGTATGAAGCCCTGGTTCGCCACTAAAATCGATTAACGCTTATTCTTGAGTTAACGCGCACCGTGTATCAAGTCACTTCGCCCGCGTCTGGCGCCATATGCATGATTTCTCAACAGACAATGGCCAGAACCTTTGAGGACAAATGTCTAATATCCCGTAGAGAAGAATATCTGTCCAGAAGATCCTGGGTGGAGAATAAATTTGAAAGACAAAGAATCAAGTCAAAAGAACAAGCCTTCCAAACCATATGAACTAGTTGTTCTCTGGACCAGTGGAGACCGAGAAGTAGCCTTGAAAATGGCATTCATGTACACCTTCAATTGCAAGCGTTTCAAATGGGGTTGGAAAGAAGTTTCTCTTATCGTGTGGGGTCCTTCCGCTAAGCTTCTCGCCGCTGACACTGAACTGCAAGAACACGTGGTCGAAATGAAGGAGGCTGGTGTGAAATTGTTAGCCTGCAAGAAATGTTCGGACATGTACGGAGTTTCAAACGACCTTAGACGACTTGGCGTAGATGTCAAGTATATGGGTAAACCATTAACGGACTATCTGAGAGACGACAACTATCGAGTAATCACAATCTAATCAACCACAAATCGCAAGAACGTGCCCTATTTCGTCTTCTTCAGTTTGTTGCCTACGCTCCAAGCCTTAGCGAATCTCCCACCCAGCTTCCAGTAACTTCGATCATTCATAGCGAAAAGAATAGGCTCCACCTTAGCCAAGTCGACAATTCCGTCCGAAAGAACTGCTTCATCACAATAAGTCGCGACGATTTCGCCTATGAAGATGTCATGACTCGGAAAATCAACCGTCCTCGTCAGTTTGCACTCCATATTGATCGGGCACTCCTCAATCATCGGTGCGGTCCTCAGCGTGCCGAAGAAGGTTTTGAAAAGCCGCGATTTGTCCAGTTTCTTGCCTGAAATCAAACCGCAGTAATCAGTCTTTTCAACCATATTCACGGAAGGAATGTTTACACTGAACGTTCCGTTCATTCTTATTCCCACATTCGTGAAGTGCATCTTGTTCATTCCCAATGAAACGGACCCGGGATCCGTAATGCCAACGTGCGCGATCGTGGTATAGTTCGGTTTTCCCTCCACCAAGGCTCCAACTAGAGTTGTTGGCATGGGATACAGGCAGTTTCTCGCTCCAATTTCAGCTTTCACAAAACTCACCGACTTGAAGTTGATGCTCCTATGTTACCGTTCTATATATCATGATTTAAAGCAACGCCTTAAAGAAATTAACAAGTATAAATGCCCAAAGAATAGAACAAAAGACTATGCCTCGCCAAAGAGCGCGCACACGCGAGAGCAACCGAAAATAGACGCCTTCTGCCATTTCACCGGCCAAAACTGTCTTTGCTTGACTGTTCTAAATCTAGAACGAGCTGTTCGAATGTGTAGGTATAAGTCTTGAAACTGCCAATTATGACCTCAAGAAGTGACCATAAAACCTAATAAAGGAGTAGGCTCTCGGTTGAGACACAACAGGAATTATTGGAAGAGTCACCTGCTAGACGCTGTGTTCATAACCCTTAGTCTGATGTTGACCATCTACTTGAGTTCTCTAGTGGCAACTGCTCTGGCAGACCCTTCAATATGGCACAACATTTTTATCCACGGAGAAATACCCGAAGGCGCAACGATCATTCCTTATAACAATCCCCAGAATTGGCCAGATCCCCACCTTATCTCGACTGAGCCGATGAGTCTGTGGAACTGGCTATGCCTGCTTTCGCCTGTAATCACACCTTCTACAGCGATTGGATTGGAGACACTGAGATATGTCCAGTGGAAAAAATCTTCAAGGACATCTGAAAAGAAGATTCGTGAAAAAGTGATTTAGTATATGTGAAATAGTTAGAAATCTTGCGGACAAAACTGCGTACGCGAATTCCAGAGAACAAATCGTTGCGTACACGCAAAAGGGAGCTAGATCCTGTGAGAACCGGTCTCTTTCAGGTCTCCCTCAAATGTAAGATATTGAAGTAACAGTAACGTTAAGCGGGCCAGTCGGAATGCCTAGAATAATGCAGTACATGAAGTAGGTGCCAGGAGAGACATCGGAATTGTTAAGCCACCAGCGACCCAACCAGCAATCAAGCTCGTTGGACCCAGTAAAGAACAAGTCCTGATTTCTAACAGCCGTTCCAGGATTGATTGTTGCCGTGAAATTCATGGAGCTCTTCAAAGCATCATACGTTTGGTAGCCGCCCGTTGAGAAAGCCCTGATCCCTGCGTATCGCTCGATCCACATGTTCAAGCTGGAATACGCTCCATAAACCAACGCTGCTCTGTTGCCGTCAATATCCGCCGGATCAGAAACAGGTTGACTATAAATCACCCAAACAGCGTCAAATCCGTTGTAACTGAACTGAACAGGAACAAAGTACCTACTAGTTACGTTAACTGCAACCGAGACAAACGCCGCGTTTATAGCTTTTCCCTCATAAGCCAGATGCAAAAAGCTTTCACCGTTGTAGAAACCTGGGTAGAACAGCGGCTGAAATGACACGGAAACATACTGTATGCCAAGCGTGTTTGGCACGTACCAGAAGATAAAGAAGGATAACAACCCTACTGTTGCGATCAATACCACGGCTATGATTGCGAGAACGATTCGCTTCATTCCTCTTCAGACTTAATTGCAAACTCGAATGCTTTTAGTTTTTCGATGGTTCCTCCTTCAAGCAAAGAATCTAACCGTGAACCGTGCTAACAATAATCGTTTTTCCAGCCAAACAAACGATAGAGTCTGAAAGTAGCTCCAACTAGCTGAAAACGTGCAATCGTCTTTTTGATTCTAGCCTTCTATTCCTTCGAACATGCCTAAGAGTACTAGCAGAAATTTGTTCCTTGCTTACGCATTTGCTGTGCGGGGGAAACCTCTTTTTTTTGGGAGGACGGAAAAAGTAATACATCATGATCAGACCGACGGCGAACAACATCACGGGCAGCAACGATGCGAAAAGACCGGCTATCGGCGGTTGCGTGTCGCTCATCATGTCAGATACGACGTTCAGGTAAGCAAAGTACAACGGTAACTCGTGAGTATTCCCGCTGCAAGAAAGACAATTCCGAACACTAGGAAAAATGACGCGTGGCTGGGCACTTCTCTCCTTCCCAGCCTCAATCGACGCTTCTCTGAATTAGATTTCTGGTTACTTCAACTGACCTGCAGTCAAACATGTCGCCTTCGCGCGCTCGATTAAAGGCTTATATTAAGAGAGCGCAGATTCAGGGGCAAGGAAGAATGCAAATGAGCGAATACTTGAGTTTCAAACGTTTCATCACTCCCGGATTCATAATGGTAATCTACCTACTTGGCGCCCTTGGAGTAACGTTGCTGTCCATCGTCCTCATGCTCTCCGGAGGCTTATACATTGTTTATGGAATCATAATGCTAATCTTCGGAAATCTCTACTGGCGAATCGTCTGCGAATACATGATCGTACAATTCAGAATATACGATGAAATCGTTATGCTCAACCGAAGAATGGGCGGAGGTCCAATGCCTACCGCTGCTCCTGCAGCTTCTGCAGCTCCTGTACAGCCAGCCGCTCCGGCGACACCGACATGTCCAACATGCGGAAGCCCACTGAGGTACATTCAGCAGTATCAACGCTGGTATTGCGACCGAGAACAAAAGTACGTCTAGCGTCTCTACCATCCAATTTTTTCTATCTGATGCTATTCAACCTTGCTAGAAGACGCTCTGCGACGTGAGCAATGCCTGGAGAAGATGCTTATCCTTGCTTGGCGGGCGCACTGCATCTGCGGCAGAAGTTGTCTTCCTGCCCTAGGAGGTTGCCGCAGCGAGTGCAAAACGCGTTTGTTGAGGCAGGAGGTCTCGGAGGCTGCGGGAAGGTTGGGTTCTGTGTGGGAGGAGGGGGCGGTGGAGGCAGCGGAGTCTCACGGCTTGATTGAATGGTCTGCTGAATTGTTTCGACCCATTCCTTTGTGCGCACGAATGACACGTTGAATTGATATTCCGTGTCGGCTTGAACCTTCAAGTAGCCAAGAACGTTTTTGCTTACCGATTTTATGTCTTGCAGCTGGATTGCTATCGTCTTGCCTAGAAGAGCTCCCGTTGGCGAAACGTACGGTGCCATAGGTGACAGCATCGACCAAGCCTTGCTGTGCAAAAAGATCAAGCGTCTGTCAGTTAGGTGAAGGTCGCCTATCAGCATTCCAGTTGTTGCCCAAATTGATTTTCTCTTGCACTTTGACGATTCTCTCGCTCGGCATTAGAATCCCTTCGATTTTCACGTTGTTTGGCTCTCCATTTTTCACTCTGGAACATTCGCTATGAATAGATTGCCAAACGCTGTATTTGCTTCTCGTGGCTACAAGTAACGCTTAATATGCTTTTGACCAATTGTATAAGACTAATTCAAGGTGGGTTCAGTAAATTGACCGATGAAGAAAAGGACGAGATGATCGTTACCCCCTGGGAAGTCAAGGGCAAAGTCGATTATGAACGTCTGATTAAGGACTTCGGAACTCAACCCTTGACTGAACAATTACGTCAGAGACTCGGCAAATACATGGGCGGCGTACACCTTCAACTGCGCCGAGAACTCTTCTTCAGTCACCGAGACTTGGACACTGTCCTCGACCTATATGACAAGGGCATCAAATTCGTGCTCTATACTGGACGAGGCCCATCAGGTCCAGTCCACATTGGGCATCTTGTTCCATGGATATTCACAAAACAACTTCAGGACGCCTTCAAAGCGAGGCTTTACTTCCAGATGACCGATGATGAGAAATTCGTCATCGATGATGAAAGCGTTCTGTCTGAAACTACACGAATAGCTCATGACAACGCGCTCGACGTCATCGCCCTCGGGTTCAAGCCTGATGACACCTTCATGATCTACGACGTGGAAGACATTGACCTTCTCTATGACATCGCTCTCGAAGTGGGCAAACGCATAACTTACTCAACTGCGAAAGCAACGTTTGGTTTTCGAGACAGCACCAACCTCGGCTGGATCTTCTACCCAGCCGTACAGGCTGTGCCATGCTTCATCCACAAGAAACTCACCGGCGAAAACCTTCCATGCCTCATCCCGGCCGCTATAGACCAAGATCCATACTGGCGAATAACCCGTGACATCGCCCAAAAACTCGGCTACTACAAGCCCGCCCAGATTCATAACCGCTTCCTTCCAGGCCTAGGCGTCGGCGGTAAAATGAGCGCTTCTGAACCGGAAACCGCGATTTTCACCACCGACCGACCCGAAGTGGTCACGCAGAAAATCTGGAGAGCCTTCACAGGCGGCAGAGGAACCGTCGCTGAACAGAAAAAACTCGGAGCCGAACCTGACATCTGCACTGTTTTCCAGTACTTCCTCTATCTCTTCGAGCCAGACGACAAGAAACTCGCAGAAAGGCGCAGGAAATGCAAGTCAGGTGAAACTCTATGCGGCGACTGCAAGAAAGAACTCGCAATAAGAGTCAACGAGTTCCTCGCCGATTTCCAAAGGAAACGGGAAAAAGCGAAGAATGTTGTCGACAAGTTCCACATCAAAAGATAAGCATTAATACGACTTGGACTGCAAGCGACAATAAACGAAGCGTGAACGTAGATGGACGAATTTGACGAAATAGCTTCTGAGAAGCTCCGACTTTCAGGCAAGATCCTCCGTGAAACCCGTGAGGAAATGAAAACCTTCGTGCACGAAGGAATGCCGATCATCGAAGTCTGCGAAAAAGCTGAACGACTAATAATGAAAAAAGGCGCGAAACCCGCGTTTCCATGTAACGTCTCAATCAATGAAATAACTGCACACTACACTTCACCGCCTGGCGATAAATCAGTCATCCCAGAAAACTCGGTTGTAAAAGTGGACATAGGCGCTCATATTGACGGCTACTTGACCGACACAGCCGTCTCGGTGTGCCTGAGCCCTGAGTTCAAGGATCTGGTGGACACGGCTGAAAGGGCGCTGAAAGCAGCGGTCGAAACTATTCGACCTGGCATATCCACTTCGAAACTCGGCTCAACGATAGAAACCACGATCAGATCCCGCGGTTTCAAACCGATCTCTAACCTCACTGGCCACCAGATCGGCCGTTACTTGGTTCACACGGGCACCTCGTTGCCCAACGTTCCACAGCTCTTTTCCTCAAAAATCAAGCTCGGAGGCCTCTACGCCATCGAACCCTTCGTCACTATTCCAACCGCCGCTGGAAGAGTTGAAAACGGCGACAAAATCACGATTTTCCGTTTCCTAAAGTCAAGGTCAATCCAGAACCCCCATGCCAGAAAACTCCTAAAATACATAGAGGATAACTTCAGAACTTTGCCTTTTGCGGAACGCTGGTTACAGAACGTGGTTCCACAAGAACATCACAATGAAGCTTTCCGTGAATTATTGAAGGCCAAAACTTTGATGCAGTACCCGATTTTCGTTGAAGCAAGCGGAAAAACAGTTGCCCAAGCGGAGCACACGGTTTTGATTGTTGAAAATGGATGCGTTGTTCTGACCTAGAAAGGCATCTTGTCTTTTTCTTTGTCTTTAACTTCTCTGTATATAGCTGTTATCAGAGTTCTTCCGCCGCACTTTTTGCATTTTTCTCCTTCCTTGAATATGTAGTCGCCGCGAACAAATTCTCTCGTGTACTTTTCATGACACGCCGTGCATTCAAGCGTAGTTAGTACTGGGGGAACGACGATCTTCAGTTTTGAGAGTCGTCTTCTCGTCTGGTACAGCACGTACGTGGATATGGCGACTCCTATCACGCCTAGGAGCATTAGAACGTATGCGGCTTCGGTGTTTTGGTCAAGAGCGTACGCCGCGAATATCAGTGCCACAAACGAAAGTGCGAGGGTCACGAAAACTACCATGAGCAGGAAGGCTGATATTCTGGTCGTTGGGGCTGACGCGTTGGTTTGGCTCATTTTTTCATCTCCTATTGTCCAATTCCGATGGTATTGCCGATTCCGGCGATTATTATGCTGTCTCCTTCTTTCGTCCTTTCGGAGACAACTTGCTTGACTCTTTCTATCACTGTGTCGATTGAGTCGAAGATTTCTTTGCGGAGCGGTGAAACCGCGTCACCGACATCCTCCTTGACAACAAGAGCGTTGATCGGAATATGGTACTTGACTAGTTCCTCTTCGATCTTGAACTGATCAACTCCCGGTCCACCGATCGCTGCCCCGACACCTTCAGCAACTTCGCCCAAACCCTCACCCTCGAGTTTAAGGGCGGCATCAATCATGACTATCATCGCAATCTTGCCCTCGTTCTCTTCAACGACCTGTTTCACTGCGTCTCCGGGCTTGCCGACGTTTCCTCCTGGGCCTTCGGCTTTTATCACGAAGGCTGTTCGTCCCTCAAACGGAACGGTTGCGACGACACAGTCTTTCTCCACTTTTCGTGTTTCGTAACCGTGCATCAGCTTTGCGGCCACGAGCGCTCCGGCTCCGTCGCCTATAGGCTGACCATACGCAAAGGCTTTGAGCGCACTTGCGTAAGCCTCTGCTTCTTTCATGATCATGGGCAGAATCATCTGTATCTGCATGATAACGTACAAGCTGAGGGTCTTCTTGCCGAGGAGATAATAGTGCCTTATGACTTTGTAGATGAAGTTCAGTGCGCTGGCTGCCTCAAGCGTGTTCTCAAGGTTATTAGTCTGTGTTTCGTCAGCTGCGGGAGCCATGAGTTTCACTTCATCCTTGAATCGTGTGTCTCTCACATCCAGAATATGCTCAAGTTTCCAAACAATGCCTGCTGGGTCCAGGTTTTGTGGACCTATCGTGAAGTACTCGAGGAACCTGTCTACTCGAGAGGTCGGGTCAGTTTGTGGTTTACCGATTTCTTTTATGGTTTCAATCGTGATTTTGCGGCCTTCTTCCTTGATGTACTTGAGCTTGTATAATGAGCCTTCAACTTCCCTGATCATCACGTACGTTTGCAGTCTCTGACCGTAAAAGATGAAGACAATGAAGATCACGTAGAAGAGTATGTTTAGCACCCAGGATACGTTGTCGCTGCCGAATTGCGCAGTTACCTTATTTTGTACGTTGAACAGTGCCGCTGTTGGGTTCACAAACTCACCTTCGGAACACACGTGTTATGGTTAGTTATAAGTTTTGGGTAATTTTCCTCCAAATCAGAAGGTTAACCAGTCTGATTTGAAGTGGGGTTACCAGCTTTCCCGGGTTGACATGGCCGAAGACCATACTACAGCCGGAAACGGAGCGCGGTTTAACTTCTGAGTTCGGTATGGGATCAGGTGGGACCCGCGCCCTATGGCCGGCGAACCCCAGAGTACACGTTGACTTTCTCCTCATAAGCTTATCGCTTCAACGCGGCAAGTCCTGCTCCAATGCCCATGCTAAAGGTAGTGCTGAACCCGCAACAATACATATATTCGAATTATGCGATGTGATTCTCCGTGTGGAACGGGGTCGTAGTCTAGGCAGGTATGACGACGGGCTCCAGAAAGTAGTGACGGGTTTACGGACCTCAAAAGGGATGAAGAGGTTCTGGAGCTGTCAGAAGAAACCCGTAGGAGCGGCGCTTCGTGCACTGCTCTGGGTAAAGGTCGGTGGTTCAAATCCGCCCGGCCCCACCACCCTTTTCCAAGTTAAGCCCGCCCTTTGGCGCGCGCTCTAGGAAAGACCTGTGTTTTCGATGTCTTCAACAATATATCCTTGCGCAATATTCTTGGCAATGTACCCGTCGATCGGACAGTATACTATCAACATGATGATGTAAACGGCAATGTTCGGCATGAGTAAATTTATGACTGGCGAAGGAATTGAAGCCAAAAAGAGTACAATCAACAGAACCAGCCCATGTTCTTGACAATGTTTCCTGTGTCATATAATCCAAAGTATCATGCCTTTTTACATTCAAACCTTTGAGTGCGTACGCGTTTTCAGCGCGCGATGTTGTTGACCCAGTGCTAGGATCATTCAAAAATAGGTTGAACAGCGCATTATTGGGAGAAAGACTTGTCAGAGGAGTACGCGCGTGCGTCACGAGCGCGCGCGTATCTATTGCGTGCGCTAATGCACTAATCTTTCAAGCTGTCCGTAGAGATATTGTCCTTCTTACTAGTTCGTAGATTCCTATACGAGTAAGCACCAATCGCAACAGCTACGCACACCATAGATAATCCTATGTAGGCAAGGCTTGGGTCCATGATTGATCGATAGTAGGTGCTGGACGCATCAATACTTTCTGCATGATAGAACTCTGTCATTCTGAAGTAGAACTGAATGGTTTGGTTCTCAAGGTTTTTGAAAGTGAAGTCCATAAGGCGTATGTCCGAATAGGGCGGTGTCCACCATTGTGTAGCCCAGTCTTTTCCCAGGTCTGAGCCTACAAAAAACAAGTAGGTATCGTTGATGAAGACAGGCCCATAACCATAGCTGTACGTTCTTTCCTGCATTGCGAAATTAATTGCGCCCGACGCTGAAAGGTCAATTTGGAAGATTGAATAATTGTATGGAAAGATTATATCCTCACAACGATAGGTAGTTGAACTCATAGGCGACAGAGTCACAGCGACCAATGTACCGTTTTGGTCAACTAAGGGAGGACTCGGCGCGTCAGTCTGAGTAGAATAAAGATATTGCGTGTAGTCTAAGGAGCTCTCGGTCGCATAAGTTTTGTTCGTAGTGTAAGGTACGAATATGAACGCGCCGAGAATTAGGAAGATGGCCCCTGCCACAGTCAAGCTTAAAACAAGAGTGAAAGGCCGTTTCTCCTTGAAGGCCACATAAACGGTACAGACTACACAGACCACAGAAAATCCAACCAAGGTGAGAAGCAGATTCATTAAGCTTGCTGAGAATAACATGGCAATGCCGAGCAAACCGAAAAGTGTAAGGTAGATAGCTGCCAAAATTATCAATCCTACAAGCCACACGTTAGGACCTTGCTTCTCCATGGCATCCCCAAGCTACAATTGCCAAAATAACTTGTTTAACTTTTTGGTAGCTTCTGATAAGCAATTTGGGTTGGGTTGGGGATAAAACTTTACCCCTTGAAACCCCACGGCACTCCATCTATTGCGTGCCCGTTAGACATATATGCAGCGTTTTCCAATTTAACTCTAGGTGTATGATCTGGATCTAGGGGGAAGGTCCATGCATAGGAAAATCTTTGGTCTAATAATATTGATGGCGGCAACGATCGCGTTCGTTGGCTTTGCCGCATACGACAAAGTCTATGTCTGGAACAACACTTTCAACGTCACACAACCAGAATTAATGTGCAACATAAACGTGGGAGATTACAGGTACGTTGGTGTTCCCGTGAATGTTGACGTATCACTGGGTCTTAAAAAGACCATTTTTAGCGACGATTTTGAAAGCTATGCCGCTGGCACTTTTCCATCTTCCCAGTGGAACCTAGTGTTCAATGGAAACGGAAATCAATATCAGTTGATCGTGGACAGTGTTTCATGTTCCCCAGCAAAATCTCTTCAATTAATGGGTAACATAAACTGGGCAGCAGACGCAGTGAGATATTTCAACAGCAGCAGTCCAACGATTGGTTTTGAAGCTAACGTAAGGATCGACAACAGCAGCGGGATAGCCCAATGGGGACAATACAACGATGCTGCCAGAATCGGATTCTGGAAAAGAATTGACTGGGGCGACGCGGCGTGGTATGAAAGCGTAACTTTCGCGTATAATGGAACGATGATTGCGAACGGAAAAAACGCTTTTCCGAACGGTCAGATTCTTCAGTCATGGGTTGCTGGTGAATGGTATGACATCAAACTTGTCGTTGATAGATCGAACAGGGTTTTTTCTGTCTGGGTCAACGGCACGCTAGAAGGTCAGAATCTTCAAGGTTCAGATAGTCCGTACAGCTATGATGGGTTGGCCGTTAGTGGACGCTACACACAGACAACGGACAACTTTGATGACGTCAAAGTCTTTGAGGCAATTATGCCTGCTGCCAACCTTTCAAGCATAAACATCAACGGCACCTACACGGCTGAAGTTCAGTACTGGAACACAACAACTGCACAGTGGCAGCATGCCCATTACCTTCAGGAGCCAACGAACATAACATTAACAGACGGAGAATATGCGCAAAGCTACACGTTCACGCCTGAAGTGGAAGGAAAATACAACGTTCAAGTAACCTTCGCCTATGATTCCACCACTGACACATTTAGTGGATGATCGCGCGCTCAATAATAATCATATATCTGGCACGCACTAACACAAACAAGATGTTCTAGGTTGCCACTTCGGTTTTTCATTCCTCAGGTATTTGGCAGGCATCAAAGTTTCATCATTTATTGAAGTTTCAATATCCTGTTGCGCGCGAGCAACTCTATACGCACGACTAAAACGCTTGAAGAATCAAGCAGCCATCTCTAGACTCCCAATTCTTCTCACGATAACCCGACAACTCAGTCAAACGCTTCGAAGAAAACCAGAACGCTTTTAGGCAAGAGGCAGAAGTCGGCTGTCAGATGAGCAGACCAAAGAAGTCGGGAGAAACAAGCGACTTTGCTGTATTGTTTGATCTAGAGGACACGTTGATACAGACTCCCTGGTCAATTCATGAACACGTTTTAGAGTTCAGACGCAATACACGAAGAAAACTGCTAGCACTGGGAGTGCCAGCTGAAATTCTCAAAGGAGTAGAACGCGCAACGATAATGCGCAACAAGGCAGAAGCGTATGTTGGAGCGAATTTCAACGCAACGGAGACCAGAAGGTTTCAAAGAGAGATGGAGAGATTCCTCAGACGCTACGAGCTTGATTCTGCCAGAAAGTCAAGACTCTTTCCTGACTGCATCTCTACGCTTGAAACACTTAGACGACTTGGAGCGAAATTGGGGCTTGTCACCAATACGTCGGAGGAAGCCGTCGCCATCGCCTTCAAGATTCACCGCTTAGAAAGCTTCTTTGATGCTACAGTGACCCGAGAGAACGTTAGAAAACTGAAACCTGATCCAGAGGGCATTTCGTTTGCGGCCAAGAAACTAGGCGCTGCGCATTTCTATATGGTTGGCGACTTGATACTTGATGTGTTGGCTGCGAAGGGAGCCGGAGCATTTGCCATAATGATCAATAGAAACGTTGAGAAATCGAATTTCACCAACGCTCTGAAGAGTCTTCCCGAAGAAGTCCTGACTGGAATACAAGAACGTATTGGATCAAACGCGAATTTGCAGCCTGATTACATTATTCAGTCTCTATCTGAGATTCCACTTATCATCGAGGCAGAAAGACAGAAAATCTCAGGTCGAAAACAGCAAGCGACACTGTGAGGGTTAAGGGATTAAGTTGTTTGCGGAGATTGAAAAGAAAGTTGATTACCTCAATTATTCACAATAAGCTCTTCTTTTACGCTCTACCAGTTTCAGCAGAGTTAAGCTGATCACAGTATCGTTTAATTATTTGGGCTCACTAGAATGTATTCAAGTCGTTCTGAAAAGCAAGAAGGGGAAGTTTTTGAGGGCTGCCGAAGCTATGAGAACAAGCATTGTTACAGTTGAAGAAGGCGTATCTGTTGCTGAAGCCTCTCTAGGCATGTACAAAAAAAGAGAAGGATGTGCTATTGTTTTGCGACAAGGGAAACCGTTCGGCATAATAACTGAGCGCGATGTTGCCTGGAAAGTCGCTGCAAAAGGGCTTGACCCGAAGAATGTAAGAGTCACCGAGGTAATGTCGACACCCCTCATAACGATTGATCCAAACGCGGATCTGACTGAAGCGGCTAAGATAATGAAAAAACACGAGATTCGGAGACTAGCAGTGGTTAAAGACGGGGTTCTTCACGGCGTCTTAACAGCCATCGATGTTTCCCGCAACCTTGAAAACTACATGGAAAAGGAGATACGAGACATTCTGGGAGATTTGTGGACGCCCCACTATCTTCCTGAAGAGGGCTAAAATAGACTGAAACAGTAAGCACTCTGTCTGGCATCGCATACTGAAATGCACTATGATTTGCAAGGTCTAGTCAGACTTGTCTCTTCGATTGTGCGTATTGACTATTGTGGTGTGTCTGCTCCGGTTTCTTCTCTGAATTGTAATCTGTAGAATGAGCTGTACAACCCTTTCTGACGCATAAGCTGTTCATGCGTACCTCTTTCCACGATCTCACCATGATCTATCGTTAGGATTTCGTCGCACAGTCTGATCGTTGAGAGGCGATGTGCGATTATTATCGTCATTCTGTTTTGCATCAGTCTCTTCAAAGCTCTTTGGATCACCAGTTCAGTATAGGCGTCGACTGAAGACGTTGCCTCATCCAGCACTAGGATTTCGGGATTTGCGATTAGTGTTCTGGCGAAGCTTATGAGTTGTCTTTGACCTATGGATATGTTCGAGGACCCTTCCTGTATGACATAGCTGTAGTCGTTGGGAAGCTTCATTATGAAATCGTGGGCACCAATGGATTTTGCTGCCTCTATGACTTCCTGGTCTGACGCATCAAGTTTTCCGAACCTTATATTCTCCTTTATGGAAATTGAAAAGAGAAACGAGTCTTGTAGCACCGTGCTTATGTGGCCTCTCAAAGAAGCAAGCGTGATGTCTCTTATGTCATGTCCATTGATGAGAATTCTGCCTTCGTTTGGGTCGTAAAATCTTTCTAGCAGGTTGATTATCGTACTTTTTCCCGCGCCTGTTTGGCCGACAATTGCGAGTTTCATGTTGCGCTGCAGGGTGAAGTTGATGTTCTTCAAAACTGGGACATCGACGTCATATGCGAAATTGACGTTCTCGAATCTCACTTCTTCTATCATTGTATGGTTATACTCCTTTCAGGCGGTGCGTCCACGACTTCGACTTTTGTGTCGATAACATCGAACATTCTTTCAATCGCAGACATAGTTGACTGGTACTGATCATACATGGTCACAAGGTCAACCAGCGGCATGAAATAAGAGAATTGGTACTCTATGAAGGCCACAAGAATTCCTAGCGTGATCGTTGGCGGTGAGGCTAGCAAGGCATTGACGCCGAAGAACAGGATTATCATGGTTCCGATCAGCCTCAATGCCATCACAAACGGCGTGTACGACGAGCCTATAAGGATGGCTCTGATGGTAGCTTTGACATTTTCTTCCTGACTTCTTAGAAACTTCTTTTCTGTCTCCTTCTCCTGCGCGTAAGCTTGGGTGACTTTTATGCCTGCCAAGTCTTCCTGCAACCTTGCCGTCAACCCTGAAGTCGTAATTAGCGTTCTTCTGTATGCAGCTCTCGAGTATTTTCCGAGGAACCAGACCAGCAGTAAGGCCACGGGCAGAACCGTGATAGCCAGAAGTGACAGTCGAAGGTCAAGATAGAACATAATTGCGAAAGCGCCTAGTATAGAAGAAATGTCTACCAGAATGCTCGTTAAACCAACTCTAATGAATATTCTGACAGTGTTGGCGTCGTTAGTCGGCCGGGAGATTATTCTTCCAGCTTCGCCTTCTGAAAAATACTTGAGGGAGATAACCTGCAGCTTTTCCATCATGTCGTCCCGCATCTTTGCAACAAGCTTTTCCCCCACTATACGCATTTGATAGGTTTGGATATACTGAAACAGATAGTTGCCAAGAATGATGGTAACGAAGAGGGGAATCCACCATATGAAGCCCGAAAGGTTCTTCGGCGTTATTATGCTGTCGATGGCTATCGCGTGCATGTAGGGAGCAGCTAAGCCAGTGAACGCGCCAGCTATCGTGGCGGCAACGCCAATTTGCAGGTTTCGCTTATTGGCTTGAGCATACTCGTAGACCCTTCTAATCAGCACCGAGTCACGGACGGTTCTTTTTCTTCTCTCTTCCTCTTTTGTCGAGAAAGTCCCGTACGAACCTGACACTAGGAACCACCTGCCTCCTCTGTGATGAGCGAAGCTTTTTGGACAAATTGGGTTTCGTAAACCCTCTTGTAAAGGCCATCTCTTGCCATGAGCTCATCATGTGTGCCAAATTCCGCTACTGAACCATTCTCAAGAACGAGGATCTTCTTCGCAGTCTTTATCGTCGTGAATCTCTGCGCTATTATGAGGGTCGTCCTCGCCCTCGTTGCCTCTTCTATTGCTGATTGAATCTCTTGCTCCGTCTTCGCGTCAACAAAGGACAGCGAATCATCCATTATCAGCATCCTCGGATTGGCCACGAGCGCTCTCGCAATGGTTATTCTCTGCTTCTGCCCTCCCGAAAGCGTGACCCCTCTTTCCCCGACAGGCGTGTCGTAACCAAATGGAAGGGATTCAATGAAATCATGTATTCTAGCCGACTTGGCAGCTTGCACTATCTCATCCATCGAAGCATCAGGCTTACCGAAAGCAATATTCTCCCTCATCGTTCCAGAAAACAGAAAAACATCCTGCAGCACCACACCTATCTGCCGCCTGAGGGAAGCCAACTTGAATTCGCGGATGTCCGTGCCATCTATCCTTATGCTGCCCGCCTGAATGTCGTAAAACCTTGGGATCAAATATATCAAAGAGCTCTTTCCCGACCCTGTTGCACCCAATATCGCTATTTTTTCACCAGGCTGCACGGTAAAAGTGACGTTATTCAGCACAGGCCTGTCTTTCACGTACCCAAACGTGACGTTTTCCAACTCAAGTTTTCCTTTTTCTATCACGACATCTCTGGCGTTAGGCAGATCTTCAACACTTCTTGGAACATCTATCATTGCTTGGACTCTTTCCAGCCCCGCATAAGCCGCAATCCATGTCCCGAGCGTCTGGCTTGCGTCCCTTATTGGGAACGTCAGTCTCAACATGTATCTGACAAAAAGAATCAAGTAGCCAATTTGTTGAACCGCTAACGCTGAGTATGGAACTCCGAGCGTAACTCCCGCGTACACGTAGACCAGGGTCGCTCCAAGCGTGAGCAGCGCTGGACCGAGCGGCATGTAAATTGACTGTATTTTGCCCGCGCTGATTGCCGTGTTCACGTACACGTCTTCTACCATTTTGAATCCATCAACAACATCTTTCTCTTGGCGGAATATCCTGACTGTTTTCATTCCGATGATGTTTTGCTGTATGTATGAAGTCAACCTTCCCATGATTAGCTGCATGTTTCTGAAAAGGGGCATCGTGTCAATCCATAGGCGCGTTGTGAAATAGAAGATGAGGGGCATCATGGCCATGGAGATCAGCGTCATAGTCGGGCTTATCGGAAGAATTATCGCAATTATAATAATTGTTGTGAAAACAGCGTTGAGGACAGTGCCCAGCCATGTTCTCAGAAACATATCGACTAATTGAAGGTCTACTGTGGCTCTTGATGTTAAGTCTCCGACCCCGACAGAATCGTAAAAACTGAAGGATTTAGCCTGAAGCGAACGGTAATACTCAGACCTTATGTCTCGTACTATGTACTGTGACATTACCCCGTGCACGTAAGTCAGAATGAAGTTCGTGATGGCATAGCCAATTCCCGCCAGTATGATGACGAGTAGGTAGCCTGGTAAGAGGCTAGTGTTTGATGGAACAGTGGGAGGGCTCCCGATCACGTTGATTATGATCAAGCTAGTGTACAGCGGTTCGAGCGAGAACAGAATAGATCTTACAACTGCAAGAACAACTATTGAAGCGACATGCCAAGGGTATCTCCTGTGATACTGTAACAGTCTTTTGAAAGATGAAAAAGATTGTGCGAAACCCTTCTGCGGTTTAAGCGACTTAGCATAATCGAGAAGAGGCTTTGCTATACTCATCGTGATCTTCTTAGGTTAGCCCAAACGTCTCAAATCAATATAAGGATTTTCAGAACGCGCCTCTTTATTGAATATTGACAAGTGAAGGTTTTCTAGTCGAAGGCTGCTTGGGCCTTAGTTCGATGCCAATCTCGTGGACATCAAACTTAAATAGCTACTTTCGAATCTCAAGCAAAGGTGAAAGAACGGCCGCCAAAGTGGGCGTTGCAGTCGTCGGAGTTGGTTTTGTCGGTGGACAAGCACATGCTCCGAGCTTCAAGAAAATCGAAAACTCGAGTCTAGTAGCCTTGTGTGCAACAGTCGAAACCAGAGTGAAACCTCTAGCTGAACGCTTACAAGTGAAGTATTTTCTGGATTACGACACGCTTCTTCAACAACAGGAAGTCCAAGCCGTGGTCCTAGCCGTGCCGACACCTCTTCACTTCGATTTCTCGATGAAGGCTATAGCAAAAGGCAAACACGTACTATGTGAGATGCCTCTGGCTCCTAAGATCGAACAGATGGAGCAACTTGAGTTGGCAGCAGAGGAAGCCAAAGTCCTTCTTATGCCTGACCTAAACTTTCGTTTTGCTCCCATATACGAAAAGACGAAAGAACTGATTCAATCGGGAAAAATCGGAAAACCAATCGCGTTTCACTATCGCGAATTCGTTCCCGCAGCAAGTCTAGCTGCACAGTGGCCGCCTGAATCTTGGGCTTGGAACATCGAAAAGAGCGGAGGATACCCGGATTTCACACTCTCTGTATGGTCTATAGATTTGATCAGATGGATGTTCGGAACCGAAATAACAGACGTTGAATGGATAGCGAGCTACCCGAAAATCGAGAAACTCGGCATACTCGGCTACAACACCATGGGCATCGTCAAACTGTCTAACGGGATGGTCGGTTCTCTCCATTATAGTGCATCGGTGGCTCCATCTGCAAGCGTATCTAGGCTTGAAGTCTTCGGGGACAACACAAACGTCCTGCACGCGATAGGAACAAACAAGATCATCACTTACGGAAACGACCCGAAGCCCGAGGAATTGGACCTGGAAGTTAAAGGCGCAAGAGTCTGGGGGCATCGCCAAATAGATGAACACTTCATCGATTGCATAATCCATCACAAACCACCACAAGTAACGGTGAGCGACGCGATAAAGGCCATTGAGATAGCCGCTAAAATGACCACAAACATGAAGAAGTAGATCATGCCATGACGTTTCCAGAAGTCTATTTTGGCTAGAAGAAGGCCATAGAGACGCAAATGAAACTTCTACGTAGTGGAGCTCTTGGTCTCTTTCAGCTTCAAGATTGGAGGAACGCTGAGAATCCATGGAATAGCAGCTACGACGAACGCAAGAATAGCGGTAGGCTGGGATTGATAGAGCCATATGCTCAAGAAGGGTCCGAAGAACATACCTATTCCAGTCAAGGCGTTGATGAGACCAGAAGTCATGGCTCTCTTGCTGCAAGGTACCAGCTCCATCTGCCAAGCCGAATAGGCTGGGCCGCTTATGTTGCCAAGACCGTTCATTCCCGCATAGACAAGGGTGAACTCGAAGATAGAACGTGTGAAAGCAAGGGCAACGACGAAAGGTGCTCCCAACTGACTGAAAAGCATAATCTTTTTTCTTCCAAAGCTGTCGGTCAATCTGCCGCCTGGAATTTGAACCAAGGCTGTTACGAGGGCGGAACCAAGCGAGATTATGAGGCCTAACTCTGTCGCCGTGACTTTAAGCACATAGATTGGGTAAAGCTTGGTTAAAGGTATGATCAGACCACCTGCCAAACCTGAAAGCATGCCGACCATTCCAAAAATCAGTATCACTCTGCCGAAGGGCATCAGGCTCTTCTCATTTTCCACCTGAGAAACGACCTGTTCAGCTGACGTCGTCATGCCTGGGATTCCAGCAAGGCCGAAACAGGCGACCAGTCCAACGAGTGATACAAGGGCACCCGTGATAAACGGGAAATGAAGTCCCAGATTATCAACGAGAAGTCCGCCTATAAAGGGTCCTGGTATCGCGCTTCCAATCCAGAACAAGTTGAACCAACCGAATGCCTTCCCTCGAGAGCTCACTCTGCTCATGTCGGCCACTAATGCCGTAAAGGCTGGTTGAAACAATGAAATTGAAAATATTTGAACGAAGTATAGGGCGATCACCCAGAAGGCACCGGGCGCGATAGTGTATGCAAACAGGCTGGGCGCTAACATGCCTGCTCCCAAGCTGATCGTGGTCTTCCTTCCAATTCGGTCTGCAAGAAATCCTCCTGTGAAATTCGCTGTAATCATCGCAAGGCTGCTTATGGATGCCATGAGTCCGATGGAGAATGCAAACGCTTCTTCAGTTGCAGCAAGATTCTTCAACAAGAACGGTATTGGCGAAGCTGACACCATCGAGCTTGCAAAAGTCGTGAAAAAGATTATGATCAGCAGAAGGATAAAGTTGCGCGACTGGCGACTATTCGAATTCGCGTCCTGAATCATGAGTTCTGTCTCTCTTTTTCGATCAAAGTGGAAACTGCACCAGAGCGATAAGTGCAGCTTGTCTGGTATTTATGTTCATGATAATTAACCTTCGAATGAGCGAACTGAAACCGACAATCACCTGCAAACGCAAAACTTCAATGACGTCAGGACAAACTCGCCTGAAGAATCAATGCAGAACTTAGCCCCCTCTCCCCCTGTTATGCTTTGCGTAATCTTCTGTTTCGGCGAACAACTTCTCGATGTCCGCCTTTGAGTGGGCAGTCGACAAAGCCTGCGAATGCATTGGCAAGAAGAATATGCCCTTGGCAATTAACATCATGTTGTAACCAAGAAGTCTCTTTTTGTCAGCTCTAGAGGCTGAAACGGCGTCGAATACCTGTCTGTCTGTGAAGAGCGTGTTGAATA
>Ga0335070_10002300_pt1 | contig 22265 bp, 19 predicted proteins | sample Lox_Sample_13_FD_206722 | JGI IMG/M metagenome (GOLD analysis project Ga0335070, IMG submission 206722) | Soil microbial communities from Loxahatchee National Wildlife Refuge, Florida, United States - Lox_Sample_1.3 | ecosystem: Environmental > Terrestrial > Soil > Wetlands | place: USA...
AAGTGAAACGAGAGATTTGCCGAATAGGAAGCTTTTGACAGAAAAAAGAGGAAGGGTCCCGACAATCGGGTTACTTGGGTTATTCGAGTTACTTGGGTTGCTTGAGTTTATTGGGTTACTTGGAGATGTGTCCCGATGTCGCGGTGCTGCGGCATCACCATTGCTTTCAGCAATGAGATAATAGGATCTGTGATGAAATGTCCTTTCAATAACAGTCTTCCAGCCGATAAGGTGAAAAAAGGTCCCTTTGGGATGATTCAAAACGAAAGAGTCCCATCCTTCTTTATCAATATCTTGATAGAATCTAATGGTGATCATAATGTTAAGTTACTGACTGTTGAATTATAAGTTGTGAGTGTTGAGTTTTTAGTCAATTTAACATTTAAAACTTAGGACTCACAATTTCAATAATCGACTTACGATTAGAAAAAGGTGCTGCGCTCCTGCCGTGTTGCTGTCCACAATTTTGAGTTATGAATTTTGAATTATGGATGGATCAAATTAATGAGTGATTGGGTTGTTAAGTTGATGAGTGCCGCGGTGCTGCTGTCCATAATTTTGAGTTAATGTGTGAATAAGTTATTGAGCTAATAAGTTATCAACTTTGACTTTTGAGTTGTGACGTTTGAATTAAAAGCTGCTGGATAGTTGAAAATTGGAAATCGGACAGTAGTTTTTTAAACCTAATTTCAGTCTTGTGGAGATTAACATAGTGACGGAATTTAGACAAACTAGCCGCACCTTTTATACGTGGTTGGTCTGTATCGAATTCCCACGGATGCACATAGAATATGAAAGGCTTCCGTTCTTTTTGGTTAATGGTCATGAGACCCTTTCTTATGAAAGAATAAGGGAAGAGTCTAAAGTAGCCGCCGCCGGAAATTGGGAAATTTTGGCCCAGGAGTCTCACTGTCGAGACCGGAAATTCTATTATGAATTGTGAAGTTTGAGTGTTGAGTTGTGAATTGTGAGGTCTAAGTTTTGAGTTTTGAGTGATGAGTTTTGAATGATCAGGAATTGGGTGAATGAGGGAATGAGGGAATGAGTTACCCGTGAGGACTGAGGACTGAGGACTGAAATTTGAGTTTTGAGTTATGAATCGTGAATTCTGAGTTATAAGTGTTGAGTTTTGAATTGGACCTAATTCAACACTTAAAACTGAAAATTCAAAATTGTTGTTTCCATTTAAAGAAATGACGAAAGGAAACCTTGGTGCATCAGGCATGCCATAAACATCATGGCGGATTGGGAAGACGCTTGAGTCGTATTTGAACCCCTCCTCTACCAGGACATCAAAAGCCCACTGTGATTTATTTGTTATTGAGTAATTGGGAGCCCTATAGCCAATGACTTCACACCCCGTGATATCTTCGAGGATAGCTTTAGCTCTCCTGATGTCTTGTCTAAATTCCTCTTTCGATTGTGTATAGATGCGTTTATGGGCATAACCATGACAAGCTATTTCATGACCTTCTTTTTGAATTCTCCTAACCAGACTTGGATATCGCTCGGCGTTCCAACCCAAGACGAAAAAAGTCGCCTTGGCCCTTTGAGTTAATGAGTGATCTAACTTTGAGTTTTGAGTTTTGAATTTTGAATTTTGAGTTACTCCGTCAAGGATTTCGAGGAGGCGGTCGGTGTTGCGCTCGATGCGGCATTCGAAGTTGCCCCAGTCTTCAAACTTGATGACATCTGAAAAGGCGTAGACCTGGAAGTAATCTTCGACGTCGATGGTCAAAATGTTATACATTTAGTTCTGAATTATGACTTATGAATTCTGAGTTATGTGCTTTGAGTTTTGAATTGAATTATCAGTTTTGAGTTATTAACGTCGAGTCGTTAGATTTAAATTATTAGTGTATTAATTCAAAATTCACAATTTAAAATTTAAAATTAATTAATTAATTAATTAGGAATATATTCTTTCAACAGCGGGAAAAATAATTGGATGAAGTCGGATTGGGTTTTGAGGGCGTCTTCAGTATTTCCTGATACAGGATTATTGACTCTGATCAGAGCGCCGTCAGTCCTTTTCTTGGTCAATCCATCCCAGATGAGATAAATCTTATTCCAGTATTCGCTTGCATAGATCCGGCCTCTGCCATGATACCAGAAGAGATAGAGTTGACGGTCCAGCCCTTTTCCCATCACGAATTTGTTCACTGGAACTGTCTCCGGGTTATGGTTTGGAACTTTCATTTGATAAACTGCAGTATCTACCGGAGCCCACCCTGCGCCAGGAAGACACTGCCTTGGTGAATGAATCCCTTTCCCCTCCCTCTGAGATTTGAAATAGCCAATATAAAGACCGATGATCTCCCCTTTAGAATTACGGTAATTCCTCGCGAAATAGTCGTCCACCTGAAGGATCCTCATGGATCCATCATCCATTCTTTGATCACTAATAGCAGTCCAGTCGCCCATCTCCTTGGGGAATTCAGCCAAACTCTTTCGTGGCAGTGAGATGTCAGGCTTGGAGAAGTAATGATTGAGAGCCACGCCTGCCAAGAGAACAAGAATGACAATAATAAATTTTGAGTTTTTATTCATATTAGGTTAACGTGTGCCGCCGTGCTGCGGTGTTGCTGTTATTTCAAGTGCTGCAGTGTTGTGGTTATTCTAACTGCTACATTTTTTAAAATGCTGAAGTGATGCGGTTCTGCCGTTATTTTAACTGCTGCTGTAACTTCTTCTTACCTTTCAAGTACGAAATAAAGCCGTTGATCAGACTTTTCGTCTTCCTTGCCTGGTCGTAAGCTCCCTGGAAGTCAACATCTGACATATACTGTTGGTCTAAAGCCACATAAAGATGACTTTGGACCTCCGAGGTTGACCCTGATGCATAATATAAGAATTTTATGAACTCTTTCTTAGATTGCCGATCAAAGCCTTCCCTCCGGGGCGTAGCCTACAAACCTTTTTCTTTAATCCATCTTATCCGTTTTCCTCTTGATCTTTTTAAGCCTCTTTCTATCCACCTCGCTTCACTTATGCTTTCGACTTTTTGGAAAGCAATTAATTCCCAAGGCTTATCTTTAGACGTTGATTTTACAGCTCCATTATTGTGGTATTGTAAACGTCTATTTAGATCTTTTGTTTGCCCTATGTAAATTCGTTTTTTCAAAACGCTTTGTAATGCGTAAACGTAACACATATCAGAGTAATCCCTACGGGGCGGAGCCAGCAATATTGGCCATGGCAGAAACCGAGGCTTTTCGGATCTGACTGCAAAGCTCCCTATCTCTCTTGAAGGGAAGCTTACTTACAAGTTCATAAATCTTCTTTGTTAGCGATCTTGCTTCTTGCCAACCCTGAATATCCTCGAACTTCTCTATTTTCATTCGAACCTCCAAACAGCAGCACTGCAGGACAGCAGCACTGCTTCACCTTCTTATTTTCGTAAGTAATCCTCCCACAACAAACAAACACACAAACGCAACCACAAACAGAATCCAACCCGAAAACCCGTGGAAGAAACCCTGGGCGACTTTGTCGCCATAGTGGTGAGCAAGAACCCCTGTCCCGGTGACACGTGCGGCATTGGCAATGATAGCAATCGGGAATGTTGAGAGAACGAGCAAAACCCTCTTCAAGGTTGTTTTCTGACTGAAATAAGCAAAAACCACAGAGAGCGCAAGGAGGGAGATCAGAGACCGAATACCCGAACAGGCCTCTGCCACCTCCAGGGAAGTATTTGCCAGCAGGATGACGTTACCCTCTCTAAGTGCCGGGATGCCAATTAAGTAAAGAGATTTTGCCGCCACTTTAGACGCGAAAAGCTGCATTGGGAAAGTGATTCTGTCCATAAGGACGGAAGGAATAGGAATCATAAAAATCAAGAAGACCAGAGGAAAAAGAAAAGTCTTATAAAATTCCCTCCCAAGAAGGAAAAGGATGATCCCTCCAAGGACGACCAGCATAGAAAACCGCATTGTAAAGTACTCCGTTGCAAGGTTTCCCAAAAGGAAAAGGAGAATTCCAAAGACAATTAATCCAAAGCCTGTCCAAGCAGTAGAAGGACTGAGGGCTGAAAGTTGTTTCCGTTTTTCATAAACAAAATAGAAGGAAACAATCGGAATCAAGAAACCATGGGAGAAATCAGGCATATGAATCCAATCGGAAATCAATCCCTGTAAGACGCGGAAGTAGAGAAGGACGAGGCAGGCGACAATAATCCCGGATTTCAAGAGGGTTGTTCGGACTGCGTTACTTGAGTTCACTGGGTTATCGAATAACGAAACTAACTTCTGAAAGAATTTTGAGTTTTGAAGTTTTAGTGTTGAATTGACTTAAAACTCAACACTCACTATTCACAATTCACAATTTTATTTAACGGCAGCACCGCGACACTGCAACACTTAAGGGTTACCTCGCGCCTCTCCCAGATAGCACGACCTTGATCGTTTCGAAGACGATGAGGAGATCAAATAACGATGATAAATTCTTGATATAGTAGAGGTCGTACCTGAGTTTCTCCAGGGCATCTTCCTTCGATGAACCGTACTGGTATCTGACCTGTGCCAATCCCGTGATCCCCGGCTTTACAAAAAAGCGCTGATTGTAAAAAGGAATCTCTTCTCTTAATTTTTCAACGAAGTAGGCCCTCTCAGGTCTCGGCCCGACAAAGGACATATCCCCCTTGAGCACGTTGAACATCTGGGGTATTTCGTCAAGCCTCCATTTTCTTATCCATCGGCCGACACGGGTAATCCGTTTATCGTCGTGCTCAGCCCAAACAGGTCCGTTCGTCTCAGCGCTTTCAACCATGGACCTGAACTTCAGAAGCTTGAACACCTTCCCGTTTTCTCCCACTCTCTCCTGCCTATAGAAAACCGGTCCTGGAGAGTCGATTTTGATCAAAATTGAGATAATCAGAATCAAGGGTGAAAGGAGAATCAACCCGATCAAGGAAAGGCCAAACCCTGAGATTCTTTTCATCCACATCGTTAATTTCGATTTCTTGAACCCTCCCGAGAAAATAAGGGAACTTGGCCGGAGGCTTTCCACCTGGAGCTTTCCAGTTAGGTGTTCATAGAATTCGATTCCATCCTCCACAATGATTCCCCTCATTTTACACTCTAAGAGTTGGGCATCGGGAAACTTCCCCCTTCTTTCTTCAAGGGCAACAATAATGCGGTCCACTTTCTCCTTTGTGGCGATGTCGAGGATCCGGGATTGGTCACCCATAATGGAGGGGTTTACCAATTTCTCCCCCACCCTCTCAGGATTATCAGTGATAAATCCAACCACTTTAAAGCCCGTATCTACCCTTTCGACGATCTCTTTGGCAATGCTCTTCGCTAAAGGTCCTGAGCCAATAATCATAATCCTCTGGTCCAATTGCTTTGTCTTCAGAATATGGTTGTAGATTATTCTCCACGAAACAATGATTGCACCCATGAAACCAAGGCTGATGAGGAAGATCCCTCTGCCAATGATCAAAAAAGGGAAGAGATAATAAAGGACAGCCAGAAGAAGGGAGGATACCCCAAGGGATTGTAAAAGGCGGATGGCCAATTCTAAATTACTTCGAAAGATTTTCAGATCATAAAGGTCAAAATAATAGAGGGAGAGCTGAGCACAACCAACGATCAGCAATGCCTTAAGAAAGAGGCCCTCGTAAGCTAAAAACCTTGCAGTGTCTCCTAAGAAACGGAGGTAAGTTCCGGCGATCACCATCGCCATGATGAAAACACTTTCCAGAAAGAAGAAAGCAATTTTGCGTACGGGTATATACTGGTCAAAAATTCTGAGTATCATTGCAAGCCATATCCTAACAGGTAAGACTTATGACAATGGGGGAGCTTTATGTCAATGGGAAGGGATACTTGGGATAGGGATTCGGTTTACTGATTCGTGATTAACCAGATCTTTTTTTTAATGGAGAAACTTCTCTCGATGGGCTTTGAGGCCCAGCCCCTCTTTTCCCATAGCCATATTTGGCGTAGTATCCATCTGACCCAAAATAGCGTGAGGAGAGGCCGGAAGATTTGAATTCCACATTGTTCAACACGAAACCCAGGATCTTTTTTGGGTCCAACGAGGCGATGCCCTGTTTTACCGTTTCCCGGGGAGTAACGTTAGCTCGGACAACGATAAGGATTCCGTCGACCAGCCTTGCCAAAACTTCAGGTTCGCTTGTCGCAAGGAGAGGAGTGACATCAAAGATGATATACCGGTCAGTGTACCTTGATTTCAATTCTTGAACCAGGGCCTCCATCTTTTTCGATCCAATAAGCTCAGCAGGCTTTTCTTGAGCACTTCCTCCCGTAAGAATCCTGAGTTTGTCCATCCTGGTCTTCATCAACAGTTCGGATAAATTTCCTCCCCCCACGAGATAATCTGAGAGACCGTGTCCATTTTGGACGCCAAACCATTGTGAAAGGGAGGGGTTACGAAGGTCACAGTCGACCAAAAGAGCATGGAAATGGAGGTCATGAGCAATGCCAGCCGCAAGATTTGCAGCCACAAATGTTTTCCCCTCACCCTCGGTGGCGCTGGTCACCATAATCGTCTTCGGAGGGTCCGAGAGGTTCAGTTTTAGAACGTGGTTTCTCAGTTTCCGAAACTGTTCGGCCCCGAGGGACCCAGGCTGCAAGAGTGAGACCAAGGGGCGATTAGATCCCCCCCTATCCGGACGGATCGGTTTGTGGATCATCGTAGGCCTCTCCATCCTCTCTCCCTTAGGCTCAAGGACAGGGGCGGTTTTCTTCTCATCTTTAGGTGCAGGTGCTGGGGGAGGAGTGGGGCTACGTCCCAGGACAACGGTGGTTTTTTTCTCCTCTTTAGGTCCCAAGTCAAGGGGAGGTTTCTTCTCTTCTTTAGGTTCCAGGACAGGAGAGGGCTTCTTCTTTAATCCCACCACCCTCTCTCTCTCCGCGTTTTGCTCATGTCTTTCCATCCTCTCTCCCTTAGGCTCCAGGACAGGGGCAGTTTTCTTCTCTTCTTTAGGTTCAAGGGCAAGGGGGGTTTCCTTCTGTTGCTTAGGTCCCAGGGCAAGGGGAGGTCTCTTCTTCAACCCCGCCACTCTCTCTCTCTCCGCGTTTTCCAAAGCTTCATAAATCTTACTCATGGCCTCTCCTTTTTCCTTCCGCAAAGAAGTATGATCTTCGCCGAGCCCCTCACCCTTCTCCTCTCCCCCTGCCTACCGGCAGGCAGGCACTAGGGAGAGAGTGGGGTGGCGAGATCGATTACGCCGCTTTCTTCTGAATTCTTGGAATATTCGCTAGTACTTTGAACTCCATCGTCGCTTCCAGATCTTCCGCATCCCTAAAAGACCTATCCATCTGTTCCCTGAGGAAGGCCATCCCAAGACCGGAACCCATTCCCAGTAAGAGACCAGCAAGGAGGATTCTGAAAACCTTTGCTTGCATTGGTTTCTCAGGGATCCTGGCGGGGTCGATCACCTTAAATTGCTCTCCTTTTTGACGCCGCTCCAAATTCTCGGCCTGTTGGGCTTCCTGGCTCTTCTTTAAAAGAGACTGATAAGTCTCCTTTGTGTTCTGGTAGTCCCGCGTCAGATTCGCCATGCCCAATTCTCGTACCGGTGTATTTTCAACTCTCGCCTGAAACCCGGCAATCCTGGCTTTGATCTTTGACTCCTCCTCTTTCAGCCTCTTAATTTCCAATTCCGTGGCAACTACCTGACTCTCCATTTCTTTGTAAAAAGGATTCGATTCTACATCCAATTTTTCATCATCCTTTTTCTTCTTTGATGTCTCGGAGCCAGACAGGTTTTCCCCCCTCTCCTGAGCTTTCATTTTCTCAATGTTTTTTTCCAATTCCGCTATATACTTTTCAGTCCTCACGATATCAGGATGTCTCCCTGTATATTTCGATTTAAGTTCAGACAAAAGAAACCTCGCCTGGTTGAGTCGCGCTTCGTCGAGGCTCTGTCCCTTCTGCTTCGGTACGGGCAGTTGCGATAAATCGTCCAGGGCTGTTGTATCGGTCCTCTCTTCTTTTGGATTTTCTGAAACGGGTCCAAGAGCCATCTGGATTTTCATATCGGAGAGTTGTTTCTGAATGATCAGTTTACGATCTTGGGCTGCCTTCAAGTTGTCGCCGATCTTCACATATTGATTTTGAAGTTGCTCAAGAATCTTGAGATTGGCCTCGCGCTGTTCGGGGAGCTCCGCCATAAACTGCTTCTTGAACTGGGTGATCGCCCCTTCCTGCTCTTCGAGTTTTGTCCTCATGGTATTCAATTCAATCGACAAGAATTCGGAAGTTCCCTGGGCCTGTTGTTCACGTAATTTCAGATTTTCTTCGATGAAAAGTGAGGCTAACTTATTGGTCACCATGGTCACAATCCTTGGATCTTTGCCGATGTAGGAAATCGTAAAGTAACCTTCTTTCCCTTTGATCTCTACCTGGATATTCTTCCGCATTAATTCGACGATCTCTTCCTGGCTAAGAGATTTGGCCTCCTCTGAAAAAAGTTTGAACTCGGAGATGACCTGCTCCAAACGTGTGCGGCTCATAATCTCCTGGCCAATCGACTGGAGGCGATCTTCTATTCTTGAAGTGACTGTGGGTCTGACGAACGCATCTGGAACTTTCTGAGGGGTGACAAGGATCAGTGTCGTGGCACGATACACTTTGGGAAGGTAATACGCGTAGAGGACGGCGGCTGTCAGGATAACGACGAAAGGGATCACGATGTACCAGATCCGCCTGAGGAAGATTTCAGTGTAGTCGTGAATATTAAATGACTTTTCGGTATTGATCATGAGCTTATCCCTCCCATAGGGTACCGCTGAAAAAAAAGATCTCCCTTTCCTACAGTCCTCAGGCCAGGAGAAGACGGTTAAGACTGTTCTGGAATATTATTTTTCTCCGGAGTATTCATCTTCTCCGTGACCGGAGGAATCTGCTCGGTTGGAGAAATTTCCGGTTTATCTACTGAGGGTTTCTTTTCCTCTTTGATCAGGTTCTCGATTGTGTCCCGGGAAGAACCCGGATTTTCTACTCTTGAAATGAAAACACCCTTCAATAGGGAAAAGAGGTTCTGCGCCCTGGATTGAATCAGGCTTTTATGGGGATAGATTAAAAAAAGGCCAACGATGAAAAGAAAAAGGGCAGCAGGAGGAATGACCCATTTTAAAAGAGAAGGTTTTTCTTCTCCATCAAATTTAAAGTCAGCGATGACCTCATTAACGATTTTGGTGTTAACCGGTTTTCTTTTATATCCGAATCCGGTAATCAGCGCATTGTCAGAAAGGATGTTGAGATTTCGTGGAACACCATCAGCTTCCTTGACAATTCTTTTCAAAGCCCCTCTGGTGAAAACCGGGCTCCCATTAGACGCCGCTATCCCCAAGCGATGCTCGATATAGGCCATACTCTCCTTCTCGCTGAGGGGGAGGATGGTAGAGCGGATGACAATGCGTTGTTTCAGTTGTCGCAGCTTGTACAGATTGAGTATCTCTTCAAATTCGACCTGGCCAATGAGCACAATTTGGAGGAGTTTATCCTTAGAAGTCTCCAGGTTAGAGAGCATACGGAGGTTTTCCAAAGTCTCGATCGGCATGTTTTGAGCCTCGTCGACGATCAGTAACACCGTATTGCCCTGCTTATATTCCTCCATCAATATCTGGTACAGGTCGTTTAACATCTCAACCACATCATCTGTTTTTACATCAATTCCAAGCTCTTTGTAGATAGTTCTCAAGAGGTTTTTGAAGCTGACATTGGCATAAAAAATATAGATTACCTTTGTGTTTTGTTTATCAACGCTTTCCAGATAGGAACGGAGGATGGTTGTCTTTCCCACCCCCACCTCCCCTGTGATCACTATGAAACCTTTTCTATTTTTTACGCCGTAAATAATCGAACCCATTGCCTGTTTGTGGCTGGGACTAAGGAAGAGAAACTCCGGGTCCGGTGTGGTATGGAAGGGTTCCTTTTTAAGATGATAAAAATTTTTATACATGGCTAAACCTCCTCTTCATAACGGAACAGGTCCAACGGCTTGGAGCCGCAAGTGTCTTTCTCTGTCAGAAAATCCTTCAAACTGCTTGTTATGAAGATACGCTACCGCCGTTCGATTCATAAACAGCTTTTCGAAAGCGATGTTTCGTTAATGAATCCCAGAACTGACCTTTTAGGGTATCTAACACAAAATATCCGACAAAAAGCCTTCTGCCGGACATCCATCTTCGGCTACTCGTCCTTCTCTTATAAAAGCCTCTCCGCTTTTCATTTCCCCTGAACGAGAGCACGGCATTATCGCAATTGGAAGATACCTATTCTTTACTTATAATTGGCAATTTTTGTGCCAAACCTCATAATCGATATAACATTCTGTAGTTACGTTGGTTTTCTCAAAATTTGGTCTTCGAAGGCAAAAATAGGAGTGCAATTGATTTCCACAAAATCCTCAAATATTTCTCAAAGTGTGAAAAAGTTTTCCACTTTATTAGGGATGATTATTACCTCTCAGGTACAGTGTTATCGTACTTGACGGCTTATATGGCAGCTCAATTGAATTAATAAACCTCAATATTGCTCAATTCCTTAGGACGGAAATATGAAGAAATGCTTTCCGTTCATCTGTCTAATAAGTTGTTAGCATATCATGGAGGTTTATGAAGCGCAACAAATTAGATTTTTCATACCGCAAAAATCGGACTTTATTATGCTACGTCTGCTCAAGGGCAAAAAAGTCTTGACGGGAAGAAAGTGAAACCTTAATCTATTTCTAAATGGTTCCTCCTGCCTGAACGGGAGATCTTCCATTCGGAGAGAACGCTTTGTGAATTCCGTGACATTTTCGATCATTGTACCTGTCTTTCATGAGGGGGAAAGGATCAATGATTTGATCGAGTCTCTCAATCGTTTGGATTCTGATAAAAGTCTTGAGATCATCGTGGTGGATGGATCTCAGGAAAGGGATACCTTAAGAACTATCCATAGTAACCGTGTCATTAAAATCTCATCTGAGCAGGGGCGCGCAAAACAGATGAACGCAGGGGCCCTTGTTGCCAAGGGAGAAATTCTGATCTTTCTCCATGCTGACACAGAACTGCCTGTCCGGGCACTTAAAAAGATCGATTCCCTCAAAGACCGGAGAGAGTATGTGGGAGGGGCTTTTGATCTGGGTATAAAATCGGATAAGCTCATTTTCAGGGTGATTGGAACCCTATCCTCTTGGCGCTCTCGTTTGAACCGGATCCCCTTCGGAGATCAGGCTATCTTTATCCGAAAAGAATATTTTGACCAGATCGGCGGTTATAAAGAGATTCCCTTAATGGAAGATGTGGAATTGATGAGGCGGATTAAGAGATCTGAAAACAAGATATGGATCTTCAACGACCGGGTGATGACCTCTCCCAGGAGGTGGGAGAAAGAGGGAGTGATCTACTGCACGCTCAGGGATTGGACTCTCCAAACGCTTTATTTCCTCGGCCTCTCGCCCGATAAACTGTCAAGGTTTTATAAGAATTATGATCACTGAAGAGCGAACGAGGCTTAGAGAATGAACCTACCCATCGTTGAGAATGAATTATGGATAAGACTCAGCTTCTTCTTCGGCATACTGATCGTCATGTTTCTTTGGGAACTGATGATGCCCCGCCGTCCTTTAACGGCCTCGAAGATAACTCGATGGTTCAGTAACCTCAGCCTTGTCTTCATCGATTCCGTTGTCGTGCGTTTAGCCTTTCCGGCGGGATTGGCGGGTGTTGCTTTCCTGACCCAGCAACGGGGGTGGGGAATATTCCACCTTTCCGAATTCCCCTCCCTTCTGAAGATCGTATGTGGTGTCTTGATCCTTGACCTCGCGATCTATCTTCAACACATCATGTTCCACTCGGTCCCACTTTTTTGGCGGCTCCATATGGTCCATCATTCCGATATGGATATCGATGTCACCACGGGAGTTCGCTTCCATCCGATAGAGATCTTCCTTTCCATGGGGATCAAAATGATCGTCGTCATTTTAACCGGAGCCCCTGCCCTATCTGTTTTAATCTTTGAAATTATACTGAATGGGACCTCTATGTTTAATCATGGAAATGTCCGTTATCCTCAAAATGTCGATTCGGTACTTCGTCTGTTCGTGGTAACGCCTGAGATGCACCGTGTTCACCACTCGACGATCCGGTGGGAGACAAACAGCAACCTCGGCTTCAACTTTCCATGGTGGGACAGACTGTTTGGAACGTATCGAGCCCAACCCGCAAAAGGGCACCTGGAAATGACCATTGGCCTCGATCAATACAAAGAACCCCGGAAATTGACGTTACCATGGTTAATGGCCTTGCCATTCACCGGCAAGCTGGGAAAGTACCCGATGACCAGAAGTCCGGGGACAGAATGATAATCCCCCCTTGCTCCTCTGAAGCTGTGAAAAATTCGGGGAGCCGGGCGGGCAAGAATATCTCCAAAGCTTTACAAATGCGGTTACTTGAGAGTGTAAAGCCAACAAGAGCCTGTAATTGCTCAATATGTGTTAAAGTTTTTCATTGTAAGTTGTTAACGTGAAGAGGTGCCGCTGTAAAACTTTTTTGACATCCTCGCCCGCCCTTTGCACGGGGGACAATTTTTTCGCACCTTCCCTTTACTAATCCGGGATGGGGGTTTCGATTATTTTCTGAAGGAAAATTTATGCGGCCATCGGTAGGGTTGACCGGCGGCGAGGAGAATTCTCTTGGATGACCGGTGTCTGCTCTTCTTTATAAAAGATCCGGAAAAAGGGAAGGTCAAAACAAGACTGGCTTCTGCGGTCGGTGGTGAGATGGCAGCGAGGCTTTACAAGCGCTTTCTGCTTGAAATGCTATCCACCTTAAATAAAGGAACCTTCCTTTTCTATCTATGCTTCTACCCGGCGGACGCATTGGAAGGTCTCAGAAACTGGCTTGGCAAGGATTATCTCTATATACCGCAACGAGGAGAGGATCTGGGCGAGAGGATGAAGAACGGATTCATGGAAGCTCTTGACATGAGCTTCAAAAGAGTGGTCCTCATCGGAAGTGACATTCCGGGTCTGCCGTTGGAGTTTATCGAAGAGGCTTTCACATCCCTTGAAGAAAAGGACGTGGTGATCGGTCCCTCCTTCGACGGCGGGTATTATCTTATCGGTTTTCGAGACAAGAAATTTTCCGCCAGTCCGTTTAAAGGAATCCCTTGGAGCACGGACCGCGTTTTTGAGGAGACGATGAAAATTTTAGAGCGCGAAGGTCTGACGGTTCATACCCTTCAACCCCGGAGAGACATCGACACGATCGCGGATCTGAAGAGTCTTCGATAGCTTGCCTGCCGGCAATTAAAGCTCCCGTCCTAAAGGGCGGGACTTTCCGGCAAAGTGGTTCTTTCATATTGTGCCCCTTGACCCCGCCCTGAAGGGCGGGGTTTGCGGGGAACGGACCGGCCAGCGGACTAAGTTCGGCCAACTCTTACAATAAAAAAGGCCTGCCCAAATCGGGCAGGCCTTCTGCTATGACGCCACGGTTTCAAGAACTCTCAGAAGATTTTTGGTATAATTACCTTCACAACAAAGACTAAAAAGAAGAACCCGAAGAAGAGAAGGCTCCCGACAAGAAGCAACTCCCTCCACAGGGATGGTCGAAACTCCTTAGGAAGGAACTTCCGGTTCAACCTTATGGTCATAACGGCTGAGATGGCCATCGTGAAGTTGGCAATATTGGCGCTGATGGCAAGGACCACGAGTGGAACCGCGATATTAATGAAAAGGCAACCCCAGACCATAAACACAGCCAAGAAGAAATAGTAGATCCGTCGAATGTCCTGCTTTGACCATTTCCTGGCTCGCGGTGATGCGAACCATAGCATATCCGTGCTCTGCCGAACCACAAGGTCCACATTGCTGATGGCTGTAGAATAGAGAATCCAGAATCCGAAGAAGAGGGCAAGGAACCAGCCAAAGTTGCCAAGCTTTGATATGAGACCGCTTGCAGAAGAGGCAGCGATTCCCCAGCTTGGAAGAGTCATTCCCCTTGGAAGCACCGCAACATAAAGGATGCCTGGAAGGAACATTCCTGCCATCGCCCCAAACCAGAAAACAGCAAACTGGTCGATGTCGACAAGTTTCCACCAGCCTTTCCAGCTGCTTAGGTTGGCTGCTGTCGGCATGGGAACCTTTCCAGCAGCAGAGACGTGGACTACCTTCCCACCAATGGCTGCTGGAATGTAACCTATTTTCTGTCCCATACCATAACCTTTGTCTCTGTACCAGTTCGTTATGGCATTATTACCATAACCTCCATAGGCAGAATAACCAACGAGTGCACCCAAGAGCAGAAGATCAACCCCTTTGGGGATATATCCGAAACTGACAAATCCTACCAGACCTTCCCCCCACACCGAAGCCGGAACGATGTAGAGATCGAGTAAAAAGAGCCCACCGAGGACGACAAACATCATAAGCCAGTTCGCCCACTCGAGGGTCCGTTCGATTTTACGCCCCATTGATACAAGGACGACACAAGAGGCAAACATCACATAAGTCCAAATAATAACCGTACCCTTGTCCGGGCCTCCCGGGATCCTGCCTAATTGAGCCGCAGCCAAGGCTGTCGCCGTACCCATGGCCCATCCTGGCAGGGCTCTCTCAAGGAATCCAATGACGGTATAAAAATATCCCCAGAATGCCTTGCCAGGCCAAAGTCTCATGAAGCCGACTGTGATCGGCTCTCCGGAATAAAGTGTGTAACGGATCATCTCGAGGTTGAGAAACACTTGGAGTGTAGACGAGATGGTGGTGATCCAGAGAAGGGCAAGCCCCCATTTTACGAAAAGGGACGGACCTACCAGCCATTCGCCTCCGCCGATGGTCCCGCCGAGGGCAATAACGGCCGGCCCGAGGATCGCGAAAAGTTTCCTTGGGGTCAGATCCCGTAAGGGCTCTGGCAAATCAGTGACTTCATACGGAGGTCCGTAACCTCCAGGAACCGTTTTGACCTGTTTTTCGTCACTCATAACCTCCCTCCTTTTTCTTCTCCGTTAAATCCCGCCGGAGAAGTTAATATTCTCCTTACTCTTCAATGTAAGGTTTTAAAATCGTACCCCCAACTTATTGAAAGAATAAGCCACCTCCTTTCCTTACTCTCGCAGATATTATTCGATTATTTTACTAAAAGTCAATAGAAAAAATATACCCAAATTTTTTCATTGGGGACCTCCGGTATCTACGACAAGGGTCATAGAATTTGTGTCATGGGGGTGTGTTTATTTCAAAAATAACAATGGGTCCAGGGCCTTGTTATTTCTCCGGATTTCGAAGTGAAGGTGAGGCCCCGTAGCCTTCCCAGTGTGACCCACCTTCCCGATAATCTGCCCTTTCTCCGCCCATGTCCCCTCTTCTACCAGGTTGATCTGATTGTGAGCATAAACCGTCACATATTCTTCGGAATGGCGAAGGATGATCAGGTTCCCATATCCCTTGATGCCGTTCCCGGAATAGATGACCTTGCCGCCATTTGAAGCCTTAATCGGTGTCCCGAGGGGAGAGGAGATATCAATCCCCTGATGCCTCGTGCTTTCTGCTGCTTCAAAGACATTGCTAATCTTTCCTTCCACTGGCCAGATGAAATCAAGCTTCTTGTATACAATCTTTGATTTTTCCCCTTGTTCTGCTGTCACGTCATCAATATAAATTTCAACCTTCAAAACCCTCTTCGCCCCCGCGATAAAAATTCGTTGACCGGTCTCAATCTTACTTGGATCCGTAATTCCGTTTAAAGAGGCAGTCTCTTTGAGAGAAACTCCGTAGGTCTTGCAAATGCGGTATAAGGTTTGGTGTCTTTCGACCACATGATAAACCCCTTTGATGCCGTGGGGTGGAGATGGCCTTTCGGGGGAAACTCGATGTCTTGCGCACCCACCTGTGAGGAGGATTATCGAAAGAAAGGAAACCCACAGAAAATGCTTTAACATTCGATTCTTGGATTCGATCATTTTCTTCCCCCCCCTCACCCTTCCCCTCTCCCCTCAGGGGAGAGGGAGGGGGTGAGGGGTTGTTTTCTGTCCATCGTTTATCGCTCATCGTTCATTCATTGTTCACTCGGCTTCCCACCCATATTTCCCTATCAGCTTAACAAACCGACAACCGCCTAAGTCTTCTCTCTTCACACCCTCTTCTGTCTTGGTCACCCGAAACAAGTCCTGGACAAAAGCATCTCCCACGGGAATGACCAGCCTTCCACCTATCGCTATTTGATCGACCAGGGGTTGCGGAATGTCGGGAGATCCCGCCGTAACAAGAATGGCATCAAACGGGCTCTCCTCCAACCACCCAAAGGTCCCATCGAAAATTTTGATCTCGACATTAAAGTACCCCAATTCATACAGCAACTTTCTTGCTCGCACGGCCAGCGGACGAATCCTCTCGACAGAAAAGACTTTCTCGCACATTTCGGCCAAAATCGCCGTCTGATATCCCGATCCTGTGCCGATCTCCAAGACCTTTTCTTTCCCCGTTAATAACAGCGCCTCGGTCATCAAGGCGACCATGTAGGGCTGAGAAATGGTCTGTTTCTCTCCAATGGGCAGGGGATGGTCTGTATAGGCCTGGCTTTGAAGGGCTTCCTCCACAAAGAGGTGGCGGGGGATTTTCTTCATGGCAGCCATCAACCGGGCATCCTTGATCCCCCTCAAGGTGATCTGGTCTTCCACCATTTTCGATCTTGCCTTCGCGAAATCGATCATTCTTCCAGACCCTTCCTCTTCACAAAATTACCTTCACATAAACCCTATTCCCTGAAGTACCATCCAACCTAATGGGTCTGGAAATTTCAAATGACAAATTCCAAATCCCAAATAAGCTCCAAATCCCAATTTCAAATAACCCAAAATATCTTTTGAATTTGCGTGATTGGAATTTATTTGAAATTTGCTACTTGGGATTTGGTGCTTCCTATACAAATTTTGTTCACTGCGAATTTCAGTCCTCTTTTTCCACTTTTTTCTTCAACTCATCCAGGATATTTAAAGCCTCGACAGGAGTTAGATGATCGGTCTTGATCTTCTTCAATTCGGCTCGGATGGGATCGGCCTGAACGAAGAGGGAGGGTTGTAAAGGAGGCTTGGGCTTCAAGGTCCTCATCTTGGTCGTCGCGATTTTTGGCATCCCAGCGGAATCCAATTCGCCCTTCTCCAGGTTGGAAAGAATCTCCTTCGCCCGATCGATCACCTTCTGGGGAAGGCCTGCCAGTCGCGCCACTTGAATCCCATAGCTCCGATTCGTCCCCCCTTCCACAATTTTCCGGAGAAAGATAATTTCCCCGCCCCACTCCCTGACCGCTACATTGTAATTCTTGACCCTCTCCTTTGTGAGGGCCAATTCGGTCAATTCATGGTAGTGTGTCGCAAAGAGGGTCTTGGGTCTAAGCGAGGGGTGGTCGTGAAGAAACTCAGCCACTGCCCAGGCGATGCTCAACCCGTCAAACGTGCTGGTTCCCCTCCCTATTTCATCTAAAACAACGAGGCTCCTCGAGGTGGCCTGATTTAGGATGCGAGCGGTCTCCATCATCTCCACCATGAAGGTGCTTTGTCCCTTCATGAGATTATCCAGAGCGCCAATCCGTGTGAAGACCCGGTCCACCACACCAATCTTGGCCTCACTGGCGGGAACGAAACATCCCATCTGAGCCATTAAGATGATGAGAGCCACCTGTCTTAAATAGGTTGATTTCCCTGCCATATTTGGCCCGGTGATGATCAGAAGCTGATGGCCTTGGGAATTCATCTGAGTGTCGTTAGGTACGAATCTCTCCGAAAGCCCCATCCGCTCCAGGACAGGATGCCTTCCGTCACGGATGATGATCTCATCCTCTTCGTCCACGTTGGGCCGGACATAGTTATATCGATCAGCAATTTCTGCCATGGAACCCAGGATATCGATGATCGCGATGGCTGAAGCCGTTCGTTGAAGCCTCGGGGTTTCATCTGAGACTCGCTTCCTCACCTCTTCGAAGAGCCGGTATTCGAGTTGACAGATCGCTTCTTCAGCACCTAACACCTTGGTCTCAAATTCCTTCAGCTCTGGGGTGATAAACCGTTCGGCATTGACCAAAGTCTGTTTTCTGATGAAATGATCCGGAACCAGGTGAAGATTGCTTTTGGTCACTTCAATATAATATCCAAAGACTTGGTTATATCGAACCTTCAAAGACGAAATCCCTGTCTTCTTCCTCTCCTCTGCTTCCAATTGAAGGATCCAACCCTTCCCCTCCCGACCGACTTCTCTCAATGCATCCAGTTCCTTGTCATACTTCGGCTTTATAATCCCTCCCTCTTTAATCGTCAGGGGTGGGCGGTCGACAATGGAGGATTCCAGAAGTCGACAAAGGTCATCAAAATCCTCGATCCGAGATATGAACTCCTTCAGGATCGGGGCGTCGAAGGGCTCGAGATTCGCTTTCAGAAGAGGCAGGCTTTGGAGTGAAGTTTTCAGTCCGATGAGGTCCCGGGCATTGGCGTGTCCGAGGAAGATCCGGGAGGTCAATCTTTCGATGTCCTGAATTCCTTTCAAGGATTCTCTCAGCCGCTTCCTTTCTGTCATTTTCTCCTTCACTTCGGAGACTCCTTCCAAACGGCGCTCGATCTCCTTGACATCCATCAGCGGATAGTTCAACCACTGCTTCAACGTTCGACTTCCCATCAGGGTGATCGTGTCATCCAATAGCCAGAAGAGAGACCCCCTTTTGCCCTGCTCAAAAAGGGATTGAGTGAGTTCTAAATTCCTCTTCGTCACTTCGTCGATGACCATGAAATCCTGTACCCGGTAAAAAGAGAGGGGGCGGACATGGGAGAGAGGTTTCTTCTGGTTCTCCTCCGCGTAGCGAAGAACCATGCCGACGGCCTGGGCAGCCAAGGGGGCTTTCTGTATGACCGAATTCCATTCTTTTTCACTGAAAGAAGAAACGGTATCGAATTTCGGGTCATCCAAATAGGTAATCAAACCATTTTCAAAACTCTCTTTGAACCCTTTAAAACGGGGATGTTCCTGAAATCTCTTGAGGGATAATATCTCCTTGGGTTCGTTCCGAAGAGCTTCGCTCAGAAAGGCTTCAAGCCCCGAGATTTGACAGGCTTTTAATTCGCCCGTGGAAATGTCCAAAAAGGCAACTCCGAAGACCTCTCCTTCTGCACAGAAGCCCATCAGGTAATTATTCTCTCCAGTTCCTAACTGGATCGAGTCCGTCACCAGGCCAGGAGTAAAAACTCTGACCACTTCTCTCTTGACAATTCCTTTTGCAAGCTTTGGGTCTTCCACCTGGTCACAAAGCGCAACCTTGTATCCCTTCTGTAATAGTTTGGAGATGTAAGTCTCGGCCGCAAAATAAGGAACCCCGCACAGAGGCACACTATCTTTTTGACCTTTATCCCGTGACGTAAGTGCAATATCCAGTTCTCGGGAGCCCACGTGCGCATCCTCAAAGAACATCTCATAGAAGTCCCCCATCCGGAAGAAAAGGATGGAATCCGGATATTGACTCTTAATCTGGAGATACTGTTTGATCACGGGAGTCAAGGGTTTTGTCGTCATTTGAAAAATAATCTAACAGAATCCGGTGGGGTTGTAAAATGGAAAGAACCCCGAAGTGCAGATTGGGGAATGCGGATTGCGGAATTTGGACCCTTTGTATGGGAGTGGAGACTTAAGGTTTCAAAGTTGTGACTTATGAATCAAGACTTACGCTGCGCGCTCTGCTCTTTGCGCTTTGCGTCTTACGGAAAGAGAGGCAATCCGTCGAGCCCATTGGTTTCAGGAAATCCCAACATAATATTCATGTTTTGAACGGCTTCGCCGGAGGCCCCCTTCACCAGGTTGTCAATCGCTGTGACGACAACAGCCCGGTCATCGGACTCGCTTACCGCGATGCCAATATCGCAAAAATTAGAACCTCTCGCATCCTTCGTATTTGGGAATTTCCCTTTCGGATAGACTCGAACGAAGGGCTCTCCTCGATAAAAATCATGAAAGGCATTGAGCAGCTCTTCGGTCTTCATCTTTTTTGTGAGATTAACATAGAGGGTAGATAAGATCCCACGGTCCATCGGAATGAGATGGGGGACGAACGTGACCCTGATCTCTTTCCGAGCCACCTGGCTCAGTTCCTGATCGATCTCCGGAGTGTGCCGGTGAGCAAAGACCTTGTAAGCTTTCACCCCTTCATTCACCTCGCAGAAGAGAGAATCGAGAACCACATCCCGCCCTGCTCCGCTCACACCGGATTTGGAATCGACCACAATGCCCTCAAGGGAGATCAGTCCTTTCTTGACCAGGGGGACTAGACCGATTAAAGCCCCGGTCGGATAGCAACCCGGATTCCCGACGATCTTCGCCAATCGAATCTTGTCCCGGTGGAGTTCAGGAAGACCGTAGACCGACTCGGAAAGAAGATCCGCCGCTGTATGCTTTTGGTACCATTTCTCATAGATGTTAGCGTCTTTAAGTCTGAAATCGGCGCTAAGATCGACGATTCGTTTTCCCTTCCGATAGAATACCGGGACGATTTCCATAGCGGTCTTGTGAGGAACAGCTGTAAAGAGAAAGTCCGTCTTATCTGAAATCCGTTCGGCAGAAAGCTCTTCGCACTTGATCCGGATTTGATTCGTGAGTGCCGGAAAGACCTGTTCGATCTCAACCCCAGCGTATTTTTGTGAAGTCAAGGCCGTGATTTCAATCTCCGGGTGATGGATCAGGAACCGAAGAAGTTCCAATCCGGTATATCCTGTTGCCCCAACGATACCAACTTTCGTCTTCATCGATTTCCTCTTCGCAAAAAAGAGTTCATTGAGTTCATTGGGTTTATTGAGTTTGTTGGGTTTACCGGGTTCAGATGCAAATAACCCAAGTAACCCAATAACTCAATAACAAAAAAGGGAGGTTCCATGACCTCCCTTTTTTTAACTGAATCAATATGGTCATGGAACTATCTCTTAGAGAACTGCGGTCTTCTCCTGGCCCCCCTTCTCCCATACTTCTTCCGCTCCTTCACCCTTGAATCCCGCGTCAGAAACCCAGCTTTTTTCAGAACGTCTTTAAAATCGGCGTTGTACTGGAGAAGGGCTTTTGAAATCCCATGACGGATGGCAACGGACTGTCCGGAGATGCCTCCTCCCTGAACATTCACTTTGATATCGAATTGATTCCGGGTTCCGGTCAGCTCTAAGGGTTGAAGGGTGACCATTTCACAGGTTTCTCTTCCAAAGTATTCTTTCACCGCCCTCTCGTTGATCACAAACTTTCCTTCTCCCGGTTCAAGCCAAACCCTCGCAATGGAAGTCTTTCTCTTGCCGGTGGCATAAATGGGCTCTGTCACTTTTTTCTCTCCTCTTTCACCCCGTCGCTCTCTTCCCTTGCGGGGAGAGGGGGTCTATTTGCGCTTACTATTTTGGTTCAAATGGAATAGGTTTCTGCGCCTCGTGCGGATGGTTCGGGCCTGCGTAAATCTTCAGCTTTCGAAGCATCTGACGCCCCAAACTGTTTTTGGGAAGCATCCCCTTGACCGCCATCCTGATTATCTCCGTCGGTTTTTTCACCAACAGCTTTTCAGCAGTCGTCTCTTTAATCCCGCCGGGATAACCGGTATGATGATAGTACACCTTCTCTTTCATCTTCTTTCCAGTCAACGTGATTTTCTCGGCATTGATCACGACGACAAAATCCCCCGTGTCGACATGAGGGGTATAAGAGGGTTTATTCTTCCCCTTCAATATTTTTGCCAGTTCGGTAGATAGCCTCCCCAGAACCTTTCCCTCGGCATTCATCAGATACCATTGACGGCTCAATTCTTCTCTTTTCGCTTGGTAGGTCTTCATCCCCTCACCTTCAAAAATTTTATTTTAAGACACTAAGGTCAGCGGTGTCAATAGAATGGCATCAGGCTCCTGCTACGTAATAGGGCGGCGGGGTAAACAGGCCCTTATCCGCTTCTTCTCTTCCCTTTTAAAATATTTTGTTCCCAGAAAAGGACAACAGGGCTCGCAATGTAGACAGTGGAATAAGTTCCGGTAATCAACCCGACGATCAGGGCAATCGTAAAATCATGGATCACCTCTCCCGCAAAGAAGAAGAGGATCAAAACCACCATCATGACTGTTCCGGTCGTAAGAATGGTTCTTCCAAGCGTTTCATTGATGCTCACATTAAAGATCGTCGTTAGGTCATCTTTTCTCATTTTTTTGATATTCTCTCTGACCCGGTCAAAAATGACGATCGTATCATTGATTGAAAAACCAATGATCGTCAGAATAACAGCCAAAACATTCAAAGAAAATTCTATATTGAAGACCGA
>Ga0335070_10002301_pt1 | contig 22264 bp, 22 predicted proteins | sample Lox_Sample_13_FD_206722 | JGI IMG/M metagenome (GOLD analysis project Ga0335070, IMG submission 206722) | Soil microbial communities from Loxahatchee National Wildlife Refuge, Florida, United States - Lox_Sample_1.3 | ecosystem: Environmental > Terrestrial > Soil > Wetlands | place: USA...
GGGCCCTGAAGGGTGCTCCCCCTGTCACCGGGGTTGCCTTCTCGCAGGGACCTGGCCTCGGCCCCTGCCTCCGGACCACCGCCACCGCCGCCCGGGCCCTCGCCCTTGGCTGGGGCGTCCCCCTCGTGGGCGTGAACCACTGCATCGCCCACATCGAGATCGGCCGGTTCTCCACGGGGTTCGAGGATCCCATCGTCCTCTACGTGAGCGGGGCGAACACCCAGGTCCTCGGGTTCCTGAACCATCGGTACCGTATCTTCGGCGAGACCCTGGACATCGGCCTCGGGAATGCGCTCGACAAGTTCGCCCGGAGCCGTGGACTCACCCACCCCGGCGGGCCGGCCATCGAGGCCCTCGCGGCACGGGGGGAGCCCGCCGCGCTCCCCTACACGGTGAAGGGGATGGACCTCGCCTTCTCGGGGATCGTCTCGGCTGCGAAGGAGGCAAAGGCGCCCCTCGAGGACGTCTGCGCCGGCCTCCAGGAGACCGCCTTTGCCATGTGTGTCGAGGTGACCGAGCGGGCCCTCGCCCATGCCGGGAAGGAGGAGGTCATCCTCGTCGGGGGGGTGGGAGCGAACCGGCGGCTCCAGGAGATGGTCCGGGTCATGTGCGAGGACCGGGGCGCCCGGTTTGCCGTGCCGGAGCCGAAGTACATGGGGGACAACGGAGCGATGATCGCCCACACAGGGAGGCTCATGCTCGCCTCTGGCCGGTCGCTCCCCGTGGAGGAGTCGAAGATCCTCCCCGGTTATCGCGCCGACGAGGTGGAGGTGACCTGGAGGGCCCCGGGCGAGGGGATGGTCATCCGGCACAACCTCCGGCCGGACGGGACCGAGGAGGCACGGGGTGCCGAGGCGGTGGTGACCATCGGGAAGGACATGGTGACCAAGCAGCGGCTCTCCAAGCGTTACCGGGTCAGGTCCCTCGATGCCCGGCTCATCGCCGAGCGGACCCGGGCAGAGGCCCGGATCATCTCCCTCGCGAGGCGGAGCGGGGTGCCGACCCCGATCATCCGGGATGTGACGGGAGACACCCTCGTCATGGAACGGGTGGTGGGCCCGCTCCTCAAGGAGGTGCTCGCCACAGCAAACGTGCACGAGGCAGGGAGGATGGTGGGGAAGCTCCATGCCGCGGGGATCATCCACGGGGACCTCACCACGAGCAACATCATCGTGCGCGGCGGCACCTGCGTCCTCATCGACTTCGGCCTCTCCCTCGTTTCCTCGGAGATCGAGAACCGGGGGGTGGACCTCCATGTCTTCTTCCAGACTCTCGGGAGCACCACGGCAGACCACCGGCCGCTCCAGGAGGCCTTCACCGACGGGTACGCCGCGGAGTTCCCGGGGTATGCGGAGGTCCTCGCCCGGGAGCAGGAGATCGAGCACCGGGGGAGGTACCTGTGACCCCGAGGCTCGCGGTGGTCACCTCGAACTCCCATAAAGCGAAGGAGGTCGCTGCCTTCTTCGACGGGGAGCTGGAGGTCGAGCACGTTCCCCTCGAATGCCCCGAGTTCAGGGACGTTGACGTGGGCGAGATCGCCCGGGGGAAAGCGCAGTTCGCCTGGGATCAGCTTGCGCGCCCCCTCATCGTGGACGACACGGCGTTTGCGGTGAGGGCTCTGAAGGGATTCCCGGGGCCCTATGCCGCGTACGTCCTCGACACCCTCGGGTACCAGGGCATCCTCCGGCTCCTCGAGGGGGTGGAGGATCGGGAGGCATACTTCGAGACCGCCATCGCCTACGCCGACAGGGAGGGAATCCGGGTCTTCCGGGGCAGGATCGACGGGGTCATCATCCGCTCGCCCCACGGCAGGGAGGGATTCGGCTATGACCCCATTTTCGAGCTGGACGGGAAGACCCTCGCCGAGATCCCCCTCGCCGAGAAGAGCCGGATCTCCCACCGGGCGAAGGCGCTCGCGGCCTTGGCGGAGTGGTGGCGGAAGGAACACCGCCGGTAAATCACTGCTCCCGGCAGGATCCTCCTCAAGCCCCCGGTTTCACTTTTCAGGGACACCGCAAATATTTATCACCTGCCGGCCGGATTCCGGTGAATCATGGGAAGGATCGTGACCTTCACCCACATGTCGGTGGACGGGTATTTTGCCGGTCCGGCCGGAGAGATCGACTGGTTCAGCCACGAGGATGAGGAGGACCGGCAGTTCTCGGCTGAGGCGTCGCGGGGGTCCGGCACCCTGATCTTCGGCCGCACGACCTACGATCTGATGGCCGGCTACTGGACGACCCCGGAGGCCGCACGGGCCAATCCCGACGTGGCGGAGGTCATGAACAACACCCCGAAGATCGTGTTTTCGACGACCCTGAAACCATCGCAGGGCCGCCCCCTCTGGAAGAATACCCGGGTGATACCGGAGATACGGCGGGAGGAGATCCGGGGGATGAAGAGGGATGCCGCGGGAGACTTCGCGATCCTCGGGAGCGGCTCCATCGTCCAGGAGTTCGCCCGGCTCGGCCTCATCGACGAGTTCCAGGTCATGGTCAACCCGGTCATCCTCGGCGAGGGGAAATACCTGTTCCGGGACGTGGGCCGGCTGAACCTGAAACTTGTCGAGAACCGGACCTTCAGGAACGGGAGGGTGTTCCTCAGGTACGGGGTTGGGTGAACTCTCATAAAATAAGGGCGTACCTGGCGATACTCCTAGGGGGTCCACCCCGTTGCGATAGTGGCCGAGCTATGTGGCATTCCGGGAACCTTCCTCTCATTATCTCCCACGAACCACAGTACCGGAGATCCTGGACACCTCCGGGGGGGGATGGCCACGCCGGGAGGGCAGAGCCTCCCCAAGAGTACGACAAAGAAGACGGGGAATCCCGGATACCTCACGCATCGGATCATAGAGTACTCCATCAGCCCCACTCAAAATCCGGCATAATCCTTATGACCGCCGGCTTCCTTTAATTACAGGCTGAACGAGGAAGGTCAAGAGTCATGGCACGGTTTCCTGAAGCAGAGGCACGCCTCCTGAATGTAAAGATCTGCATGCGCTGCAATGCGAGAAACGCCCTCCGCGCCACCCACTGCCGCAAGTGCAACTACACGCACCTGCGCCCGAAGAACAAGGAACGGAAGGATTGAACAATACCCTTATTCTCGAATTTTTTTCCTTTCTTTTTACCTTCGAACTCTGGTTCCTTCTTCCTCTTCGGAACTGGTTCATTGCCAACTGGACGCTCCTGAGGAGGGAGGTTTCATCAGAAACCGACCTCGAGCGACGAAGTCGCGAGTTCGCCGTGGGTCGTCGCACCCTGATGGGTGCTCCATCCTCGGGGATAAGCATCCCCTCGGACATCCCCACCGCTGTGGCGTCCCCCTTGTCAGGATAGGCCTGTCCTGTATGGAACGGGGGCCCTTCCCTGGAATCCCCTGTCAGAGACTCCCAAAACCTCCGATCACAGGTCCCCAAACAATGGGGGGATGGCCGCGCCGGGGGAGGGAGGTTTCATCAGAAACCGACCTGGAGCAACCCGCCAGCAGGCGGGGTGCGACCCGTAGCTCCCCAAGAGCCCACGACTGAGATTCCCATTCCCGAAGACCTGTCCCTGAACTTTCTGCAATTGAAAAAGCGAGGGGATACGGAGAGGATTGATCCTGGGGTTTACGCGCTATAGTAGGTGACCTTCTTGCCCTTCTCAGAGTATTCCCCGCGGAAGGTCTCGATGTTGCGCTTGTACCCGATCCGGTCGACGACCCCCATCTCCCGGAGACGCCTCCGCACCCGCATCACGTCGGCCTCGTCGGCCCAGTCACGGGTGTAGACGTAGATGACCTTCCTCTCGTCCCGGGACTCGGGGTTCGGCTTCGCCGTGGATACCTTCGCCGAGATCCCGAGCTCCCCCGCCGCCGTCGCGTCCCGGACCCTTCGCCAGAGCCCGTCCACCTTATCATCGGGGAGGAAGATGAGCCACTTGCCGGCCTTCTCGTCGTCCATATCCCCGCTCGTGAAGTCCGGGGCGTCCTGGACGATCCAGTAGAGGAGGGTGGTCCTCGTGGGGATGACCCCCTCGCCCCCGGTGAGCATCCGGTAGAGCCCATCGGGGGACCCGAACCGAGCGGTGAGGGCCCCGGCGAGGGGCGGGTAATCGGCGGCGAACCGGGCGAAGATGGCCGCGAGGTCCTCCCGGAAGTCGGCGCCGGCCTCCACGAGCCCGAAGAGGGAGCGGCCCTCCTCCCGGAGCACCCGGTTGAGGAGGATCTCGAAGAGGCCGTAGGCCACGTCCGAGAGGTTCCCGCCCTCCCCCTGCTCCAGCTCCTCCTCCTGCTCCTCCTCGCCCATACAGACCAGTGTCAGACGCCTCCCTGTAAAAAGGATTCCCCATGGCAGGGAAGGGGGAGACCGGTCGGGTGGTACTGTGGTGGTCCCGTTGTGATCCCTGCCCCCGGAATCCCCCTGATCCCCTTCCCGGGTATTCTCCTCCTGGAGAGAAGCCTGGATTATCTCACGTTTGCCTCCTGTGCCCTTGAAAATGCCCGAAAACGCCCCGGGTCGAAGGTCTTAAGAGGAGGATACTCATAGTATAGGAATACTATGCAGTGGAAACGCGACTTCGGGCTCACCCTCCGGGTCTGGTTCACGATGTTCCTCCTCCTCATCGTGTACCTCATCTTCATCTCAGCCCTCTCGTACCTCGGGGTGGGGGTATGGGGGCTGATCCTCATCTCGGGAGGGCTCGCCTTCATCCAGTACTTCTTCTCCGACAAGCTCGTCCTCTGGACCACGAGGGCGCGCATTGTGGAGGAGCAGGAGTATCCCGAGCTCCATGCCATGGTCAGGAAACTCGCGGCCGAGGCGGACGTCCCCGTGCCCCGGGTCGCCGTCGTCCAGACCCCGGTCCCGAACGCCTTTGCCACCGGCCGGAGCCCGTCCCATGCCGTCGTCGCCGTCACCGACTCCATCATGCGGCTCCTCTCCCCGAAGGAGCTCGAGGCCGTCATCGCCCACGAACTCTCCCACGTGAAGAACCGGGATATGCTCACCCTCACCATCGCCTCCTTCATCGCCATGGTGGCCGCCATCATCATGCAGAACGCCTGGCTCTTCTCCATCGGGAACCGGCGGAACGAGGGTAACCCCTGGCTCATCGCCTGGATCGTGGCCATCGTCGTCTGGCTCGTCTCCACCCTCCTCCTCCGGTCCCTGTCCCGGTACCGGGAGTTCGCCGCCGACCGGGGGAGCGCCTGGATCACGAGGAGGCCCCATGACCTCATCACGGCCCTCGAGAAGATCAGCGGCCGGATGGACTACGTCCCGCCGGAGCAGAAACAGGCAGTCGAAGGGGCAAACATGTTCTACATCATCCCCGCCCTCTCGGGCCGGAGCATCATGGAGCTCTTCTCCACCCACCCGCCCCTCGGGAAGCGGGTCGCCGCCCTCGAGAAGGTCGAGGCGGAGCTCGCCTCCGGGGTATAACCCCTTTTTCCCGGCACGGGGATCCCCGGATGTCCCCCTTTCTCGAGGACCGGAACCCGGTTGTCGCCGCTGACCTGGGGGCGACCACCACCCGGGTCGCCCTTGTCGGACAGGGCGGGAAGATCCTCGGGAAGGCCTCTGCCCCCACCCCGACCTCCGGTGATCCCCCGGATCTGATCACCCGCCACCTGGCCGGCCTCGTCCGGCAGATGTTATCCCGGACCGGGGTATCCTCCCCTGCCGGTATCGGGATCTCCGCCTGCGGTCCCATCGACCACCGGAAGGGCGCCGTCGTCCGCCCCCCGAACCTCCCCTCCAGGGAGATTCCCCTCGTGGAACCCCTCGGTGCGGAGTTCGGGGTCCCCGTCCGGCTGGCGAACGATTGCCACGCGGGGGTCCTCGGGGAGGTGGCCTTCGGGGCCGGCGCAGGGTGCCAGGACCTCGTGTACATCACCCTCTCTACGGGCATCGGGGGCGGGGTCGTCTCGGCCGGACGGCTCATCCTCGGGCGTGACGGGAACGCCGCCGAGATCGGGCACTTCCCCGTGGACAGCACCTGGAACCTCCCCTGCGGCTGCGGGGGAACCGGCCACTGGGAGGGGTACGCCGCAGGAAGGTTCCTCCCCCGGTTCTTTGTCCGGTGGTGCGAGGTCACCGGCCATTCCCCGGGAAACGTCTCCGTGCCGTCAGCCGAGGGGATCTTTGCCGCCGCACGCCGGGGAGATCCCGCCGCCTCCGGGTTCCTGGAGGCCCTCGGGGTGATGAACGGCCGGGGCATCTCGGCCGTCATCGTCGCGTACGACCCCTCCCGGATCATCCTCGATGGGTCCGTCATCCTCAGGAATGATGATCTCCTCCTCCCGCACCTCCTCCCGCACATCGACCGGTTCCTCCCCCTCCCGGAGATCCGGCTCACCGCGCTGGACGGGCTCGCGCCCCTCCTCGGGGCCTCGGTTCTTGCGCGGGGATACGACACCGTGATCGGGTCCCTCCTGCCGGGGTAACCGCCGGGGAAGGCTTATCATCGGGACAACCCTACTCCCGGTTGGATGGCCATGGAACTCCCCCTGAAGCTTGGTCTCGTGAAGGACCGGAAGGTGAAGCACTTCCTGGGGTCCCGCTGCGAGCTCTGCGGGAATGCGTACCCCACCAATATCCTGAGATCCACCTCATCCCCTGCGGGGGGACACCGGTGAAACCCGGCCCCGACCTCCAGGTGGGATGATGGCCCCCCTCCCCTTCCGGAAGGAAGACCTGAACCGGCGTATCCGGGACCTCCGCCGGCAGTACGAGGAGGACCTCGCCCTCCTCGTCGGCATCCCGAGCGTGAGCTCGGATCCGGATCATGACGCTGATGTGAAGCAATGCGCCGAGGCGGCGGCAGGGCTCCTCAGGAGGGAGGGTGCGACCGCCGGGATCATCCCGACCCCGGGGCACCCGGTCGTCCATGCCCGGGTCGTCACCGATCCGGGTTACCCGACGGTCGCCATCTACAATCACCTTGATGTCGAGCCTGCGGATCCCGCGGAGTGGAGCTCCGACCCCTTCACCCTCGCCATCGCCGGGGGGCGATATACCGGCCGGGGTACCACGGATGACAAGGGCCCCGCCCTCGCGGCCATGGCGGCCATGGCCCTCGCCCGCGAGGCAGGTGTCCCCCTCAACTTCCACTTCCTCTGGGAGCTCGAGGAGGAGGTCGGGAGCCCGCACTTCGCCTCCTTCCTCAGGGAGAGGAGGAGGGGGATCCCCGCCGATTCCGTCCTCGTCTCCGACACCATCTGGGCGGGTCGCGGGGTCCCCTCCATCCCATACGGGCTCCGCGGTCTCCTCCCGGCGACCCTCAGCCTCAGGACCGCCCGGGCCGATGTCCACTCCGGTGTCGCGGGCGGGGTTGCCCGGAACCCCCTCCTCGAGATCTCCAGCCTCCTCGCGGCCATCTGCGTTCCGGGGACCGGGGAGGTGCAGATCCCGGGCTTCTACGACGGGATCCGGGAACCCGGCGACAGGGAACTGGAGGAGTTCGTCTCTGCGTCGGGGTTCACAAGGGAGGGGTTTGCCCGGGACCTCGGCCTCAGCTCCATCCGGCAAAACATCACCTCCGACCTCGACGCGGTGAAGGCCGTCTCCACGAGGCCGACCTTCGAGGTCCACGGCATCGCCGGCGGGTATGTAGGCCCGGGGGCGAAGGCCATCGTCCCCCGCCGGGCCGAGGCAAAGGTCTCCATGCGCCTCGTCCCGGGCCAGGACCCGGCCCGGATCGCCCGGCTCTTCAGGGAGTTCGTGGGCCGGAGGAACCCGGATGTCCGGTTGGTCTTCGCCCCTGCCCTCCGCCCCTACCTCGGGAATCTCCGGGGACCCCATGCCCGGGCCGCATGGTCCGCGATGAAGGCCGCCTTCGGAAGAGAGCCGGTCTTCACCAGGGAAGGGGGGTCCATAGGGGCTGTCGTGGCCATGGACGGGATCCTCCGGGTTCCCATCGTCCTCCTGGGCCTCTCCCTCCCCTCCCAGGGGTACCATTCGGTGAACGAGCACTTCGACTGGAGGCAGGCCTCGGGAGGGATCCGGATGTTCTCCCATTACTTCGCCACCATCGCCCGGATCCCGCCTCCCCGCCGACGGAAGACAGGGAAAGGCTAAAGTCCCCGGAGAGAATATTCATGGGATACTGCATCGATGATCTAGAGGCATGATATTGGCCTTCCAAGCCAATAGCCCGGGTTCGAATCCCGGTCGATGCATGGGGCTCGTGGTCTAGTCGGCTATGACGTCGCCTTCACACGGCGAAGGTCCTGAGTTCGAATCTCAGCGGGCCCATCCCTCATCACCTCTCCCGTGTCGTAACCTTTATCCGTCCCCGGCCAGCCGGTCATATTGTCGGGAATCACATCCAACCGTTCATCCCGCCAAGGAAACCAAGATGGCGAAAACGTCCTCCCCCAGGCTGACCCGGGCGAAATACCACAGAATCTCCATGGACGCCCAGGGTGACACCCACTTTGACACCGTGACGGTCGAACAGAGTCTCGCGAAGGCCGCGCCACCCGCTGCCCCCTTCTACGTCTCCGAGGACAGACCTGCGACGAGGTATCGCTTCTACACCTTTCCGCCCGGCTGGGTCGGCGAACTGCATCCTGCTCCCACCCGGCAGTTCCTGGCCCTCATGTCGGGTGCGGTGGAGATGGAGACGACGGACGGGACGGTAAGAAGGCTCGGGCCCGGGGATCTCGTCCTCCTGGAGGACACCTCGGGCAGGGGCCACGTGACGAGGAACACCGGGGACGGGTACGCCATATTCCTCGTGGTCCCCGTTCCCGCGGCCTGATGTTTTCCCGGGGATATCGTCATCCGGACCCGAAGCCTGCCATCCGAAGTGATTTCCCTCCGGCCGCTGAGATACCGGACGCGATGGAGTGCCTCCAGTGCGGGTGGTGCTGCCGGCAGTACCGGGGCTACCACTGGGCGAAGGCCCCCGACCTCCTCCGGTGGCATAGGGAGGGGAAGCAGGACATCCTCCGGTTCGTGGCGGCGGGCAGGAACCCCGACGGGACGCCCCGGTCCGCCGCGGACCTCGGCGAGGCCGATCTCGCGGCCCTGGAGCCGGCCACCGGCTGGACGGATCCCGGCACGGGGCTGTCCCTCGAGGCCTGCCCTTTCCTCACCGATGCTGGGGACGGCCGGTTCCTCTGCGCGATTCACCTGACGAAACCGGCCGTCTGCCGGGAGACTAATACCTGGGAGTGGGGCTCCGGCCGGTTCGGCCCCTGGGGCTGTCCGGTCTCCCCGCCGTGATCCGGCCCGGCATCCTGGGAGCACCAGCCCGGCCCGGGGGAGGATTCAGCCCTTCTTCGCCATCTCGGTGGCCTTCTCGAGGAGCACCTTCGTCGAGGCCAGTATCTCCTCGACGTCGTTCCTGTCATAGACGCAGAGGCAGTCGTTCCCCCTCGCGATCTCCCGGCCGACCTCGAAGTTCTCGAGGATCTCGGGGGAGAAGACCTTATCCTTCACGTAGAGCTCATCCATGGCGTACTTCAGGCAGTCGACCCCCTCGGCCTCGTACCCCTTCATCCTGAGGAGGGCCCGGAAGGCGTTCTGCATCGCCCAGTGGGACTGCTTCACCGCCCACTTGTCGGTCTCGTCCTTGAAGGACATCACCGCGTGCCTGAGATCTTTTTCTGCTTCCAGGAGTTCCGCCGCGGTCCTCCCGGGATCCTTCCGCACCTTCCTGAGGTTCCCGGCCTTCATGCAGGCCTCAAATCTCCTTCCCATGAGCACCACACTTATCCTGACCCCGGCATACCCCTGCCGGGGCCCCTGTGGATGACTCCCCGGGGAGCTATATGAACCTGCCCCCTGTTCCCGGAAAATGAGGGACCGCACCTCTCACTCCCTGCGAGAACCCGATGGGTTCATATAGGCCCCGATGCTTCTTACTGCCCAGAAGAAAGGGTGGATGACATGGTCGAGGTTCTGCCTCCTGAGATGTTCAGGAACACCTATGATCCCGCAAAGGTCACCTGCGAGAGCACCGCCGAGCTGAATCCCCTCGACGAGATCATCGGCCAGGAGCGGGCCCTCCGGGCGCTCCGGTTCGGCCTCGAGATCAAGGAGAACGGGTTCAACGTGTACGTCTCGGGAATCCCTGGCACCGGTCGGATGTCCGCGGTGCGGGGGTTCCTCTCCGAGCTCGCGAAGGCGAAGCCCCGGGCGAGCGACTGGATCTATGTGAACAACTTCGGGAACCAGTACGAGCCGAACGCCATCCGGCTCCCGGCGGGCACGGGGAAGCAGTTCCGGGCCGACATGGAGGACTTCATCGACGAGGCGAGGAAGGCCCTCCCCCGGGCCTTCGAGAGCGAGGACTATGCCAGGAAGCGGGAGGCCGCGGTGAGCGCCCTCGACGAGAAGAAGGCCGCCCTCGTCACCCACATGAACACCACCGCCCAGGAGCAGGGCTTCGTCATCCAGATGAGCCCGGCCGGCCTCCTCATCATCCCGGTGGTGAACGGTCAGCCGGTGCCCGAGGAGCAGTTCATGAGCCTCCCCGAAGAGGTCAGGGAGGAGATCGCGAGAAAGAGAGAGGCCCTGGGGATCGATCTCCGGAACACCCTCAGGCAGCTCAGGGAGATCGACCTCTCGGGAGCCGAGGCGGTGGACGGCCTGAACCGCGAGGTGGCCCTCTATGCCATCGGGCCCCCGGTGACCGAGATATCGGAGAAGTACAAGGATGTCCCGGAGATCCTCGCATATATCGAATCTGTGAAAAAGGACATCATTGAGAACCTGGAGCTCTTCCTCGGGGGACCCCAGCCGCCCCAGGTGCCCCCCCAGTTCCAGGCCATGTTCCAGAAGGACCTCCCCTTCCGGAAGTACCAGGTGAACGTGGTCGTGGACAACAGCAGCAGCACGGGGGCACCGGTCATCCACGAGCAGAACCCGAATTTCCCGAACCTCTTCGGGAAGATCGAGAAGGAGGTCCAGTTCGGGTTCATCACCACCGACTTCACCATGATCCAGCCCGGCTCGGTCCACAAGGCCAACGGAGGGTACCTCGTCCTCATGGTGGAGGATCTCTTCAGGAATCCCCTCTCCTGGGACGCCCTGAAGACGGCGTTAAAGACCGGGAAGGCCGCCATCGAGGAGCCCGGCGAGCGCATGGGCTTCATCACGGCAAAGAGCATCCGGCCCGAGCCCATGCCCCTGGACGCCAAGGTGGTCCTCGTCGGGACGCCCCCCATCTACCAGATCCTCTACACCATGGACCCGGAGTTCAAGGACCTCTTCAAGGTGAAGGCCGACTTCGACACCGTCATGGACCGGAACGAGGAGAACGCCCTCAAGTACGAGGCTTTTATCTGCACCCTCTGCTCGAAGTCCGGGCTCCTCCACCTGGACCGCGGAGCCGTCGCAAAGGTCATGGAGTTCGCCTCCCGGCTTGCCGAGGACCAGCAGAAGTTCTCCACCAGGTTCTCGGGGATCGGGGACCTCATACGGGAGGCGAACTTCTACGCGGCCCGCGACGGCTCGAAGGTCATCACCGCCGAGCACATGACGAAGGCCATCGAGGAGAAGATCTACCGGTCCAGCCTCATCCAGGAGAAGATCCGGGAGTACATCGCGAGGGGGATCTTCCTCATCGACACCGAGGGGGCCAAGGCGGGGCAGGTGAACGGGCTCTCGGTCACGGGCTCGGGCGATTATGCCTTCGGGATGCCGTCCAGGGTCACCGCCACCATCGGGGTTGGCCGGGAGGGGATCGTGGACATCGAGCGGGAGGCAGCCATGGGCGGGCCCATCCACACGAAGGGGGTCCTTATCCTCCACGGGTACCTTGCCGAAAAGTTCGCACGGGACAAGCCCCTCTCCATCTCGGCGAGGCTCGTCTTCGAGCAGTCCTATTCGGGGGTGGAGGGGGACTCGGCCTCCTCCACCGAGCTCTACGCCCTCCTCTCGGCCCTCTCGGGCCTCCCCATCAGGCAGGACCTCGCGGTGACCGGCTCGGTAAACCAGAAGGGGGAGGTCCAGGCCATCGGCGGGGTGAACGAGAAGCTCGAGGGCTTCTTCGAGGTCTGCAGGGCAAAGGGGCTCACCGGGAAGCAGGGCGCCATGATCCCGGCCTCCAATGTCCAGAACCTCATGCTCAAGGAGGAGATGGTGGAGGCAGGGAAGGCCGGGAAATTCACCATCTACCCGGTGAAGACCATCGACGAGGGGATCGAGGTCCTCACGGGAGTTCCCGCCGGGAAGCGGAAGAAGGACGGCACCTACCCCGAGCGTACGGTGAACCACCTCGTTGATAAGAAGCTCAGGGAAATGGCGGAGACGTACCGGGCGTTCCAGCCCGGGGGCCGATGACCCCCAGGCCCCGGATCACCGACGAGTCCGTGCTCACCCGGTGGATGGGCATGGAGATCGCCCGGATCAACGACGGCGTCGTCGCCGGGCGAAGGAGCCTCGCCGAGCTCCTCGCCGAGGGGGACACGGAGGCGGTGACGAGGGGCGGCGGGGAGTACCACTTCAGCCGGGAGACCCTGGCCGCCCTCGCCGGCCGGCTGCCGGGGGAGCTCCGTGCGGCCCTGAAGCTCCCCATCCTTTTTCACCTTGATATGGACGTCCGGGACAGCTGCTACCTCGCGGACGAGACCGCGACAGAGGCCCTCCGGGTCCTCGGGGACCTCGGGGAGGGCAGGAAGGCGACGGGAGGCCGGCTCTGGGTCTCCCGGGCCATCGCCTACGACATCGCCCGGAAGTACCCGACGGCGGTCCAGTTCGTCGTGTCGTGAGTCGGGCTCCGCCTCCGGCTGTCCCATCCCGTTATCTGCCTGTCGCCGGTTTTTCCGGTACCTTGTCCAGTACCGGCTGACCTTCCCTATCCCCCGAAGTCGCCATCATCCGGTGATGGTCATCCGTCCATGTCCCCGGTCAGCAGGTTTTCTTCCGGTATCCTGCCCCTTCGCGCACGATCTCGCCGGACGAGAGAAGGTCCTCAAGGGCGAACCGGACCTCCTCCTCAGATGCGATGAAGCCGAACCGTGAGGAGAGCTCCTCCTTCAGCCTGGCCGGGGTGACGGGGCCGGCGGCGAGGATCTTCCTCGAGAACCCCAGCAGGTCCTCATGGAGGGCCCAGGGGTAGACGATCCACTGCCAGACCGGGCAGACCTGGGCGTAGTAATCAGGGAGGAACCCGGAGACCTCCTTGTGCTGGAGGACCGCGGTCCTCACCTCCGCGGGGCCGAGGGCCTTCACGTACTCCAGGACGAGGGCCATGGACTCCCCCGTGTCAGTCACGTCGTCCACGATGAGTACCTTTTCACCCTCGATGGGTATGCAGAGAGGGTACCGGATCACCGCCCGGTCCTCCTTCTCGGCCGGCGTCCCCCAGTGCTCCGCCTTCACGCTCGTGAGCCTGGATATAGAGAGGAGGTCGCAGAGGATTCTCGCCGGGATGTACCCGCCCCTCCCGATGGCGATGACGAGGTCGGGCCGGTAGCCCGAGGACCGGACTTTTGCTGCCAGGGCCCGGGCCAGGAGGTACTGCTCCTCCCAGGTCACGAACACGCAGGTAAAGGATGCGGGGTTATCGCCGGAGGACAGGGAAAACACCTCAGCTCAGGAGGATCTGCATGGGGTATAGACCTTTCCCTGCGGGCACGGCGCTTCGGACCTTCCCTTTACGGGGGGGTATTCTTATTTCTTTATCGCCTTCTTCAGCTTTGCGAGCAGGTCCGGAGGGATCGCGTCGATATTGTGAACCGTCTTCGCATTTTCAGCGATCTTTTGCATGAGTCCGGGCCCGGTCTTTGCCGAGGCCTCGGACTGGCAGGGCATCCCGGTATCTGCGCACCAGAAGGAATGAGGCATCGTGACACCTCGTGATGCGATGTCCTACCTGCAGATAACCCTTACACGGAGAGGCAGATTCTGCAAAGGAGACGGGGTATTCCCTGAGAAGGAGGATGCCGGAGAGAAATGCAAAGATACGAAGATGAACAGAAAAAGGAGGGGTTTCAGGCGTTCTTCATCTTGGCCTTCGCCACGAAGCCAGCCTTGTCGATGTAGTAGAGGTACCCCGTCTCCTTGGCGATACGCTCTGACCCGACCTTCTTCTTCCTGCCACCCGGGTTGTTCTTCATCGGAGCGGCCCAGACGTAGCCGTCCTTGCCCAGGAAGTACAGGTAGCCCTTCTCGCGCTTAATCCTTTCAGAACCAACTTTCTGTCCCATTTTTACTCCTCAAATGTGATTTTAGGTTTGTATAACTGAAATAACGTTTCGAAGGTTTAAATACTTTACGGACGTTTTTGGCTGCAAATAGGGAAACGAAGGGGTTAAAGGGGAGCTCTGGTGAGCTCCCCGGGGGAGCAATTCCTCCCGATCACCAAACGGGGTGATTCTCTGCTCCCCATGGCTATTCAACCTATATATATCATTCTTTTATTCAGAAAAAGCCCGTTCTGCCGGAATCCGGTCTTCCCCCGCCGCAGGGTGATTGGCCTAGGGGATCTCCACCCGGTACCCGGCCCCCTCCACCTCGCCCACGATGGCCCTCCCGTGCTCCCGGTCCCGGGTCTCGATTTCGAGGGCGACCCGGACCGCCAGCACCGGGAGTTCCCTTCCTCCACGGACGTGGTGGATCTGGAGGATGTTCCCCCCCGCCCCGGCGATGACCCCGAGGAGACGGGCAAGGGCCCCGGGCACGTCCTCGAGGATCACCTCCGCCTGGAGCATCCTCCCGCCCCGGACGAGGCCCTGGTGGATGACCCGGTCCAGAAGGGGGGTGTCCACGTTCCCCCCGCTCACCACGAGAACGGCCGGGGACCCTTCGGGCGGCCTCACCCTCCCCGACAGGAGGGCCGCAAGGGGGGCCGCCCCCGCCCCCTCGGCGATGACCTTCTTCCGCTCGAGGAGGAGCAGCATCGCCTCCGCAATCTCCTCCTCCTCCACGAGGTGGATCTCCTCCACGAGGTCCCGAAGGAGGGGGAAGGCGAGCTCCCCGACCCGCCTGACCCTGATACCGTCGGCGAGGGTCGGGCGGGCATCCACGGTAACCGGCCTCCCCGCCGAGAGCGCGCCGGCGGCTGATGGGCAGGCTGCCGCCTGGACCCCGGCCACCCGCACCCGGGGGTCGATCCCCTTCACCGCCGCGGCGATGCCGGCAATGAGCCCCCCGCCGCCCACCGGCACGAGGACGAGACCGGTCCCCGGCAGGTCCCCGAGGATCTCGAGCCCGATGGTCCCCTGGCCGGCGATGATCGCCGGGTCGTCGAAGGCGGGGATGAAGGTCATTCCCGAGGCGGCGAGCTCCCCCGCGTGCGCCATGCTCTCCTCCAGGGTGCCGCCCTCGAGGATCACCCTCGCCCCGTAGGCCCGGGCGGCGGCCTGCTTCGAGACCGACGCCCAGACCGGCATCACCACCGTTGCCGTGACGCCGGCCAGCCCCGCGGCGACGGCCACCCCCTGGGCATGGTTCCCCGCCGACGCGGCCACCACTCCCTTCTCCCCGATTTCCTCCCTGCAGGACAGGATCCGGTTCATGGCGCCCCGGACCTTGAAGGATCCTGCCTTCTGCATGGTCTCGAGCTTCAGGAAGACCTCGCACCCGCACCGGGAGGAGAGGGTGGGGGAGGGGACGAGGGGGGTGCGGATAACGTGAGGGGCGATCCGGTCCCGGGCCGCTTCTACATCGGAGAGGGTGATCATGGGGGATGGATCGCCCCCGGCCCTTATGACCGTTGCGCTTGCGTACCCTTTTTCTCCGGTAGGTCCCATATTCCCGGGAATCCCATTGTACTACCACGTCGTCCTCACCGATCACTGCAACCTTTCCTGCACCTATTGCCGGGGAAAGCCCTTCGCCCCCGCGGACCCCGGGGACCCCGGCCCCCTGATCGACGCCGACCTCCCCCTCGAGCTCGCCTACGAGCCGGAGCTCCTCTACCGGTTCCTGGGAAAGGACCCGGACGCCTCCCTTATCTTCTACGGGGGCGAGCCTCTCCTCCGCCCGGACCTCGTCTGCGAGATGGTGGAGCACGCCCCGGCGAGGCGGTTCCTCGTGCAGACGAACGGGCTCCTCCTGGACCAGCTCCCCCGCGAGGTCGTGAACCGGGTCGGCACCCTCCTCGTCTCCCTCGATGGTCCCCGGGGGGTCACGGACGCCTCCCGGGGCGAGGGAACCTATGACCGGGTGATGGCGAACCTGGGGAAGGTTATCGCCAATGGATACCGGGGTGAGGTCATCGCCCGGATGACCGTGACCGAGCGGACCGACATCGTGGAGGCCGTCCGGTTCCTTGCAGGGAACGGGGACCTCCCCTTCTCCTCCATCCACTGGCAGCTCGATGCCGACCTCGCTGCCGACTCCGGCGGCCGGTCCTTCGCCTCCTGGGCGGAGCGGTCCTACAACCCGGGGATCCGCACCCTCATCGGTGACTGGGTCGGCCGGATGGAACGGGAGGGGACCGTGCCAAGGTGGTACCCCTTCATCGACCCCATGGAGGACCTCCTTCTCGGCCGGGAGGGGCCCCTCCGGTGCGGGGCAGGTCACGCGAACCTCACCATCATGACCGACGGCTCCATCGGCCCCTGCCCCTGCATGGTGGGGATGCGGGACTACTACCTCGGTCACATCCGGACCTCGGATCCCGGAGCCCTTCGCCTCCTCCCGGATCCGGGGTCCTTCTGCACGTCCTGCAGCATCCTGACCTTCTGCAGGGGGAGGTGCCTCTATGCCCGGGTCCTCCGGCCCTGGCCCGAAGAGCTGGAGCGGGTGGTCTGCGGGACGGTGGAAAACCTTCACCGGGGGCTCACCGCGGCCCTCCCCCTGGTACGGGAGCTCATCGGCGAGGGGACCATTGGGAGGGAGGACTTTGCCCACCCCCGGTACAACGGCTGCGAAATCATCCCCTGAAGGCAGAAGCCGGAGGAGCGCAGAGCCTGGGATCTTCTGAGACTTTGTCCCGGCCCATTTTTGGATTGGTTTATATAAGGGAAGCCATGAGATGATGCTCGATGGAGATCCATGGCCGCATCCGGGCACTCGAGGATGAGGCGGGACGGCTTTCGGGGGTCCAGAAGATCCTCCTCGCCACCGACGGGTCGGTCACCCGGATCCTCGAGACCATCACCGGGGGGCAGGTCAGGATCGCCACCCTTGTCCAGGAGGTGGTCCCGGCAGGGAGGGAGGCCGCGGAACTCCTCGGGGTGCCGGAGGGGGAGCCGGTCAACCACCGGGTGGTGCAGATCGAGGATGCACGGAGCTCGGCGCCCCTCATCTACGCCATCTCCGATACCCCCCTCTCCCGTCTCTCCCCGGGTTTCCGGGAGGATCTCATGCGGGCCGATATCCCCATCGGGAAGATCCTCGCGCGTCACCACATCGAGTCGAGGCGCGAGATCCTCGATGCCCGGGTCATCCCCGCGGGGGACGAGCATGGCCGGATCTTCGGCACCTTCCGGGGGGAGCCCCTCCTCTCCCGCCGCTACCGGATCATCCACCGGGGGGAGCCCCTCATTTCCATCGAGGAGCAGTTCCCGGCGGCCTCCTTCCTGGACGGGCAGAGGGTGCTCGTGGAGACCCCGTCCCGGATCCACCTGGGCCTACTCGACATGCACGGCGGGATCGGACGGGTGGACGGGGGGATCGGGATCTCCCTCAAGGAACCCGGCATCCTCCTCGAGGTTGGCCGGGCGCGGGAGACCTCGGCCCGGGGGGGCGACGAGGGTTCCCGGGAGACCGCCCTCCGGGCGGCGGTACGGGTCCTCGCCGGGATCCGGGCACCGGGCGGGGTGGAGATCACTCTCCGGCGGGTCTACCCTCCGCACACCGGCCTCGGGAGCGGCTCCCAGATCGCCCTCGCCGTCGCGCGGGGCATCGCGGAGCTCCTCGGGCAGGATCTCCCCGTCCGTGAGCTCGCCCGGCTCACGGGCCGGGGCGGGACCTCTGGGATCGGGACCGCCGCCTTTGAGCGGGGCGGCTTTATCATCGACGGGGGGCATGCCTTCGGGGCCGGGGCCGAGAAGGAGGGGTTCCGGCCCTCCTCTGCCTCGGAGGGGGTGCGCCCCGCCCCCGTCATAGCTCGGCACGACTTTCCGGACGACTGGCGGATCGTCCTCGCCACCCCCTGCCTCCCCGCGGGGGCGAGCGGCGGGAGGGAGGCGGAGATCTTCCGGAATGCCTGCCCGGTCCCCCTGGAGGAGGTCAGGGAGACCTGCCACGAGGTCCTCATGCGGATGCTCCCGGGGGTCGCCGACCATGACCTCGACCTCTTCGGGCGGGCGGTGAACAGGATCCAGCACCTCGGGTTCAAACGGGTGGAGATCTCCCTCCGGCCCCCGGAGATCCCGCTCCTCCTGGAGGAGCTGCGGTCCGCCGGGGCCGCCTGTGCGGGGATGTCCTCCTTCGGCCCCACGGTCTACGCGGTGACCGACACCGGCGCCCCCGACATCCTCGGCGCCGCCGTGAAATTTCTGGAGGAGCACGGGGGCGGGGAGGCCTGGGTCTCGGCACCCCGCAACACCGGGGCCCGGGCACGGCTCTGCTGAACCCCCGGCCGGCCTGCGGTCGGAAAGGGTTTATCAGGCCCTGCGATAATTCCGGAAAGGATTGGACCGGAGGGGGCGGGTGCCCGTGGGAGACGCCATCATCGCAGAGGACCTCGTGAAGAAGTTCGGGGACTTCGCCGCCGTGAACGGGGTCTCCTTCTCGGTGCACGAGGGGGAGGTCTTCGGGTTCCTCGGGCCGAACGGCGCCGGGAAGACCACTACCATGCGGATGATCCAGTGCGTCTCCCCGAAGACCTCGGGGAGGCTCGAGGTCCTGGGGATGGATGTCTCCACCCGGCAGGCCGAGATCAAGCACCTCATCGGCGTGGTCCCCCAGGAGACGAACCTGGACCCGGACTTCTCGGTGGAGGAGAACCTCATGGTCTACTCCCGGTACTTCGACATCCCGGAGGAGACGGCGAGGAAGAACATGGAGTCCCTCCTCGACTTCGTCCAGCTCTCCGAGAAGAGGGAGACCGGCATCGACAAGCTCTCCGGGGGCATGAAGCGGCGGCTCATCCTCGCCCGGGCCCTCATCAACGACCCCCGGCTCCTCATCCTTGACGAGCCAACCGTGGGCCTCGACCCCCAGGCCCGGCACCTCATCTGGGACCGGCTCCGGGCCCTCCGTTCCCGGGGGAACACCATCCTCCTCACCACCCACTACATGGAGGAGGCGGCCCATCTCTGCGACCGGATCGTCATCATGGATCTCGGCCGGATCCTCGAGATGGGCCGGCCCCAGGACCTCGTCCGGAAGCACGCCGGGATCGACGTGGTGGAGGCCGAGAACAAGCCCGAGGTGGAGGCCTGCCTCGGGAGGCTGGGGGAGCGGTTCGAGCATGCCGGTGACCGGATCCAGGTCTTCACCTCCCGGCCGAGGGAGGTCACCGATGCCATCATGGGAGAGTGCAGCCCCATCGAGGTGGTGGCCCGGCCCGCGAGCCTCGAGGACGTCTTTTTGAAGCTCACGGGAAGGAGGCTCCGGGATTGACCTCTGCATCCCTCCTCCGGCCCCCCACCCTCACCCACAGGACCTGGAGGGTCTGGCAGCGGAACCGGCTCGTCTTCGTCAGGACCTTCCGGGTGAATTTCCTGCCGCCCCTCCTTGAGCCCCTCCTCTACCTCCTCTCCCTCGGGTACGGCCTCGGGGCCTTTGTCTCCGACATCGGCGGGGTCTCGTACCCCCGGTTCATCGCCCCGGCCCTCATCGCCATCTCCATCATGAACGCGGGCTTCTTTGAAACCACCTACGCCTCGTACGTGCGGATGTACTTCCAGAAGACCTTCGATGCCATCATCGCGACCCCCCTCTCCATCGAGGAGGTCATCACCGGGGAGATCCTCTGGGGCGCGACCAGGAGCCTCATCAATGCCACCATCATGCTCCCGGTCCTTGTCCTCTTCCGGGTCGTGGACCTCCCCATCTCCCTCGCCATCCTCCCCTTTGCCCTCCTCGCCGGATTCCTCTTCGCCTCCATCGGCATGTGCTTCACTGCCCTCACCCCGAACATCGACACCCTGAATCTCCCCACCTTCCTCTTCATCACCCCCATGTTCCTCTTCTCGGGGACTTTCTTCCCGCTGAGCATCCTTCCTGTCCCCATGCAGGTCTTCGCAAACCTGTTCCTCCCCCTCACCCACGTCGTGAAGGTCTGCCGGATGCTCACCCTCTCCCAGGTCACGCCCGCGATCCTCATCTCCCTCGCCTGGATCACCGGGGTCGCGGCCGTGGTCTTCGTCCTCGCCGTAAACCTTATGAAGAAACGGCTGATCGTGTAGAGGGAGGTTTCATAAGAAACCGACCTCGAGCGACGAAGTCGCGAGTTCGTCTCCGGCTCGTCGCACCCTGATGGGTGCTCCATCCTCGGGGATAGGCATCCCCTCGGACGCCCAGCCGCTGCGGCGTCCCCGGGTCGGGATAGGTCTGCCCCGGTGGCAAACGGATCTCTTGATTTTCAAAGGATAGTGTTCGGGGGACCCGGAGGGAGCATGGCCAGCCCATCGCAATTGGGGTGCCAGAGCGGCAGGGGCGAAGCCCCGGAAAGCGTCCGGGTTTTCACCGGAATCCTCGTTCAGGTTATATTCCGGGAGAGGGGGTTGCGATGAAGAAATGAGAGCGAGCGAGCCCCCTACTTTCCGGCGTCCTTGTCATTGGAGTAGTATCTCCTGAGGAATTCCCGGACCTTCTCGGACTCGATCCAGCCCCTGTCCAGCTGGTCGATGATCCTGTCTATGGCCTTCGCCTGCTGGAGGATCTTCTCCGAGGCCGTCCCGCCGGTGAGGTCGGCGATGCCGACGATGACCGCGAGGGGGTTCCGGATGTGGTCCCCGAGGATTGCGAACTGCTCGATGTTCTTCTCGATCTGCTCGTACGCCTCCCGCTTCTGGGCCTCCATAAGCTTCCGCTGGAAGATCTCCTGCCTGAGCTGCTCGTTGGTCCGCTGGAGCTCCCCTGTCCGGGCGGCCACGATCTCCTCGAGGTGAGCCCGGTACCGGCCGAGCTCCTCCTCCGACATCTTCCGGTCGGTGATGTCCCGGACAATGGCGAGGGCCTCGTCCTCCCCGCTCACCACGAGGCGCATCTCGTAATACCGGACGCCCCCCTTCCCGCTCGTCGTGTACTCGAAGATGAAGACCGGCGATGCCTCGCCCTCCCAAGCCTCCTTCTCCCCCTCCCCCGCCCCGGCCTGCGGGATCACCTGGAAAGTCTCCTCGATCTTCCTCAAGTCCTTTCCCAGGAGCTCCTGGAGGGCGAGGGCCCCCAGCTCGGCGGCGGTCCCGGCGTTCCATTCCTCGTGGATCCCCTCCCGCCTCAGCTGGCACAGGAGGTCGGGGATGGCCGAGAGGAGGGCGCGGTTCTTCTCCTCGCTCCTCTGGAGCCGGACCTGGGCCTTCTCGAGGGCCGAGAGGGTCTTGTTGATGTTCTCCTGGAGGTTCGTCACCTCGTTCTCCTCCTTCCCCACCTCGAGCCGGGCGGAGAGGTCCCTGGTCATCCCGATCTTCTTCACATCCGAGGAGAGCTGCGCGATGGGGGAGAGGAGGGACCGGTCGAGGAGGGAGAGAAAGACGATGGCAAAGACGAGGACGAGGAGGATGTACGAGAGGGTGAAATAGTTCAGGGTCGCCTGGCCCTGTGCATAGATCTCCCGGGGGAGCTGGGTCTTGATGATGAGGATGGGGTCCCCGCGAAGGTCCTTCACCTGGGCATAGCCGGCGATGATGGCCGGGCCGTCGGGCTGGATGAGGATGGCCCGGCCCCGGTCCAGCTCGGCCTGGGCAGCCCTCACGTCCGCGGGGCTCCCCGGCTCGCTCTGCCGGTAGACCGTCACCTGCTGGTTCGTGAGGAGGGCGATGCGCTGGATCCCGCCCTCGTCGAGGATCCTCCCGACGATGAGCTTCCCGTTGCTCACGCTGTCATAGTTCTTCGTGGTGATGGGGGCCGTGGCAACCATCACCGGGCCCTCTGGCAGGAGGAGGAAGCCGCTCCGGTTCTCCCGGTTTTCGGTGAAGTTCCAGAACTCCTGGTTCCCTGCCACCATGTCGGCGATATTGCCCGGGAGGGGCCCTTCCTGTCCCGTGGCCAGGTCAAAGGCCTTGGCATAGAAGAGGGCCCCCGAGGTATTCAGGAAGACCACGAAGTTGATCCTGCCGCTCGAGAAGGTGTCGGGCCCGAAGTTCCTCTCGATGAAGGCAGGGTCCCGGTCCCGCATGAAGGTGTAGGTGTCGTCCCGGGGAGCCCAGGCCCTCACGACGGCATCGAGGGAGGAGAGGTCCTCGGCGAGGAGGTTCTGGAACCGGT
>Ga0335070_10002302_pt1 | contig 22261 bp, 26 predicted proteins | sample Lox_Sample_13_FD_206722 | JGI IMG/M metagenome (GOLD analysis project Ga0335070, IMG submission 206722) | Soil microbial communities from Loxahatchee National Wildlife Refuge, Florida, United States - Lox_Sample_1.3 | ecosystem: Environmental > Terrestrial > Soil > Wetlands | place: USA...
CAGCATCGCCGTCGCGCGCCCGGTGGCGGGGACCGCGGACACCACGGTGGACCTCGACGGCTTCTTCGGCTTCCATCCCGCCATGGCGCCGCTCAAGCCGCTCTGGGACGACAAGCGACTCGTGGTCATCCACGCCTGCGGATCGCCCGACACCACGCGCTCACACTTCGACGCCCAGGACTACATGGAAACGGGCACGCCCGGCGTGAAGAGCACGCCGGACGGATGGCTGGCGCGCGGGCTGCACGCGACGCCCGCCGGAGCGGCATCGCCGTTCCGCGCCGTCGCCATGGGCTCGCAGCTGCCGCGGACTCTTCGCGGCGACGTCGGCGCCGTGGCCATGGGCACGGTGGCCGACTTCGACGTGAAACAGGACATGGGGCGCATGGGTGGCGGCGTCAATGCCCGGCGCGGATTCGAGTCACTGTACGAAGAGGGGGTGCGGGACATCCTGCACGGCACGGGGCGCGAGACCTTCGAGGCGGTCAAGATGCTCAAGTCCGCGAACCCCCAGCGCTTTCACCCGGACAACGGCGCCCAGTACCCTCGCGGCAAACTCGGCGAGAGCTTCAAGCAGATCGCGCAGCTCATCAAGGCCGACGTGGGTCTCGAGGTTGCCTTCGCGGACATGGGGGGCTGGGACACTCACGCCAATCAGGGCAACGAGAAGGGGCAGCTCGCCCAGCGACTCGCGGAGTTCTCGCAGAGCCTCGCCGCGCTGTATCGGGATCTCGGCGACCGCATGGCCGACGTGGTGGTGCTGACCATGTCGGAGTTCGGGCGCACCGTGCGGGAGAACGGCAATCGCGGCACCGACCACGGCCACGCCACGGCGATGCTCGTCCTCGGCGGCACCGTCAAGGGGGGCCGCATGGTGGGGCGCTGGCCGGGCCTCGCGCGCGAGCAGCTCTACGAGGGCAGGGATCTCGCGGTGACCACGGACTTCCGCAATCTCTTCGCCGAGGTTGCCGCGCGGCACCTCGGCGTGCCGGCGTCCGCGCCGCTTTTCCCTGGCTTCACGACGAATCCTGCCAAGTATCCCGGAGTGCTCGTGTAGACTCGGCCGCATGTGGGAAGCCCTGGCGCTCACCGCCGCACTGTGCCAGGTGCTGAGGAACACGGTCATGAAGCGGCTGGGGCACGAGCTGGACGAGTACATGGCGGTGTGGGGACGGTTCACGTTTCTGCTTCCCTTCGCCGCCCTCTTTGTTTTGTGGCACGGTGTTCCCGTCATCAAACCGGGTTTCGCCTGGGCCTGCATCCTCTTCGCGGTGTGCCAGATCATCTCCACCATGGCGCTGTCCAAGGCGCTCAAGCTCTCGCCCATTTCCATGGTGACCGCGCTGTGGAAGGTGAGCCTGCTCGTCCTCGTGGGCCTGGGCTACGTCACGCTGAAGGAGAAGCCGAATCTGCTCGGCATCGCCGGCATCCTGATCAGCATGATCGGCGTGTATCTCCTGAACGTCCATCGCGCGCACATCTCGTGGTGGGCGCCGCTGGCTGTGCTCTTCACGGATCGCGGGCTGCGCTACACGCTCCTGGCGGCCCTCTTCTTCGCGCCGTCCGTGGTGACCATCAAGTGGGCGATGCAGCTCTCCGATCCGTATATGGGCACGCTGGGAGGCTATATCGCGGCAAGCCTGCTGGTCACCCCGGTGGTGCTCGTCACCTCGAGGAGATACTTCGCGGCGGTACCTCGCCACTGGGTCGCCTTCGTGTCTTTCGGCCTCTTCGCGGCCCTGACCACGGTGACGCAGGGCCATGCCTACCTGATGACGCTGTCGTCCTACGTCGAAGCGGTGAAGCAGGTCGAGATTCTCTTCGCCCTCGGGATCGGCGTCCTCCTCTTCCACGAGCGGCAGAAGGTCCGGGAGATCGCGCCCGGCGCCCTCGTGATGCTCGCGGGCGTCGTGCTCCTCTCCCTCGCCGCATAGTGCTTTCGATCGGGGACGGACAGGCCGGTCTCGGTGTGGGGGGACTTGGATCCCGAGCTCGAGCTGCGGCTCGACGTGGACACCCGGCTGATCAAGGCCTCGGACGGCGCGACGACTCTACTCGCGCTCCTTCGGTGCCTCGGGACGGTGCGCAAGTTTTCCGACTGGACCGCGGATAGTGGTCGGGTCCTGCGCGAAGGACTCGTGCTGTGCTCAGAGAATCTCGCGGAGCAGCTCGCGTCTGCGCTCTTCCCGGCGCCCGAGCCGCTGCCCGAGGCGGCCGCTCCATCCGAAGCACCCCCGCCACCCGCGTAGCGGCGCCCGTATGCTAGGCTCATCTCTCGGGATGGCCCTCACGTGGAGGCTCGGCTCATGAAGAGGCACATCAGGGACATCGCCATCTGTCTCCTCACCTCTCTTGTTCTTGCAGGGTGCGGGCCATCGAGCAAAGAGGATCTGATCACGAAGGCGAAGGACGTGAAGACCCGCGCCCAGCTCGAGGCTGCCCTCGGCAAGCCGGATGACGTGAGCAAGCTCGGCCCCATCGAGAAATGGACCTACAAGGCCAAGAATGGCCAGGTGGTATTTGTGCTCATGGGCGAGACGGTGACGATCGAGGCCGCAGGCCCTTCGGAGAAAAAGAACTAGAGCCGGCCGCGAGAGTAGACGGCCACCGGCGAGCCGCCCGCGAGCATCGCGGACAGCGGTTTCTCGCCGGCCAGGCCGCCCCACGCCGGGCCGTAGAGCTGCGCCCAGTCGAAGTCAAGGTTCCACGATCGCACGGGATGGACGTCCCAGACGGGATGCCTGACCTCGTAGACGAGCGTGCGGCCTCGCCGGTCCCGGCCGAATCCCCAGTGATGCTCCTTGAAGAAGTGCTCGTCGCTGTCTGGGCCAGGCATGATCGGGGGCTTGTCGCCCGTCACCTCTATCCGGTGATCGCGTCCGCGCCAGCGGAGGCGCCGGACGGTCGAGAGCACGAGAGGCCCGTCGTCCACGGCGCTCTCGATCGGCGCGACCAGGTAGGGCTCGTTGTAGATGGTGCGCGCCAGCCACGCGACCGCCGGTTGCGGGACGAACTCCCGGACGAAGACCACGCCCCGGCGATCTCCGTGCCTGACGTAGAAGCGCAGGTTCACTTCCGGAAAGCTGCGGAAGCCGGGCCAGGCGATTCCGCCCACTCGGGTGTCGAGGAAATCGAAGGCAACGAGGCTCGCGAAGGCCGTGCCGCCTCGCGTGTCGAGGGTGAGTCCTGCGGGCAGGTGAGGCTCGAGCAGCGCCGCCGGCACCTCGTAGGTGAGGATAGCGAGGTTGGCCCAGCGGGCGGTCAGGAACGGCCGCCGGATGGTCTTCATCGGCACGGTGCTCACGCGGAGCTCCCGCCGGGGATCAGATCTCGGGACGCTTGCCGTGGGCGGCGCGGACCATCGTCTTGATGCCGCCGCGCACGCTGAAGTCTCCCACCACCTCGATCCAGCGCGGTGCCGCGACGGCCACGAAGTCGTTGAGGATACGGTTGGTCACGTCTTCGTGGAAAGCGCCTTCGTCGCGGAAGGACCAGATGTAGAGCTTGATGCTCTTCAGCTCCACGAGCACGCGGTCGGGCACGTAACGGACGCGGATGGTGGCGAAGTCGGGCTGGCCCGTTTTGGGGCACAGACACGTGAACTCGGGGATCTCGAGCGCGACCTCGTAGTCGCGATCGGGATGCGGGTTGGGCACGACCTCGAGCCCTTTGCTGGGCGTGCTCGGCATGCGGCTATTCTACTACCGGGTCGCGCCGGCAGGTCGGGCGCGCCACACCGCCTCCCGCGCGCGGTCGAGAGCGTGGACCGGGAACTGCTCCAGGAGGACGACGCTCGGCCCTCGACGCTCCACGGCGAACCCGCTCCCGTCTTCCGACCACGTCACGAGCCCACCGGCGCGGACCGAGGCCTTGCCGGCAAGCTCCGGGTGCCGCCGCTCGACGGCTGCCCTGAGATGATCCGCGAGAGTGGTGGCGACCTGCGCGTCCGTCATGATCACGCGGTAGGCGATCGTAAAGCGCCCTGCCGTGTCCTCCCAGATGCGGTAGCGGTCGCCACGCCAGCCCACCGCGACGCGCGGGCCCTCGGTGTCGCCCAGATGAAAGGCGAGCACGGCCCCCAGGGAGAACTCGCCCAGATCATCCTCGGACACGAGACGGCTGCCCGGCAGGAGAGGCGAGAGATCGGGGATGACCACAGCCAGGGGATCCTCGCGCGCGTCGAGGTATTTCTCCGGGTGGAGGATCTGGGTGGTCGATCGCGGTGGATCCTTGTAGACCGCGCTCATCCCCGACCACGGCTGGCGCTTCCTGAAATGATAGATGAAGCCGAGCCCCTCGACGTAGGGGAAGAGCAGGAGGTCGCGCACGAACTTCGGCGCCTTGTCGATGACGGGCCCCCCCGCGCTCGTGGTGATGAGGCCCTGGGTCATCGAGAGATCGGGCAGGCGGCTGATGTCCATGCCCTGAGGCTTAAGCAAGAGATCGAAGGTCAGGGAAACCGCCTCGCCTTCGATGAGCGCCTGCCGCGCGAGCAGGCGATCGCCCTGGCCGGGATCGGGCCCGATGAAGGTGTCGATCGGCAGCTCACGATCCTGGAGCGCGTGGACCAGCTCGTGCATGAGGGCGGCGCGCTGCTGCTCGGGCGGGAGCCAATCCCCTACCACCATGACCTTGCCCCGCGGATCGTAATAGGCGGAGACCTGCTCTTCCAGGAGATCGAGGAAGAGGCGCTGAAGATCGTAGTCCGCGGGCAGGACGCCCCAGGCGACCATGCTCTTGCGCTCGGCCTCGAGCTGGGCCTTGGAATAGCGCCGGTTGATCTCCTGCTCGATGAAGCGGCGATTGTCCGCGCGCGAGCGCAGCAGGACCGGTGGCGGCTGACCCGGTGCCGCGATGCTCCTGATCGCTGCGAGCTGATCGTAGAGAGGCGTCGCGACGGCTTCGAGCGCGGTCTGCTCGGAGCTCGGGGGCTGGGCGCGGAGCGGCAGGACGGCCGCGAGCGCGGCAGCCAGCACGCCCAGCGCGACGGCCGGAGCGCGGCGCATGGATCGATAGTACCCCAGTCCCCTCCGATATCCCGCGCCCCGCCAAGGACTCAGCGGCGCGCGGTCAGCGCGATGCCCGCCACCACGAGAAGCGCCGAGAGCAGAAGCTCCGGCGCCAGCCCTTCACGCCCGATGGCGGCGGCGACCAGCACGCCCCAGATGGGTGTCGTGAGCGCCACCGTGGCCAGCGCGCTCGGCCGATAGATCTGCAGAAGCTTCGCGTTCAGGAGGAAGTTGAAGCCGCCGATGAGAGCGCCCTGGAACACGATGGAGAGGACCAGGCCCGAAGTCCAGCGGGTCGGCCGGTCCGACTCCATGGCGAGGCCGATCAGGAAGAAGCCGACGCTGCCGATGAGGGACTGAAAGAGCATGAGGCGAACGGGGTCCAGGCGCTGCACCGCCTTCGCGATGTATACCACGCGCTCGCCCAGCAGGACGGCGGACAGCGCGACGATCAGATCGCCGGCCAGTGTGCTGCTCGACGTCGAGAAGCTCCGAGCGAAGAGGATGATGACGCCGCCATAGGCGATGAGCACGCCGGCGAGCTTGGCCGGCGTCAGGCGGTCGCCCGGAATCAGGAAGTGGGCGAAGACGACCGTGTGCACGGCATAGGAGTTCAGCACGATGACGCCGTGGGCCGCCGTGGTGCGCTCGAGGCCGTAGTTCATCAGGGCGATCTGGATCACGAAGAGAATGCCCAGCGACCAGATCGGCTTGGCCTCTCCCGCGCGGATTGCGAGCACGTCGTAGCGTCCGGTCAGCATGGCGTAGGCGAGAATGACGACGGTGCTGAGCAGGAAACGCATGAGGGCCAGCCGGAGCGGCGGCATGTCGGCCAGGCCGAGCTTGATCGCGACGGGGTTGGCGCCCCAGAGGGCGGCGAGCAGCAGCGCCAGTGCGGCTCCGGTGACGTCCAGCGGGCGGTGCTCGGGCACGGGAGGCGCTATGGTAGCATGAGCTTCCATGAAGATCGGTCTCGTCGGGCTTCCCAAGAGTGGAAAGACCTCGCTGTTCAACCTGCTCACCGGCGCCTCGGTGGCGACTTCGTCGTTCGGCGCCTCCCGGGGCGAGATGCACTCCGGGGTGGCCCGTGTTCCGGACGAGCGCGTGGATCGGCTCAGCGGCCTCTTCAAGCCGAAGAAGACGACGCTGGCCTCGTTCGAGGTGGTGGATCTCGCGGGGATCAGCAAGGGCGATCGGGAAGGGCTGGACGCCAAGGAGTTCCGGAACGCCGACGCGCTCCTGCACGTGGTGCGCGCCTTCGTGGACGCGGCCGGCACCGCGCCCAACCCCAAGGGTGACATCTCCGATCTCGAGACGGAGCTGATCCTGGCCGACCTCGAGGTCGTGGAGCGCAGGCTCGAGCGCCTCGATGCCTCGATCAAGAAGAAGCGGACGGACGCCGATGTCAAGGAGCAGGCCATTCTGCAGCGGCTCAAGCCGGCGCTCGAATCGGAGACGCCCATCCGCGCGGCCGATCTCTCGGAGGATGATGCGCGCGCATTGCGCGGCTTCACGTTCCTGTCGCAGAAGCCCATTCTTCACTGCCTGAACCTCTCCGAGAAGGAGCTCGACCGGGGCACGACTCTGATCGAGAGCTTCGGGCTCACGGAGATTTCGGGTCGCCCGGGGACGGGAGTGGGCTGGGTCTCCGCCGTCATCGAGGCCGAAGTGTCGCAGCTCTCCGGAGAGGAGCAGGCGGCCTTCCTCGCCGATCTCGGTCTGGCTGAGCCCGCGATCAAGCGCGTGCTCCGGGACTGCTATGCACTGCTGGGGCTGATCTCGTTCTTCACCGTGGGCGAGGACGAGGTGCGGGCGTGGTCGGTGCCGCGGGGCACCCGCGCGCAGGATGCCGCCGGCGCCATCCATTCCGACATCGCGCGCGGCTTCATCCGCGCCGAGGTGGTGGGCTACGATGAGCTCATCGCCGCCGAAGGCTCCATGGCCGCCGTGCGCGAGAAAGGACAGTTCCGCCTCGAGGGCAAGGACTACGTCGTGCAGGACGGCGAGATCTGCCACTTCCGCTTCAACGTCGCCAAGTAGCCGCCCGGCTCATCACGGGAAGACGGCCGCGAGTTACTTCCCTCTGCCCCCACGGGGAAAGGGTAGGGTAAGAGGAGAGTTCATGGGGGCGGCGTCCGCTGGACCCCCCTCGGCAGGTGACCCCACACGACCCAGTGACGGTCGCTGGCCAGTTCGCACACCAGTCCACCGAGTCCCCGCGAGCGAATCTGAGACCGCACCTCGCGCAGCGTGAACGCCGCGCAGAGCGAGTTGAAGAAGTCCTCCTTCAATACCGGCGCGTCATTCGCCGCGTGCTGCTCGACGATCTCACGCGCCCGATCGGGCGACTCCGGACGGAAAAGGTCCATGATCAGCACCGTCGCGCCGGGCTTGCCCAGCCGCACCACCTCGTTCCAGAAGACGAACGGATCGGGCATGTGGTGGACGAGGCTATTGGACACCACCGCGTCGAAGCTTTGGAGCGGCAGGGGTAGCATGGGCAGCCGCGCGCAGCGCACGTGCACGCGATCCTCCACGCCCGCGGCCTTCACGGCCTCTCGGGCCAGCGCCACCATGGCCTCCGAGCCGTCGACGGCCGTGATGGTGTAGCCGGGCAGCGCGCGCCCGAAGCGCACCGGGATATCGGCGGGGCCGCAGCCAAGATCCACCATGTTGCCGCCCACCGCTTTGGGGAAGGAGGCGCGGTAGCGGTCCACGAATCCCTGATTGACCACCTCGAAGTCCGCCCGTGCGTAGGCAAGCGTCTGGGCGAGGTCGGTCATGAGCTCGGGCTCGAGAATGCGCTCCAAGCCTACCGCCAGCGCACCCAGTACCGGCAGCGGACGGGGAAGGTGATCACCAGGCGATCGGTCGGATAGGTCCGGTTGGAGTCGTAGCAGCCATCGGCAATGGCGAGTGGATCCTCGGTGCCGGAGAAATCGCCGTCGGCATGTGATTCGCAGTCGAAGGTGCACAGCTCGAGGTGAACGTGCGGGACGGCGGCGCTGCCGGTCTTGCCGACCTGGCCGATCTGCTCCCCTCGGCTGACCGTCTGGCCCGGCTCCACCGCGACGGCCTGCATGTGGCAGTAGACCGTCCAGCGCTCGAAGCCTTCGTGCTCGATTACCACCCCATGTCCGCAGCCGACCGGTGAGGCGATGATGCGGCTGATCACACCGTCGGCGGCCGCCAGCACCGGCGCCCCCAACTGCTCCGCGAAGTCCACGGCCGGGTGCGGGAGGCGCCGCGGCAGCATATTGGCCCCCGTGTAGGAACGGTAGGGCGCGAGGATGAGGACCTCGTCCAGCGCCGCCGCGGGCCGGCCGATGGCCAGCGGCAGGACGATGGTCGCGCCGAACGCGATCGCCGAGGCGAGAGCACGCCAGGCCATTCTATTGAGGTTTGACCCCCATCAGCTTGACGGTGCCGCCGAGCGACTGCACCAGATCGATCAGGGTCGCGTCGGAGTGATGGGACAGGAGAACGCAGCCCGCTCCCAGGATGATGCCGGTGCCGCCAGTTTGCGCGAGCGCGTCCTGCGCTTCGATCCGAGCGTCGGGGCCCGTGCCTTCCTTCAGCGTGGTCCACTGATTGAGCCCGCCCTGGACGGCGCCCGGCACCAGCGCCTTGCCTTCAGCCAGCGAGGGGCCCGCTCGGCGGTCGTCCCAGTTCCACACGTCCGCGGGCAGGGTAGCGAGACGATCGAACATGAGCCGCTCCCCGTGGCAGTGCAGCACGGTCAGCCGCGAGTGCTCCCGCACGGTCTCGAGGATGCGCCGGTCATAGGGCTCGCCGAAGCGCGCGTAGTCCGCTTCGGTGTGGAAGGCATGGCTCGCCGCCTGTATGGAATAGAAGATGCCCTCAGCGCCTTCGCGGAAGCACGCCTCCATGAAGGCGAGGATGGTCTCGGTGATGGCCTGGAGCGCGTCCTCGACGAGGTGCGTGTTCTCCTTGAGGTCATAGTTGAGCCGGTCGCCGGAGAGCTTGCGCGCCAGCGACAGCGGACTGAACACCGTGGGAATGGCCGAGGCGTCCGCGCGCCGGTCCACCACGCACCGGATCATGGTCTCGAGGTGTGAGGCCCAGCCCGTCGATTCCATGGCCACGGGCCGGACCTTCCTCCAGTCCTCGGGAGCATTGACCGCGTGCCGCAGGCAGGGGCGGTGGCCGTCGGGCGCCAGCTCATCGCTCTCGACGCATCCCCAGTCCTCGACGGCATAGCCGCCGGCCGGCGTGACCTTGAGGAAGTCCGAGCCGTAGCGCTCGTGAAAGCGCAGCGTGGACTGGGCCAGCGCCGCCGGTGAGCGATCCACGTTCGGAAAGTGACGCCAGAAGGCATAGGGCGTGCGGTCGGTCGGCTCCCGTTTGATCGCCGCCAGGATTCGCTCGCGCTTGGTCATCGGCAGCGGCCTCAGGTGCGTGGGAAGTTCATGCAGTCGACGAACACATCCTGGAAGTCCGGATGAGCGGCGAGGGAGACGTGCTCGATGCGGCGCGCGATGATCTCGGCCCGATGCCGCTCGGACTCCGAGAGGAGGGCGAGCTGGGCGCCGAGCAGGGCCGCATTGCCGACGTAGCGGATGCGCGACTCGGGCAGGGGGGGGATGAGGCCGATCCGGATCGCGCTGGGTATCGAGAGATAGTTGCCGAAGCCGCCCGCCAGCATGAGCTCGGCGACCTTGTCCTCGGGCACGCCCGCGATGCGTTGAAGCATGGCCACGCCCGATGCGATGGCGCCCTTGCAGAGCTGCACCTGCCGGATGTCGTCCTGGGTCAGCAGTATCTCCTGCGTGGAACCGCTCTCGCCGGGACGGGCGAGGATGATCGCCCGCTCGTCTCCGCGCTTGATCATGCGCGTGCTGAGTGCCGGAGGCAGGCGATCCAGGCGGTCGAGGTCGATGAGGCCGGTCCAGTCGATGACGTCCGCCTCAAGCAGGACGGCGATGGCGTCGATCAGCCCGGAGCCACAAATCCCCTGCGCCGCCGCGTCGCCGATGGTGTGCAGGGCGAGATCGCCACCGTCGAGGTCGACGCGGTCGATGGCGCCCAGCGCCGCGCGCATGCCGTGGCGGATCTGCGCGCCCTCGAGAGCGGGGCCGGCCGGCGCCGAGCAGGCCCAGAGATGCTCGCGCGAGCCCAGGAGGACCTCGCCGTTGGTCCCGATGTCCACGGCGATCCTGATGTCCGGCGCCTCGTCCATGCGTGTGGCGAGCGCCACCGCTACCGCGTCCGCGCCGACGAAGCCGGCCACGATGGGCAGCAGGCAGACGCGCGCTTCCGGATTCACCTTGAGAAAGAGCTCGCGCGCGGCGAGCGTGAGCGGATGGCGCATGACGGGGGCGTAGGGGGCGAGGCCCACGTAGGATGGGTCTATCCCCAGCAACACGTGGTGCATGCAGGTATTGCCGACGATCACGACCTTGTAGATCCATTTCGCGAGCACGCCGGAGTCACGGCAGACCTGCTCGATATGCTGATTCAGCAATCCGACGATGCGCGTCTGAAGCTTGCGCAGATTGCCCGGGTCGAACTGGGCGAAGGCGATCCGCGACATGAGATCGCCGCCGAAGACTGCCTGGGGGTTGAGGCTCGACACCGAGGCGAGCTGCTCGCCCGAGCCCAGCTCCATGAGCGACGTGACCACGCTCGTGGTGCCGACGTCCACCGCGAGGCCGAAGGTGAGCAGGTGCGTATCGCCCGGCTCCACGGAGAGGATGCGGCGGCCGAAGGAAGCGACGGTGGCTTCGCCTCCGTGCTCGCGAAGGGCGTGGGGCAGGGTCTTGAGAGACTCGACCGAGCAGTCCTCAGGCGTCCGGCCGATGGCGGCGAGCAGCGCTTCGAGGTCGGAGGTCTGGTGATGCTCCTCTGTGGGTAGCGTCACTCGCACCAGCGTCTTGCTGATACCGGCGTCGACGGTGACGGGCATGGGCGCACCGGCCGGCCGCTCGGCGCCCAGGATCTGGAAACTCCGATCGTCGATGGGCGGGGAAACCTGGACGGTGATGGGATCCGTCACGCGGCACTGGCAGGACAGGCGATAGCCCTCGCGCACGAGCGCGTCGCCCAGCTGCAGCTCGTCCATGATCGTCGGCGGAGGGATCAGGCCCGAGACGAACTTGACGCGGCACGAGGTGCAGCGACCCCGCCCGCCGCAGGTCGCCTCGATGTCTACGCCGGCGGCATGCGCTGAAGCGAGGATCGTCGCGCCTGCATCGACTCGAAGGGTGCGCCCGGCGGGGAGAAGGGTCAGCGCCACCGTCGCCATTTCCTTGAAGATACCACTTACTCCTTGACTTCCCCGAGACCTTTGCCGATAGTGACCGCACCCCATGAACCCTTGGGCGCGTCCGCCCCTCAGGTGATCAGGGAGGCCCGGTGCTCAATTTCACCCTCCGGCGGCTTCTCTGGCTGATACCGACCATCCTCGCGATGGCGCTCGTCACGTTTCTCGTGATGCACGCCACCCCGGGCAGCCCGCTGGACCCGGTCGCCGAGGGCGCCAACCCGCTGTCGCCCGATGCCCAGAAGAACCTCGCCGCTGCCTATGGGCTGGACAAGCCTCTCTGGGAGCAATTCGCCATCTTCGTCGGCAAGGCGCTGCGGGGCGATTTCGGCCAGTCCTTCGTCTACAAGACGCGAACGGTCAGCGAGATCCTGTGGGACGCCTTCCCGGTGTCGCTGCTGCTCGGCAGCATGGCCCTGGTGCTGGCGGTGACGGGCGGGGTCACACTCGGCGTGCTGGCCGCCGTCTACCAGAACAGATCGTGGGACTATCTCTCGGTGACGGTGGCGACCTTGGGCGTCAGCGTGCCGAACTTCGTCCTCGCGGTATTCCTGATCGTGCTCTTTTCGTTTGTGCTTCCTATCCTCCCCACCGGCGGATGGGGCGAGCCCAAGGACTGGGTCCTGCCCACCGTGACGCTTGCCCTGGGCCCCATGGGCATCATCGCGCGCTTCACCCGCTCGAGTATGGTCGAGGTCATCCGCTCCGACTATATCCGCACCGCCCGCGCCAAGGGGCTGGCCGAGAGCCCGGTCATTCTCAAGCACGTCCTCAAGAACGCGTGCATCCCGGTGGTCACGCTTCTGGGCCCGCTCTTCGCCGCCGTCGGCACCGGATCCTTCTTCGTGGAGTCCATTTTCCGCGTGCCGGGCATGGGACGCTTCTTCGTGCTCTCCATGACGGGCCGCGACTATCCGATGATCATGGCCGTGGTGCTCCTCTACGGTGTCTTTCTCACCCTCATGAACCTTGCGGTTGATCTCATTTATGGCTTTATCGACCCCCGCATCCGGTACTAGCCTCGACACCGCCGACCTCGTGGCGGCCGCGCCGTCGGCGGCGTCGACGACCAGTCTCTGGCGGGATGCCTGGCGCCGGCTGCTGCGCAACAAGCTCGCCGTGGTGGGCGGCGTCACCGTCGTGCTGCTCTGTCTCGTGGCCATCTTCGCCAATGTCCTGGCGCCCCAGTCATATACGAAGGCCAACTTCGGGAACATCTACGAGTTTCCCAATCGCGAGTTCCCGCTGGGCACGGACCAGCTCGGGCGCGACGTGCTCTCGCGCATGATCTATGGCGCCCGCGTGTCCATGCTCGTAGGACTGGGCTCGCAGGTGATCGTCCTGCTCATCGGCGTGCCGCTCGGCGCTCTGGCGGGGTTTATCGGCGGGCGCACCGATATTCTCATGACCCGCTTCATCGACGTGATGTATGCGTTCCCGCGTCTCCTCTTCGTGATCCTCGTCATGTCCATGCTGGGGGCCGGACTCCTCAACATCTTCATCGCCCTCGGCCTCACGGGCTGGGTCGGCATCGCGCGCCAGACGCGCGCTCAGGTGCTGACGCTCAAGGAGAAGGAGTTCGTCGAGGGGGCGCGCGCCCTCGGTGCCCGCGGCTGGCGCGTGCTGACCCGTCACGTGCTCCCGAGCGCGCTCACCCCCATCGTGGTGTCGATCACCTTCGGCATCCCGGAGGCCATCTTCACCGAGGCCGCGCTGTCCTTCATCGGCGTGGGCATCAACCCCCCGACGCCCTCCTGGGGACAGATGGTCGGCGAGAACCAGCAATTCCTCCGCTCCTACTGGTACCTGTGCGTGTTCCCGTCCATCGCCATCGCGATCACCATGCTGTCCTTCACCTTCTTCGGCGACGGCGTCCGCGACGCCCTCGACCCCAAGATGAAATAACAGAGGAGAGTGCCCATGAAGATTCCGGATCAGCAGCTGGCCCTGTTCGAGCAGCGACTGCAGGCTATCGGGTTGGGACGCCGCGACTTTCTGAAGGCCGTGGGGGCCATGGCCGCCTTCGGCGGCTTGGGTTTTGCCACCTCGGCCGCGGCCTACCAGCCGACCAAGCCCGCGCCGGGAGACAAGCTCGCCAAGGAGCAGGTCTTCCGCTTCGGCGGCGGCGGCTACTACCAGAACGACCCCGCGAGCCAGGACTTCAACAAGGACCTCTACTGCTCGGGCGTCCCCGCCCTCTTCGCGGGGCTCATGGTGTTCACGCCGGACTTCGTCGCCGTGCCGTGGATGGCCAGCAAGGTCGAGGGCAACAAGGACGGCTCGGTGTGGACCTTCACGATACGCAAGGATTCGCGCTGGTCGGACAATTCCCCCGTGTCGGCGCGCGACTTCGAGTATTCGTGGAAGCGCCAGCTCGATCCAGCGACGGCGGCGCCCTACGCCTCTTTCCTCTACGACATCAAGAACGGCGAGGCGTACAACAAGAAGAAGGTCACGGATCCGAAGGAAGTCGGCGTCCGCGCCAAGGACGACTGGACGCTCGAGGTGACGCTGGAAGGGCCGCGCGGCTATTTCCCCGTGCTCGCGGCCTACCTGGCGGCGTTGCCCAGCTATCAGCGCGCCGTCGAGAAGTTCGGCGACAAGTGGACGGAGCCGGGCAATATCGTCTGCAACGGCCCCTTCGTCCTCGAGTCCTGGGAGCACAACAAGCAGATGACGCTCCGGAAGAACCCGTACTACTTCGGCGCCAAGGATGTTCACCTGACCAAGGTGGTGATTCCCATCATTCCGGTAGCGGCCGGCGCTCTGCCCTACGAGAATAACGAGATCGACTTGACCCTGCTCCAGGCGGGGGACCTCAAGCGTCTGCAGTCCGACCCCCGCGCGTCGAAGGACGTCTTCCGCTATCCGTTCCCCGGCACCTGGTACCTGCTCCCCCAGGTGACGAAGGCGCCCTTCGACAATGTCAAGGTGCGCCGAGCGGTCGGCCACGCCATCGACCGCGACAATGTCGTCAAGGTGGCGCAGGGGCTGGCGATTCCCGCGTGGTCCATGATCCCGCTCGGCTTCCCGGGCGCCACCGAGGATCCGAAGATCAAGGCGATCCAGCGCTTCGACAAGAAGGCGGCCCTGGACATGCTCAAGGGCACGCCTTACGAGGGCGGCAAGAACTGGCCGAAGATCACGCTCTCAATGCGCGACGAGGCGCTGGGGGCCAAGCCGCTGGCCGAAGCGGTGCAGGCCGTCCTGCTCGAGAACCTCAACATGAAGACCGAACTCGAGGTGCTGGAGCAGCGCGTCTTCCGTGAGCGGCTGTGGAAACAGGATCTCCAGTTCGTCTGGATCCGCTGGTTCATGGACTATCCCGATCCGCACAACGAGTACTTCGACACCTTCTACGGCAAGAAGACCACCGGCAAGCGCCAGGCCTGGAGCAACGAGGCCTTCGACAAGGAGCTGGAGAGCGGACGCGACACCCGCGACACGGCCAAGCGCATGGCCCACTACGTCAAGGCCGAGGAGATCCTCCAGACCGACGGCGGCTATGTCCCGGTCGCCTGGGTCGCGCGCTACGCGGCGGCGAAGCCGTGGGTCAAGGGCATCGAGAAGAACAAGAAGGGCGAGAACGTGATCGACGGCAATATCTACGTCGACATGCTCGAGCACATCTACATCACAGAAAAGGGCTAGCCATCGCGGGGTCAGGTCTTGCAATCGCGCAATCGCGCATCGCCGACGAAGCGAATGCAGGATTGCAAGACCTGACCCCGTGAGAGCGACCGACGTCGATGAAGAAGGCAAGGTCTGCTGCGAGGAGATGAAGACCCGCTGAGCCTCCGAACCGTTGGGCGACTAGGGACCGAGCAGACAGCCGAAGATCACTTCGGTGATCTTGGTGCTGGTTGGACAATGATGCTGTGCTATCCATCCGAAGATCCCGGCCATGACCATAACGACGGAGAAGGGAATCCACGTTGCCCAGAGCACGCTTCCCGTCCATCCAAAGCCGCCAACGCGCTTGGCGGCCCGATGCAATGACGTGGCGAGGGCGACCTGGAACGCGGCCTCGCCAAGAATATGGGGTGCCTGGTAGATGAGATAGCCCCCGGTGGCGCCGACGACCAGCATGAGCAGGGCGAGGGCTAGGAGGACCAGCCAGCCGTCGTCGAGATCGAGATCGAGGCCGCCACCTCCGGAGCCGGAGCTCCCGCTCGAGAATCCGCCCGATCCTCCGCCTCCAGCAGGCGCATCGAAACTGGCGCTGGCACCCCCACCTCCGAAGCCGCCGCCCCCGGGTCTGAATGCCGACTCTCCAGAGCCCGACCAGGTGGGGAGCCCGCTGCCCACGTCGCCCAGATCTCCAACGTTGGGTGCGAGTCCGAGAGCGCGGCCGCCACCCGCGAGCGAGACATAGAGCAGCCAGAGCCGGATGAGGACGAAGAAGACCAGATAGGAGCCGGCCACCGCCAGCGTGTAGCGCCAGGGCATGGATCGCACGCCAAGGTGGAGCAGCAACGCGCTCGCGACCACGCCCGAGAGCAGGACGCAGGCGAGTATCGCCGTCATGTGCCAGCGCAGGAGGAAGCGGTGGGTCAGGCTCCGGGTGAGTGCCTGACGCAGGTCGGCGGACCCGCGCATGCTCAAGACCCGCCGACCATCGAATCGGCGTCCACGTCGGCCGCGCGGCTATTCGTACACGATGACGCTGCGCTTCACCTCGCCCTGCTTCATGAGGTCGAAGGCGTGATTCAACTCGGAGAGAGGCAGCCGGCGCGTCACGAGCTCCTTGAGCTGATACTTGCCGTCCATGAAGAGATCGAGGAGGAGAGGCACGTCGGTGCGCTGGTGCCCGCCTCCGAACGACGTGCCGGTGAGGACGCGCTGCTGCAGCAGCATGCCGGGATCGATGGACAGCCGCGTGCCCGCCGGGCTCACCCCCACCACCACGCAGGTGCCGCCCCGGTGCGTCGACGCGAGGGCCTGCTCGATCGTCTTCTGGGTGCCGACGACCTCGAAGGCGAAGTCGACCCCCCCCATGCCGCTGATCGCATGCACGCGCGCGACGGGATCTTCGGTGGAGGCGTCGACGACGTGGGTGGCGCCGAATTCCTCGGCCCAGATGAGCTTCTGTCTGTTGATATCCACCGCGATGATCTTGCCAGCACCGACCATCCGCGCGGCCTGGATGGTATTGAGTCCCACGCCGCCGCAGCCGAAGACGGCCACGCTCGCTCCGGGCGGCACCTTCGCGCGATTGAACACTGGTCCGGCGCCGGCGAGCACTCCGCAGCTCACGAGGCAGGCGAGGTCGAGCGGCGCGTCCTTGCGGATGGGGATGACGCTCTGCTCCGGCAAGACGGCGTGCGTCGCATATCCGGAGACCTGGAGGAAATGATGGAGCCCCTTGCCATTCTTGCGGAAGCGCGGCGTGCCGTCGAGCATGAACCAGCGCGGCTTGTCCCTGAGCGCGCACATGGTCGGCTGGCCGCTGATGCAGTACCAGCATCGTCCGCACGAAGGAATATAGCTCGAGCAGACGTGATCCCCGGCCTTGACCGTCTCCACGCCGGGCCCCACCTTCTCGACCACGCCGGCCGCCTCGTGCCCAAGGATGACGGGCAGAGGATGCGGATAGTCGCCGGTCATCACGTGCAGATCGCTGTGACACACGCCGTTGGCGACCCAGCGCACCTGTACCTCGTGGGCGCCGGGCTCGAGCAGCTCGACGTCTTCGATCACCAGCGGCTTCTGGACCTCGTAGAGCACGGCGGCGTTCGCTTGCATGGCGTCCCTCCCGGAACGAGGCGCGGGGCCCTAGCGGGCCGCCGCGGCGAGCAGGATGATCTCGACGAGACAATTCCCGGCGAGCGCGGCCCCGATGCACGCCCGCTGTGGCCAGTGGCCGGGGTCAGGGCCTATCCACGGATTCCATACCGCATCGAACTGGGTCTTGGTGCTCATGTCGGCGAGAAAGACCTGCGCCGAGACGATTCGCGTCCTGTCGGTCCCGGCGGCCGCGAGGCTTTCGTCCAGGAGGGCCAGGCAGCGCCGCGCCTGTGCCTGCACGTCGCCGGATTCGTCATCTGACGTGGCGACGGTCCAGACGAAGCCCTGATAGGCGACGGCGCGGCTCCGGCCCTGCGCCTGACCGCGCCAGCGTTGAATCGGAAGCATCCGAAGTCTCCTCTGAAGACCGCGCCTAGGCGCTCAGCTTGCCGTGAGCCGATTCGGACTGCGTGGGCTGGAGGGAGACGTGGCTGTGGACGCACGCCCAGCGGCCTTCGCGTCGCGAGAGGATGAAGGTGGCGCGGCCGGGGCGGGTGAACGGCGTGCCGTCCGGCCCCGTCGCCTCGGAAGACCACCCTGCGGCGATCCAGGCGGTGTCGCCATCGGCGCGGATCACCGGCTTCGCGTCGATGGTGAAGTTGCGGATGCGCGGCCAGACATTGCGCCACTGCTCCCGCACGATATTGTCGAGGCCGTGGACGGCCATGGCCCAGGTGCCGAAGGCGACCGCGTCATTGGCGAACATACGGCGCCCGGCCTCGAAGTCACGGCCGCGACACGCCGTCTCGAACTCTCGCAGCCACTGCAGTGCTTCCTGATCGGGTGTGGGCATGGACGGGATTATGCGCTATTCTCCCGGCATGGAAAAGCTCACCGTTGACACGCTGCGGACCCTCGCCATGGCGCAGGGACTCGAGCTCTCCGACGCGGAGCTGGCGTCGCTGCTCCCACTCGTCGAGGCGGGGAAGAGCGGGCTCGCGGCCGTGCACGATATCCAACCTGAAACCGAGCCGGCTTCCCAGTTCCGCATTCTCTGAGTGAGGACAGCCCGTGAGTGAACTCTGCTGGTCGTCCATGACGGAGCTGGCACGCATGATCGCCAGGAAGAAGGTCTCGCCCGTCGAGGTCGTCCAGGCGCATCTCGATCGCATCTCGGCCCTCGACGGCAGGCTCAAGTCCTACATCACCGTGATGGGCGACTCCGCGCTGGCTGCGGCCAAGGCCGCGGAGGCCGCCGTGCAATCGGGTGCCACGCTCGGACCGCTGCACGGCGTGCCGGTGGGACTCAAGGATCTCTACTGCACCAAAGGGGTGAAGACCACGGGCGGTTCGAAGCTTCTCGCCGACTGGGTGCCCGAAACGGATGCCACGGTCGTCGCGCGGCTCGCGGGCGCCGGTGCCATCATGCTGGGCAAGCTCAATATGCACGAGTTCGCTTATGGACCGGAGGGCCTCAATCCACATTACGGGACGCCGTGGAATCCCTGGGATGCGGGCGTTCACCGCATCTGCGGCGGCTCGTCTTCCGGATCGGGCGCGTCGGTGGCGGCAGGCATGTGTCCGGGCGCGCTCGGCTCGGACACCGGTGGCTCGATTCGCATCCCGTCGTCCCTGTGCGGGCTCTCCGGAATCAAGCCGACGTATGGTCGCGTGAGCCGCGCGGGGGTGTTGCCGCTGGCGTGGTCCATGGACCATGTCGGGCCCATGTGCCGGAGCGCGGCCGACTGCGCCCTGATGCTGGCGCCCATGGCAGGCTATGACCCGCGCGATCCGACGACGAGCGTGCTTCCCGTCCCCGACTATGCGGCCGCGCTCACGGGCCAAATCAAGGGCCTCCGCATCGGCCTCTTGCGCTCGTTCTTCCTCGAGGGCGCGGGTCCGGCCCAGCGCGCCGCCGTCGAGGCCGCGGCGAGGACGCTCGAAGGGCAGGGGGCCACGGTTGAGCCTGTGGATCTCACCAAGGTCAGCCTCGCTCCCGCCGCATCACATGCCGTCCTCGCGCCGGAGGCCTATGCCTATCACGAGGAGTGGCTCCGGACCCGCGCCTCAGAATATGGCGCCGACGTCCGCGAAAGACTGAGGGTCGGCGCTTTCGTCACCGGCGCCGAGTATCTCAAAGGCCAGCGCCTCCGCACGCCATTGAAGAATGAGGTCGACGCGGCACTGGCCAGGCTCGATGTTCTCCTCGCTCCGAGCACGGCCATCGAGGCGACCCCGGTCGGGCAGAACGAGGTGCGTATCGGAAACGAGACCTTCCCTGTCCGTGCGAGCCTGATCCGCTTCACGCGCCCCTTCAACCTCACGGGCCATCCGGCCGCATCGGTGCCCTGCGGCTTCACGGCCGACGGCCTGCCGATGGGTCTGCAGATCATCGGGCGCCCGTTCGACGAGGCGACCGTGCTGCGTGTGGCCGACGCGTACCAGCGCCTCACCGATTGGCATACGCGCCGGCCTGCGCTGGCCGCGTGACGGCGACGCGCCCACTCGGGATCTGCATCGCCGTGATCGTCGCGGGCTGTACCACGGGGGCCCAGACGTTCGCGCAGGACCTCGCGTACCAGCGCTGGCAGAAGTGCAATACCTTCGCGACGATCGCGCTCCAGCGCATCAATACCGATGGCCGCGTGATCGTGACGGGACGCGAGACCGAGCAGTACCAGTTCCTCGGCTGCATGGCCGAGCAGGTCCGGGAGCAGCGGAAGAGCAAGCCGGACCTCATCGCCCCTGACCCCATTTTCAATGCCCTCCCGCGCTGAGCCGCGCACTCCATGGACGAGCCCGAGCCGATCGATCTTCCCATCGAGGACTCGCTGGATCTCCACGCCTTCGCGCCGAGGGATGTGCGGCCGGTGGTCGACGAGTACTTGAGGGAGGCGGCGGGGAAGGGCTTCCGCGAGGTGCGCCTGATCCACGGCCGCGGGATCGGCGTGCAGCGGGCGAGCGTGCAGGGCCTCCTGGCCGGTCATCCGCTGGTGCTGCGCTTCTTCGACGCGCCGCCTGAACGGGGCGGCTGGGGCGCGACGGTGGTGATGCTGAAAATCTAGTCTCGGTCCGCCCTGAGCAGAATGAGCCGGTCGGAGAAAGTCTGAATGCGACCGTGCTCGATCGTGAAGCCGAACGCCTCGCGACAGCGATCTGGAGCGTCGAGGACGAAGCGCTCGAGATCGGCCTTGGCCGCAGGCGTCATTCTCATTCGGGCCGTCCACTCCTCCCACGGGCGCGACTTGGCGAGGACGCCCTCGTCGATCACGGTCATCCCGGCGGCCTTGAGGAAGGCCTCCCACTCGCGATGGGTGAGGGCACGAACGTGCGAGGGGTCGCGGCGCTTCTCGACCTCGAGGATGAAGGCAGCCAGCTCCGGCTCATCATGACCGAGGATGTCCTGGAGGAGCAATGAGCCGCCGGGCCGGAGCACGCGGGCGATTTCCTTCATAGCGGGCAAGATGGCCGGAAAATGGTGGGCGGCGAGGCGGCAAGTGACGACACCGAAGGACGCGTCACGGAACGGAAGGGCTTCGACGTCGGAGGCCACGAAGCGCACGTTGGCCGCGCCCGTGCCCCCGATGAAATAGCGCGCGGCCTCGAGCATGACCGGGGTGAGATCGGTGGACACCACGGTGGGTGTGAAGGCGGAGAAAGCGAGCGCCGTATGGCCGCCGCCGGTGGCGACGTCGAGTACTCGCGGAGCGCCGCGCGTGCGCCCCCAGGAGACAAGGCGATCGAGGTCCGCGCCCCCGGCGTGACCAGAGCTCGTGACGTAGTCCTGGGCGCTCAGGCCGAACTGCGCCTGCACCTGGGCTTTGTGGCCTGGGATCATGGGCCCGGCGGCTTGGGGCGCGCCGCGAGGTGACGGAGCAGGAAGTCCTCATCGAGCGGTGTGAGATCGAAGCGGCGGCTCGCCTCGCCCACGAGCTTGACCCGGTCGGTTCCCGGTTGCTCGTGCAGCTTCTCGTCGATCCACTTGATCGCCTGCTTGATCGGCGCTTCGCCTAGGGCCATGACGTCCCTGTTGTGCGCTGGATCACAGGTCGCGCACAAGGCGGCGCGCCCGGTCGACGCTCCTGCGATAGGTATCGAACGAGCTGACCAGCCGCGGCTTTCTGCCGCGCTGCCGATCCAGCGTGAAGACCGAGAACGTGATGTCGTGGGCCAGCGGAAAGTCGCGATAGAGCATGCCGGCGACGCGCAGCGGATTCTCCGAATGGGTGATCTCGAAGGTGGCCGTCTGCCGGAGCGGCGGCACCCGCTCTCCATGCTTGGTCCGCACCCATTTCATCGAGCCGCCCAGCAGGTAGGAGAGGAAGAGACTGTCCACCAGCATGGACTCCGTCCAGGGAATCTCCTTCTGGTAGCCTGCGCCGAAGGGCGCGCTCGTGGCTTCGAGGAATTTCTTCGCGGTGTCGGGCGTGACGAAATCGCAGGCGCCGAAAATATAGCCGGTGGTGGGGCTCGGGCGGCAGTAGTCGATCAGGTTCTCGAGTCGGATGACCTTGTCCCCCAAGCCCATCAGCTTGCGGTGCTCGCCGTGCGAGGAGATGTAGCACACCTGGGACTTCCGATAGCGCCGCATCTCCTGGAGCAGCAGGCCGAGGTCGTAGTTCGAGTAGAAGCGGCGATAGACGAGGTTGATGCGGATCCCCTCCCAGGCGAGCGACTGACGGATTGCCTTCAGGTAGGGCAGCACGGACGGCTCCTCGTTGAGGAGCTTGCCCTTTGGGTTCCACATGGACTCAAGGACGACGAGGCGCGCCATGGCTAGGGCGCGAATGATACCACGCAGGGCGTAGGCGGCAATTGGATGATTCCAGAGCCATCCAATTGGCACTTTACTTCATGTCAAGTGTCTGGATAATGGCTGGCACGAGCGAGGGATGAGGATACCGCTAGACCGGTCCAAGGATAGCAAGCGCCGCCTGCCGCTGGCCCGCCAGATCCAGCTGCACCTGGAGCGTCTCATCAGCCAGCGGCTCCTCGCGGCCGGAGTGAAGCTGCCCGCCACGCGGGACCTCGCGCGCGACCTGGGTGTGAACCGGACGACCGTCGCGCAGGCGTACGAAGACCTCATTGCCGGGGGCTGGGCGCGTGCGCACGTGGGGCAGGGCACCTTCGTCGCCGAGCAGGCGCCGGCCGCGACGCAGAGCCCCGCGCCGATGCCGCGCTTCGAGTGGGCCGGCCATCTCTCCAAGGCGGCGCAGATCGTGGCCGCCGACGCTCGTCGTCG
>Ga0335070_10002303_pt1 | contig 22260 bp, 18 predicted proteins | sample Lox_Sample_13_FD_206722 | JGI IMG/M metagenome (GOLD analysis project Ga0335070, IMG submission 206722) | Soil microbial communities from Loxahatchee National Wildlife Refuge, Florida, United States - Lox_Sample_1.3 | ecosystem: Environmental > Terrestrial > Soil > Wetlands | place: USA...
CATCTGCGCACCCGCCCATACCGCCCCCGCACCAACGGCAAAGCCGAGCGCTTCATCCAGACCCTGCAACGCGAATGGGCCTACGCCTTTCCCTTCAGGTCGTCTTACCTCCGCACCAGGCTCTTGACGAGGTATCTTCACTTCTACAACCACCACCGAGCTCATGCATCTCTCGGTGGCAAGCCGCCCATCAGTAAGCTGAACAACGTGGTGAGAAACAACAGCTAGCGCGCGATCCTGCGGACGAAGAAGTTGCCGGTGGTCCGCGTGGGGGCCGGCGGCGGGACGGTCTCGCCGGGGTAGGGCCGGCGGCCCGTGTACTCGGAGAACAACCCGATCGCGAGCGCCCTCTGGACGTCCGCGAACCCGGCGGCGTCGAGTGCGCTGAGGATCAGACCGGGTGGCACGCAGTTCTCGACGGTGTCCCAGAAGTACCGCATCATCACCTCGGCGTCGGCGCTGCGGGTGCGCAGGCGAGTGAGGAGTGGAACGATGCGCCTCAGGTAGAAGCGGATCACGCCGGCGGAGATCGCGTGATCCGGGCGGGTCAACTCCAGCAGGCAGACCTTGCCGCCGGGCTTGAGCACGCGCAGGAACTCGCGGAACGCCACCGTCAGGTCGGCGAGGTGCCGGAGGCCGTACCCCATGCTCAGGAAGTCGAACGAGGCGTCGGCGATCGGGATCTGCTCCCCGAGCCCGAGGACGCCCCCCAGGCGGAGCTGACGTCGGGCCTCGAGCAGCATCCCGACGCTCGGATCGAGGCCGATGACGCTCCCGCCGCCGGAGAGCCGCGCCGCCTCCCGTGCGACCAGGCCCGTGCCGATCGCGACGTCGAGCACCCGCATCCCGGGACCGAGCCCCGCCCGTTTCAGCGCCTCCCGCCGGTACCACCGCCCCGACCCGAACGCCATCCGCCGCTCGACACGCTCGTAGTCGGCCGCCGCGGCGTCGAACATCCGGCGCACGAACCGCTCCCTGTCCTCGACGGTGTCGTAGTAGCGGTCGAGCGTCGGGTGGGGCTTCAGCCCGTCGCCGGTCGGCTGCCGCGGTTCTTCCATCGCGGAAGTGTATCAGCGCGCGAGGCCCTGACGGTCGAAAGTAAGGAGTTCAGAGCCGACAGCCTCCCACCACCTGCCCGACCAGCCCATGGCTCCCCCACCCACCCGGTCGAAAGTCCAAAGTCGAAAGTTCAAGACTGACGGCTCCCCCGCCCAGCCAAGAAGAGGCGCACATCGGGGGGGGAGGCTGTGAGCTTTGAGCGGTCGGCTTTCGACCTTGAACTTTCGACTTTCGGCTGCCTCAGAACGTACTCCCGATCGAGAATAGGAAGTTCGACTTCTTCTCGTCCGAGAACGGGTGCGGGTTGATGCCGTAGATGAACCGCAGCGGGGCCTGGAAGATCGGCAGGAAGATCCGGAGCTCCGTGCCGTACGAGTACCGCAGCAGCCCAAGGTCCCATCCCTGGGTCTCGTACCAGGTGTTGCCGATGTCCGAGAAGAAGATGAGCTTGAGCGGGCCGCCGAGCTTGATCTGGTACTCGATGTTCGCCTGGAGGTAGCGGTCGCCGCCGAGCTGGACGCCGTTCGCGTCGACGAAGTACGCGCCTGTCTTCGTCCGCGGCAGCACCGAGTACCACTCGAACCCGCGCAACGACCGCTCGCCGCCCAGACGGTATCGGTCGTAGAACGGGATCGCGAACCCCGCGATCGGCTTGATGATGCCGCCCTCGAAGTTGACCGCGAAGATCGTCTTCTTCGAGAGCGGGTCGAACAGCGTCATACCCCACTCGGGGCGCAGGTAGTGGAAGTCGCCGCCCAGGGCGCCGCCCGCGTACCGCATCCGCAGGAAGTAAGAGATCCCCTGGCTCGGGTCGAACGGGTCGTCGCGCGAGTCGTAGCCGTACGCCGGCGTGATCGCCGACGTGATGCCCCGGTAGACCTCGTAGAACTTGTTCTCCCCGAGGATCCCCTTGTACGGCGTCGGGATCGGCCGCCGGTGCGGGTAGTTGAGGTTGCTGTCGGGCGAGAGGTCGCGGTTCGTGCTGTACTGGGCGAAGACGTCCTCGTAGCTGTAGGTGAGCGAGAAGTTCCCGAAGTCCGCGACCCCGAGGCCCCACACGAGCGACCCGCCCTTCCCCTTCCGCTTGTAGTCCGAGAGGAGCGCCGAGATGGCGGAGTAGTCCAGGGTCTGGTTGTAGATCGAGGCCCCGACCATCATCCGCTTGTCCATGAAGTACGGCTCGGCGAACGAGAGCGTGTAGCTCCTTCCGGTGGCTCCCGCCTGCAGGCCGAGGCCGATCGTCTCGCCGCGGCCGAGGAAGTTCCGCGTGTTGAAGCTGAACTGCCCGAAGAACCCCTCGAGCTCCGAGTACCCGGCGCCGAACTGGACGTCCGTCCGGCCGAACTCCTCGCCCTTGACCGTCACGTTGACCAGGTGGTTCTTGTCGTCGAACTTGAACTCGACAGGGTCCTCCTTCAGCTTGAAGTAGCCGAGTTGGTTGACCTTGAACATGGACTTCTTGAACGCCCCCATGTTCATCCAGTCGCCCTCGAAGAGGCGGATCTCCCTCCGCATCACCTTCTCCTGGGTCTTCGTGTTCCCGGAGAACTCCATCCTCCCGAGGCGGAACCGGTCGCCCTCGTACACGCTGACGACGACGTCCACCGTGTCTGGCCGGTCCTTGCGCTCGACCAGCACCTGGTTCGTGTACGAGTAGATGTACCCGCGCCCCTGGTAGAGGTTGCGGACCGACTCGTTCCCTTCCTCGATCTTCGAGTAGTTGTAGATCTTCCCGGGCTTGACCTCGTACAGCCGCCGCAACCCGTCGGCCGGGAACACCGTGTTCCCCTTGATCGAGAGGTCGCCCATCTTGAACTGCTTGCCCTCCTGCACCGGGATCACCACGACGAGCCGGAACTTCTTCTCCTTCTGGGTCCGCCCCTTCGGGTTCCGCGCGATCAGCTCGATCCTGGGCTCGCCGACCACGACGTCCTTGTAGCCGTGGTTCATGTAGAACTTCTTGAGGTTCTCCGAGTCCTCGCCCCAGGTCTCCTTGCTCCAGATCGTCTTCTTGCTGAACACCCAGATGAGCGACTTCTGCTTCGTCTTCTTGAGCGCCCCCCTCAGCCTCCGGTCCGAGAACACCTTGTTCCCCTCGAAGCGGATGCTGCCGATCTTGATCTTGGCGCCTTCGTCGATCTTGAACGTGACCTTGCGCTGGTTGGGGCCGGCGTCGGTGACGACGGGGTCGACGAGCGCGCTCGGGTACCCCTCCTTGGCGTAGACGTCCTGGATCGCCTGCTTGAGGCGCTGCAGGTCGGATTCCTTCAGCGGCACGTTGCGCTTGAGCGAGACGTTCGCCGTGTCGAGCTTCTCCTTGATCGTCGAGGTGGACATCTTCTTGTTGCCCTCGAACACGAAGTCCGTCACCTTCGGCCGCTCGCGCACCGTGACGATCAGGCGCACCTTCCCGGGCGCGATCTCCTCCGACTCGATCTTGAGGTCCTCGACGAGGCCGGAGTCCCAGAACCGGCGGAAGTTCCGCGCGATCGCGGCGGGGTCGTAGGGGTCGCCATCCGACACGTTCAGGTAGTACTCGACCGTCTCGGCGGTGATCGTAGTCCCCCCGACGATCTTGATCTCCGCCACAACCGGGTGTGCCGGGTCGCCGGGCTTCTCCGCCTCGAGGGCCCGCGACGACTTGGCCGCCGGAGGACGGGCGGGTTGTGCCGGGGCGGCCGCCGGGGCCGCGCTCGGCTGCGGCGGCCGCTGCGCGGACGGCGCTCCCGCAGCCGGGGCGGGGGTCGGCGCCGCCTGGGGGGAATCGCCGCCCGGGAGGGCTCGGGCGCCGGATGCGGCCCCGATGACCCCCGCGAAGGCGAGAAACGTGGCGGCTACTCTTCGCACACACCCTCCCGCACCCCCACCACCAGGCGTTCCCCGTCGACCGACGCCGCCAGGACCTCGCCGTCCGACGCGCGGTGCGAGATCAGGTGGTCGGAGACGGCGTCCTCGAGGTGGCGGGCCACCGCGCGCCGCAGCGGCCGCGCGCCGGCGGACTGGTCGCCGCCCGCGCGCGCGAGCAGCCAGTCCACCGCCGCGGCCGGAACCTCCAGCGTGATCCCGCGACCGGCGAGATGCGCGATCACGTCTCCGACCAGCAGCTCCGCGACCTGGTGCAGCTCTGCGGGCTGCAGCGGGTGGAACACCACGATGTCGTCGAGGCGGTTGAGGAACTCGGGGGGGAACTGCCGCCTGAGCTCCTTGAGCACCGCCTCCCGGATCTCTGGGTGCGAGGGGGTCCCTCCGCGCCCGGCGAACCCGACATGAGGGCCTCCCGCGAGGAGCTCCCGCGTGCCGAGGTTGGAGGTCATGATGATGAGCGTGTTGCGGAAATCGACCTGGTCGCCGTACGCGTCGGTCAGGATCCCGTCCTCGAGGATCTGGAGGAGGAGGTTTGTGATGTCGGGGTGGGCCTTCTCGATCTCGTCGAGCAGGATCAGCGAGTACGGCTGACGCCGGACGCGCTCGGTGAGCTGGCCTCCCTCCTCGAACCCCACGTACCCCGGCGGCGAGCCGATGAGCTTGGATACGGCGTGCTTCTCCATGTACTCGGACATGTCGAAGCGGACGAGCGCCTTCTCGGAGTGGAAGAGGAACCTCGCCAGCTGGCGGGCGACCTCGGTCTTCCCGACGCCAGACGGCCCGAGGAACAGGAACGAGCCGATCGGGCGGACGCCGCGGGCGACGCCGAGGCGCGAGCGCCGGATCGCCCTCGCGATGGCCGAGATCGCCTCCTGCTGGCCCACGATGCGCTGGCGGAGGATCTCCTCCATGCGCGCGAGGCGGTCCGCCTCGTCCTCGCGCAGCGTCGCGATCGGCACGCCCGTCCACGAGGCGATCACGTCCTCGACCTCGTTGCGGCCGACCTCGGCGAGCGGCTCCTGCGTCGGCTGGATCTGGGAGAGCCGCTTGATCTCGGAGCGGAGATCGAGCTCGCGCTCGCGCAGCTTGACCGCACCCTCGAAGTCCTTCGCCGAGATCGCCCGCTTCATCTCCCGCACCACGCGTCCCGCCTCGTTCTGCTTCTGGCGCAGGTACTCCGTCGACGCGGCGCCCCGGAGCTTGACGCGGGCGCCGGCCTCGTCGAGCACGTCGATCGCCTTGTCCGGGAAGTAGCGGTCGGTGATGTAGCGCCCCGACTGCACGACGGCGGCGCGCAGCGCCTCGTCGGTGTAACGCACCTGGTGGAACTTCTCGTAGCGCTCCTTGACGCCCTCGAGGATCACGAGCGTCGCCGCCTCGTCCGGGGGCTGAACGGCCACTGGCTGGAAGCGACGGGAGAGGGAGCGGTCCTTCTCGATGTACTTCCGGTACTCCTTGAGCGTCGTGGCTCCGATGCAGGTGACCTCGCCGCGCGAGAGCGCGGGCTTGAGGATGTTCGCCGCGTCCAGCGACCCCTCGGCGGAGCCGGCGCCGATGAGGACGTGGAGCTCGTCGATGAAGATGACGAGCTCGGGGTTCTCGCGCAGCTCCTTGAGGATCGCCTTGAGCCGCTCCTCGAACTGCCCGCGGTACTTGGTGCCGGCGACCACCAGCGAGAGGTCGAGCGCGAGGATCCGGCGCTCGGCCAGCTGCACGGGTACGCGGCCGGTCGCGATCCGCTGCGCGAGCCCCTCGACGATCGCGGTCTTCCCCACGCCGGGCTCGCCCAGTAGCACCGGGTTGTTCTTGGTCCGGCGCAGCAGGATCTGAACGATGCGGTCGACCTCCGCCTCGCGGCCCACCAGCGGGTCGAACCCGCCCGTCGCGGCGAGCTCGGTGAGGTCGCGAGCGAACTCGCCGAGAGCCGCGAGCTCACGCTTGCCCTTCTTGACGTCGCGCTCGCGCCAGATCTCGCCGAGCTCGTCGCGAACCGCGAGGAGCGACATCCCGTGGCGCGCGAGCGCTCGGGCCGCCGTGCACGAGTCGAGGCGCAGCATCGCGAGCAGCACGTGCTCGTTGCCCACGGCGGGCTGCCCGAGGACCTCGGCCTCGTGCGCGGCCAGCAGGAGGATGCGCCGGCTGTCCTCCGCGAGCGGGAGGTCCGCCGGCGTCTGGATGTCGGCCGCCCCGGACGCCGCGCCGAGCTCCTGGCGCAGCTCGTCGGCCGTGAGCTGGAAGCGCACGAACAGCTGCTCGACGATCTCGTCGCTCTCGCGCAGCAGGCCGAGGAGGACGTGCTCCGAGGCGATCGCCGGCGCGGCCGACCTGGCGGCCTCGTAGCGGGCGAAGAACAGCGTCCGGCGCGCCCTCTCGGTCAGGTTCTCGAGCATGTCTCCTCGACAGCGGCCCCGGTCAGTCGCAGCGTGCGTCCGCAACGACCGGCCAGGGCCTCGTTGTGAGTCACGATAACACTCGTCAGGCCCCGGCTCAAATGAAGGTGGCGCAACACTCCGAACAGGTTCTCGGCGTTCGCCGCGTCGAGGTTTCCGGTGGGCTCGTCGGCGAGCAGGAGCTCCGGGCCCGCCACCAGCGCGCGCGCCACCGCGCCGCGCTGCTGCTCGCCGCCGGAGAGCTCGTCGGGGAAGTGGCTCCTGCGGTCCGCCAGCCCGACGTCGCCGATCATCGCCCCCGCGGCCGCGACCGCGCTCGAGCGGTGCTCGCCCGCGATCAGGAGCGGCATCGCGACGTTCTCCTCGAGAGTGAACTCCGGCAGCAGGGCGTGGAACTGGAACACGAACCCGATGCGGCGGTTGCGCCAGCGCGCCCGTTCCTCGACAGAGAGCTCGGCCGTGTCGCTCCCGAAAAGGTGGAGCTCCCCGCCGTCGGGCCGGTCGAGCAGGCCGAGGAGGTGGAGGAGCGTGCTCTTGCCGACGCCGGACGGCCCCACCACCGCGACCATCTCCCCTCGCCCGACCGAGACGTCGAGTCCGCGGAGCACCTCGACCCGGCGCTCGCCCTCGCCGTACCCCTTCCGCAGCCCTCGCGCGACGACCACGTCCGCCGCCTCACTCATATCTCAGCCCGCAATCCTGCCGGGGGGTCCCGTCCCGCCTACGGCGTGACTCTAGACCCCCCGTGCCCCCCGCTCGCCGCGCCGGAGGCGCGACTCGCCTCTGGCGGGGGGCCCCGTCCCGCCTACGGCGTGACTCTAGACCCCCCGTGCCCCCCGCTCGCCGCGCCGGAGGCGCGACTCGCCTCTGGCGCGGGGTCCCGTCCCGCCTACGGCGTGACTCTAGACCCCCCGTGCCCCCCGCTCGCCGCGCCGGAGGCGCGACTCGCCCGACCCGAACGGGGCGCCGGTCATTCATAGCGGAGCCCTTCCAACGCGTCGCGGCGTGCGGCGGCGCGGGCGGGGGCGAGCGAGGCGATCGCAGCGGCGAGCAGCGACACGCCCAGCACCACGGCGAGCGAGCCGGGGGTGACCCGGAACGGCACGTGCGACACGATGAACACGCCGCGCGGCAGCGGCAGCGCCCGCGTGCGGTCGAGCACCGTAGCGGCGACGCCGCCGAGCGCCGTCCCGAGGGCGCCTCCGAGCGCTCCGACCCCGAGCCCGAGGAGCAGGAACAGGCGTCGAACCCTGGCCGGCGTCACGCCGAGCGCGGTGAGCAGTGCCACATCGGCACGCTTCTCGGCCGCCAGCAGCGCCAGGTTGCACAGCAGGTTGAGCGCCGCGACGGCCATCACCAGCGCGACGCCGAACCCGATCATCACGCGCTCGAGCGCGAGCGCGGCCAGCAGCGGCCGGTTCAGCTCCCCGAACGACACGACCTCCACTCCCTCCGGCACGTCGCCTTGCACAACCGATGCCACCTGCCACGCCTGGCGGGGGTCCTTCGCCCGCAGGCCGACCGTGCGGGGGGCGCCGAGGTCCAGCAGCGCCGCACCGACGGTCACCGGCGTCAGGACAACCGGGCGCTCATCCCCCGGCTGCACCGCGCGAACGCCGCCGATGACCACCCGGCGCCGAGTGGGCATCGGCCCGAGCGGGGTGAGAACAAGTCGCGGGCTCGCGATCGTCAGCTCCGAGCCGGCGCCCACTCCGAGCCGCGCCGCGAGTACCCGGTTGACCTCCACGTGGGACAGCGTGTCAACCGCCTCGAGCTCGGCGGGAACCGCGCCGTCCGGCCCGAGGCACCACACCGCGCCGCCGGACGACGCCCGCACCTCGAGCTCGGGGTGGCGCTGCCGCAGCCTCGCGAGCCAGTCGCCCGGCGGCAGCGTTCGGCCGGTGCGCGGCCGCAACTCGGCGTGCTCTCCGGCCTCCACCAGCTGGGTTCGGATCGTGGACTGGAACCCTTCGAGGAGCGCGAGCGTCACCACCAGCGCGGCGGCGCCCAGCGCCATGGCCCCGAACGAGATCGCGCTCACCGCCGCGACGTGGGTTCGCCGGCGCAGGCCGAGCAGGTACCGCCCCGTGAGCAAGGTGAGCACGCTGCTCACTCGGCGCCCCCACCGTCACAGCTCACAGCCGACAGCCAACAGCTCACAGCTCGACCGCCCGGCGGCGTTGGCCTCCCGCTGTCAGCTGTCGGCTGTGAGCTGTCAGCTGCCTTCATCATCCCTCTTTGGGGCGCAGCAGCGGGAAGAGGATCACGTCCCGGATCGAGTGGGAGTCGGTCAGGATCATGACGAGCCGGTCGATCCCGATCCCCTCGCCGGCCGCCGGCGGCATCCCGTGCTCCAGCGCGAGCACGTAGTCCTCGTCCACCACGCCGCCCGCCAGGCGCGCCTGCTCCTCGAAGCGCCGGCGCTGGTCGTCGGGATCGTTGAGCTCCGTGAAGGCGTTCGCGAGCTCCATCCCGGCGATGTACAGCTCGAACCGCTCGGTCAGCTCCGGCTCGCCGGGCTTGCGCTTCGCGAGCGGCGAGATGTCGGCCGGGAAGTCGACCACGAACGTGGGATCCTGGAGCGACGGCTCCGCCGTCGCCTCGAACAGCTCCGCGAGCAGCTTCCCGGACGAGAGCTTCTGGACGTCCGCGATCGCGAACCTGCGGGCGGCAGCCTCGAGGCGCGAGCGCTCGCCGAGGTCCTCGGAGCCGAGGTCGGAGTGGGCGAGCACGGCCTCCCGCATCGAGAGCCGCCGCCACGGGCGGGCGAGCGAGATCGTGCGCTCTCCCCAAGGGAGCGCGAGCGTTCCGGCCACCCCTTCGGCGATCCCGCACACCATCTCCTCGGTGAGCGCCATCAGGTCCTCGTAGCTGGCGTACGCCCAGTAGAACTCGAGCATCGTGAACTCGGGGTTGTGCTGGGTCGAGATCCCCTCGTTGCGGAAGTTACGGTTGATCTCGTAGACGCGTTCGAACCCTCCGACCACCAGCCTCTTGAGGTACAGCTCCGGGGCGATGCGCAGGTACAGCTCCATGTCGAGCGTGTTGTGGTGGGTCACGAACGGGCGCGCGCTCGCGCCGCCCGGGATCGGCTGCATCATCGGGGTCTCGACCTCGACGAAGCCCCGGGCGTCGAGGAACGAACGGATCGACCGCACGATCGCCGCGCGCGCCTGGAACACCTTGCGCGAGTCCGGGTTGGTGGCGAGGTCGAGGTAGCGCTGGCGGGCGCGCACCTCGCGGTCGGTGAGTCCGTGCCACTTCTCCGGCCACGGCTGCAGCGCCTTGGCGAGAACGGCGACACGCTCGGCGCGCACCGTGAGCTCACCCGTCCTGGTGCGGAACAGCACTCCCTCCACGCCCCAGAAGTCGCCGAGGTCGAGGGTCTCGAGGAGCGCGAACGCCTCGTCGCCCACCACGTCGCGCTTGACGTACGCCTGGATCCGCGCGTCGCCATCGGAGAGATCGAGGAACGACGCCTTGCCGTGGGTCCGGATCGCGGTGACACGTCCGCCGACGCGGATGCGGACGGCGCCCTGCTCGAGCGCGGCCGCGTCGGACGAGGCGAAGCGCGCCACGATCTCGGCCACTCTTCCGTCCACCGGGAACCGCGGCGGGTACGGCTCGACTCCCCGGCGGCGGAGCTCGTCGAGCTTTCCCCGGCGGTGCGCACGCAACGTCTCCAACGGTTCCACGGCACCTCCGCGTGCCTTCGGCTGGCGCGCCAAAGCGGCGCATTCTAGCACGCGGAGGCGCGCCCGGCCGAGTCGGAAACCTCGGTGGGTCAATCGGTCACGCGGCATCCCGGGACGGCGCGATCGGCCTCGCCGGCGGGTTTGAAGGCGGCCTCCCCGGTGCTACCATCCGGCCGGGTGAAGGGCGATCGCCCCTCACGCCGCTGACCACCGGAGGGCCGCTACCGTGAACAGGAATGGTCAGGGTGCCGTCGCCGCGCTGGCCGTCTTCGCTCTCGCCGGGGTCGTGTTCGCGGGCGTCTCGACCTCGGACTTCGTCGCCTTCCTCGACCGGCAGGTCCACGCGGTCACGTGCTCGTTCGTGCCCGGCCTCGGGGCCGCCGACACACAGGGGACGTCGGGGTGCCACGCGGTGCTCATGAGCCCGTACTCCGCGGTGCTGCGAACGTGGACGTGGGGCGGGATCCCGATATCGCTCGGGGCGCTCGCGGTGTTCGCCTTCCTGCTGTTCCGCGCCGCCGACCTCATCGCGAGGCGCCGCACCAACGAGCGCGACGAGACCGCGTTCCTCGTCGCCGCGACGCTGCTCCCCGTGGTCGCGTCGGTCGTCTACTTCCTGATCGCCGTGCTGAGGGTCGGCTCGGTGTGCAAGTTGTGCGTCGGGATCTACGTCGCGTCGGTGGGGACGTTCGTCTCCGCGGTGCTCGCCCACCGGCGGGCGAAGCGCCCGGAGGCCCCGCGGCTGGTCCCGTGGGGCAGGCACGCCGCCGCGTTCCTCGAAGGCGTGGCGTTCGTTGCCGTGCCCGCCCTGCTCTACCTCGCGCTCAAGCCGGCGTACGCCGACACGTTCGCGAGGTGCGGCGAGCTCCTCCACCCCGAGGACAGGTACGGCGTCCGCGTCAGGCTCACCGACCCCGCGGGCGGCGTCCCGGCGATCGAGGTCCTCGACCCGCTCTGCCCGGCCTGCAAGGCGTTCTCCCAGCGCCTGGCGGCGAGCGGGTTCTCGGGGCGCCTCCAGCGCGAGCTGGTGCTCTTCCCTCTCGATAAGGAGTGCAACTGGATGGTGAGCGAGTCGGTCCACCCGGGGGCGTGCGCCGTGAGCGAGGCAGTTCTGTGCGGCGGCGTGAGGGCGCGCGAGGTGCTCGAGTGGGCGTTCGCGAACCAGTCCGAGCTGCGCGACCTCGGCACCGACACCGCCAAGCTCAACGCACGGATCCGCCAGCAGTTCCCGGAGCTCGGCGACTGCCTCGGCAAGCCCGCGGTGAGAGCCAGGTTGAACCGGTCGCTGCGGTGGGCCGTGGCGAACTCGCTGCCCGTACAGACGCCGCAGCTGTTCGTCCGCAACCAGAAGGTGTGCGAGGAAGACACCGACCTCGGCCTCGAGTTCGTGCTGGCGCGGATGCTCTCCGGGCCGCAGCCGACCGCACGGGCGGGGAGGTGACGCCATGACAGGCAACCGGACCCACGTCGCGCTGTTCCTCGCGGTCCTCCTCCTCGTCTCCGGCACCGTCGCGTTCTGGGTGCGCTCCGCGGCGTCCCGGCTCGCCGAGATCCAGAGCGGGGCGAAGGGGCCGGGCGCCGCGGTCGCGACCGCCGCCGACGAGGGGTATTGTACGGGCGCTCTCAAGCAGATCCTGCGTCGCGTCCTGACCTCGTGCGGGCTCATCAAGGGCGGGTCGCAGCGCGGCTGCCAGCCGATGCAGGCGCGCAGCGTGGCCGCGATGTCGGGCGACGATTTCAACGCTCTGTTCGTCCCGCTCGCGGACCGCGCCGCGATCATCCAGTTCGACCAGGACAGCGCCGACCTCGACGGCGACGCGATCGCCCTCCTCGACAAGACGTTCGCGGCGCAGCGCGGCGCCTCGTACTTCCTGGTCGTGTCGCGCGCCTCGCCCGAAGGCGCGCTCACCTACAACCGCGAGCTCTCGCGCAAGCGGGCCGAGGCCGTGCTCGACCACATCAAGTCGAAGTTCTCCGACCCCGACCTCGAGCAGGAGGTCGGTCTGCTCTGGCTCGGCGCGGAGTTCGCCCAGCTCGACAAGGACTTCTGCCAGTGGCACCGCTCCCGCCCAGGCGAAACCTGCAGCACGGCGCACCTGAACCGCTCGGCGTTCATCGCATGGATCGACTGCCGGCTGTGACGCGGTGCGGGTTCGCCGTCGCGGCCGCGGCCGCCCTCGCCGTCGCCTGCGGCGGCGGCGCGAAGCCGCCGCTCGCGCGGACCGAGAGCGTTACCGCGAGCGGCCAGACCCCCGACCTCCGAAGGTGGTGCGACGCGTACTACACGGGCGCGGGCGCGCCGGCCCTGGTGCTGCCCCAGGTGAAACCGGCACGTGCCGGCGCCGCGGTCCCCGCCGTGCCCGCCGACCGCTGGGTGTGGGTCAACGTCTGGGCCACCTGGTGCGGCCCGTGCAGACGCGAGATGCCGCTGCTGCTCGACTGGCAGCGCCAACTCCGGAAGGACGGCGAGCCGGTCGACACGTGGTTCCTCTCGGTGGACGAGCGCGAGGCCGACCTCACGCACTTCCTCGCGGAGAACCCGGGGGTCGCGCCCGGCGCGTCGCTGTGGTTGGCCTCGCCGGGCGGCCTCGACCGCTGGCTGGCCGGCTTCCCGGGGGCCCCGACCGGGACGATCCCGCTCCAGATCATCGCGGCGCCGGGCGGCGCGGTGCGGTGCATCCGGGCGGGCTCGCTGCGGGAAGGCGACTATCCGATCGTCAAGGCGCTGCTGAGGCCGTGAGCAGTCCGCGGTCCGCACCCCCTCGCCGCGGTCGCTCGGCTGACGGCGACGAGCGCGTGGAGCTCGCCGCGCGTCCGGGAATTCCGCGGCACGCGGCGGCTTGTCACAAGACGAGTATGCCGACCCGCCGGCCCGCCCCGATCGCGGTCGCTCTTCTCTCCGTAGCCGTGCTCGGCCCGGCGTGCGCTCGGCGCGCGCCCGCCGACCCGCACTACGCGGCCGAGATCGAGGCCTGGCGCGCCCGCCGGCTCGCGGCGCTGACCGCGGACGACGGCTGGCTCACGGTCACGGGGCTGTTCTGGCTCAGGCCGGGGGAGAACCGCTTCGGCTCGGCCGCCGGCAACGAGATCGTCCTCCCCGGGCGTGAGACACCCGCGGTCGCCGGGACTCTCGACCTGCTCCCCGACGGCGCCGTCGTCGCGCACCCGCTCGCCGGTGCGGGCGTCACGCTCGGCGGCGGCCCCGCCGGCGTCCAGCGCCTCCGGAGCGACCGCGACGGGGGAACGCCCGATGTCCTGCGGATCGGCAGCGTGAGCGTCTACGTGATCGACCGCAGCGGGAAGCTCGCGGCCCGAGTCAAGGACGCCCGGAACCCGGCGCGTCTCCGGTTCAAGGGGATCGAGAGCTTCCCGATCGATCCCGCGTACCGCGTCGAGGGCACGTTCGAGCCGTTTGCGTCGCCGCGACCCGTCAGCGTGGCCAGCGCCCAGGGGCCGAGCCAGACGATGCTGGTGCCGGGCGTCGTCCGGTTCTCCGCCGCCGGGACACCCCTCGCTCTCGAGCCGTTCGTGAGCTCACCCGAGGACACCACGTTCTTCTTCGTGTTCCGCGACCGGACCGCCGGGCACGAGACGTACGGCGCCGGCCGCTTTCTCGACGCCGACGCTCCCGCCAAGGGATCGCGGACGGTCGTGCTCGACTTCAACAAGGCGACCAACCCGCCGTGCGCGTTCACGCCGTTCGCGACGTGCCCGCTGCCGCCGCCGGCCAACGTGCTTCCGGTCCGCATCGAGGCCGGCGAGAGGTACTCGGGGACCCACTGAAACCCACGCTGCCGGGGCTTCGCCGGCCCCGAGCGGCGTGCGGCGCTTCGCGCTGGGGTATCCTTTCCGGTCATGGAGACGCTCACGCCCCGTGCCCTTGAGGATGCCGCCCGGACCCTCGCCGGCCGGGTTCGGACCGGACGGCTGGTCGGCGCGCTCGTCGCGGGGTCGGGGATCTCGCTCGGCGCGCCGGGCTGGGAGAAGGGGCCCGAGACGCCCTACTCCGAGGTGTTCCCGTTCCCGATCTTCGAGCTGCCCGGCCACACGCCCACGGTCACGGTGTGGCGCCGGGACGATCTGGGGTTGCTCACGTTCAACGGGCGCTTCCACCTCTACCAGGGGTACAGCGCCGCCCAGGTGGCGGCGATCCCGCGGCTGGCCGGCCTGCTCGGCGCGCCCGTCTACGTGGCAACCAATGCGAGCGGCTCACTCGACCCGGCGGCGCAGCCCGGCAGCTTGGTCGTCGTCAAGGACCACCTCAACTTCCAGGGAACGAGCCCGCTCGTCGGAGAGTGGATCCGCTGGCGGGCGCCGATGTTCCCCGACCTCACCGACGCCTACGACCCCGGGCTGCGCGCGGTCGCGCTGCGATGCGCCCGCGATGCCGGGTTCGCCGTCACCGAGGGCGTGTACGTCGCGACGCTGGGCGCGAACTACGAGACTCCCGCCGAGGTCGAGGCGTACAGGAGGATTGGGGGCACGGTGGTCGGCATGTCCACCGTGCAGGAGGTCATCGCCGCGCGCCAGTTCGGGATGCGCGTGCTCGTGCTCTCGCTGGCCACCAACATGGCCGCCGGGATCGCCGGGCGGCCGCTCACGCACACCGAGGTGCTGGAGGCCGGGGAGGCCGCGCGCGCCAGGCTCCAGACCCTGCTCGCGGGGCTGGTCGCAGAGCTGTCGTCCGGAGCTGCGTGAGGGTCGTCTCGCTCGAGCTCGGGCCGTTCGAGGCGCGGTGCGTGCTGCTCGCCTGCGACTCCACAGGGAGCGCCGCCGTCGTCGACCCGGGGTTCGAGCCGGAGGCCGTGATCGAGACCGTCCGACGCGAGTCGCTGCACCCTTCCGCCATCGTCCTCACCCACGCGCACCTCGACCACGCGTGGGGCGTGGGCGCACTCAAGGCCGCGTACCCTGACGCCCCCGTCGTCCTGCACCCGGCCGACCTCCCGCTCTACCAGAACCTGGCGGGGCAGGCGGACGCGTTCGGCCTCCCCGCCCCCGAGGTGCCCGCGCACGACGGGTTCCTCCAGGACCGGCAGGTGCTCCGCGTCGGCGAGGAACGCTGGGTGGTCCGGCACTGCCCCGGACACTCGCCCGGCCACGTCGTGCTCGTGAGGGACCATCCCTCCGACCACGTGGCGGTCGTCGGCGACGTCCTGTTCGCGGGCTCGGTGGGCCGGACCGACCTGTGGGGCGGCTCGTTCGAGCAGCTCGAACGCTCGATCCGGGAGGTGCTGTACCGCCTCCCCGACGACACCCGCGTCGTCCCTGGGCACGGCCCCGAAACCACGATCGGCGCGGAGAAGGCGGAGAACCCGTTCGTCTCGCTGTGACCCGCCGGTGGGGTGGAGAACCCGCGCCGGTAGGGGTACGTTTAACGGGTTGGAGGGACACGCCGATGCGCCGGTTAGCACTCGCCCTTGCAGCCTGGCTCGCCGCCACCGTCGCGGCGGGCGAGACGTTCAAGACGCTCACGATGTCCCGTCCCGCGGAGGGACTCGCGTCGGTCACGGTCAAGGCTGGGTTGGGCGACATCGAGGTCGACGGCGACGCCACGAACGAGGTCGTCGTGAGGGTCGAGGTCAAGGCGAAGGAGGGGTTCCTGTTCGGCGACCGCCAGGCGCGCCGCGACGCCGAGGCCGCCCAGATCGAGGCGCGCGTGTCGGGGGGCGAGCTCACACTGTCCCTCGGCCCCGAGGAGCACGGCGACAGGCACTGGTCGGAGCGGTGGACGATCCGCGTACCGCCCGGCTTCTCGGTGTCGGCCAAGCTGGGCGTCGGCGACGTCACGGTGTTCGACCTGACCGGGGACGTTCGCGCCGAGCTCGGGGTCGGCGACGTGCGGGTCGAGGGCACCTACCAGTCGTTCAGCGACATCCGCGCCGAGTGCGGCGTCGGGGACGCCACGCTCCGCACGCCTTCCGGCCGCGAGAACGGCGAGGGGTTCATCGGCCACGCCCTGACCTCGCACGGTCCCGGAAAGTCCTCGATCCGCGTGCATGCCGGCGTGGGCGACGTGAAGATCCATCTGAGGTAAGGCGGCTCTCCCCCGCCCACCCACCCAGCCGACAGCTCTCCTCCACACGCCCGCCCAGCTCACAGTTAGTGCAACGTGGGGGCTCGCATATCGACGCCCGCTACGAGACACGGCGCGACCCCCCGCGGTCGCTCTCAGCTGTCGGCTTCGAGCTGTGAGCTGTCGGCTGTCGCTCAGGTTTGGAGGACGCCCCAGCGCGCCGGCGGGACCTCGCCCTGGTGCGCGCACGCCTCGATGCACGCCGCGACGACCTCGCGGGTGCGCCGCGGGTCGAGGATCCCGTCGACCCACAGCCGCGCGGCGGCGTAGCGCGGGTCCTCCGTCGCTTCGTACCGCCCTCGGATCTCCTCGAGCAACGCCTGCTTCTCGTCCTCGCTCACCTCGCGCTTGCCGACCTGGAGCTGCAGCAGCGTCTGCGCCGCCTGCTCCCCTCCCATCACGGCGATGCACGCCGACGGCCACGCGAAGATGAACCGCGGGCCGTACGCCTTGCCGGCCATCGCGTAGTTTCCTGCGCCGTACGAGTTGCCGACGACCACCGTGATCTTGGGCACGGTGCTGTTTGCGACGACGTTGACCATCTTCGCGCCGTCCTTGATGATCCCCTCGCGCTCCGCGCGCGATCCGACCATGAATCCCGTCACGTCCTGGAGGAACAGGAGGGGAATCCCCTTCTGGTTGCACAGCTCGACGAAGCGCGCGCCCTTGTCGGCCGCGTCCGCGTAGATGACGCCACCGATCTGCATCTCGCGCTCCTTGGGGTCCAGCCCCCGCTTCCGGGCCACCACCGCGCGCTGGTTCGCGACGACGCCGACCGCCCACCCTCCGATCCGCCCGGTGCCGCACACCAGCGAGCGCCCGGAGGTCGCCTTGTACTCGTCGAGCTCGGACCGGTCCAGGAGGTGGGCGAGGAGGGCGTACGTGTCGTACGGCCGCGCGCGGTCGGCCGGGATCACGCCCATGACCCCGGCCGGGTCCGTCGCGGGTTCCGCCGGCTCGATCCGGTCGAACGGCGCCGTGCGCGGCGCGGCGAGGTGGCCGAGGCGGTCGCGGACGGCCGCCAGGCACGCGGCGTCGTCGGCGAAGCGGTCGTCCACCACCATCGCGACGTCGGCCATCACCTCCGCGCCGCCCAGCAGCTCCGTTTCGATCTGCTCGCCGATGGCGGCGCGAACGAGTGCCGGGCCCGCGAGGAAGATCGACCCCGTCCCCTCGACGATCAGCGCCTCGTCCGACATGATCGGCAGGTAGGCGCCGCCTGCGACGCACGGGCCCATGATCGCCGCGATCTGGTAGATGCCGGCGGCGGAGAGCCGCGCGTTGTTGAAGAACACCCGGCCGAAGTGCTCCTTGTCCGGAAAGATCTCGTCCTGGAGGGGGAGGAAGACGCCGGCGGAATCGACGAGGTAGACGACCGGCAGCCGGTTCTCGAGCGCGATCTCCTGCGCCCGGAGGATCTTCTTGCACGTGATCGGGAACCACGCGCCCGCCTTCACCGTGGCGTCGTTGGCCACGACGACGCAGCGCCTCCCGCTCACCGTCCCGACGCCGACGACGCATCCGGCCGAGGGTGCGCCGCCCCACTCGTCGTACATCCGCCACCCTGCCCAGACGCCGAGCTCGACGAACGGGGCGCCCGGGTCGAGCAGCGCCGCCAGGCGGTCCCGCACGAGCATCTTGCCCTGCGACGTGTGGCGCCGGGCGGCGTTCTCGCCTCCGCCCGCGCGGAGGCGCGTCTCCTCCTCCAGCAACGCCTCGAGGACGTGCTGCCAGTGTGCGAGGTTGCCGTCGAACGCCGCGCCGCGCCCGGCGGGCACGGAGAGTCGCCGCATCGGATCCCCCTTGCCTCCCGCCGCCCAAGGGTACGCCAGTTCGGATCGAGACCAAAGCTCCGCAGCGGAGCCGACAGCCACCACCCGACCCCCACCCAGTTCGCAGTTGACAGTCAGGGGCCTTCACGCCTCCGGAGAAACGACGAACTCTCAACTCGGATGTGCGACTGTCAACTGTCAACTGCCGACTGTCAACTGGAGAGGGAACGTGACTGACCTCGCAAGATCTTGACACATGTGAAAGTTCGAACGTATCGTAGCTTTGCTGCGGTGAATACCTCATGACAGCGGCTTTCGCGTACCAGCGGGCGGTCCGACACCTCCTACCTGCGGGGCGGGCGCTGTGATCGTGGGCGTCGGTACCGACGTGCTGGAAGTGGCCAGGATGGCGTCCGAGTTGCGCCGGGACGGCGGCTTCCGGGACACCGTGTTCACTCCGGCCGAGATCGCGTACTGCGAGGCGATGCGACACCCCGAGCAGCACTACGCGGCGCGCTTCGCGGCCAAGGAGGCGCTCTTCAAGGCGCTCGGGACGGACGGCGGCGCGGGGATGGTGTGGCGCGAGGTGGAGGTCGGCCGGGAGGCGGGGGGACGGCCCCTCCTCGCCCTGCACGGCGCGGTGCGCAAACTCGCCGAGAGTCGTTCCGTCGACTCGGTCTTCGTCACGTTGTCCCACACCGCCGAGCTCGCGGCCGCGACGGTCGTCCTCGAGTCGGCCCGGCAGGCGGCCACAGGGAGGCGATCGGGATGAGCACGGTGGCGACCCATCCGACGTACGAGGAACGACTCGCCGGATTCGACTGGAAGACCGCCGAAGACGAGCTCGGCGTCAGCCGCACGGGACGGATCAACATCGGCTGGCACTGCAGCGACCGCATCTGCGAGCGGGGAAGGGCCGAGGCGCCCGCGCTCATCTGGGAGGACTTCGCGGGCACGGGGCGCGTCTACACCTTCGACGACCTGCGCGTGCTCTCGAACACGATCGCGCGCTTCCTCCAGGGACTCGGCGTGCAGCCGGGGGAGCGAGTCTGCATCTTCATGGACCGCATCCCCGAGCTGTACATCGGTTTCCTCGGGATCCTGAAGATGGGGGCCATCGCGCAACCGCTGTTCTCGGCGTTCGGCGACGAGTCGCTCTGGACGCGCCTGGAGAACGCAGGGACGACCGCGATCCTCACCCAGAAGAAGCACGTCCACAAGGTGCGCAAGATCCGTGACAAGCTCCCGGCGCTCAAGCACGTCGTGGTCGTGGACGCCGCGGGCGCCGCGCTGCAGCCCGGCGAGACCGCGATGGCGCTCGACGAGCTGGCGCGCGTCGAGCGCTTCGACGTCTACCCGTCCACCGGCGAGACGCCGTCGGTGCTCCACTACACCTCCGGCACCACCGGCCAGCCCAAGGGCGCCCAGCACGTGCACTACTCGCTGGTCTCGCAGTACCTGACCGCGAAGTGGGTGCTCGACCTGCAGCCCGGCGACATCTACTGGTGCAACGCCGACCCGGGCTGGGTGACCGGCACGTCGTACGGGATCATCGGGCCGTGGGCGAACGGGATCACGCAGGTCGTGCTCGATTCCGGGTTCAACACGGAGCGGTGGTACTCGTTCATCGCGAAGCACCGGGTCACCGTCTGGTACTCGGCGCCCACTGCGATCCGCCTGCTCATGCGCGACGGGAGTGAGCTGGCGAAGAAGCACGACCTCTCCTCCCTGAGGCACCTCGCAAGCGTCGGTGAGCCGCTCAACGCCGAGGCGGTGATCTGGTCGAAGGAGACGTTCGGCCTCCCGTTCCACGACACGTTCTGGCAGACCGAGACCGGGTGCATCGTGGTGACGAACCTCCCCGGCATGCCTATCAAACCCGGCTCGATGGGGAAGCCGTTCCCCGGGATCACGGGAACCGTGCTCGATCCGAGGACGTTCGAGCCGGTGACGACGCCCGGCAGCGTCGGGCTGATCGCGCTGCGCCCGGGGTGGCCGTCGATGATCCGGAGCTACTGGAACAACCCCAACGGGTACGCCAACAAGTTCCGGAACGGCTGGTACCTGTGCGGTGACCGGGCGAGCAAGGATGCCGACGGCTACTTCTGGTTCGTCGGTCGCGACGACGACGTGATCAACACCGGCGGCCACCTGGTCGGCCCGTTCGAGATCGAGTCGGCGCTCCTCGAGCACCCGGCGGTGGCGGAGTCCGCGGCGGTGGCCAAGCCCGACCTCGTCAACATGGAGGTGGTCAAGGCGTTCGTCACGCTGAAGCCCGGGTACGTGGGCGACGCCGACCTCGAGCTCGAGATCATGAACTTCGTGCGAAAGCGGCTCTCGCCGCTCGCGATGCCGCAGGAGATCGAGTTCGTCACCTCGCTCCCGAAGACCCGGAGCGGGAAGATCGTGCGGCGGATCCTGCGTGCCAAGGAGTTCGGCGAGCCGGTGGGCGACACCTCGACGCTGATGGACGAGTGATGCAAAGACAGCCAACAGCCGACAGCTCACAGCTGACAGCTGACAGCCGTCCGCCCGCAGCGGATTCTCGGGGGGGTGGGGGAGCTGTCGGCTGGCGGCGTGGGCGGAGGAGAGCTGTCGGCTGTCGGCCAGTGCGAACGAGACCCGTGGAGGGATGACATGGACGAGCTGAAGAAGGCCATCCGCGACTACGTCGTGAGGGAGTACCTCGAGGACGGGGACGACCGCGAGGTCCGCGAGGACACCCCGCTGATCACCGGGGGGATCGTCGACTCGTTCTCGATGGTCTCGCTCAAGCGTTTCCTGGAGCGCAAGTACACGATCCAGATCCCGGACGCCCAGGCGACGCCCCAGGCGTTCGACACCGTGAACAGCATCGCCGAGCTTGTCCGGAAGTTCACGTCGGCTGTGTGAGGAGGACGCCATGGCGTACAGCGCGAAGGCCCGCGAGTGGTACTCCGGCGAGCTCGAGAACCTGCGTGGCCAGGGGCTGTTCAAGCAGGAGCGGTTCATCCACGCCCCGCAGGGCGCCGAGATCGACGTCGAGTTCCCGACGGGCACCCCCCCGAAGAAGGTGATCAACATGTGCGCCAACAACTACCTCGGCCTATCGAGCCACCCCGAGGTGGTAGCGGCGGCGCACGCCGGCCTCGACGTCCGCGGGTACGGGATGTCGTCCGTCCGCTTCATCTGCGGCACGCAGGACATCCACCGCGAGCTGGAGCACAAGCTGACGGAGTTCCTCGGCACCGAGGACACCCTGCTCTTCCCCTCGTGCATGGACGCGAACGCGGGGGTGTTCGAGGCGGTGCTCTCGGAGCAGGACGTGATGATCGCCGACCGGCTCGTGCACGCGTCGATCGTGGACGGGATGCGGCTCTGCAAGGCGATGACCGACACGTTCAAGCACTCCGACATGGAGCACCTGGAGGAGAAACTGCAGGAGCACCAGGACAAGCGGTTCCGGATGGTGATCACCGACGGCGTGTTCTCGATGGACGGCGATCTCGCGAAGCTCGACGAGATCGTCCGCCTCGCCGAGAAGTACGACGCGATGGTGTTCGTGGACGAGTCGCACGCGAGCGGGTTCATCGGGAGGACGGGGCGCGGGACGCACGAGCAGTGTGGCGTGCTCGGGCGGATCGACATCATCACCACGACGCTCGGAAAGGCGCTCGGCGGTGCGTCGGGCGGCTGCGTCTCCGGCCGCGCCGAGCTCGTCGAGATGTGCCGGCAACGGGCGCGTCCCTACCTGTTCTCGAACACGGTGGCGCCGGTGATCGTCTCCGGCGCGCTCAAGGTGATGGACCTGATCTCGGCGACCACCGAGCGCCGCGACAAGCTCGAGTGGAACACGAAGTACTGGCGCGCCCAGCTCACCGAGATCGGCCTCGACATCAAGCCGGGCGAGAGCCCGATCGTGCCGGTCATGCTGTACAACGCCAAGCTCGCGCAGGAGTTCGCCCGCGACCTGTTCGACGAGGGGATCTACGCCGTCGGGTTCTTCTTCCCGGTGGTCGCAAAGGCGCAGGCGCGCATCCGCACCCAGCTCTCGGCGGCGCACGAGAAGCACCACCTCGACGCCGCCGCGGCGGCGTTCCGCAAGGTCGGCGCCAAGCACGGGATCCTGGGCCTGTCCAAGAACCAGATCGTCGAGAGGTTTGGCCTGTAGGGCGTATCCGGGACGGAGGGTAGAGGCATGGCCGGCGCATCCAGCATCGAGGTTCCGCTCCCGATCGGGGTCCAGCCCACGCACCTCGACGTCGAGCTGCTCAAGGCCGCGTTCAGCGCGATCGTGACGCTGCGCTACGAGGCGAGCAGCGACTGGGAGGCCGCGCTGCACCAGCTCGAGGCGGACGGGTGGCGTGTGAACTGGGGACTGACCTGGCACGCCGAGGCGAAGAAGGGCGACGACTACGAGCAGG
>Ga0335070_10002304_pt1 | contig 22254 bp, 19 predicted proteins | sample Lox_Sample_13_FD_206722 | JGI IMG/M metagenome (GOLD analysis project Ga0335070, IMG submission 206722) | Soil microbial communities from Loxahatchee National Wildlife Refuge, Florida, United States - Lox_Sample_1.3 | ecosystem: Environmental > Terrestrial > Soil > Wetlands | place: USA...
TGCAGGAATCGTCTACTATCCCCGTTTCATGCACTACTTCCATCTGGCGATGGAGGAATTCTTCGCCAATGAGTTAGGGATGGAGTATGCAGACGTCTTACATCAACGCAACCTCTCTCTTCCGACCGTCCATCTCGAAACCGACTTTCGCCGGAGGTTGCGTTATGGCGATCGGATCAGCATGGAAGTCAGAGTGATCTACATCGGCCAAAGCTCCATTGCCTGGGGGTACAGGGGTTACCGGGGAGCCGATGAAGAAATGGCCGTCGAAGGGCAAAATGTGACCGTCTGCGTCAAGACGGATACCTTTGAGAAAATAGAGGTCCCTGAATGGCTGAGACAGGGTCTGACAAGCTACATGGAGAGATTCAACACGAAGTGATCCCGGAGCCCTCTTCACACCTCAAGGGGAAGGATTTTCTGATCTCTTAATCGGACATATCCTTCATGGGTAATTCTCAGATGAGGGATGGCGGGGGTTCCGAGCGTATCGACGGTGAGCATCGGCTTTTCCCATGGGACTCCGTTCTTCCTCAGACACTCTTCAACCTGCCTTATCTCTTCTCTCACGACCTCCATCGGTTTTAACGATACCATTCCGCAAAGAGGAGCGGGAAACTCAGCGACAACCCCGCCTTCCACCGCATAAACGCCGCCGCCGCCGATCCCCTTGAGTCTTTCAATGACTGTCTCCATCGATCGGGTATCACATCCCACGATGATCATATCCGTCGTATCCCAGCACATCGTCGACCCATAGGCGCCCTTTTGAAGGCCCAACCCTTTGAGAAGCCCCGTAAAAGCCTTTCCACGACCCAGCCGATCTATGGCAACAATCATGATGAGGTCTTCAGATTCGCCGGGGATATCGAGATCAATCATTTTCTCCTGGGCCACAAGCCTGGTCACGAGCTCCATCACCCTTACCTTCCCTTTGGCCGGAAGGGAGGGAAAGGTATGGCCCGGGACCCTGACCGTGTCGAACATATAATCCGGGAAAAAAATCTTCTCGGGTTCAACCATCGACTTACCGTCTCGATAAATGATCTTTCCGTCGCACATCACGAGCTGAGGTGAAAATTCATCCGGTGAAGGGATGATCAGAATATCCGCCATCCTTCCGGGGGAAAGCGAGCCGATGAGGTGATCCAGGCGGAAGTGGTCCGCTACATTAATGGTAACCATTTGATAAATTAAGCCTGGGGGAACTCCGAGCTTCAGTGCTCTTTTCAAAGCTGCGTCGAGATAGCCCTCCTCAAGAAATCCTTCAGGATCTACGCCATCGGTCGTAAGGAGCAATCTTCTAAAATCGATCTTCCTCCTGAAGATATCTTTGACTCCATCCAACTCTTTTCTTACAGCCCCTTCCCTGATCATCACCGAGTAGCCGAGCCTCAGTCTTTCCAACACCTCATCTTCGTTGATGGGCTCATGACAGGAGGAGACTCCAAAGCAGGCATAAGCCTGAAGTTTTCTCCCTCTGGCGCCCGCACTATGTCCCTCAACGATCTTCCCGATCCCGAGAGCAATGGAGACAAGTTCTCTCACTCGCTCCCCCTGCTTTCCTTCTAAGAAGATGTTACCCCAGTAAATCTCGCCCACGCCCAGGCACCTTGGGTCTTTCAGCAACGGCAGGAGTTCTTCATTCGTAGGAGCATTAATTTCCTCCGATGGAGTGAGACCGCACATCGCAGGAACGGTGTAATAGAATCGAATCGGCTGCCTTTCTAATCCTTTCGCCACGTATTCGATGCCATCTTTGCCCACGATCGGCGCGAACTCCATCGTTTCAGTAACAACCGTGGTGGTCCCACGAGGGATGACATGCTTTGTGAATTCTTCGATTCCCAACCTGTTACTAATGGTGTGCGTGTGGCCGTCGATCAACCCTGGAAGAAGAACCATACCATCTGCGTCGATCACAGTAACCTTCTCCCCCTTGGATGGATCATGGTCGGGACCGACATAGGCGATCATTCCATCCTTGACCCAGATGGACTGTTGCTTGATAAACTCTCCCGTGAAAGCATTGAAGATGGTGCCATTGGTAATCATCGTATCAGGAGCAATGTTGCCCAGAGCCACCTCGCTCAGTTTTCTTCTCTTTTCCGTATCGTTCATTGAAGGTTTCATAACAAACATGAAAATCTCTGTCAAATAAGCGTTGCCAGACTCGTGGCGGCTATGCCTTCCGGCGATCGAGATGTGTTTCTAGCCATGCTTCGACATCGCCCAGCACCTCGTCATGTTCCGGTTCGTTATATACTTCATGGTAAAGACCATCGTAGACTTTGATTGTCTTGTCGACCGAGCTGACCGCGCCGTAAAGCATCCGGGCGCCCTTGGGATCGACCAGCCTATCAGCACTGCCCTGCAGAATCAATATCGGAAGCCTTATATCGGCTGCCTCCGCATTGACACGCCGGATTGCCTTAACGAGTTCCGCTGAAAGCCGCGCAGTCACCTTCCCGCGGCAGACCAGAGGATCATTGATATAGGCTTGCACCACTGCCGGATCCCGGGAAACCCTTTCTGCCTCCAACCCGATCACTCCGAGCTTGGGCATCAAGACCGAAATCACCTTGCCCGCAAAAATGGCAGCTGGTGAGACGGTGTCGTTTACTTTGACGGCCGGTCCCCCTCACCCCGCCCTCTCCCCTTCGGGGGAGAGGGGAAGGGTGAGGGGCGGATGTCAATTTATAAAATGCGTTTGTATTAATTCTCCTTCTCGCGTATGTAGAAACTCATACCAAAATTCGGAACTTGGTGTCAAATAGAGTACACAGACAAGAATGTATTACTAAATTTATATTGACTTACCTTATATAATATGGTATACATTTATAAAAAGTTATACAGGAGAGATACATGGAGACAGCTGTAACCATTAAGGGACAAGTTGTGATCCCGGCAAAGATCCGGCATCGTCTTGGAATCAAGAAGGGTACCAAGTTCTATGTCGAAGAGCGAGAGGGGGAAATTATCCTTCGCCCCCTGAACAGGGAGTACTTCCAGGAGATGAGTGGTATTCTCAAGGGAGGAGGACTCGTCAAGGCACTGGAAGAAACCAGAGCAGAGGATCTTGAGCGAGAGGAGGAGAAGATTGGCCGCCGTAAAGGTTCTCGATAGCTGGGCACTTCTCTGCTACCTTGAGCAAGAACCTGGTTATGAGAAGATAATCGAACTCTTCGACAAAGCTGTTGAGTCTTCCGGGCCTCTCTTAATGTGTATTTTGAACTGGGGAGAAGTTTACTACCAAGTGGCAAGGCGATTTGGGGAGCAAAAGGCCCAGGAAATCGAAAAGCTCATACAAACCTTGCCGATCACCCTCGTTGAGGCTAATAAAGAGCTTACCCGTGAGGCGGCACGCATCAAAGCCACAAAACGAATGGCCTTCGCGGATTGTTTCGCCGTCGCCCTCGCCCGCCTGAGAAAAGCGCAACTTTATACTGGGGATCCTGAGTTTAAAGTAGCCGAAAAAAATATTAAGGTTGTTTGGCTTTAATCGGAATTGTAAAACAGATGTGTTCACGTCTGCACAAAAAACATTTAGTCTCGATAGCTTCCTGAAGTCTTTGTTGACAGGTTTTACCAACGTGTATAAACTTCAAATGGCAATCGACAAGTAGGATATATCCCGAGATTGGTTCGGATAGAGGAAGGTATGGGAATTTTGGATTTTGTGTTTGGCAAGAAGAATGAAGAGGTAAAACCCAAATCGTCAACGGAACAATCTTCAGTCGAAAAAAAGGCTGTCGATTGGCGAACAAGCGAAGCGCATTTATTGCTCATGAGCCGCTTCCTTTACGCACAAAAGGCGAAGGATGCCGTTCCTCCCCATTGGGAGGATCTATTGGGTGAACCACCACAGAGAGCAGTAGACCGTTTCGTTTCTGAAGGTTGGTTGGTTCCCGCATCTTTGTCGACGAAACTGGACAGGACTTTAAACACAACTGAAATCAAGAGATTATTGAAGGAGCGGGGCTTGCCCGTATCGGGGCGAAAGGACCAAGGCATTGAGAGATTGGTCAGGGTGGCACCGGAGGAGATGGCGGCGAAGGTTACGCATCTCGACATTATGGAGTGTTCAGTCAAGGCGCGGGCAATAGCGGAACGATTCGTCGCCGAACGAAAAGCGGAGAGAGAGGGGGCGGAAGTCAAGAGCATTGAGCAATTGCGCCTCGGAGATTTCAAGCGTGCGATTCTCACGGTCGCTCAATTCGAGGCAAAGCAAGTATTTCCACGCGGACTTGGTATTGATTGGACGAAGCCCGAAACGGAAAGCGACATCGAACTCCTAAATGTGATATTTGAGAGCCGCCCGAAGATACTTAACGGTTTGGCCGAAGCCGAGTGGGAGCCTTTGCGAATTGCGGCGGCGATGATGTACTTGTGGGGAACAAACGAGGCTACCAAATGGCTCCCTACCGATTTCGCCGGCATTCCCAAGTTCAACCACGACACTGCCGCCCGTATGGTGTTGTTCCACGGGCATCACCGGCGGGAGATGGCGGGTTACATCGGTGACAGGGATCTGAGGATTGAGATACTGGGCTCCAGCGATCCTTGTCCTCAATGCAAGAAAATCGCGGGCAAAAAATATTCCGTTGACAAGCTTCTCGAACTACCATACGAGAAGTGCACGCACGAAATGGGATGCCGTTGCGAGGCATCGCCCGTTATTTGAAACCGATAGTCGAAGGCGAACAAGTTTTTCCGACCGTTTTCGATTTCTATTCCCTCGATTACCATTTCAAACGCGGAGGTAAAAAATGGCAGGAAGAGTCTTTATTAGTTGTGGACAGGCTAATCCTAATGAAAAAAAAATTGCAAACAAAGTAAAATCGTGGTTTAAATCAAAAGGCTATTCCCCGTATGTCGCTATAGAAACCCAAAGTATACAAGATGTCAATTCGGGGATTATAAACGAATTAAGGAATTCAGATTTCTATGTGTTTATTGATTTTAAAAGAGAAGAAATTGGAAAAGACCGTAAAAATAATTCTGTCCACAGGGGTTCTCTCTTTACAAATCAGGAATTAGCTATCGCATATTTTCTAAAGTTTCCGAAAGCGATCTTTTTCCAGCAATCCGGATTATTACAAGAAGGCATATCAAAACATATGTTATCTAATGCGACAACATTTGACAATGATCGGGAACTACTTAAAAAAATTAGAGAAACAGTCAAAAATAAGAATTGGAAGCCAACATATACTCGACATTTGATTCCTAAAAATCCAAAATTCTCAAAAGAAATACGTAGACATACGGATCATGTGAATAACAGTTACTACAATTGCAAGGTACTTCAAATATACATTAAAAATAAAAGAGATGATATAGCCTCATTCAATATCGTCGCACGTTTAGATCATATAGAATACAACGGAAGGAAAAGAATCTCTCCTGACAGAACTTTATTAAAGCCAACCGACCAACCTTACTTTAAGCAGGTAATATTACCGAAAGGCTATTGTGAATTTGATCTGCTTTTAGTTCAAAGAGGGAATCCTAAGAAATTCTATTTGCTTAGCATGTTAGACTCAAATCCCAAGAAGGCAATAATAGAAAAAGAAGGTACTTATAATTTATTTTATTCCGTTGTTGCTGAAGGTTTTCCAATTTTGAATTTCGTAATTACTATAATTAATAGAGGTGATTTTAATAACATAAAGGTCTCACTTAGATAACAATCGATGGACATACAACGCAGTGAAGCGTTGCTTTCCTGTGCGGCTCGGCGGTACCAATCACTTGCGTTTCATCCGTAATCATTTAATCTTGCCATTTTCCATTTTGCTGACTTGTAGGTGAAAACAGTTGTTCTGAAAATCCTTTTCAATTCGACTCTTCAGTTTTTTGCAGGAGAGCTTTCTGTCCACAGAGTGGGGGTAAAGTGTCAAGTGAAAACGGGTCGAATTATACACAGCGACATTAATTATGTTAGAACGTGTCATTCCCGCGAATGCGGGAATCCAGAAAAACACTGGATTCCGGATCAAGTCCGGAATGACAAACCCAATAAGACTTATGTCGTCACGTATACTGACGATGTATCCCTAAAATAATTACTCACTTCTGCTTTTTGATATCCTCCAGAATTCTCTTGGAGTGATGATTGGTACGGAATGGAACTTCTTCAGAACAAGAAGATCCTTATCTCCCGTAATGATGTAATCTGGTTTGGCTACCTCAGCAAGACCAAGAATTTTGACATCATCAATATCTCTGCAGGCGTCTTTGTCTAATCTTTTATAGCTGCTAAATGTACAGAATTCCTTCAAATATTCAGTGATCACGAGAACTTTATCCTTAGGCATCTTCAATTTTTTCTGCAAATTCTTTTGAACCTCAGATAGGATATGTTCGCTAATAATGATTTCATGCTTTTCCAGGCAGAGTTCGAAAAGGGCGTGGGCCAACCCTCGCCCTGCAAAGGCTGCTAAAATGACATTGGTATCGAGAATTACTCTCATGATACTTCTTTATAGACATCTTCATCTGTAAGGATGCCCTGGGCCTCTGCAAAAGGGAGAACCATATTTCGAAGCTTTCGGAACCGATAGATAGCAATATATCTCCGCAATGATTCTCTAACGAGATCGCTGATGGGTTTTCCTTCTGCTCTGCTTATCTCCTGAAGTTCCTCCCTTAACTCGTCAGGAATTCTAATGGTCAAGGTTTGATTCATCTCTAACCTCCTTGTAACACAATGTAGCACGGTTATCTTCGGCTGTCAATAGATAAACTGGAAAGATCAGGTGAGTTTTGAGAAGTCGGCGATTCTGAGGAAGAGTTTTCCGATTTCATCCAGGAGGGCGAGGCGATTATTCCGGACGGCTTCATCCTCAACCATCACCATGACCCCATCAAAGAATTCATCGATCGGTTTCTTCATCAGAGTCATCTCGACGAGTGCGGCAGGATAGTCTCTTTTGCTGAGATGGAGACCGATTTTTTCTTTCGCCTTGAGAAACGATTGATAGAGGCTCTGCTCAGCAGATTCGGTAAAGAGGGACGGCTTGATCTCTCCCTTGGGAGGAGATCCTCTCAGGATATTCATCGACCGCTTAAAAGCGGTCACAAGCGACTCAAAATCCTTCCACTCCCTTGCCTTCCTCAAAGCATCGATTCTGCCCTGAACATCCAGCAACTCATCAAACGAAATAGTGAGCACGGCGTCGGTCACGTCAAAAGGGTACTCCTTATCCAATAAGAAGTTTTGATAACGGACTCGAAAGAAATCCAGAATTTCTTCTTTGACCTGTCCAGCCGGACGCTCCATCTTTTCTCTCAACTGCTTTTCGCTTTCTTCAACCAATCCCCCTAAGGAAATGGAGTATTTTTTCTCAAGGATGATCCGGATAATGCCCAGGGCTTGTCGCCTTAGCCCAAAGGGATCGGCCGTTCCTGTAGGAACGAGCCCCACTCCAAAGCAACCCACGATGGTATCCATTTTGTCGGCCATGCTGACGATATCTCCGACGGGACTGGAAGGCAGGCGGTCTCCTGCAAAACCGGGCAGGTAGTGCTCATAAATTGCCTCTGCGACCTCAGGCCTTTCCTTAGATATCCGGGCGTACTCCCTTCCAACGATCCCCTGTAGTTTTGGGAACTCACCTACCATTCCGGTCACTAAATCGGCTTTGCATAAGTGAGAGGCTCTCTCGACTGTCTCTCGCAGCCCGGGATTGATTCGCTCCGTCATCCATATGGCCAACTGCTTAAAGCGCATCACCTTTTCATAGGAAGTCCCCAGCTTTGCCTGGAAAACTACCTTCTTCAATTGTTCTACCCTTTTATCCAGAGAAATTTTCAGGTCGTCTTCAAAGAAGAAAACCGCATCAGAGAGCCTTGCCTTGAGGACCTTTTCATTTCCTTTCACCACCACTTCCCGGTTCTTTGGGTAAATATTGCTGATGCAGACAAAGTGGGGAAGCAATTTCCCATGGTCATCCGCCACGGGGAAATATCGCTGATGCTCTTTCATCGAATGGATGAGAATCTCCTGGGGAAGCGAAAGAAACTTACTGTCAAAGGATCCACACAAGGCGACAGGATATTCCACCAGAAAATTGACCTCCTCGAGGAGATCTTCATCTCTGAGGACTCTTCCGGAAACCTTCGCTCCTTCCCGAATCATCTCATCCTCAATCTTTCCCTTCCGCTCCTCAGGGTCCACGATCACAGAGGCTTCTCTCGTCTCTTGAAGATACGACTCAAAATCCTTAACGGGAATAGGGCCGGGATGCATGAAGCGATGGCCGTGAGTCATCTTTCCGCTTCGGATATTACCCACTTCGAAGGGAACCACCTCCCCTCCGAAGAGCACTAATATCCAGTGAATAGGCCTGACAAAACGAATAGGGACGTCTGCCCATTTCATCGACTTCTGAAAGGGGATGGAGAGGATCCATCTGGGAAGGAGGGAGGAAAGGAGCTCAAGGGTTGGCTTCCCTGACTCCTTTTTCGTAGCGCAGACATACTCCCCTTTTTCTGTTTGAATGATCGTCAAGGACTCAACAGGGACGGATTGACTCTTTGCGAAACCCATGGATGCTTTGGTGGGATTCCCTTTTGCATCAAAGGCGGCCTGTTTCGAAGGGCCTATTTTTCTCGTCTCCTCGTCTTCCTGCTTTTCCGAAACGGATTGAATCACCAGGACAAGACGTCTCGGAGTCCCAAGAGTCCTTATTCCATTGAAGTCGATCCGGCTCGCCCCCAGTTCTTTTTTGGCGAGAGACTCCAAATCCATCAAGGCTTGAGGAATAAACCCAGCCGGAATCTCTTCCGTCCCAATCTCCATTAACAGTTCCTTCATTTTCATATGTCGTGATCCGTGCCCCTGCCTACCGGCAGGCAGGCGTGTTTCGTGTCCGGGTTTCCTGCCTGAATTCCAGTGCGTCTGACATTTCTTTACGTCATTCCCGCCCCGTATCAAGTACGGGGTAAACTCCAGCGGGAATCTAGGGTCCCGATGAAAATCGGGATCGAGGGTATAAATGGCCCCCGGCTTTTGCCGGGACGACGTCTGGATTCCCCCGTGTCAAGCACGGGGCAAGCTTAGTCAAGCCCGGAATGACGAATAAAGCAAGACTATTTCTGACTCCGAACTCCGCACTCCGAACTCCGAACTAACAGCGGGAACCCCATTTCCTCTCTCTGTTTAAGATACCCTTCTGCGCAGAGCCTTGCCAACGTCCTCACCCTCAAAATGTATGCTACCCGCTCGGTCACGCTAATCGCACCCCGCGCATCGAGGAGGTTGAAGATATGGGAAGTCTTCAGGCAATAATCGTAGGCCGGAAGGACTAATCCTTTTCCGACCATCCTCTTCGCCTCTTGCTCAAACATCTCAAAGAGGCGAAAGAGCATCCCTACATCGGCCTCCTCGAAATTATACCGGGAGAATTCCACCTCTCCCCGGTGATGGACGTCGCCATACTTTATCCCCTTCGACCATTCCAAATCGTAGACGTTATCCACCCCCTGCAGATACATGGCGATTCTTTCAATGCCATAGGTGATCTCTACCGGGATGGGGCCCAGCTCGATGCCGCCAGCCTGCTGGAAATAAGTGAATTGGGTGATTTCCATCCCATCCAACCAGACCTCCCAACCTAACCCCCATGCACCCAGCGTGGGAGATTCCCAATCATCCTCGACGAACCGGATATCGTGATCGAGAGGATCGATCCCAAAAGACCTTAAGCTCCTGAGATAAATCTCCTGAATGTCGAGAGGGGAAGGCTTCATGATGACCTGGTATTGATAATAGTGCTGAAGCCGATTTGGATTCTCACCGTAGCGACCATCGGTGGGACGCCGGGAAGGCTCAACGTATGCCACCCTCCAGGGTTCGGGACCTAAGGACCTAAGAAAGGTAGCGGGGTGGAACGTTCCGGCACCGACTTCCGTATCGTAGGGTTGTTGAATCACGCACCCCTGATCCGCCCAGAATCGCTCCAACGCAAAAATCAGCTCCTGAAAATTCATGGTTTCTCCAACTCACAAACCAGAATCAAAATTACTAAGTATTACCCTCCCCCTTGATGGGGGAGGGCGTGGGTGGGGGTGAATGTCCAAGTCGTCCCCCCCCTCACCTCTATCCTCTCCCACCGAGAGACTGTGTCGTAATGTCATTCTGAGACGCAAGCCGAAGAATCTATATGATCGATTCAGTTGAAATGATTAGATTCTTCACTTCGTTCAGAATGACAAACATCCCAAATCCCCAATTGCGACACAGCCTCCCGAGGGGAGAGGAGGTGTTTCGAAGGGTTTATCACTTTTAACTCTTGAATGTCAACCTACAAAGAAGCTACCTCCCCCTTGACGCCCCTCACCCTGTCCCTCTCCCACCAGGGGAGAGGGGAATAGAGCTATTGACATTTGTTGCGATACTGTTTATTGCTTTAAGTGACTTCAACTCCTTCCCCAATTGATAGCTGATAAATTTAGGGAGAAGCTCTCGACTTTCGGATAACGCCTGAAGGGTAAACCTCAACCTTTCAACCCTGGGCAACTCCGCCTGAGAGATTTTCTCTATTAATCTGGCTGTCCCCAAGGAGAGAGGGATAAGATTGTTCCGCATCTTCGAACAGTGTTCACATATCAAAGCCCCTCTCTCAAGCGAGAAAAAGACGACGGGAATCTCTTTCAAACCCTCCCAATCTTTCTTACAGAGATCACATCTCCTCATATTGGGCCGGTAACCGAAGAGAGAGAGCATCCGGACTTCGAATATCCTTAATTGTTCCTCCTGAAGGTTCGCCTCTTCCAGACCCGATAAGAAGGAGAGAAGGAGCTCAAAGGCCTGCCGGTTCGCTTCCCGCTCTCCCGCCATCTCGTTCACCAGCTCCAAATAATAGTTCCCATAAAGGATCTTCTTGAGGTCTTCTTTGATCTTTGGAAAAGAGTGGAGGATATCACAGCTCTCAGCCCTCACCAACCCCAGCCCCTCCTTGTCGAAAAAGAAGAGGCGAAGATGAGAAAAGAGGCCAAGGGCGTTTTGAAATCGCTTCCTGCTCCTCCTCGCCCCCTTTGCAATACCCTTCAGCTTTCCAAAATCTTTGGTAAAGAAGGTGATGATTTTATCGGACTCACCGTAGTTGAGAGAGCGAATGACGATGGCGTTGGTCGTGAAAAGAGGCATCAGAGATCCACTATTCAAAATGTCAAATGTCAAAGCTCCAAGCTCGAATAAAATCCAAAGTTCAAATGAAGTGCTGAAACAAGTTCGACATCATAAGGGTGCCATTCTGAACTCGCTTCAGACTCCCTCTTTGAAATTTGACATTTGGATTTTGACATTTGAACTTTTCAGCTATTTGGCTCCCTTTCCCCGCGCAGGGGCGGAGGGCTCCTGCATCTTGATGACTTCTGTCCCGGGTGGGACGGTAAATTGGAAGAAGGCGTTGGAGAGCCCTACGTTGGTCTGGATATCGATAAAACGGGTTCGAGTTAAATTCCCCATCTCATCCAAGACATCGGCTTGAAGGACGGTAAACGCCCCTTTATCAACCGTCAGAATCAACCTCGAAAAAGTAGCCAGAGGTTCCTTCGGGGTTAACTCAACGACGTAGCTCTCCTCCTTTTGAGAAACGGATTCCTTCAGATTGAGGAGGTTGAAGTCCCGGCCGAGATTTCCTTCTCCGGCCAAGAAAGCCAGCGGCGTCTTCTCTTTGAGAACCCTTGAGACGTCGGAAATGAGAACCTGCTTTTCATCGGGCTGATAGAACCAGAGCGTATGTCCATCCGAAATAAGCTTCTGATGAGGAGTCGTATAGTCCCACCGCATCATCCCTCTCTTCTTAAGATAGACTTTTCCTTCTCCCCGGTTGGGTTGTCTCATCCCCTTGCCGATATACTCCTGAGTAAAATGAGCTTCGACATCGTTTGCCTTCTCATACCGGTTCTGGATTCCGTTCAGCACCTCCTGGCCGGTGATGCAAAAGGCCGCAGGATCGAAGAATAACATCAACGCAAAAAAGACCAACAGAGATATTTTTTTCATCCTTGTCAACCTCTTGGTTTCCACGTTATCACGATGAACTGTTCTCTGTCCGTTCATCATTGTTCATCGTCCGTCGTTCACGGTTCAATTCTCTTCACCAGGACCTCTCTGGGCTTGATTCCGTCAGAAGGCCCCACGACCCCCTCTTCCTCCATCTTTTCGACGATGCGGGCCGCACGGTTGTAACCAATCCGAAATCTTCTTTGGATGAGGGAGATGGAGGCCTGTCCGATCTCGGCGACGAAGGCGACGGCCTCATCATATTTCTCGTCGTATTCGTCCCCCTCTCCTCCTACCGTCTCTTTTTCTTTCTTGACCTCCACGAGGACCGAAGGATCTAAATAGGAAGGCTTCCCCTGTTTCTTCAGGAATTCGACAATCCGCTTGATTTCGCCGCTGGAGACGAAAGCCCCGTGAAGACGTGTCAGTTTCGAGCTGCCCGGTGGGAGAAAGAGCATATCCCCGGCTCCCAGAAGGTGCTCTGCACCGATGGTGTCCAGGATGGTCCGAGAATCCACCTTGGAGGTGACCTGAAAGGAAATCCGTGCAGGAAAGTTTGCTTTAATGATCCCGGTGAGCACATCGACGGAAGGCCGTTGGGTCGCCAGCAAGAGATGGATCCCCACTGCCCGCGCCATCTGGGCGAGTCGTGTGATCGCCTCCTCCACATCCTTCGATGAGATCATCATCAAGTCCGCCAGCTCATCGATCACCACCACAATGTAGGGAATCCTTTCCATGGGCTCCGCTACCTTTTCTTCGTCCCCCTCTAAGACGTCACCCCTTCGTTTATAGACTTTCCCTTTCTCTTTCAGTTCCTTCTCCATCCGCTGATGGTAATGCTCGATATTCCTAACCCCCTTTTCAGCCAAGACCGTATACCTCCGCTCCATCTCTTCCACCAGCCATCGAAGAGCTGCTGCTGCTTTTTTCGGGTTGGTCACGACAGGAAGGAGCAAATGGGGAATCCCTTCATAATCGGAGAGCTCCAGCATCTTCGGATCAATCATCAGGAAGCGGACCTCTTCCGGGGTCGCTTTGAAAAGGATACTACAGATCATCGCATTGATGGAAACACTCTTGCCGGAGCCTGTTGATCCGGCAACCAGAAGATGGGGCATTCTTGCGAGATCCACGACAAAGGGCTCTCCGGAGATATCTTTTCCCAATCCAAAAGAGAGTTTCGATTTGAACGCCCGAAAAGGATCGGAATCGATGATCTCTTTGAGGTAGACGGTTTCCCTGTTGGTGTTCGGAACTTCAATGCCCACGACCGATTTGCCGGGGATGGGGGCGACGATTCGAATGGACAAAGCGCTTAACGCCAGAGCCAGATCATCGGCTAAGTTGACAATCCGGCTGACTTTCACTCCAGGTGCCGGTTCGAATTCATAGACGGTGATCACAGGACCTGGCCTCACCTCGACCACTTTTCCCTCGACGCCGTAATCCAGAAGTTTTTTCTCCAAAATACGGGAGTTCATGATCAAGCTCTCCCGGTCGATTTTCTGTCTCTTCTCCAACTCGGCTTCAAGCAAAGAAATGGGAGGAAGCTGAAAGGCTTTTGAGGACTCCAAAAATGCGAACGCCTCCTGTTTCATCGCCTCTTCTTTTTTCGGGGAAGGAGATGGTTTTTCTATAACGACGGTAGGAAGAACTTCCGTGGATTCCTTCTTCTCCTGCTTTTGTTTCACCAATTTCTTTTCCCTCTCCGCCCCCTCTCTTCTAACCGTTATGAGCGTGCCGATCTTCTCGACCAGTTTTTGAAAAGCCGCTCCCAGACGCTGAATGAGAGAGATGAAGGAGATCCCCGTTCCCAGAACGAATGAAAGGATTAAAATCGCCAATAAAAGGACGGCCGTCCCTGGGCGATTGAAATACCGGACAAGATTTCTTGAAAAGATCTCTCCGATAAACCCGCCCATTAAGAGGTCTTGATGGTAGATGCGGATGGGGTTCAACCATAAACCGAACAAGGAAGAAGTCGTGATGAGCATCACCACCCAGCCCGTTATCTTCACCGACAGGTACTTCCACTCCCACCTGAAAATGAAACTCAGGGCAAAAACGACCAGTCCAAAGGAGATCAAAAAGGAAGGAAAACCGAACCCTTGGAAGAGAAGCCCCGAGAGGTAGGCTCCGACAGACCCCATCCAATTATCAACCTCTTTGACCTTCGAGGAGGTATAAGAAAAGAAAGAGGGGTCCATAGGGTGATAAGAGACCAAACTTAGAAAGAGGAAGATCGCCATGGCGATCAGCAAGATCCCTATGATTTCGTGCTTTAATTTCTCCTTGACGGAACCCTCTATCACGGTCTCTCCTCACCCCGTCTTTGAGCGATCAATTTAAAATTTTTGGAGATCGTTTCTCTCACCTTCTTCATCAACATCTCTCTATCCTTTAAAGCACAACTCTCCGTCTCGATAGGATGGCTTACCAAGATTCGAATCTCTCCGGCGGTCGCGGTCAATTTATCCTTTGGCATGATGTCCCGGCTCCCGCTGATCGCAACGGGAACGATAGGAACCTTTGACTTAATCGCCAGGGTGAACCCTCCCTTCTTAAAAGGTTGGATCGAACCATCCGGACTTCTCGAACCCTCGGGGAAGATGACCACTGACATCCCGTCTCGAATCTTCCGAGCCGCCTCGTTCATGGCTTCCACGGTATCCCGGGTTCCTCCTCGATCAATACTAATGTAGCCTACGGCAGCCATCGTCCAGCCGAAAAAAGGAATAGAAAAGAGCTCTTTCTTAGCCAGCCATTTAAACTGATAGGCAAGGTGGCCCAGCAGGGCGAAGATATCATAACTCCCCTGGTGGTTTGACATAAAGATATAAGGGCCTTTGCCATTCAGAAGCTCCGTCCCTTCGATCCTGACCTTCACCCGATTGGCCAGAAGAGCTACTTTCCCCCAGAGCTTTGCATAATAATGACCCACCTTCCCCTTTCGGTCAAATGGATAGGTGATTAAGACAAAGACCCCCAGAACCAATGTGGCGACGACAATACAAGACCAAACAAAAATTGTTCGGATCATAAGAACGTGCCGCGTGTCCGTGATTCGTGACTCGTGACTCGTGAACCATTTCTTCTTGCGATTCACCAATCACCACTCACGATTCACCTCGGTAATTTTTTTTCCAACTCCTTAAGGATAGCCTCGACTTCCTCTTTGATTTTTTCGTCGATGTCGTAGGGAGATTTTCCCTCCCTGTCCGCTTGAAGAATTTTAGGGTTGAAACTCATATGGCCTAAAACGGGGAAATCGGAGAGTTGCCCTTCAATGAGTCGTCTATCCTCCTCACCGTTGACCTTATTTCCAACAATCATCGTATTTTTGATTTTTAGATCCTCGCCCAATTTCTTGATCTGTCTTGCCGTATTCATAGCCCTCTGTCCCGGTTCCACGACAATGACGAGGGCATCCACGTATCCGGTGCTCCCCCGCCCAAGGTGTTCCAACCCTGCCTCCATGTCAATGATCAAGGCTTCTTCCCGCTGCACCAGAAGATGGCGAACCAGATTCTTCAGGAGAACATTTTCAGGGCAGAAACATCCGCCACCTCCCTGGGGGATACAGCCTAAGAGAAGAAGTTTGACCCCTTGATAACTCACTCCCATGTCGTCAGGAAGGTCATCCACTCTTGGATTAAGTTTGAACATCGTCCCATAGCTCCCCTTTTTTGCGCCAGTTCTCTCCTCGATCATTGAAGTCATGGAGGCAATAGGCGAGAGTTTGGAAAGAGCTTCTTTGGGAAGGCCGATGGCCGAAGCTAAGTTGGAATCGGGGTCTGCATCGATGGCAAGAACCTTACGGCCCCGATGCGCCAAAATTCTGGCCATCACTCCCGCAAGCGTCGTCTTTCCGACTCCACCCTTTCCTGAAATGGCGATCTTCATAATGATTTCTTCTCCCTATTATAACAATTCAGAATTCTCTTCCCTTTGTTTGTCATTCCGGACTTGATAAGCCTGCCCCGTAATTGATACGGGGGAATCCGGTCTTTTCAACTGGATTCCCGTCGGAGTTTACTCCGTGCTTGATGCGGGGGGGGAGAATATCGCATTTCATCTGGATCCCAGGCCCCCTTTTGTCAATAAATCATAATCAAAAAATGATCAAATGTCTATTGTGGCGAATATCTTACCTTTTCCGTCCCTGATTCCTGCAGGAAGGCGAATTGACAAAGGTGTGCTTATCGTCAATAATATTCTGTGATTCAGACAGTTGGACGATAGACTTCAGACCTCGGCCTAAAGAGCGGGTGGGCAACGGATTTGGATAGAAAAACGATGATGGAACGGTAAAATCCTCCGAATTCTCAAAATGCCAATCAAAACAGGGACAGTTTCCCGTCTTAGCAGAGTCTGATGTCTAAAGTCTGAAGTCCAGTGTCTGAATTGCAAAATGACATTAAGTCTTAAATAGGAAAGAAGCAATGAAGCTAAATAGAAAGGTTTTGGCTATTCTCAGCTCTGGCCATCTCGTCACCGATGTCAATCAAGGAGCCTTGCCTGCTCTCTTACCTTTTTTTAAGGAGGCTTTGAACCTTTCCTACACGATGTCAGGCGTCATCGTTCTGTCTGCGAATCTGACCTCTTCGATCATCCAGCCTGCATTCGGATACCTCTCCGACAGGCGACCCATCGGATGGTTTCTCCCTTTGGCACCTTTCATTGCCTGCTTGGGGTTATCCATCAGTGGATTCGCTTCTCATTACTCTCTCCTTCTTCTGTGTGTCATTCTGACGGGCATCGGCATTGCAAGCTTCCACCCGGAAGGGTTCAAGACGGCCTACTTTTTTACCGGCGACAAGAAAGTCACGGGCATGTCAATTTTTGCGGTCGGCGGGAACTTGGGGATTGCCCTCGGCCCAATGGTGGCGATGACACTCGTTACCTCCTTCGGCCTCAGGGGAACGATAGGCTTGATTGTACCCGGGATTCTAATTGCCATCATATTGCTTTTCAACATGTCCAACCTTTCCACGACTGTTGAGTCTGCCCACAAAGAAGCGAAGAAGGAGGTAAGAATACCTCTTACAAAAGACCAAACGAGGTCGTTCTCCCTTCTCGTCAGCATCGCCACTTTAAGGGCATGGACCCAATTTGGAATGGCGACCTACATCCCTTTTTATTACATCAATTATTTGAAGGGGAATCCTTTGTACGCAGGGAAACTGATTTCAACTTTTCTGCTCGCAGGGGCTTTGGGGACACTCCTGGGTGCCCCGCTGGCAGATCGATGGGGCCATAAAAAATTCCTGTCCATCACGTTGGTCCTGTCATCTCCTCTCCTTCTTCTCTTCTACCTTAGCAGTGGCTCAATGACTTTGGTCTTTCTGGGGATTTCAGGGATGGTATTAGTTTCCACATTCGCCCTTACAACCGTGATGGGCCAAGCACTCCTTCCTCAGCATCTGGGGATGGCGTCAGGGATGATGGTTGGATTTAGCATGAGTGCGGGTGGACTTGGAGTGACCCTGCTGGGAATGATTGCAGATACCTGGGGAGTGCCGATGGCAATAAAATCGGTCTTTGCCTTGCCTTTGATTGCTTTTGTTCTCAGTTTGTTGGTAAAGTATCCTCCGGAAAAAACGGCATGACGGGGGAACGATGAGCACAATTCTGGTGACGGGTGGAGCGGGGTTTATCGGTTCACACCTTTGTGAGCGTCTTTTAAGTGACGGGATCAAAGTCATTTGCCTGGACAACTTTGACACGTTTTATGACCCCAAGATAAAAATCAAAAATGCCGAGGGCATCGCGAAGAAATTTCCGGATCTCTTTGACTTCGTCACAGGCGATATTCGAAACCCTGAACAGGTTAAAGGAATCCTCCAAAAGAACAAGGTCGATTTCGTCGTCCATCTGGCTGCCAGGGCTGGCGTGAGACCTTCCATTGCCGAGCCCCTTCTTTATCAGGATGTGAACATTCGCGGGACAATGGTCCTTCTGGAGACCTGCAAAGAGAATGGGATACAAAACTTCATTTTTGCCTCCTCCTCGTCAGTCTATGGAGAAAACCAGAGGGTTCCTTTCTCAGAAAAGGACCTCGATATTCAACCCATCTCCCCTTACGGAGCCACCAAACGGGCTGGTGAACTTCTCTGCTATTCTTATCATCACCTCTACGGGATAAATATCGCCTGCCTCCGAATCTTCACAGCCTATGGTCCAAGGCAGAGGCCGGAGATGGCGATCCATAAGTTCACCCGTCTGATTGACCGGGGTGAAAAAATCCCAATGTATGGAGACGGCTCTTCCCGCAGGGATTACACCTACATCGATGACTTGATCGATGGGATCCTCGGTGTCATTGGCCACCATAAAGGATTTGAGATCTATAATCTTGGAGAATCCCAGACCACTTCTTTAAAGGAATTGATCCGTTTGATTGAGGAGGCTTTCGGCAAGAAGGCGGATATCGAAACAATGGAGTTCCAGCCCGGCGATGTTTCCGTAACCTATGCTGATATCACCAAGGCAAAACGAATGCTGAAATACCGCCCTAAGGTAAAGATGAAGGAAGGTATCCGGCGTTTTGCGGAATGGTATAAAGAGAACCGGTAAACCGCAGGCGGACGGTTATATTGATATTGTCTTTGGTGACCGGCTTCCGCTTACCTTGTTGGCCAAGACGAAAGACTCGACCTCCCTGGGATTAAGAAAGGGTTTACATCAGCTTGACCGGCTCCGCAGCCTGTGGCTGATAGCTCCAAGGAAGGCTTGCCGGTCACCGCTTCATAAAAAGACGACGGATATTTTGATAAAGCGGGCGCAGCCGGTTGTACATCTTAAGATAGACCTGATGATAGAGCTCGTCGTAGATTTCGTGAGTTTTCGGGTCGGGCTCGAATCTTTCAGCCGCATACGTCATCTCGGCTGCGGCAGTCTTGAAATCCGGGTGAACCTTAACACCCACTGCTGCGTCCATGGCTGCTCCCAGTCCTGAAGCCTCATAAACATGCGGACGGGCAGCGGCCATACCAAAGACATCCGCAGTCAACTGCATGGCGGCATTGCTCTGGCTCCCTCCCCCGGCAACCCTCAGGTCCGTAATAGCAACGCCGCTTCGCTTTTCGGTGCATTCCTTCCCCTCTCTTAGAGCATAGGCCAATCCTTCCAGAATGGCGCGGTAAATGTGAGCCCGGGTGTGCACTTCACTAAATCCGATGATGGCCCCGCGCGCCTCAGGTCCAGGGTGCCGCAGCCCTGGAGACCAGTATGGCTGTAGCACCAACCCCTGCGAACCTGGCGGCACAGCATGCACCAACTCTTCAAATAACACCTCCGGTTCCATACCACGCTCTGTGGCGATCCTTACCTCGTGTAGCCCAAACTCGTGTTTGAACCAGCTTATCATCCAACAGCCACGGTAGATCTCGATTTCCAGGTTATAGAGTCCCGGTTCCGCCGCGGGGTAAGGTGGGATGAGACGGATCACTTCGATATATTTGCTGTGAGTGGTGTTGATTGCTGCGGTGGTGCCATAGCTGAGGCAGGCGACGTTCGGCTCGAAGGCGCCTGATCCGAGCACTTCGCAGGCTTTGTCGGCAGCAGCGGCTACCAGAGGCAACCCCTCCGGGATACCTGTGGCCTCTGAGGCCTTCCGCGTTATCTGGCCGAGCAATTGCCCTTGAGGTATCAGATCGGGTAGCAACCTCGGATCCATGGGTACGGCCTTCCACTTCCAGTCCCATTTGGCTGCCCAACGATGGCCCTTGTAATCGAAGGGAATATAGCCCACCTGACAACCTACCGAGTCTACGAAACTGCCCGTCAGCAGAAAGGTGAGATAGCCGGAGAGCAGCAGGTATTTATAGGTCTTCTTCCATATCTCGGGCTGGTTCGTGCGTATCCAGTTCGCCTCAGCTTCTGCCCGAAGATACGCCACGGTCTCGGTGGCTCCAACGAGCGCAAACGCCAGGCCCCATAACCCGCCTAGGCGGGGTTGTCCTTCGGTGCGGCGCTTGTCCAGCCAGATGATTGCCGGCCGAAGCGGCTCTCCATCCCGGTCAACGTTGAGTACCGTAGCACGCTGGGTGGTCACCGCGACGGCAGCGATGCTATCCTTTAGGATGCCCGGCTGCTGCCATAAGCCCTGGCAAGCCTGACAAACTGCATTCCAGAAGACTTGCGGCTTTTGTTCGGCCAGTCCAGGAGCGTCTGAATAGTATGGCTCAATAGGTACACGCTGCTTGGCAATCAACTTCCCTCGCGGATCGAATAGCAACGCCCGCACGCTCTGGGTGCCATTATCGATTGCCAGCAAATTCTCAGCCATCTTTCTCCTCACCTTAACCCCCCTCTGTCCCCCCTTAATTTAAGGGGGGATGAAGGGGGGTTACAGACCTTGTACCTTTCACGTCAGACCTAATTGTTATTGGTAGCCCTTATTTCCTCAATCCCCAGCGCTTCTTTTTCTGCTCTTCGGTCATATCGAGCGCCAGAGTTCCGCCCGGGTTCATAATCAGGTTCGGATCAAAATGGTTACGGAGCGCACGGATCACATCGACCCAACGCTCGCCCACCTGTTCTTCAAACCACGGGCTGGTCTGCTTTCCGATCCCATGATGGTGGCTCACTGCCGCACCTGCTTTCAGGATAGCCTCCAGAATGCCATACTGCAGGGTAAGGTATTCGTCCATATCTTCGATCCTGGCGACGAAGATGAAATAGAGGTTGGCGCCCTGGGGATAGGCGTGCGACAGATGAGACATACAAATGGTATGCTGGCGGCGCTTAACAAAAGAGCGCACCTTTTCATGTACTTCAGCCATTTGTGACCAAGTGACGGCACATTCCAGGGTATCGATCATGATGCCGTAGTCCATCAAATCCTCGCGCATGAAGGGATCGGTGAAACGACTGCGTTCCCATGCCTGTGTGACGCTGAAAGGTGTAAGCGTGAAGGCACGGTATCTCTTGCATATCTGTCTGACCTTCTTAGCTACTAATCGCGTGAAATCTGCATCGCCGTCAGCAGTCCCCAGCAGCAAGCAGCGCTGCATGGGCTGATAGCCGAGCCAGCGCAGCAGGGTATCCGCAGGCGTCCCCTGAACGTGGTAAGTCCGCATGGCCACATCCGTTTCTTCCTGATCGGAAAGGCGGAAAATCGAAGGATAACCGAATTCAGCCTGCATGATCTCGCGGCAAGCGTTGCGGGCGTCTTCCCAGTTCTTAAACAGGTAGCTGAACCGCCGGGTATTCTCCGGAGTGTAGCGGCACACTTTCAGGGTGACATTCATCAGGATGCCAAAGGTACCCTCGCTCCCGATCATGATTTGGTCGAAGTCCGGACCGGTAGCGCTCCTGGGGTATTCAGGCGTCTTAAACACACCAACGGGGGTAACATACTCCTGAGCGATCACCATGTCCTCAATCTTGCCATAGTACGTGGAGTTCTGGCCGGCACCGCGCGTCACCACCCAGCCGCCTACGCTGGAATGGTCGAACGACTGGGGAAAGTGTCCACACGTATAGCGCCTTCGGGCTGTCAGCGTCTTCGGGGCGTTGTTCAGGATACGCTCCATTTCGGGACCCCATATGCCCGCCTGTACAGTGATAGTCTGGTTGGTCTCGTTGAACCCCACTACCTTATTCAAGTGGACACTCATATCGAGGCTGACCCCTCCCTTGACAGCCTCCTTGCCGCGGGTGACGGATGAACCACCACCGTTCACGTAGAGAGGGATTCGATGTTCATGACAGTAACCTACGATTGCTTCCAGATCCTGCTGACTGCGCGGGCAAAGAACCACGTCGGCGATGTTTTCAACGACTTTATGACGTAAGCGCAGGGCATCGATCGTGCCTGCGCCATAAGAGGCGCGGGTGCGGCTGTAGGTATCCGTAAAAAGATTTTCTCCGCCCACAATCTGGCACAGTGCCTGAAGATGCTCTTCCGCCAGCTTTGGAGGAATCTCGATATCGAAGGGCTCCGTGCAAAGTCTGGGCTTTTTAAAATCTTCGTCGCTCATGCCGAGGCTCTCTTTTAACAACCTGAAGAGGCCGCGATTGGGATGTTTAAAGCCCTGTGGATCGCCGTATTTGATCAGGCTGCGAAAGGACTTCGGAAGAGCCTCTTGCTCGCACCACCGGGGGTAAAACTCGTCCTTTTTAGCCATCCTCCCCTCCCGGAAGCAACCCGCCTCCCTTAGCTACGGCATACCATCGCATTTGATGAACTCGCAAAACCGCTCCGACTCACCCTTTGCTGACTGTGG
>Ga0335070_10002305_pt1 | contig 22248 bp, 23 predicted proteins | sample Lox_Sample_13_FD_206722 | JGI IMG/M metagenome (GOLD analysis project Ga0335070, IMG submission 206722) | Soil microbial communities from Loxahatchee National Wildlife Refuge, Florida, United States - Lox_Sample_1.3 | ecosystem: Environmental > Terrestrial > Soil > Wetlands | place: USA...
GCGTGCGCCGCGTGTCCTCCGCGAGCACCAGGTCCGCCTCGCGCAGCACGCGCAGCGCCCGCAGCGTCACGTCCTCGAGATTGCCGATCGGCGTCGCGACGAGGTGGAGCGTGCCCACGCCGGCGGGATGCTAGCCTGGGCGCCCTCCCCCGCGGTCCCGCCGAGGCCCCCATGGACCCGGCCAGGCACGCCAACCGGACGCTCGGCGCCGAGGGCGAGGAGCGCGCGGCGCGCTTCCTCGCGGCGCGCGGCTACTGCGTCGTCGGCCGCAACGTGCGCGCGGGCGGGGTCGAGCTCGACCTCGTCGCGACGCGCGGGCGGCTCGTGGTCTTCGTCGAGGTGAAGACGCGCCGCTCGCGCGCCGCCGGCGCGCCGGAGGAGGCGGTCGACTTCCGCAAGCGCGAGCGCCTCACCCGCGGCGCCCTGGCGTGGCTCGCCGCGAACGGCCGGCCCGGCATGCGCGCGCGCTTCGACGTGATCGCCTGCGAGTGGGACGCCGAGCGCGGCTGGTGCCTGCGACACTGGGAGAACGCCTTCGATGCGGGCGAGTGAGCGCTAGCTCGTCGTCGGCTCTTCGCTGGCCGCCGCCTCGAGCTCCGCGGCGGCTGCGGCCGTGCCGGCCTCGCCCTCGGGCGCGATCAGCGCGGTGAGGTCGCGGATCTTCGAGCGCAGCCGCGCCTTCTTGCCCTTGAGGTCGCGCAGGTAGTAGAGGCGCGAGCGCCGCACGTGGCCGCGGCTCTTGATCTCGATCTTCTCGACGACGGGGCCGTTCACGGGGAAGATGCGCTCGACACCGACGCCGTACGACACCTTGCGCACCGTGAAGGTCGCCGAGGCGCCCGCACCGCGGCGGCGGATGCAGACGCCCTCGAAGACCTGGATGCGCTCCTTCTCGCCCTCGGTGACGCGCACGTTGACGCGCAGCGTGTCGCCGGGTCGGAACGGCGGCAGGTCGCCGCGCAGGGAAGGCCCTTCGAGTCCATCCAGCCGGTTCATCGCTCGTCCTCTCCCGGCGCCGCCCGCAGCAGGTCGGGCCGGCGCCGTCTGGTCCGCTCTCGGGCCTGCTCGGCCCGCCATCGGGCGATCGCCTGGTGGTCGCCCGACCGCAACACCTCGGGGACCTCGAGTCCCCGGAACTCCGCGGGCCGCGTGTAGTGCGGCGCCTCCAGCAGCCCGCCTCGAAACGATTCCGTCTCCGCCGACGCGGGGTTTCCCATCACGCCCGGGATCAGCCGCGCCACCGCCTCGATCACCACCAGGGCCGGCAGCTCGCCGCCCGCCAGCACGTAGTCCCCGATCGAGATCTCCTCGTCCACCCCGAGGTCGATCACCCGCTGATCGACCCCTTCGTAGCGACCACACACCAGCACCAGGTGCGGTCGAGCCGCCAGCTCCTCTGCAGCCGCCTGGTCGAAGCGCCGCCCCTGCGGCGACAGCAGCACCACGCGGGCCGTTCGTCCCTCTCGCTTCGGCCCCGCCAGCGCCTCGATCGCGGCCACCAGCGGCTCCGGCTTCATCACCATGCCCGGACCGCCGCCGTAGGGCGCGTCGTCCACCGTCCGGTGGCGGTCCTGCGCCCACGCCCGCAGGTCGTGGACGCTCAGCTCGACGAGTCCCTCCCGGCACGCGACACCGAGGAGCGACGTCTCCCGGAACGGCTCGAACAGCCCCGGGAAGATCGTGATGACATCGACTCGCATCTCGGGGCGGTCACGCGGGATCCAGCAGGCCTTCCGGCACCTCGATCACGATGCGTCCCCGCTCGACGTCCACCTCCCGCAGCAGCTCCTGCGCCGCCGGCAGCAAGAGCTCGCGTCCATCCTCGCCTTCGACCACGAGGACGTCGTGCGCCCCCGTGTCCCAGAGCGCCCGCAGCGTGCCGAGCGCGCGTCCGTCGTGAGCCTCCACCGCGCAGCCGATCCACTCGTGTCCGTAGTACTCGCCGCTCGGCAGCGGCGCCAGCCAGCGCGCCTCCCCGCTCGCGAAGCGGCCCACCAGCGCCTCGGCCGCTTCGCGACTCTCGACACCTCGCAGCGTCACCCGCAGCTCGCCCGTTCGACCGGGCCGCGCTGCCAGCACCTCCATCGCCTCCATCACCGGCGCCGCCGGATCCGCGCTCCCGAAAGCGAGCGTGGGAGCGCGCAGCAGGTTGTCGGGGCCGTCTCCCAGCCAGCGGATGCGCAGCTCGCCCCGCGTTCCGCGCGCGCCGAGCACTCGGCCGAGCACGACGCGGCTCGGCGGCTCGCCGCTCCTAATCGACGATCTCGAGCCGGCTGTCCGCCCCGGCGCGCGACGCGGCGAGCACCACGCGCATCGCCTTGGCGACGCGGCCCTGCCGGCCGATCACGCGTCCGCGGTCGTCCTGCGCGGTCTCGAGCTCGAGCTCGCCCGGCTCCGGCTCGCGCACGCGCACCGCGTTGGCGTCGGTCACGATCGCCTTGGCGATGTACTCGACGAGCTCGGCGGCTGCACTCTTCTCCGCCACGTCCCTCCTCTCGGCCCTAGCGCGCCGCCGAGGCGCGGCGCCGCGCCTCGCGCGCCAGCGCTGCGACGGCGTCGCTCACGTGGGCCCCGCGCTTCACCCACGCCGCGAGCCCCTCGGTGTCGAGCTCGATCTGCTTGGGCCGCGTGACCGGGTTGTAGCTCCCGAGCGTCGCGAGCGGGCGGCCGTCGCGGCGCGCGCGGCCGTCGATCGCCACGATGTGGTAGTAGGGGCGCTTCTTCGCGCCGGCGCGCGAGAGCCGGATCTTGACCATCGGCGGCAGACTCCCAGGATCCGAAGGCGCGAACGGACGGCCTTCGAGGACGGCCTTCAACGCAAGGAGCCGGCTGCGACCGCGCGGCCCGCCGGCGGAAAGTGGCGCGGCAATCTAGGCGAGCGCCGGGGCTGCGGCAACCCCGTCGGGGGCTGGCCTCAGCGCCGCTCGAGCCCGAGCCGCGAGCGCTCCTTGCGCTCCGAGCAGGGCTCGCAGGCATAGAGCTCGCGGTGCGGCTGCTGCAGGCGGTCGTAGTCCTGGTCGAGGGCGACGCGCCGTACGGTCGGGACGACGGCGCCGCAGAAATCGCAGCGCTGGCCCGCCGCCTGGACTTCGGCGCTCTGCTCGGCCATGGGGGGCCTCCTTCCGGTTCGCCGAGATTAGCCCACGCGCAGTCGCAGGTCCGTGGGCGCCGCCTCGCCGAGCGCTCGCGCGAGGCCCGCCAGGATCTCGGGACGGCGCAGCTGGAGCTGCTGGCACCAGACGCTCGAATCGACGGTGGCCTCGAGCACCGTCCCGCGCAGCGCCGTCGGCTGGCAGTGGCGGGCGATCTCGACCCCGACGACCTCCTCCCAGCGCTCTGCGATCCGCAGCACCGCGGTGGCGGCGCCCAGGCCGAGGTCGCCGAGCACGCCCTCGACGAGCGCGCCGACCGGGCGCGGCTCGCGCCGGCCGCGCCGCTTCACGGCGCCTCCTCGTCGAAGCAGCGGAACAGCAGACCCGATGGGATCTTCGGCATGAAGAACGTCGATTTCTGCGGAAGGATCTCGCCCGCGCCCGTGACGCGGAACACGTCCTCGGGGCGCAGCGCATTCAGGTAGAGCGCGACGCTTCCGCGTCCGGCGCGCACCTCGCGCGCGGCTTCGAGCGCGTGCTTCGGGAAGGCCACCGCACCGTCGCGCACCGCCGCCTCGTCGAGGCCGAACACGCCCGCCAGCACCTCGGCGTGGATCGCGCGGATGCCGAGCTCGCCCGGCTGCGCCGGGCGCGAGAACAGGCGCAGCACACCGGAGCCGTCGTCGGCCGCGAACGCGGGGCGATCCGCGAGCGGTGCCAGGCGTCGCGCCAGCAGCTCGGGGATGGCCTCGGCGCCCGGGCACGCCACGCGCTCCGCGCTCCAGCCCGGCAGCCGCGCGCTCCACTCGGCGTCGCTCGGCGCCGGCGCCTCGCGCACCACGCGGTGGATCGGGAGCAGCAGGCTCCCGGGCGCATAGGCATCGGCGAAGTAGGCGAGCGTGAATTCGCAGGGCGCCGCGGGCCCCGCGCCGGGCTCGGCGCGCCGGCACTCGTCGCGATAGCCGAGCGCCGTCTCGTAGCGGTGGTGGCCGTCGGCGATCACCACCGGGCGCTCCGCGAGGAAGCCCTCGACGCGGGCGAGCGCGGCGGGCTCGTCGATCGCAACGAGGGCGTGCTCGACGCCCGCCGCGTCGCGCGCGACCTGCCGAGGGCCCGCGTCGAGCCGCGCCGAGAGCAGGCCGGTCAGCGCGTGTCCGGGGTCTTCGTAGAGCAGGAAGATGCTCGACAGGTTCGCGCGCGTCGCGCGCAGCAGCTTCAGGCGGTCGGCCTTGGGACCTGCCAGCGTGCGCTCGTGCGGGCGCACGATGCGGCGCGCGTAGTCCTCGAGATGGAGCAGCGCGAAGAACCCCTCGCGCACGCGCGGCTCGCCGCCGGGGCCGCGGAAGCTCTGGCGCAGCGCGTAGATCGCGGGCCGCGGGTCGCGCCGCAGCACGCCCGCGCGACGCCACGCCGCGAGCGTCTCGGCGGCCTCGCGGTAATCGGTCGCGGCCTCGTCGCCGACCTCGCGGGTCAGCTCGAGGCGGATCGCGCTGTGGCGATCGCGGTCCCAGTACTGCCTGCGCTCCTCGGGCGTGACGACGTCGTACGGCGGCGCGATCACGCGGTCGAGGTCCACCCGCGCGGGGTCGTAGCGCAGCGCGCGGAACGGGCGGACGACGGTCACGCGGGGCTCTCCAGGCCGGCGCGCGCCAGGGCCGCGCGATCGATCGCGCCCCAGCGCAGCACGTTCGGCCGCGGGCTGCTGCAATCGACGACCGTGCTCGGCTCGCCGCCCTCGGCGTCGGGCCCTTCGCTGCCGACCACGAGCGGCGCGTCGCCGTCGCCCGCGCACAGCCGTTCGGCTTCGGCGCGCGTGCGCGCCGGCGGCTCGCCGTGGCGGTTCAGGCTGGTCGCCGTGAGGGGGCCGACGCCGGCCCGCGCGGCGGCCGCGGCAAGCGCCGCCGCCACCGGATGCGGCGAGCAGCGCACGCCGACGGCCCCGTCGGCGCGCGCGACGCCCGGCGCGAACGCCGCACGGCACGGCAGCACCAGCGTCAGTGGCCCCGGCCAGAACGCGTCGGCGAGGCGACGCGCCGCGGTGTCGGCCACGAGGCCGAGCGCCGCGAGCGACGCGACGCCCTCGACGAGGATCGCCACGGGCTGCGCCTCGCCCCGTCCCTTCCAGCGCCGCAGCCGCTCGAGCGCCGCGGCCGAGCGCGCGTCGGCGCCGAGGCCCCAGACCGTCTCGGTCGGGAAGGCGACCAGGCCGCCCGCGCGCAGGCGTTCGATCGCGGCCGCCAGGACCGGTCGCGGCTGCGCGGCCCAGCAGCCGGCGCTCACCGCGCCGCCGCGCGCGCGGCGATGTCGCGCCGCAGCTGCATGCCGGGGAAGTGGATGCGATCGCAGGCCGCATAGGCGCGCCGCTGCGCCTCGGCGACGCTCGCGCCGCGCGCCGTCACGCCGAGCACGCGCCCGCCCGCCGTCACGAAGCCGTCGCCCTGGCGCCGCGTCCCGGCGTGGAACACCACCACGCCGGGGTCGCGCTCGGCTTCCTCGATGCCGCGGATCGGCTGGCCGCTCTGGTAGGCGCGCGGGTAGCCGCCCGAGGCCAGCACCACGCACACGGATGCGTCGCGCCACTCGGGGGCGAGCGCGGGGTCGAGCCGGCCGCGCGCCGCGCCGTCGAGCAGCGGCAGCAGATCGCCCTCCATGCGCATCACCAGCGCCTGCGTCTCGGGGTCGCCGAAGCGCACGTTGAACTCGACCACGCGCGGCGCAGCGGCCGCGTCGATCATCAGGCCGACGAAGAGCACGCCCTGGAAGGGGTGGCCTTCGGCGGCCATGCCGCGCAGCGCCGGGTGCACGATCTCCTCGAGCACGCGCTTCTCGACCGCCTCCGGAAACACCGGCGTCGGCGAGTAGGCGCCCATCCCGCCGGTGTTCTCGCCGCGGTCGCCGTCGAGCGCCCGCTTGTGGTCCTGCGCCGCGGCGAGCGGCAGCGCGGTGCGCCCGTCGCACAGCACGTAGTACGAGACCTCCTCGCCGACGAGCCGCTCCTCGACCACGACGCGCGCGCCGGCGGCGCCGAAACGGCGTGCGTCCATCGCCTCGTCGAGCGCGCGCTCGGCCTGGGCCACGTCGTCGCACACGGCGACGCCCTTGCCCGCCGCGAGGCCGTCGGCCTTCACCACGCACGGCCCGCCGAGGCCGCGCACGTGCGCGCGGGCGGCGGCGAGGTCGTCGAACACCGCGTAGTCGGCCGTCGGAATGCCGTGGCGCCGCATGAAGTCCTTGGCGAACGCCTTGCTCGACTCGAGGCGCGCCGCGGCCGCCGACGGACCGAACACGGCCACGCCGGCCGCGCGCAGCCGGTCTGCGATGCCCGCCGCAAGCGGGTCCTCGGGTCCCACGACCACCAGGTCGACGGCTTCGCGCTGCGCCAGCGCGAGCACCGCGCCGGCGTCGCCGGCGGCGACCTCGGGCGCGCAGTGGGCCTCGCGCGCGATCCCGTCGCTGCCGGGCGCGGCGAGCACGCGCTCGACGCGCGGGCTGCGGGCGACCTTCCACGCCAGAGCGTGCTCCCTGCCCCCGCTGCCCAGAATCAACACCCGCACGCGTCGTGCCTTCAGTGCCGGAAGTGGCGCACGCCCGTGAACAGCATGGCGATGCCGAGGCGGTCCGCCGCGGCGACCACCTCGGCGTCGCGCGTCGAGCCGCCGGGCTGCACGCAGGCGGTGGCGCCCGCCGCGATCGCCGTCTCGAGCCCGTCCGGGAACGGGAAGAAGGCGTCGCTCGCGAGCACCGAGCCGCGAAGCTCGTTGCCGACGCGCGCGGCCTTGTCGCGCGCCACGTGGACGGCGTCGACGCGCGAGGTCTGGCCGCCGCCGATCGCGAGCGTGCGGTCGGCGCGTGCGAACACCACCGCGTTGCTCTTCACGTGCTTCACCACCTTCCACGCGAAGGCGAGCGCGCGCAGCTCGTCCTCGCTCGGCTTGCGTGCCGTCACCACCTGGGCCGCGCCGATCTCCTCGTGCGAGAGGTCGGGCTGCTGCAGCAGCAGCCCGCCGAAGACGTGGCGCACGTCGGGCTCGGTGCGGTCGATGCGCTCGGGCCGGTAGCGCAGTAGGCGGCGGTTCTTCTTCTTGCGCAGCAGCTCCAGCGCATCGGGCGCGAACGCCGGCGCGACCAGCACCTCCGTGAAGATTTCGTCGACGGCGCGCGCGAGCGCGAGGTCGAAGGCGCGATTGACGGCGATGATGCCGCCGAAGGGCGAGTCCGGGTCGGTCGCGAACGCCGCGCGCCAGGCCTCGAGCGGCGTGGCGCCGCTGCCGACACCGCACGGCGTATTGTGCTTCAGAATCGCGACGACCGCGGCCTCGGCGGGATCGAAGTCGCCGATCAGCGCGAGCGCGGCCTGGGCGTCGACCACGTTGTTGAACGACAGCTCCTTGCCGTGCAGCACCTCGACGGCGTCGAGGAAGCCACCGTAGAGCGCCGCGCCCTGGTGCGGGTTCTCGCCGTAGCGCAGCAAGGCGGCGCGCGGCAGGTCGATGCGCAGCCGCTCGGGGAACGTCTGGGGCTCCGCGTGCTCCGCCTCCCGCAACCCGTGTTGGCCCGCCGCCGTCCGGCGGCGAGCGAGGTCATCGAGCCAGCTCTGGATCGCGGCGTCGTAGCGGGCGGTGCGTTCGAAGGCCTTCGCCGCGAGGCGCTGCCGGGTGGCGTCGCCGAGCGCGCCCGCGTGCGCCTCGAGCTCGGCGAGCAGCGCGGGGTAGTCGGCGGGGTCCACCACCACGGCGACGAAGGCGTGGTTCTTCGCCGCCGAGCGGATCATCGAGGGGCCGCCGATGTCGATCTGCTCGACGGCCTCGGCGAAGGCGACACCGGGGCGGGACACCGTCTGCTCGAACGGGTAGAGGTTCACCACCACGAGGTCGATCGCGCGGATGCCCTGCGCCTGGCAGTCGGCCTGGTCCTGCGCGTGGTCGCGGCGCGCCAGGATGCCGCCGTGCACGCGCGGGTGGAGCGTCTTGACGCGCCCGCCGAGCATCTCCGGGCTCCCGGTGAGCTCGGCCACCTCGACGACGGCGAGGCCCGCCGCGCGCAGCGCCCCCGCCGTGCCCCCGGACGCCACCAGCTCGACGCCGAGCCCCGCGAGCCCGCGCGCGAAGTCGACGAGCCCCGTCTTGTCGGAGACCGAAAGGAGCGCGCGCGCCACGCGGCGCGAGGGCTGGGGGGGCATCCGAGACTCCTTCGAGGCTGCGGCGTGGGGGAGCGCCCTGGGTGTACCGGGAGGGCGCTTCGCCGTCAATCGAAGCGGCGCCGAACGCCGTTTGGCCGCGCCCTAGGTCGTGAAGACGCGATCCGGAGCTGGCAGCTCGCTGCGCGAGCTGCGCTGGGCGCGGATCAGGTCGATCGTCTCCGACAGGAAGACCGTCGTACCGAGCGCCATCGCGAGCATCACCATCAGCGCCGAGAGCATCGCGCGCGACCAGTGCATGGTGACCTTGCCGGTCGTGGCGTACTCGACGATGCCGGGCCAGGAGGCCACCAGCGAGAGCACCCCGAGCAGCGCGGCGGTGCCGAGCGCGGCGCGGCGGCCGAGCCCGCGCCGCAGCAGCCCGGTGACGCCGGTCGTCGCCGAGGGCCGGCCGTGCGCGATCGAAGCGATCTGGTCGGCCACGACGGCGGACGAGGCCAGCAGCGCGACGCCGCTGCCGAGCAGCAGGGCGAGCAGCACGCGGTAGATCATCCACTCCTCGAGGGCCCGGTGCTGCAGCCAGTAGCGCGTCGGCCCCGAGGCGACCGCCAGCGCGCCGAGCGCGAACAGCGCGGCCAGCAGCAGCAGCGGCCGCGCCGGCCGGTAGATCGCCGCCGCGCGCGCGATGCTCAGCAGGAAGCGCACGCCGTCGCGGGCCACCGAGAGCTTCGAGTCGCCGATGCGCTCCGCGTAGGGCATCGGCTCCTCGACCAGGCGCAGCTTGCCTTCGAGCAGCACGCGCGCCGTCATGGCCGGCGTGTAGTGCAGGCCGTCGGGCAACGGGTCGAGGTCGGGGAGCACGGCGCGGCGCATCACGCGCATCCCGCTGGCGGTGTCGCGGATGCGCGCCCGCGACAGCACGCCGAGCATCGCCGCGAACACGGTGTTGCCGAGCGTGCGGACCCACGGCATCTCGCTGCCCGGTCCCATGCGCGAGCCGAGCGCGACGTCGGCCTGCTGCGCGTCGAGCGCCCGACACAGATTGGCGAAGAAGAGCGGATCGCAGGTTCCGTCGGCGTCGAGGAAGCCGACCCAGTCGCCGCGCGCCTGCGCGAAGCCGCTCTTCAGCGCCGCGCCGTAGCCGCGGTTGCGATCGAAGCCGAGCACGGTGACGCCCGGGTAGCGGCGCGCCACCTCCTCGGTCCGGTCGGTCGATCCGTCGTTGACGACGATCACCTCGACCTCGTCGACGGGGCTCTCGGCGACGATGCGCGCGCGGGCGGCGAGGCAGCGCTCGAGCGTCTCGCCGATCGCGGCCTCCTCGTTGAGCGCGGGGATCACGATCGAGAGCACGTGCGTCATGGCTGGATCGGCCCGTGTGCGCGACCCGCGAGGAGCTGCTGCAGCGCTTCGTCGGGCGCGCGGCGCAGCTCGTCCGGCGTCCCGGCCGCCGCGATGCGCCCCTCGTGGAGCATCGCGACGCGGTCGGCGATGCGGAAGGCGGCGCGCGGGTCGCGGGTCAACGCGAGCACGCTGAGGTCGAGCCGCCCGCGCAGCTGCACGACCAGGGCGAGCAGCGCTTCGGCGCCGATCGGGTCGAGGCCGGCGGCGGGCTCGTCGAGCAGCAGCAGCTCGGGGCGGTGCGCGACGGCGCGCGCGAGCGCGACGCGCTGCCGCGCGCCGGGCGCGAGCGCCGCGGGCATCAGGTGCTCGACGTGCTTCAGGCCTACCAGCAGCAGGCTCTCGCGCACCGCCCTGCGCACTTCGACCGCGGGGCGGCGCTGCACCTCGCGCAGCAGGAAGCCGACGTTGCGCTCGACGCTCCAGGCGTCGAAGAGCGCGCCGGAGGGGAATACCACGCCGATCCGCTGCATCAGCCGCGCGCGCCCGCGTCCCAGCGGATCGCGCCCGAGCAGCGCGACGGAACCGGCGTCCGCGCGCTCGAGGCCGAGGGCAATGCGCAGCAGCAGCGACTTCCCGGCGCCGCGCACGCCGATCAGCGCCGAGATCGAGCCGGCCGGGACGGCGAGCGTCACGTCGCGCAGCACCTCGCGCTCGCCGACCCGGCGGGCCACGTGGCTCCACGCGATCGGCGCGACCGGTCCCAGCGCTGCCGCGGCGAGCGGGAGCGCGCTCACGCCAGCGCTCCCGCGCCGAGCAGCACGTGGAGCGCCAGCACGGCGAGCAGCGACGCGGCCGCCGCGCGCGACGCGGCGGCGCCGACCTCGCGCGCGCCGCCGCGCACGGCGAGGCCCGCCGCGCAGCCGACGCCCGCCAGCGCGACACCGAAGAGCGACGCCCGCGCGAGCCCCAGCGCCACGTCGCCGCGCGCGATCGGCGCCAGCAGCGCGTGGGCCGCGCCGCCCGGGCTGGCGCCGCCGAGGCCCACCGCGAGCAGCCAGACCGCCGCGAGGCCGACCGCGTCGGCCAGCGCGGCGAGCGCGGGGAGCGCCGCGGCCGCGGCCAGCACGCGCGGCGCCACGAGGTGGCGCAGCGGGTCGGCGGCGAGGGTCACGAGCGCGTCGATCTGATGCGTGACGCGCATCGCGCCGAGCTCACCGGCCAGCGCCGCGCCGAGCCGCGCGGCCGCGACGAGCGCCGCGACCAGCGGCGCGAGCTCGCGCACCCACGCGAGCGTGGCGCCCGCGCCGAGAACGCCCTGCGCCGCGGAGCGCCCCGCCGACGGCGCGCTGCCGAGCGCCAGCCCTGCCCCGACCAGCGCCGCTGCCGCCGCCACCCCCGCCAGCGGCGCGCGCGCGAGGCGCCGCCACTGCTCGGCGACCAGGCTGGCGAGTGCGAGGCGGCTCAAGCGACCAGCACCCGCGGCACCCGCGCGGTCACCCGCACCAGGAGCTCGTAGGGCATCGTGCCGGCCGCCCGCGCCGCCTCCTCGACGGTGAGCCGCTCGCCCCCCTGCGCCACGCCGAACACGACCGCCTCCTCGCCCGGCTCGACGGCGTCGGCGCCGAGCCACACCGTGGTGAAGTCCATCGACACGCGGCCCGCGATCGGCCGGCGCCGGCCCGCGACCAGCACCTCCCCGCGGCTCCCGGCCGACCAGGGCACGCCGTCCGCATATCCGATCGGCAGGGTGGCGACCCAGCCGGAGCCCGGCGCCCGCCAGCTGGCGCCGTAGCCCACCCCATCGCCGGCGGCTGCGCGGCGCACGGCGCCGACGCGGGTGCGCAGCGTCATCACGGGACGCAGCTCAGGGTCGGCCAGATGGGGGGCCGGTGCCACCCCGTAGAGCGCGAGCCCCGGGCGCACCGCGTCGCCCTCGAGCACCGCCTCCTCGCCCCAGGCGCGCGCCGCCAGCAGCGCCGCGGAGTTCGCGACGTGGACATGCGGCGGCCGGACGCCGCGCGCGCGCGCGGCGCCCAGGACGGCGCGGAACAGCTCGAGCTGCGCGCGCGTCGGCGCCGGGTCGGGCTCGTCGGCGCGCGCGAAGTGCGTCGAGACGCCGGCCAGCTCGAGCTCGGCGCTCGCCGCGAGCTTCTCGAGCAGCGCGGCCGCCTCGTCGGGGGCGACGCCCATCCGACGCATTCCGGTGTCGACCTCGAGGTGCACGGGCGCGCGCATCCCGAGGCCGCGCGCCGCTTCGGCGACCCAGGCCGCGTGCGCGGCGCCGTGCAGCACCGGGGTCGCCGCGAGGGCGAGCGCGGCGCGCGCCTCGGCGGGCCCGTGCACGCCGCCGAGCAGCAGCACCGGCGCGTCGATGCCCGCGCGGCGCAGCGCCGCCAGCTCGTCGAGCGCGACCACCGCGAAGTGGCGGCAGCCGGCGCGGACCAGGCAGCGCGCCACCGCCACGGCGCCGTGGCCGTAGGCGTCGGCCTTGATGACCGCGATCACCTCGCGGCCCGCCGCGCGGCGCCGCAGCACCGCCCAGTTGCGGGCGAGCGAGCCGAGGTCGACGGCCGCCTCGGTGGGACGCCTGGCGCTCGCGGGATCCACGCCGCCGCTTTATAACTCATGGGAAATCCGCGGAAAATCGCGGCCGCTCCGGTTTGACCGGCCCCACCCGCTCCGGTAGCCTCCGCGCATCCCGCCGAGCGTGAAGACGTGTCCGATCGAGAGCGAGAGCCCCGCGTGCAAGTGCCCGTTCCGGCTGCCCCGGCGGCGCCGGTCGCGATCCAGGTGAACGGGGTCCCGCGCGAGGTGCCCGCGGGCTCGAGCCTGCGGGCGCTGCTCGGTCTGCTCGGCATGGACGGCCGGCGCGTCGCCGTGGCGGTGAACCGCGCGGTCGTCCCGAAGTCCGCTCTCGAGCGCCAGCGGCTCGCACCCGGCGACCGCGTGGAGATCCTCGAGGCGGTGGGCGGAGGTTGATCGGATGGCGGACGGCTGGTCGGTCGGTTCGCACTCGTTCCGCTCGCGGCTGATCGTCGGGAGCGGCAAGTACGCGTCGCTCGAGCAGACGCGCGCCGCGACCGAGGCGAGCGGCGCCGAGCTGATCACGGTGGCGCTGCGGCGCGTCGACCTCGGCGCGCCCAAGGGCGAGCGCGTGCTCGACGTGATTCCCGACGGCGTGATGGTGTTGCCCAACACGGCCGGCTGCTACAACGCCGAGGACGCCATCACCACCGCCCAGCTCGGCCGCGAGCTGCTCGGCCACGGGCTCGTCAAGCTCGAGGTGATCGGCGACGAGCGCACGCTGTTCCCCGACGTGGCCGCCACGCTCGAGGCCGCCCAGGTGCTGGTGCGCGACGGCTTCACCGTGCTGCCCTACGTGAGCGACGACCCGGTCGCCTGCCAGCGCCTGGCGGCGCTCGGCTGCGCGGCGGTGATGCCGCTCGCGGCGCCGATCGGCTCGGGCCTCGGCATCCGCAACCCCGCCAACCTGCGCATCATCCTCGAGACGGTCGAGCTGCCGGTGATCGTCGACGCCGGCGTCGGGACCGCGAGCGACGCCTCGCTCGCGATGGAGCTCGGCGCCACCGCCGTGCTGATGAACACGGCGATCGCCGGCGCCAAGGACCCCATCAAGATGGCGCGCGCGATGCGGCTCGCCGTCGAGGCGGGGCGCCTCGCCTACGAGGCCGGGCGGATCCCGCGCCGCCTCTACGCCTCGGCCTCGAGCCCCCTCGACGGACTTGCCTCATTCTGACCGGGACGGCGCAGCGTCGGCCGTGGAGCGAGCGGGTGCGGCTTCGTCGCATCCCATTCTGTGTCTCGTCACGGATCGCGGCGCCGCGCGCGACGGCTCGCTGCTCGAGGCGGTCTCCGCCGCGGCCGCGGGTGGCGTCGACTGGCTGCAGGTGCGCGAGCGCGGGCTCGAGGGGCGCGCGCTGCTCGAGCTGGCCGAGGCGCTCGCCGGCGCGGCGCAGCGCGCCGCCGCCGGCAGCGGCCGGACGCTGCGCGTGCTGATCAACCGGCGCATCGACATCGCGCTCGCGCTCGGCGCCGACGGCGTCCACCTGGGCTTCGACGCCCTCGACCCGGCGCGCGCCCGCGCGCTGCTCGGGCCGGGCGCGCTGATCGGCGTCTCGGCGCACGCGCCGGAGGAGCTCGCGGCGGCGGCGCGCGCCGGCGCGAGCTACGCGCAGCTCGCCCCGATCTTCGCGCCGATCTCGAAGCCGGCCGAGCGCGCGCCGCTCGGGCTCGCGGCGCTCGCAGCCGCGCGCGCTGCGGGCATCCCGGTGCTCGCGCCGGGCGGCATCGCCGCGACCACCGCCGGCGCGGCGCCCGCGGCCGGCGCCGCCGGGGTCGCCGTGACGGGCGCGCTGCTCGGCGCCGCGGATCCCGAGCGCGCCGCGCGCCAGCTGCGCGCCGCCCTCGACGCAGCTCTCGCGGGGCGGCGCGCTTGAGGCTCGCTGCCCGGCGCAGCGGGCGCGTCGTGCTGGCGCTCGCGCTCGCGCTCGGCGCGCCCGCGCGGGCGGCCGAGCCGGCGAGCGCACCGAGCGGCGATCCGCTCGCGCGCCTCGAGGAGCGCATCGTCGAGATCTCGAAGCGCGTCACGCCCTCGGTCGTGCACATCGAGGCGATCGTCAAGATCAACGACCGGCGCTCCGAGGTCACGGGGTCCGGCGTGATCGCCAGCGCCGACGGCCGCATCCTCACCAACCAGCACGTGGTCGAGAAGGCCGAGAAGGTGACCGTCACGGTGCCGGGCCTGAAGGGCAAGCTCCCGGCCCGCATCATCGGCACCGACAAGCAGACCGACATCGCGCTGCTGCGCGTCGAGCCCGAGCAGCCGCTCGCGGCGGCCGACTTCGGCGACGGCGCGGACGTGCGGGTCGGCCAGTGGGTGCTCGCGGTCGGCAATCCCTACGGCCTCGACGGCACCGTCTCGCTCGGCATCGTGTCGGCCAAGGGCCGCAACCTCGGCATCCCGGACCTGATCAACGAGTTCATCCAGACCGACGCGATGATCGACCGCGGCTCCTCGGGCGGGCCGCTGGTGGATCTCGAGGGCCGCGTGGTGGGCATCAACTCGCGCGGCCAGGGGCGCGGCATCGGCTTCACCATCCCGATCGACACCGCACTCGACGTGATGCGCGAGCTCGAGGAGGGCGGCGTCGAGCGCGGCTGGCTCGGCATCACGATCCAGCCGCTCGACCGCGAGCTCGCCACGTACTTCCGGGTGCCCGACCAGACCGGCGTGATCGTGAACAGCGTGACGCCGCACTCGCCGGCCGCCGAGGCCGGTCTGCGGCCCGGCGACATCCTGACCGGCTTCGACGGCCAGCGCATCGAGGCGGAGAAGGAAGAGGATCTCGGCGCCTTCCAGCGCCTGGTCGCGCGCGTGCCGCCCGGCAAGAGCGCCGAGCTGTCGCTGCTGCGCGACGGCAAGCGCAAGAAGCTGCGCGTCGAGCTCGGCGTCGCGCCGAAGGTCGAATCCGACGAGGTCGAGAGCGACGAGGGCTTCCACGCCCAGGAGATCACCGAAACGCTCTACCGCGCGCAGCGCCTCAACACGCGGCGCGGCGCCTACGTGTCGTTCGTCGAGAGCGGCTCGCCGGCCGCCGAGGCGGGGCTGCTGATGGGCGACGTGATCCGGCGCGTCGAGGGCCGCGACGTCGACGACCTCGGCGCGCTGCGCCGGGCGCTCCGCGAGGTGTCGGGCCTGCCGCGCTTCCTGGTGACCGCCGAGCGCGGCGACGAGACGCGCTTCCTGCTGCTGAAGCGCGGGGCGCGCCCGGTCGAGCCGGCCGAGCACAAGCCGGCGGAGCCCGCCGCGGGGCGCGGCGAGGCGCCGCACCCCGCCGAGTGATCCGAGAACGCGGGCGAGCGCAGCCAGGCGATGGCCTGGATCATCGGCCAGCGCTCGCGAGAGCGAGCGCGCGCAGCGAGTCGAAGGCGAGCGAAGTCAGCGGCTACGCGAGCGCGACGGGCGCGGCCCCGTCGGCGGCTCGCACCGCGAGGGTCGCGGGCTCGCGCCCGAAGCGCGCGGCGAAGCCGCTGCGGATCGCCTCCGCGACCGCGCCGGCCCGCTCCGGCGCCACCAGGTGGACCGTGCAGCCGCCGAAGCCCGCCCCGCTGAGGCGCGAGCCGTAGCAGCCGGGTGCAGCGTCGCCGAGCGCGCAGAGGACGTCGAGCTCGGGGCAGCTCACCTCGAAGTCGTCGCGCAGGCTGCGCATGCCGTCGCGCAGCTGCGCGCCGGCGCGCTCGAGCTCGCCGCGGGCGAGCGCGCGCGCCGTCTCGTCGACGCGGGCGTTCTCGGTCAGCACGTGGCGCGCGCGGCGGAACAGCACGGCGTCGAGGCGGCGCTCGAGATCGGCGAGGCGCTCGGGAGCGACGTCACGCCACGACGCGGTGTCGGCCGGCAGCGCGCCGCGCGCGCGGGCCTGCGCGAGCGCCGCCTCGCACTCGGCGCGGCGCCGCCCGTAGTCGCCGGCCGCGAGCTGGCGGCGCACGCCCGAGTCGACGATCAGGAGCCGCAGCCGCTCGCCGGGCAGCGGCACCGCGCGCGCGGCGAAGTCACGACAGTCGATGCGCAGCGCGTGGTCGCGGCGCCCGAGCGCGCTCGCGAGCTGGTCCATGCGCCCGCACGGCACGCCGACCCACTCGGTCTCCGCGCGCCAGGCCAGCCGGGCGCGCTCGGCCGGCGCGAGGGCGAGCCCGCCGGCCGCGTCGAGCAGCGTCGCGAGCGCCACCTCGAGCGCCGCCGAGCTCGAGAGCCCCGACTCGCGCGGCAGATCGCTCGCGAGCGCGACGTCGAGGCCGGCCACGGGCAGGCCCTCGGAGCGGAACGCCTCGGCCACGCCGGCCGCGTAGTCGAGCCAGCCGCGCCCCCGCGCGAAGCGGCCGGGCTCGAGCTCGCCGGTGGCCGCGAGCGCGACCGAGTGCACCCGCAGCCGCGCGTCGGGGCGCCGGGCGGCGACCGCGACGGTGCCGCGGTCGATGGCGCACGGGAGCACCAGCCCCTGGTTGTAGTCGGTGTGCTCGCCGATCAGGTTCACGCGGCCGGGCGCCCGCACCGCGAGCTCGGGCTCGCGGCCGAGCGCCTCCCGCAGGCCCTGGACGGCCGCTCGCAGCACGGGGTCGGACACGCCGCAACGCTAACGAAGCGGTTTGCCGGGTCGCGACGCGGACCCTACGTTCCGCGCCTCCGAATAGACCTGTGCCGCGGCGCGTCTCCACGCGTGACCGCTCGAACGAGGATGATGGGCCTCCGAATCGCATCGCTCCTGGCGCTCCTGGCGCTCGCAGGCGGGGCCTACCCCGCCGCCGCGGGCGACCCGTTCCTGCGCCGGACCGCGGCGGTGGAGGTCGTGCAGCGCGTGGGGCCGTCCGTCGTGAACATCACCACCGAAACCGAGGTGCGACAGGCGAGCCCCTTCGAGGGCTTCCGCGGCGACCCGCTGTTCCAGCGTTTCTTCCAGGACTTCTTCGACCCGGGCATGCCGCGCACCGCCCAGAGCCTGGGCTCGGGCGTGATCATCGACAAGGACGGGCACGTGCTCACCAACGAGCACGTGGTGGGCCGCGCCAACCGCATCCAGGTGACGCTCTCGGACGGCCGCGACTTCGAGGCGCGGCTGGTCGGCGCCGACCCGAACAACGACCTCGCGGTGCTCAAGATCGACACCCCCGAGAAGCTGCCCTGGGTGGCGCCCGGCTCGTCGGGCGACCTGCTGGTCGGCGAGCCGGTGATCGCGATCGGCAACCCCTTCGGGCTCTCCAACACCGTCACCACCGGCGTGATCTCGGCGCTCGACCGCTCGATCCGCAGCTCCGACGACCGCGCCTTCTACGGCTTCATCCAAACCGACGCCTCGATCAACCCGGGCAACAGCGGCGGGCCGCTGCTCAACGCCGAGGGAACGCTTATCGGTGTCAACACCGCGATCTACCAGGGCGCGCAGGGGATCGGCTTCGCGATCCCGATCGACGTGGCGCGCCGCGTCGTCGACCAGCTGCTCGCGCACGGCGCGGTGGCGCCGGTGTGGCTCGGGATCGAGCTGCAAAATCTGGACGCCAATCTGCACGAGGCGCTCGAGCTGCCGCGCGGCACCAAGGGCGCGCTGGTCTCGGGCGTCGCGTCGGGCTCGCCCGCGGCGCAGGCGGGGGTGCGGCGCGGCGACCTGGTGACGCGCGTTTCCGGGCACGCGCTCGAGACCGCGCGCGACTTCTTCGCGATCGTCGAGGGCGCCACCCCCGGGCAGGAGGTCGAGATCGAGCTGCTGCGCACCGGGCAGAAGCGCAGCGTCACGGCGCGCGCCGAGGCGATCAGCGACGAGGGCGCCGCGCAGCTCGCCGAGCGGCTGCTCGGGCTCTCGCTCGCCGCCGGCGAGCACGGCGGCTTCCGGGTGAAGGCGGTGCGGCCGCGCAGCGGCGCCGAGTCGGTCGGCTTCAAGCCGGGCGACCTGGTGCTCGGCATCAACGGCCGCGCGCTCGCCGACGCCGAATCGTTCCATCGCTCGGTGCTCGACCTGCAGGGCCGTTCGCGCGCGCTCGTCGTGGTTCAGCGCGGCGACGGCCGATACCATGTCACCGTGCCGCTCTCCTGAGGCGGGAGCGGACGAGGGGATGTCTCGAACATGACGGCTCGCCGAATCCTGACCGCACTCTGCGCCGGGGCCGCGCTCGCCGCGGCGCTCGTACTCTCCGGCGTACTCGACGTCGACCTGCGCTGGCGCGGCAACGAAGCGCGCGCCATCGAGCTCTTCGGCGAGAAGAAGGCGGAGCCCGCGCCGAGCGGCAAGGCCTTCTGGCAGGAGGGCAAGGACGGCGCGATCCAGGCCGAGGTGCCCGCACGCGCCTCGTTCGCCGACCTCGCCGAGCACGTCTCGCCCGCCGTCGTGAGCGTGCGCACCTCGAAGACCATGAGCGGCCCGGGCGTGAGCCCGCACGGCGGCCCGCAGCAGAATCCGCTCGAGCCCTTCGGCGGCGGCAACCCCTTCGAGGAGTTCTTCGGCAAGAAGGAGTTCCAGGTGCCGAGCCTGGGCTCGGGCTTCGTGATCTCGCCGGACGGCTACATCGTCACCAACAACCACGTGGTCGAGGACGCCGACAAGCTCGAGGTCGCTTTCAAGGACGGCAAGGAGCTGCCGGCCGAGATCGTCGGGCGCGACCCCGCGACCGACATCGCGCTGATCCGCGTGAAGAGCGACAAGCCGCTGGTCGCGCTCCCGCTCGGCGACTCGAGCAAGCTGCGCCCCGGCGACTGGGTGATCGCGATCGGCAACCCGTTCGGCCTCGAGCACACCGTGACGGCCGGGATCGTGTCCGCGCTGCACCGGCGCAACATCGGCGCCGGCCGCTACGACGACTTCATCCAGACCGACGCCGCGATCAACCCCGGCAATTCCGGCGGCCCGCTGATCGATCTCGCCGGCGAGGTGGTCGGCATCAACACCGCGATCAACCCGCGCGCCAACACGATCGGATTCGCGGTGCCGGTCGACATGGCGAAGGAGGTGCTGCCGAGCCTCCGGGAGTCCGGCCACGTGACGCGCGGCTGGCTCGGCGTCGTGATCCAACGAATCACGCCGGACCTCGCGGAGCAGCTCAACATCACGTCGACGCACGGCGCGCTGATCTCGCGCGTCGACCCGAAGGGCCCGGCCCAGGAGGCGGGCATCCAGCGCGGCGACGTGATCGTCCGCTTCGGCGACAAGCCGATCGACGAGATGGAGGAGCTGCCGCGCCTGGTCGCGGCGGCGCCGCCCGGCGCCAAGATGCCGGTCGTCGTGCTGCGCGACGGCAAGGAGAAGAAGCTCGAGGTGAAGCTCGGCACGCTGAACGAGGGCGAGGAGGTCGCCAAGGCCGAGACCCCCGAGAAGGGGCCGGCGAGCTTCGGCCTGCGCGTTCAGGACCTGACCCCCGAGCTCGCCGAGCAGCTCGGCGTCGACGAGAAGCGCGGCGTGGTGGTGAGCGAGGTCGAGAACGGCAGCCCCGGCGAGGAGGCGGGCCTGCGACGCGGCGACGTCGTGCTCGAGGTGAACCAGCAGGAGATCAAGAGCCCCGGGGACTTCCGGAAGTCGCTCGAGGGCAAGGACAAGGCCCTGCTGCTGGTGCGGCGCGCCGACAACACCATCTACGTGGCCCTGAAGCGCAAAGCCGGCTAGCCCTCGGTCCGGAGCGTCGGCCAGCGCCGCCCCGGGCGGCGCGCGCAGCGAGCTGAAGGCGAGCGAAGTCAACAGCCGGGGCTTGTCTCCCGGGGGGCGGTGCTTAGCGTTCCGCTCCATGCAGCTCGACAAGCTCACCGTCAAGAGCCAGGAAGCCCTCTCCCAGGCGCAGTCGCTCGCGTCCCAGCGCGGCCAGAGCGCGATCGAACCTGCGCATCTGCTGCACGCACTGCTCGGGCAGCCCGAGGGCGCCACCGTCCCGGTGCTCCAGAAGCTCGGCGCCTCGGTCGAAGCTTTGCAGGCGCGGCTCGACGGCGAGCTCGCGCGGTTGCCCAAGGTCTCGGGCGCGGCCGCGCAGCCGCGCATCTCCGACGCGCTCGGGCGCGCGCTCGAGGCGGCGTTCCGCGAGGCGGACCAGCTCAAGGACGAGTACGTCTCCACCGAGCACCTGCTGCTCGGCATCGCGGCGCAGGATCGCGATCCCGCCGGCCGCGCGCTGCGCGAAGCCGGCATCACGCGCGACGCGATCCTGAAGGCGCTGCAGGCGGTGCGCGGCGGTGCGCGCGTCACCGATCAGGATCCCGAGTCCAAGTACCAGGCGCTCGCGAAGTACGGCCGGGACCTCACCGATCTCGCGCGGCGCGGCAAGCTCGACCCGGTGATCGGCCGCGACGACGAGATCCGCCGCACCATCCAGGTGCTGTCGCGCCGCACCAAGAACAACCCGGTGCTGATCGGCGAGCCGGGCGTCGGCAAGACCGCGATCGTCGAGGGCCTGGCGCAACGCATCGTGGCGGGCGACGTGCCCGAGTCGCTGCGCGACCGCCGCGTCGTCGCGCTCGACCTCGGCGCGCTGATCGCCGGCACCAAGTACCGCGGCGAGTTCGAGGACCGCCTGAAGGCGGTGCTGCGCGAGGTCGGCGAGGCGCAGGGCCAGGTGATCCTGTTCATCGACGAGCTGCACACCATCGTCGGCGCCGGCGCCGCCGAGGGCGCTGCCGACGCCGCCAACATGCTGAAGCCCGCGCTGGCGCGCGGCGAGCTGCGCTGCGTCGGCGCCACCACGCTCGACGAGTACCGCAAGCACGTCGAGAAGGACGCCGCGCTCGAGCGGCGCTTCCAGCCCGTGATGGTCGGCGAGCCGAGTGTCGAGGACACCATTTCGATCCTGCGCGGGCTGAAGGAGCGCTACGAGGTGCACCACGGCGTGCGCATCCAGGACGCCGCGCTGGTGGCGGCCGCCACGCTGTCGCACCGCTACATCAGCGACCGCTTCCTGCCCGACAAGGCGATCGACCTGGTCGACGAGGCGGCCGCGCGCGTGCGCGTGCAGGTCGACTCGATGCCCGAGGAGCTCGACCAGCTGCAGCGCAAGCTCACGCAGCTCGAGGTGGAGCGCGAGGCGCTGAAGAAGGAGAGCGACGCCGCGAGCCGCGAGCGCCTGGGGCGCGTCGAGAAGGAGGTCGCCGAGCTGCGCGAGCAGCTCGATGCCCAGAAGGCGCACTGGGACGCCGAGAAGGCCGCGATCGGCCGCGTGCGCGAGCTCAAGGAGCAGCGCGAGTCGCTGAACGCCGAGCTCGCGCGCGTGCAGCGCCAGGGCAATCTCGAGCGCGCCGCGGAGATCCGCTACGGGCAGCTCGTGCAGCTCGAGAAGGAGCTCGCCGCCGCCCAGCAGAAGCTCGAGGCCTCGCAGCAGGCGGGCGCGCTCGTCTCCGAGGAGGTCACCGCCGAGGAGATCGCCGAGATCGTCTCGAAGTGGACCGGCATCCCGGTCGCCAAGATGATGGAAGGCGAGCAGGAGAAGCTGCTCCAGATGGAGCAGAAGCTCGCCGGACGCGTGGTCGGCCAGGACGAGGCGCTGCGCGCGGTGTCGAACGCGGTGCGCCGCGCGCGGGCGGGGCTCCAGGACCCGAACCGCCCGATCGGCTCGTTCATCTTCCTCGGGCCGACCGGCGTCGGGAAGACCGAGACGGCGCGCGCGCTCGCAGCCTTCCTGTTCGACGACGAGCAGGCGATGGTGCGCATCGACATGAGCGAGTTCATGGAGAAGCACTCGGTGTCGCGCCTGATCGGCGCGCCGCCCGGCTACGTCGGCTACGAGGAGGGCGGCTACCTGACCGAGGCGGTGCGGCGCCGCCCCTACAGCGTGGTGCTCTTCGACGAGATCGAGAAGGCGCATCCGGACGTCTTCAACGCGCTGCTCCAGATCCTCGACGACGGCCGGCTCACCGACGGCCAGGGCCGCACCGTCGACTTCCGCAACACGGTGCTGATCCTGACCTCGAACATCGGGAGCCAGTTCATCGTCGAGCTCGGCGAGCACGAGCGCCCCGAGATGGAGCGCCGCGTGAACGAGGCGCTGCGCGCCCACTTCAAGCCCGAGTTCCTGAACCGCGTCGACGAGATCATCATCTACCGCCAGCTCGGCCGCGACCAGATCGAGCGCATCGTCGACATCCAGCTCGAGCGCGTGGCCCGGCTGCTGGTCGAGCGGCGCATCGAGCTCGAGTTC
>Ga0335070_10002306_pt1 | contig 22244 bp, 19 predicted proteins | sample Lox_Sample_13_FD_206722 | JGI IMG/M metagenome (GOLD analysis project Ga0335070, IMG submission 206722) | Soil microbial communities from Loxahatchee National Wildlife Refuge, Florida, United States - Lox_Sample_1.3 | ecosystem: Environmental > Terrestrial > Soil > Wetlands | place: USA...
CGGTCACCCAAATGTAAAAATAAAGATTTGGGGTTTATCTGAACAGTTCGCACAAGAATTTGAGGCGATGATCGACACAGGCTTTACGGGTTTCCTGTCGATGCCTCTGACTGCCGCTTTTCCTCTCGCATTGACCCTATTTGGAACCACCAGCTACACGCTGGCTGATGGTTCGACGAGTCCAAAGTTGCTAGGCTACGGAACCGTTGAGCTAGATGGAGAGCAGGCGCAGGGGTCAATTGTCCTTGAGGCGAACAGTTCAGGCTTATTGCTAGGCATGGAGTTTTTGAAGGGGCTTAACAAGGCTCTGCTCCTCAGCCCGAAGAACGGTGTGGTCTTGGTAGACGATATTGAATCTCAGTCCACACCAGCAGCCAGTCCCCAAAATCCAGACCCCAATAATCCCCCTCCCGAAACCAAGGCGACATAACTTTCAAACCTCGTCACTACCCCGGCGCCCGAACGGTTGACAGACCGCTTATACGCGACTAACGTACTGCGTGTGTGCAGTTATTGATGTTCTTCCCCTCACTAACAACGTCCTCACGGTAGTTGTCATGTCTCATCGTACGACCTGTCGTCACGGTCGGTTTTACTATCAAAAGGAATGACATATGAAAGTCAGCAAGATGGCGGTTTATGCCAATTGTGATATGGCCACGATTGCCTGGATCACAGACGAACCCATTCCTGGTTGTCGTGGTTTTGCTATTGAACGCGACGTGCGCGGACCCAAAGGCGATGCTCCCAAAGGATTCATCAATACCTGGGTCGGCTTCAAAGGCGGCACGCACAAGCCCGGTGAGAGCGAGCCAAGTACAGTCTGGCCCGTGCAACGATACATTTGGTCCGACTATGTTGTGAGCTTCGGCCAGCAGGTGCGGTACCGCGTGATTCCTATGGTCGGTCCGGCAGGCAGCCTTCAGAAAGCTGAACCGGAGCAGTGGAGTGACTGGTCGGACTGGGTGACTGTGGATACCGGAAAGACCGAAGGGTTCCACGCCTACTTCAACCGCGGAATCGTCCCTTCGCAATTCATGGCCCGGCAGGCGGGCGATCAGAAAACATTTCAGAAGATGCTCGCCCAGAACATTAATGATCCCAAGAGCAACGTCCGCAAGTTTTTATCCGGCACGCTGCGCCCGCAGTTACTGGACCTTCTAACCGCCGCCAAGAAGGCGGGCGTTCAAATCTATGCCGCCCTCTATGAGTTGAATGACCCCGAACTCATCGCGGCTCTCAAAGCAATCGGACCCAACTGCAACCTGGTGCTGGGTTCGGGTGCATATAAGGCTGCCGATAAGAAAAAAGGAACGGCGGCGATGCCCGACGAGAACAAAAAAGTACGGCAGGACCTGAAAAAGAATTCAAAGATCAAGGTGTCCGATCGACTGGTGAAGAGTCCTCATTTCGCCCACAATAAATTTGTGGTTTTTTGCGACAATCATGGCGCTCCCCAAACAGTGTGGACCGGCAGCACCAACTGGACCATCACCGGCCTTTGCACGCAAACCAACAATGGCATCCTCATCGACGACAGCGAGATTGCCAAGGCTTACAAGCTGAGATGGGATGAATTAAAAGCGGCTGGCGCAGGTTATCCCAAAACACTGGCATCCGATGGCTCAACCGCGGCGAAGCATTCCATCAACGGTTCTCCGATCAAGGCATGGAACGTGCCCTGCCTCAAGTATGTGGACCTGAAAGACGCCAAGAGCTATATCGCGAACGCCGAGCAGGGAGTCATCTATCTGATGTTCAATCCCGGCAAGGGCGATGGAGTGAAGAAAGAAAAAGCGTTGATTCAAGACATTCTTGCTTTGGACCCGACCAAGGTGTTCATTGAAGGCATCTTGAATCAGGACCCGGGTGGGAAGAAAGACCCGATCATTCAGTTAACCCACAAAGGGCAAACCCTGAAACCGGTTACCCTTCCTGCCATTCTTCCCAAGAATCTCGCCAGCGCCGGCAGAAATTGGTTCAAATCCACGTTCATGTACAACATGGTGATGATCCACAGCAAAGTCGTTGTGATCGATCCTTTGGGCAAGAAGCCAGTCGTGATGACCGGTTCGCACAACATGGGTCCGAAGGCAAGCAACTCCAACGACGACAACATGGTGATCATCGAAGGAGCGCCGGGGCTCGCTGCCGAGTATGCGGTCTACATCATGAACGTCTATGGCCACTACAAGTGGATGTTCAACGAATGGCTGCGCACGCACGGCGCAACCGCCAGCGATGCCAAGGCCTCTCCGCAATATGACGGAAATCAGGATAACGATACCTGGCAGCCTCCGTACCTCCAAGATGGTCCGAACCGCCGGGAATTGGAGTTCTGGCTGGGAAGTTTGAACTAGAACATGTCACTTTGCCCAGTCTTCGAGGGTTTCGAAGGCTGGGCATTCCCTAGCGACGCTGAGAGAGTGTTCTCACTGCGCCATCCTGGTTGACTACAACGTGGTCTCTTCGTAGCGCATCAAGCTGATCGCGCGCAGCAGGACGATCGACAACGCTACCAGCAGGTAGGTTTCGTGGGGCATGATGATCCGCTCCCACGCCCACGATTGCAGCAGCCAGTTGGGCACCCGTTGGGAGCGTGCTGCCTGCTGCAGAATTGCGGCGGTGGGGAAGGCGAAGGGCAGCATGAGAATCAGCCCGGCGATCGAGAGATTTTTCAGCCGCTCCGACGGGCACGTCAGGCACCAGCACAGCGGGATCGCCAACAGCGATGCGTCGTACAGGCGATGATAGAGCGGCAACAATCCGATCACTGCGATGGCGGCCAGCGCCAGCAACGCAAAATCGCGCGGCTTGCGCGAACCAACCCGCAGAACCAGGTACATCCAAATGCAGATCAGTAATGCGCCGCACGACAGCGCGAGCAGGTTGGCGGATTTCGCCTGATGAGTGAACGAGTAGAAGGGAACCTGCAGGTTGATCAGCAGAAAACGAATCGGGTTGGCCGACGTGAAATCGTCAATTGTATTTTGTTCGGTGAGAACGCTGACATTGTGGAAGAAATCGGCTCGCCACGACACGCCGTGAATTTGCATCCAGCCAACGGCGATGAGCACGAGGAGAACAGTGAAGCTGACCGCAGTGATGAACAGGCGCCAGCGCCGCTGGATGAGGTAGTAGAGAACCAGAAAGCTTCCGATGTGTGGCTTAAGGCTGCAGGCCGCGCCGAACAGCAAGCCGGCAACGAAGTCATGCTCGCCAGTCGCGGCGAAAACTCCAAGGGCGCACAGTCCAACGACGAGGATGGTCTGGTTCGCGGCCGCGATGCCGGTGTGGAAGGGCGCGAGTGCCAGGCAGCCGGCGACGAAGGCGATGGTGCGAGGTTCATCGAGCCGGAAGGCGGCGGTCCTGATCAGAGCCCACACCGTGAGGCAAAACGCAGCCAGCAACACGGCGAGCCATGCGAGTTTCGCGGCTGGCCAGGGCAAAGCCCCGATCGGAGCCATGAGGACGAGTGTTCCGGGCGGAGGCGCAAGGTGCACGCGCCCGGTCTTGAGGTCGAGAGTGGAACCGACTTCATCGCGCCAGATGCCGACGAAGTATCGAGGGTCCGCGAAGTTCTGGCCGCGCAGCCAGATCCTGGTCGCGGCGTAATTCTGGGCCAGGTCGTTCCAGTTCGTGGGATGAAGGTAGCGAACCGGACCGCGCGCGATGAACTCCGCCGCAGCGAGTAGAAGAAAGATGTACAGAACGATTCGTTGCTTTCGATCGGAAGTCAGCGCGTCACCTTTTGGGAGTCTGTCGGTTATTTATTTTATCGCTGAGCGCTAGCTGAGGCGGTAGATGGAGCCTGCCGGTTGCAAGTCGCCTTTGTCCTTGAGGGAACCCAATATCTCGTCAACCACGTTATGCAGCGATTCAAATCGATAGTTGTTGGAAAGGATTTCATGCACCAGGTCGTCAAACATATTTGCCGTTCCTCGGCCACCCCAGCACACGCCGTCCGCGGGGGCCGTCGTGCCGAATATGTTTTCTCGCACAGAGTCGTAATGCGCCTGGCTTGGGGTATTGCAGGCGACGAAAGTTGGATGAAAGTTCAAAATCTTCAGCCCAGGGGTAAAAAGCGATTTCCTGAACGTCTCGATCGTGAACGATGAATCCGTCGCAGAGAATGCAACGTCGTCTTCGAAGTACACAGGGAGACGCAGGATGCCAGTGAAATGAAACATGGGGAGGAGGTAGCCCTGGCATGGAGTTGGATTCTGCGAGTCCGCGACGATCCCCGCCCGCGCCAGAGCCCGGGTGCGGTAAGAGTCCTCGGCGAAACAATGGCAACGCGCCGTGCGAGCCCCCGGGAACGTGCGCTGACAGTAAGAGACGACGTCGTCCACGTTTGAGCCGTGAGAAGACCCAGGCATGAAATTGGGATGCCAACCTTGGTCGATAGAGCCGCTTTTAACGCTCTCGTCGAGAAGGGGGGATGGGTTTGTGCGAAAGATGTGAAGGGGCAGGTGGTGCTGCCGAACCTTGTCAAGAAACTTGGCAATTGCCCACTCGGGCGCCCAATCCTGATCTGAGGTCAGGATGAATATTGGTTGTGTTGCGATTCGGCCCCAGAGACGTACGGCATCAAACACTTCGCACCTGCCCCAAGCCGTCGAGATTATATTTTCGTCCACACAGGCCGCAGGCCGCTGCTCCTGACTCGAATTCCAATTTCGCACGGCAGACACAAACTTGTGCAGCGACTTTGGCCGGCGACCCGTAAGCGAGGGAATGCGGAGGCAGGTCTCGCGTGACTACCGCTGCGGTGCCCACGTAACAGTAGTCGCCGATGGTGAGGCTCTGGTTGACAGAAACGTTCGGGCCGAGCCAGACACCGTCACCCAATACCACGCTTCCTGAAATTTCCGAACATGCGACGAGCGAACAGTTTTTGCCTGTGCGTACGGAGTGAGCGAAGTGGACCAGGTTGTCGATCGTAGTGCGGGGCCCGGCGTAGGAAAAATCGCCGAAGAGTCCACGATCGACACAGGTAGAGGAACCGACTTGAACTCCTTCACTGAGCCAAACTCCTCCCGCATGCGGAACGATCGAACGGCGCCCACGAATGACTGCGTTTTCGAAGCCATCTCCGCCCACGGTCGCGTTCGGTTTGATGACCACATCTGGGCCGATGTAGGTATTATCCAAAACCACGGCGTTCGGCCCAATCCTAGCGCCCTCGCTGATGTGAACGTTTTCGCCAATCACCGCCGAACTGTGCACTTCTGCGCTCGTACTGACGAAACGTTCGAGCCGCTCATAAAATCCGCCTTCCACTGCCGACGCGAGGGCTGTGTAGAAGCAGTCATGGGGATCGCTATCCACGACCAGCGCGATATTGCCTTCCTTCAAATGCCCAAGCAGGTCCGCTCTGGTAACGACGGCAACATTGCTACCGCTTTTCAATGCATCGGCAAACTTTGAAGATCCCAGGTATGTGATCGCGATGCCTTCATCGAGCTCGGTCAAACGGGAGAGGGGACTGAAATGGGCAGCCTCGCCGTCGGCTCCTCTCAATGTCATACCGAGATCACTGGCGAGACGGGACAGCGTCAGACCACGACACCGCAGGCCGCGGGGGACACCCTCTCGCAAGAGTTCTTTTGCCGAAACTAAACAACCCGAAGACATATTGAATGACAGGAGATTTTACAACACGAAGGAAGCGCACTTCTGCAAGTTGCAGAATGGCTAACCACGTTTTACTTTTCGGATTCTAAGCCGCGACTGACGCGGAAGACGTGGCCATCGGGATGGCGGAGGTGCATTTCGCGGACGTGCCACGGCATATTGGTGGGAGGAAAGGTGACATCGAGCGCAGCGGTGACGCAGTGTTTGTACATATCGTCCACGTCATCGACCCAGACCGACATCCAGACGCCTTTGTCGCCCTCTTCGTCTCCGTCGTGTTGAAACGTGGTGGTGTTCGTACCGCGTCCGCGTCCTCCTTGGGCTCCCTGACAGAGGAAGATGCAAGTCTCCTTCCCCGATCCAACCGCGCCAAAGGTGGGAGGAGTGCCCCAGTCCCACAATTTCTTCCATCCCCACTTCTCAAACCACGCGAATGTGGCGGCGATGTCGGACACGTTCAGGATCGGAGTGACGCCTCGGGCTTCCATGGCGGAAGCAGGATAACACTTCGGGGATGGAGCTGAGGTTCCCACTCCCTCCAAAAAACGGGGGAACGATGGCGGCAACCGCGACGGAGGAGTGGGCTACGGCAATTGTTTGCGCAGTTCGCGGCGGAGAATCTTGCCCGACGCGGTCTTCGGAACGACTTCGACGAAGTGGACTTCGCGCGGCTGCTTGTAGTGGGTGAGGCGGTCGGCGACGAAGCAGCGGAGTTCCTCGCCGAGTTTCGCGCTGTCGACAAACCCGTCGCGGAGGGCGACAAAGGCGACCGGAATTTCGCACGCCGCCACATCGGGTTTGCCGACGACGCCACATTCCTTTACGGCGGGATGTTCGAGCAACACGGCTTCGACTTCGGCGGGAGCGACGGCAAAGCCTTTGTACTTGATCATCTCCTTGCGGCGGTCGACGACGCGGAAGAAGCCCTCGGCATCGCGCGTAACAATGTCACCGGACCAATACCATCCATCGCGTAGAACGGAGGCGGTGGCTTTGGGCTCTTTCCAATATCCCAGCATGAACTGGGGGCCGCGCATGACAAGTTCGCCGGGAAGTCCGGTGGGCGCTTCGGTCATGTCATCGGGAGTGTCGGCGGGATCGATATCGGTTTGGGCGAGAACACGGCAGTCGGTCTGCGCCAGTGGCTGCCCGATGGAATCGGGGTGGTAGAGCGCGGGATCGAGGAATCCGACGTGCGTGACGGGAGAGGCTTCGGTCATGCCGTATCCCTGACACACGAGGATGTTGGTCAGGGCGGTGAAGCGGCGGGGAAGATCGGGCGCAAGCGGGGCCGCTCCCGACTTCACCCAGTGGACATGGTGGTCGCGAGGGAACTGTCCGGCCTCGGCTGCCTGACTGAGGGCGTTGATGGCCGGAGGCACGAGCGGCATCATCGTGATGTTTTCCGAGACAATGAGCTCCGTCATTTGCGGAACGTTGAAGCGAGGCATCAGAACCAGCGTCGCGCCGAGGATCAGCGACGGGTTCAGGATTACGTTGAGGCCGTAGATGTGATAGAGCGGGAGACAGCACAGGATGCGATCGTGCGGGTTGAGCGCCGTCGCGTTGGGTGCAATGAGTTGGTAGACGTTTGAGATCAGGTTGTAGTGCGAGAGCATCACGCCTTTGGGCAAGCCCGTGGTGCCGCTGGAGTAGGGGAGCGCGGCGAGGGCCTGCTCGGAACTTTGATCGGGCTTGGGATAAGGAGCGGTAGTGCGGGCGTGCAAATTGGCAAAGGGCTCGGAACCGGTGACGCTTTGGCGCGTGGTGTAGACGCGGCGGAGAGCGGGCAATCCGGCGAGGTTGATGCCTTCGAGATTGGCGCCGTCGCTGATGAGCATGACTGCGCCGGAGTTTTCCAGTTGATAGCGGACTTCGCGCTCGCGGTACGTGGGATTGAGCACGGTGGGAATCGCTCCGGCAAGTTCCGCGGCGTGAAAGGCGACGCAGAACTCCCACGAGTTGGGCAGGAAGATGGCGATGACTTCGCCGGGCGCGACGCCAGCGTGAATCAAGCCACGAGCAACGGATTCGACCAACTCGCCGTACTCGGCAAAGGTGAGGCGACGTCCGCACGATGGATCGACGAGGGCAGTCTTGCCCGCGTTGCGGCGGCAAGAGTCGAGTACCAGATCGTGAAGGAAAAGGTTGTGCGGGTCTGCGAAGAGATGGGTCCGGAGCATCCGCGAGAGATTGTAGCGAAACGGGGGCGCGAGGGCTAGCTGACGAGTTTGCGCATGAATTCGCGCTCGTCCATGTGGTACTTGAAGGCTTTGCGGCCGTCGATGAAGACTACGGGAACTTCGTCATTGTATTGGCGGCGAAGGTCGGGGTTGGCATCGACGTCGATCTCGCTCCAGGTGAACCCGCCGCGGCGCGAGAGCTTGTCGAGGCTCTCTTTTACTACTTCGCAGAGATGACAGCCTTTGCGGGAGTAGACGACGACCGTGCGCGAGTCTGGCATGCGGGGCGATTTTAACGCCGAGGATCAAGGATTTTCCAGATAGAAAGAAATGGGAGTAATAGTAAACGTTTACTACGAGTTCCAAAGCGGGCATTAGAATCGGTGCATGCAAAATGCACAGGAAAAACCTCTCCATGGGAAGACTGCACTGGTGACTGGTGCGGCGAAACGGTTGGGACGGGCGTCTGCCCTGGCGCTGGCCGAGGCGGGCGCGGATGTGGCAATCACGTTCCGGAACTCCGCGCGTGAGGCGCGGGAGACGGTGGTCGATCTGTCGGCGCATGGGGTGCGGGCCTTCGCACTGAAATGCGACGTGACGGATGAGGCGAGCATTCGCGCGATGATGAAAGAGGCCGGGCAGGAGTTGGGGCGTATCGATATTCTCGTGAACAACGCTGCGAATTATGAGGCTGTGGAGTTCGAGAAGCTGACGTCAAAGCAGTGGGACGCGATTTTTGCCTCGAACACGCGCGGGCCGTTCCTTGTAACGCGCGAGGCGCTGAAGTGGATGCGGCGGAAGCGCGGAATGGGACCGATCGAGGCCAAAATCATAAATATGGGGTCGCTGGGCGGGTTAAAGGCGTGGGCTACGAATGCGCACTACTGCTCGTCGAAGGCCGCGCTGCACATGCTGACCAAAGTGATGGCGAAGGCGCTGGCGCCAGAGATCGCGGTCAATGCGGTGGCTCCGGGGATGATCGATCTGGGAGGGGAAACGAAATCGGGGATTGCGTTTCTGAAGCGCATGGCGCGGTTGACGCCGATGCAACGGAACGGGCGCGGGGACGATGTGGCCGCAGCGGTGCTGTTCTTTGCCACCGCGCCGCAATTTGTGACGGGGCAGATTCTGGCGGTAGATGGGGGGCTGTCGCTGCAGTAGCCACCGACGAACGCAAGGCAAAAACACTTGCTCTCATTTCCGGAAGAGAGCAGACTTTTCGGGTCGGGACCTCGGGAGGCGATCTATGAAGAGGCTTTGCTATCTCGCGATAGCTGTCTTGGGCGCGCTGGCGCTGCAGACTTCGCCGCAGGCGCAGGAGTGCTCATCGGCCAGCCTCCGACAGAGGCCGCTGCAGTTGGGCTGGCCGTATACCGCACAATTTCGTGCACGACAGAGACCTTCTATAGAGGGCTTGGAGATTGTGGCGGAGGATGCGCAAGGGCGGTTTTTCCATCGCTACACTACCGCTGCCGGCAACGTTAGCTCCACTGTCTACGATCCGGTGGCTGCCCAAGAAATCTGGTGGGACAGCGGGAGCACGACGGCGAAAGTAGTGAAATATGGGACGCCAGCGGCGGGACGGCGTACCTGCTGGCAAAGTTCGTGGTCAGAACGATCCGAAATCACGGGACGAATCTTGAAAGATGGGTACCAGGCTTTTTGCGCACCTGCCGGGCACGATCAGCCGTGGGGTTGTCACGACGCGTGTTATGCCGAGCGTCTGGCCAAAGCGCTGCCGCCTGAGAAAAAGGGATTTCCAAAGTGCGAGTTTCCCGGAGGATCCGCCGAAGATCTTGGGATGAGCACAATTCAAGGGATAGAGGTCCACGGATGCCGCACCACACGGCCATTCCAGGAGGCGACCGGCGTGCAGGAAACTTGGGCTGACGAATATGGTCTGATCCTCCGCCAAGTTGACCAAGTTGGAAATGGCCCGGTAGGTTCTAAGGAACTTATCAGTCTCAGCCGAGATGAGCCTGACCTGTCTACGTTCCAGCCACCCAAGGGATATAAGGTTGTGACGTTGGAAATGGAAGAAGTCCCTTGCGAGGCGGCGGAGCACGGTTCTGTGGTGTCGGTTCCGATGAAGTCCCCTACGGAACAAAAGTAAGGTCTCGCGTAAGTGGTTCCGTCGTCCCTGCGGGACGAGATTTCCTTACGTACGGAAACGTGGCGTCAAGAACGCCGGCTACTATCAAACGTCCCTCTGGGACCATGCCATGTCCCTAGCCTTCGGCTGATGTGGGATCGATCGTCTGCTTGACCTCGGAGATGCGGTTGGCGGGGAATCCGCCTTGCTTGGCGTGTTCGCGCACCATTTCCTCGTTGGGAGCGATGTAGACACAGTAGATTTTGTCCTGCGTGACATAGCTATGCAGCCATTGAATTTTCGGTCCGAGGTTGTTCAGGACGCTGCAGGATTTCTGGGAGATGGCGATGACTTGGTCGGGGGTGACGTCGCCGATGTTGGGGATGTCACGCTCGATCACGTATTTAGGCATGGAAATTCTCCGGGGAAAATTGGGTTTGTCGGCCAAACGGTCACCGATTCTAGCAGAATTTGTGGGCGGCTTGAGTTGCTGGGCGCGGTATCGTCATTGAGAGCATTTTGCACGGGAGATCCCTTGCCCCGCTGGTAAAAACGCGGGGACTTCGGGATGACGCCAGCTGAAGTTGTTGTCTTGGCGGCGCACTATAATTGTGGCGAATGAAGAACACGAAAGACAAATCTCTGAAATTACTGAAGACCGGATCTGCCTCGGCGAAGTCGGAGCAGCCGCGAGTGGCTGTGGCCATCATGGCGGCGGGCAAGGGGACCAGGCTGAAGTCGCAGCTGCCGAAAGTGCTGCACGAAGTTGGGGGCCGACCGCTTCTGGAGCATGTGATTCGCGCGGCGGTGCGGGTGGTTCCGGCGAAAGATGTGTACGCGATTATCGGGCACGAGGCGGAGCGAGTGCGCCAAGCCATGCAGCACACGGGCGTCAACTTCGTGTTGCAGGCCGAGCAGCGCGGAACCGGGCATGCGCTGATGGTGGCCAAGGATGCGCTGGCGGGCTATGACCATGTGATCGTGCTGTCGGGCGACGCGCCGATGATTACGCCGGAGACGATTGGGCATCTGCGGAACTTTCATCTGGAAGAGCAGGCGGCCATGACGCTGCTGAGCGCGGAGTTGGAGAATCCGACCGGGTACGGCCGTGTGCTGCGAAAAGGGACGAAGAGCGCTGAAGTGCAATCGATTGTGGAAGAGAAGTCGGCGAGCGCAGCGCAGAAAAAGATTCGCGAGATCAACTCCGGATTCTACGTGTTCGCCGTGAAGGAACTGTACGGAAACATTGGCAAGCTTTCGACCAATAATCCGCATGCCGAGTATTACCTGACGGACATGGCGGAAGTGCTGCGGGGAGCGAAGAAGCGCGTGGTGGCATGGAAGACGGCGCATCCGAGCGAAGTGCTGGGAGGAAATACGCGGGCGGAGTTGGCGGACATCGACCAGCAGTTGCGTCAGGCGAAGTGCGGGCAGTTGATGGCGGAGGGCGTGACGATTTTCTATCCGGCGACGTGTGTGATCGACAGCGACGTGAAAGTTGCGGCGGACACGGTGATCGAGCCGTACGTACAACTGCTGGGCAAGACGAAGATTGGGACGGCGTGCCGTATCCGGTCGTACAGCGTGATTCGCGATTCGGAGATTGGCGACGGAGTGCTGGTGCGGCCAGGGTGCGTGATGGAGGATGCGCACATTGCGTCGGGAGCGCTGATTGGACCGTATTCGCATCTGCGGCCGGGCAGCCAGATTGGCGAAGATGCGCACGTGGGGAATTTTGTGGAGACCAAGAAGATTACGTTGGGCAAGGGGTCGAAGGCGAATCATCTGACGTATCTGGGGGACGCGGAGATCGGCGCGGGTGTGAATATTGGCGCGGGGACGATCACGTGTAATTACGATGGCGTCCATAAGCACAAGACTGTGATTGATGACGGAGTGTTTATCGGGAGCGACAGTACCTTGGTGGCCCCGGTGCGGGTGGGCAAGGGCGCGTACGTAGGTGCGGCGTCTTGTATTACGGACGATGTGCCGGCGGATTCGCTGGCGATTGCGCGCGGGCGGCAGGTGGTGAAGGAAGGGTGGGTGGCGGCTAGGAAAGGGAAGAAGTAAGCGCCATCTTTTTACCCACAGATTCGTTGCGCGGGAGATCCCTATCTCCGCCTGGAGAATGGCTGCGGTCGGGATGACGCCCGCTTGGGGTGTAGTAGCTTCGGCGTGGCGTGTGCGTTTTTGTCTGCTATACTACCGACCACTTCGCGATCCCCTACGCGAATCGGTGTTCTCTCCACCATGGAGGCTCGCGTGTTCCTTTCCAGACAGAAGTCGGCTCACTCCTTTGTTGTTGCGGTCTCGCTAGTCGTGCTGATTGGTTTTGTTTTGAGTGTTGCTGCGGCACAGGCGCAGGCAACGTTCGTTTCTATTAGTGTACCCGGCGCAGGACAGGGAACGTTTCCGCTGGAGATCAATCGCAGCGGGGTCATCGTTGGGTATTTTGTTGATGACAGCGGTGTAGAGCATGGATTTATCCGGTCAGCAAACGGAACGTTTACGATCGTAGACAATCCTCCTGGTTCAGGGGGCACTCAGATCACTGCTATCAACTCATTAGGCTTGGTGGCGGGGTTTAATGATTACAGTTCGGGCAACACGGCGTTTCTTCGTTATCGCAGCGGGGCATTCGGGTCGCTCTACGTCCCGGGGGCGACCTTTGTTAATCCGGTTGCAATGAACGATGGTGGTGAAATCGCCGGAGTTGCGTCCCTCTACTTTGGTGCCGCGCGCGGATTTGTTTGGTCGCTTGGCCACAGCTTTACGTTCACAGTGCCGGGTGCGGGTTCGTTTGTTGGCGTGAGCGGATTAAATTCGTCCGGGACGATTACCGGGAACTATGCGGATGCGATCGACCAGAGGACGTCCCACGGCTATGTTCGAGACAGCGCCGGCAACGTAGCCAGCTTCGACGCCACCAATAGCACCAAAATCACACGCGTATCCGCGATCAACAGCAGCGGGGTCGTCACGGGGTATTACCTCGACAGTAGCGATGAAGAGGTGCAGTCGTTTGTACGCGGCACTGATGGGATGATTACGCTGCTCACGCTTGCGGGCTACCAGTTGTACGCCACGGGCATCAACGATAGCGGCGTGATTGCGGGAACGGCTTATACTACGTCAACGGCTACTCCGTTTGAGAGCGATGCGGTGGGGAATGTGACTTTGCTGCCCCTACCCTTCAACAATGTGGGAAGTAACGTAGTTGCGATTAACAGGAATGGTCTGGTGATTGGCACGTACTACGATTTGAACTATGTCGAGCACGCGTGGTTGATGATTCCGTAGTAAGGCTACATCCATCGATTCCATTGCGCGGGAGATCCCTCCCTCCGCCTGAAGAGCGGCTCCGGTCGGGATGACGCCTTCCGAGGATTGTTGAGGCAACATGAAAAAGAAAACCCCGGACGAGGCGTCCGGGGTTGCATGTTTCGGAATGATATTTAGTGGGTGACTGCGGCGAACAGGTCGGAGTGCATTAACGACTGGAACTGGCCGTCGCTGGCTTTGAAGCGGACGTTGACGTTCGATCCGTCGGAATCGGCGGAGGTGTTTTCCACGGCGATTTTCTCGGCGGGCGTCGCGCTCATTTTCTTGTAGAGCATGTAGCCCTTGAGCAGTGAAGAGACCGTGGCGGCCGTGGTGGAATCGGACGTGAGCACCGTCATGTCGAAGGTGACGCCGCTGTTAAAGTTCATGGAGTAGCGCGAGCCGATCAGGCGCTTCTTGATGCTGTCGTAGTCGGCGACCTTGGAGGCGTCGCCCATCGCGGAGTGCAGCGCGTTCTGCGTGCCCTGCTGGTCGAGGATGCTCCAGACCGCAGCGGAGTCGACGCTAGTCATCATGTCGGCCATGTTGCCGTTGGTGTCGAGGTTGAGGGTCTTGCCATCGCGCGTGTCGAGCGCGGCGTGCAGAGATGTAATGTCGCCGAACAAGAGCGTGCTGTCGTCGAGGAACGTCATGTAGAAGCCGCCGTCCATTGGATAGACGTCGGCCGTCCCGTACTTCTTGGGAACGTATTTCTGCAGCTTCATTTTCTTGAGCACGGCCTTGCTGTTGAACGAGCCGCTGGCTACGCCCGCGGTCTTCACACCCTGTTTGCCGGTGCGGAACGAGGCGAAGACCAGAGAGTCGACATCTTTGTCGGTGTTCAGACCGATGCCCTTCAGGGCAACTTCAAACTGCTTGATGTTGTCGGGCATGAGCTGCTGCTTGAGCTGCATCGCAGTGGGCGAATCCTTCAGCGCCCGGTAGTCGACGGAAATGAGTTGCAGCAGGTCGGCGGGCACGACGGAACGGGCCGACGAATTCAAGGGGATGGCGAAAGCCATGCTCGCGAACAGAAGCGGAAGCGCACAATACTTCAGAAGTTTCATAACTCCTCGGGATCAAAAAAACTTGTAAGGATGCGTGCATTCCATTGGATGCACGAACATGCCTTGTCGTTATCGGAACGCTTTATTCTATTTTACTTGCACGCGAGGGCGATGGAACAAAGGTACACGCCCTAGTAACGATTGGGACACGGGGCTGAAGCCCCCCGGTTTTCTCGGCTGCCGACGGCGGGCTGGAAGCCGCGCCCTTTCAAATCTAACTCAGCGGCTAAAGCCGCGATTCTGTTGCGCCGCTGTGCGGCACGCCTGAAGGCGTGCCCTGATACGAAGCTATCTTCCATATCTCGGAAATGCAGCGAGACTTGGGGCATCCCGTTCCGCCTCTTTTGGCAGGCACTGAAGGTGCCCTGATACGGACCCACAGGCGACTCTCCGCAGTTGCTAGTCATCGTCGGGGCCGGTGGGGGGACGGTTGTCGTGCAGGAAGAAGTCCGCCTTCAGCGGGGCGTTGATGGTCTTAAAGACGATGGGTGTCTGGGTAAGGTTGAAACAGTCGGAAAGATCGTCGTTAGCGTAGGTATCGGCGAAGCCCAGCGCCGGTACATCGAAAGTACTCTCGATGAACTTCAGAATGCTCCCGAAATCGTGATTGACCTTCGAGATATATGCCGGCTTTGCGTAGGGCGAAATGACGATCATCGGAACGCGGAAACCGTAGGCATAGCCGGATCCCCAGCTGGTGCCGTCATTGACAATCTTGGGCGGAGGAACGTGATCGTACCAGCCGCCCCAGTCGTCCCAGGCGACGATGATGGCGGTGTTCGACCAGTAGGAACTATTTCCAATCGCATTGACGATGGAGGCTACCCAAGAGGGGCCGCCGGTAGTGGTGGGATCGCCGGAATGGTCGGAATTGGGGCCGTTGGGAATGACCCAGCTCACTTGTCGAAGCTGGCCCGCAGCAATTTCTGTCAGGATCGGAGCAGGGTCTTGCTGAGTTTGCAGGCTGACGTTGTTGACCCAATCGCTGCCCGTGCAGTCGACGGTGCCATCACTTTGCGTGACTGGGACGCACATGTGCTGAATGGCGTTGGGCGCGGTCCAAATGGATCCCTTGAGCGGAGCGTAGTAGCGCCACGTTATCCCCGCCGCGTTGAGATTGTCGGTCAGGCTGGGGTGGTCAAAGCAAGGTTCGATGGTACTTGATTCGTTACCGAGTTGATCGATGACCGCGACAGTTTCTAGTGCCAGGTTCTGAGAGATGCAGCCTGTGTCGGCGCTGGAGTTTGGAATACCGAGTGGATTTTCGGCAACGAATAGCTGGCTGGGATCCGAAGGCTCGGATGTTCCGCCAATAATGAACTGATGCGCGGGGAAACTGGGGCCCTGGTTGGTCTGGAACATATGATCGGCGAACGTGTACTGCTCGGCCATATCGAAGTAGGGCTGAACGTCGGAGGCTTGCACATACATGAAATTCGGATTGGCTGGGGGACAGTTGGTGGCGCCCTTGGAACAAGTGATTTTGATCAGGTCGGCGCCGTCCATCTTGCCGTTGTCGTACATCTGTTCGAAGGCATCATGCTGGTGGCTCTGGTCGTAGTTCTGCCCCAGAGTTGTCGGCACAAGCTGGATGGTCTGGCCGAGGGAGTTCACGCCGCTGCTGGCGATCTCGGCGCCCTTGTTAATCAAGACCGGATCATGGAACAAATTGTCGGGAGTGCGATTCTCCTGAAAGATGATGACGATGTGCTCGATCTTTCCCGGAGGGGGCGGGGGCGGAGTGACGGGGGTAGATCCCCCTCCGCCGCAGGCGCTCAGGCATGAGCATAAAAGCGCGCCGCAAAACAGGACCATCAAGCGAGTTGGAAGCTGGGTGCGATTCATGGAAATTACATTCTTATCCGTGGCCCGAGATGATCTTTACTATCAACCCGGATACTGGATTTTTGTCTCGGTCGCCCGAAGATTTCGCTTGCGCGAGGTGACATTCCGGGCGGGGGTGGCTATTGTGCCACAAACCGGCCTACGACGGCGGAATTCGCTTGCGGACCTCCGCGATAAAGACCTGATCCTTCAACGAACTGAGGTTGATTTCCACATTGGCCAGGGCGCCGGTGATTGCTGCTTTGGCCAAGGCCAGAGCTGTCGTGAGGTCGGACTTCATGTTGGGGTTGGTGATGGTTTCGAGGGACTGCGCGATCAGGGCTACCTGGTGGGCCTTCTCGGCTACGGTGAGCGGGACGAGCGTGGCCCCCTTCGTTGCTGTCTCGATCAGGGATTCGCCTGTTTTTTCGTCGGAAGTTTTGGCTTCCTTGAAGGCCTTCATGACGGCGTTGTAGGACTCGGCGTCGGCATCGATGGCGGCTTTCAGTTCTTCCCGCAGCGGGGTGAGCTGGGCGATCGCGGCACTGAGTTGGGATTCGTACTGCAAATAGGCTTTTTTGCCCCGCGACATGGATGCGACCATGGTGGCGAGTCCGGCGGCCATGGCTGCCGCTGCGGCCGAGGCGCTCCCACCACCGGGAGTTGCGGTGGGAGCGGCGAGCTGTTCAACGAACGGCTCGACTCCGGCGCGAAGGCCGCCCACGGCCATTTTTCCGCCCATGACAGCGGCAAGCCGATTTTCCAGGATGAGCGAGGAATCGAAATTTTCGACTTGCAGGAACCACTCGGCAGCCTGTTCGAGCGCCTTCTTGGGAATCAGGCCAACGATCTCGCTGGAGATGGGCGTCACGCCGTATCGGGCGGCTTCGCGCTTTACCATCTCGAAGACTCGGTGAACGGGCGTTTGTTCGAAGTCGGTGAGATTCATCGATACCTGGGCGAGCCCACGAACCAGAAATCCAGCGCCTTTGACGAAACGCATCCCCCCGGTGGAGAAGCGGACGGCTTTGGCAATTTTCTTGGCGATGTCGACGTCGGGGGTATTGAGGAAGACGTTGTAGGCGATGAGAAATTTGCGTGCGCCGACGACAGTAGCTCCAGCAGTGGGATGGACGCGAGGTTCGCCGATATCGGGACGGCGGGCGGGATTGGTGGCGATCTCGGCGCGAATGCCTTCGAACTGGCCGCGGCGGATGTTTTCGAGTCCTTGACGTTCGGGTGTGCGAGCGGCGGATTCGTAGAGGTAGACGGGAATCTGAAAGCGCTTCCAGATTTCCTTTCCGACGTGATTCGCCATGGCGACACAGTCTTCGATGGTGACGCCGTCGATGGGAATGAAGGGGACGACGTCGGCCGCGCCCATGCGGGGATGGGCGCCGGAGTGGAAATTGAGATCGATGAGCTCGGCAGCTTTGCCCACGCCGCGGATGGCGGCTTCTTGAATGGCTTCACGGTCGCCGACCAAGGTGATGACGCAGCGGTTGTGGTCGGAATCCATTTCGCGATCGAGCAGGTAGACGCCGGGCATCTTCATGGCGTCGACAATGGCGTCAACTTTGACCTGGTCGCGGCCTTCGGAGAAATTGGGAACGCATTCGACGAGCGTGGACATAACGGATGAGGATAACGGGCGGTTGAGCGGCAGTGCAAGGCGAAGCAATCTGCGAGGCTCGGAGGGACGCCACCGCCGCTTTTGGCTGAAGGTAAATCCGACGCCGTGCGCGATCACATCGTTGTGTGACTCCAGGTCTTGCGGGGGGCATTGGATCGAGCTAGGTTGTCGGCAATTTTATAGTGCGGAAAAAAGGGCGGAGAAAGGCTCTCATCGGTTTCTTCCTTCACTTGGTGCACCCCTGCAGGTGCACATCTCCACTTTGCTAGCTTTGCCCGTGGCCCAGTCGCCGCAAGTTCCTGGCTGCACTACGAATCCCGCAACAGCCCCTATTGGGCAAGGAGCTCATGCTCCGCGATAAGCAAACCTCAGGTTTGCAAGGAGAATTCCCGGTGAATCACTTCGTGCGATCCCAACTTAGACACGCAACAAGACATGTCTGCCTACTCGCCGCTCTAATACTCGGCCTAACCGCCTTTTCATCAGCCGGATTGACCGACACAGCTACTCAATCATGGTCGGGATGCCCCACAACTGTTGCGAAGAACAAGACCACCTACAGCAATTGGATATACACGGACTCTGCAGGAGTGCAGCATCCCTTCGGCGGCAGCGACTACAAGGAGGTTCAAATCAAGTACGTTGTAGCCGGACACATCACCTACTGCGGCCAGAACTATACGAGCTCTTTCACCACCAACTCCAGCGACGGGCTCTACACCTTGAAAGCAACCGGATCTCTCGGCTCGGTGACCATGGTGGGCTACCCAGGGCACGTCAACCCCAAGTTTATCGTGATGGGAGTTACATACGCTCCGCCAGGGCATGCCAGCACCGTGAGCTACCAAAACAGCACGTCGCTCGGCACCACCACGGCCAGTAATAATTCGTTTTCGAGTCAATTCTCGGAAAGCATTTCGGTTACCGGCAGCACAGGAAACTGCGACGCGGGTTCAGGCAGCAGCATTATCGGCTTCTCCGGTGGAGTATGTGTCACGGGCACCGAAAGCACGTCCTATACCCAACAATCCAATAGCTCGAACTCGATAAGCGTTGTCAATAAGTCAAGCATTCAAAACAAAACCACGGGCACTCCGAATGATTTTGCTCCGGTGGACCATGACTACGACTTGATATGGTTATGGCTGAACCCCATTTCCACTTTTACCTACTATCCCGCCTTGTCCAAAAACCTCGAGTGGGACGGATACGGGTATGACATGGCGGACCAGCCGGCGATGGACATCTGGCCCGTTCTTCTCGGATACCTGAACGGTAACTTTAAGTGTTACGCAATCGATGCCAGCTGCGATCCTGAAGACGCACAGGTTCTCGCTCGCTCCTGGGTTACGGTGTCGAATCCTCAAACCTGGCCTACCGGCGAGGGTCCGGGGCTTACTATGGCTGATCTCGCCAACATCGCCAAGGCGGACCCGTGGGGGGGAAACCCGAATTACGTTGTGACGTTGGGGAGCACGAACCCACCCACAACTACCGACGGGCGCTTTACGATTGTGCCGGTCAATGGCAATAACAGTCAGAGCTTCGCCTATAAGCAGGCCGGGCCGGGAAATGGATCGGGTCTGACGCAGACCTACACAAACGAAAATACGACAACCAATACTGTGGCCACTGGGAATACTTATACATTCCAGCAAGCGTTCGGTTTAGAGGAGAAGGTGGGAGGGTCGTTCTTCTGGCAGTCCGTCCAGTTCGACTTCAAGCAGTCGAGCACATTTACGTGGACGCATTCTCACCTGCTCACCACCACAAACATTACCGACAGCACGGACACGCTCTCAATCACCGGTCCGCCGTGTCCTGCTCCGCCGCCTGGTCCCTGTAACCCGGCGTACGCAGGATTTCCGGAATTCGATGTTTATCAGGACAATCTGTTCGGCTCGTTCATGTTTTGGGGCATCAACTAGATACGCGATGGCGCAACTGCCGCTGGCCGAAAGGCTGGCGGCTTTTTTGTGGGGATCACTATTTCCAGAATTTGCCGATCCCGAGTCGCACCTGCACTGTGTTGATGCCCGGATTTGGAGTAGCTAATCCTGCGTTGGAGATGTGCATGTAGCGGAGTTCCAGGCTTACGTTGTATTTGTCCCCAAGGATGTGTGTGCCTAGGGCGGCTTGGTCCATGAAGTTGACCGTGTTCGTGCCTGTCGGGATGTCGTGGTTGGTGAAGACTGTGCCACCTGTTAGTTCCAGGAATGGGGAGAAGCGGCCGTGGCGCTGGAAATTCCACTTCAGGCCGAGCGGATCGAATCCGACGCCGTAAGCTGTGTTGGCGGGCTGGAAGATCATGAAGACTGGGACGGCGTCGACGGCGTATTCGAAGCGTCCGCGGAGGAAACCGGGGAGGTGAGGGCCAGTGAGGACCCAGCCATAGCGCAGGCCGGCGTTGAAGGCACCAGTGTGGCTGGTACCGCCGGGGACGGAATGACCGCCTCCGGCCCAGAGTTGGAGTTCATGGCCGCCTTTTTCGGGGGCCTGGGCGAAGAAAAGAGTTGGGACTAGCAGAAGGATCAGGGTGAGTTTCAGGCGCATGGGTCTTGAAGGTCCGGTGAAACAGTCACTGTACAGGAAGCGGTGTTGTCGCGACAACGATGGGAAGCAGTCAGCAAAAATCCCCACATCTCGCGCAAACACCGCGCGAGTTGTGGGGCACCCGGATCGTTATCTTTCCCTGAGTTTGGGGATTTATTCTCGGCGGCGATCGTGGGTGGCTTGGCTGGCCAGCTGCAAAAGATCCTTCGCGACGCTTGCGGTATTGTGGCGGGCTACGCCTGCTTCTTCCAGATAGTCGCCCAGGACCGGGATCACGCCCATTGCCTCAATCGCGTCGAGATCACTGACGATCTGGCAGGCGCCTTCGAGGGCATATTTGGCTTTCAATTCATTCGACACAGGTGTGCGGTTGATCAGGGCGTAATCGAAGAGCGGCTTCTGAGCGTGTGCGTTCAAGGCGCGGATGTGGTCGGCTGCGGTTAATCCGAGGCTCTCGTTGGCTTGCGTCATCAGATTGCAGATGTAGATTTTGGTGGCGTCGGAATCGACGATCGCCTGGGAAATCCCACGCACCAGCAGGTTCGGGATCAGGCTGGTGAATAGCGAGCCAGGGCCGATGGTGATGACGTCGGCATTGGCGATGGCCTCCAAGGTCTGCGGCATGGGCTCGACGTTGGCAGGAACGAGGAACAGTTCCTTGATGCGTCCCTTGCTGGCGGTAATGTTGGTTTCGCCGCGGACGCGGGTACCCTCTTCCATCAGCGCTTCGAGTTCGATGTTGGATGTGGTGGCGGGATAAATGTGGCCGCGCGTCAGCAGAATTTCCGACGAAAGGCGGACCGCCTCGGAGAAATCGGAAGTGAGGGAGGTCAAGGCCGCCAGAAAGAGGTTGCCGAAGCTGTGACCCTCGAGGCCGGAGCCTTTTTCGAAGCGGTGGCGGAAGAGCTTGGAGAGCAGAGCTTCGTCTTCGCTGAGGGCGACGATGCAGTTGCGGATGTCGCCCGGCGGCAGCATGTTGAATTCCTTGCGCAGACGGCCGCTGGAACCGCCGTCGTCGCTGACGGTGACCACGGCGCACAGGTCGCGAATGACTGGTGTGTCGGCTTGTGTAGCTTGAATCTCGACAGGATTGGGTACGAAGCGCTTGAGTCCCTTGAGGAGAGTGGAAAGTCCGGTGCCGCCTCCGATGGCGACGACACGAAGACCGCGCTCTCGCGCGGTCTTGTCAGTCATCACAAACTCAGCAGATTTGGTTTCCATCGAGGGACGTTCCTCGCGGGCAGGCTAGGCCATCTCGTCTTCGAGACTGCCGCTGATTTCTTCGGCACCGGCGCCAGGATCTGGATAGAGCAGTTCGGTGAAGCGGGGATCTTCCGCCAGATTCTGGAAATCGGAATCGTTGCGAGCCTGGAAACGAAGCTGCGGATTGAGGCGAAGGGCTTCGTCGAGACGCCGTAATGCATCCTCGACGTGGCCGGTCAGGCAGTCGAGGGCAGCCAAGCCGTAGACGACGTAGTCGGACTTGGCATTCTGCTTGAGCAATTTATCGAGATGCTCGCGCGCGGTGACGTAGTCGCCGACGTTCATCAGCGACACGGCGAAGTCGAAATGCTCCTCAGCCGTTTTGAACTGGGTGGAGGCAGTCCGCTCCATGTGCTGGGTGCAAGTGTTGAGGTGGACATTGGCGCGGTCCATGAGTTCGCGGACGCCGCTGGAAACCACCTTCTGGAAATGGGGCTTCGCCTTTTCAAACTTGTGTTCCTGCATGGCGCGCAGTCCGGATTCGTAACTCTGGATCGCCTGCGTGTAGCGTGGATCTTCAGCCACAGCCTTCTTGGGGGTTGATTTCTGAGCCATGTGCAAAACTCTTCCTGTAATGGGGAAACTCCTTGAGACGAGTGCTTTGTTGCTAAGCAGTTAAGTATCGCTCAAAGTGCGCTGTGAGGTCTAGTTAGCTGACCGAGTCCTGAGTC
>Ga0335070_10002307_pt1 | contig 22243 bp, 22 predicted proteins | sample Lox_Sample_13_FD_206722 | JGI IMG/M metagenome (GOLD analysis project Ga0335070, IMG submission 206722) | Soil microbial communities from Loxahatchee National Wildlife Refuge, Florida, United States - Lox_Sample_1.3 | ecosystem: Environmental > Terrestrial > Soil > Wetlands | place: USA...
TCTTGGCGATAGCGGTGGCTGGTGCAGTTTTTGGGGTTGTCATCGGTCACTTTCGTTCGGCTCATCCGTCGCGCTCGAAGCGCGCCCAAGAGCTCGGTCACATTGCACTGCGACAGAGACGAGCGAGGGCACCGGATTGTTTCCAGTCCGGAAGGTGCCATCGGGTCATTTCTGATCGTGCAATTATATAACACACTTCGTCCGTGAACGGAAGGACAAAGTGACAAGCCGTTGAATCCGCGGCGTTAATTCCATATTGGCGTAGAATATGGCGCGAATTCAAAAGGTTAAATTCGCCGCGCCAATTTGTTAACGCAGAAAAGAGGCGGGATACTGGCCAATTCTACGAGCCGGAACCGGGTTTATCCGAAAAGTACTTTTCGAACTTGTCAGGAACGCCTTCCCATTCCTTGGCGTCGGCAGGGGCCGTGCCGTGTTGGGTGATGTTCGGCCACTTCTTGGCGTAGTCCGCGTTCAGCTCGAGCCATTTCTCGAGCCCGGGCTCGGTGTCCGCCTTGATCGCCTCAGGCGGGCATTCCGGCTCGCAGACGCCGCAATCGATGCACTCGTCGGGATGAATGACGAGCATGTTCTCGCCCTCGTAGAAGCAGTCCACGGGGCAAACCTCCACGCAGTCCATGAACTTGCACTTGATGCAGGCTTCGGTGACGACATAGGTCATGCGGCGGTCCCGTGCGGAATAGCTTGGCCAGCGTCATTACGGCCCGGACGGTCGGGGATCAAGGGTGTCGCCCGCGACGATTTCGTACAGCGCCCGCGCTTCCGGCGCAGGGCCGCGCCGCTCCCCGAAGGCAACCACACGAACCGCAAGGACTTCGCGCCCCTGGGGCACGGTAAGGACGTCGCCGCACTTGATGCCGTGCCCGGATTTTACGACGCGCGCACCGTTCAGGCGGACCAGTCCGGACTCGGCCGCCTTCTGTGCAAGCGCGCGCGAGCGATAGAAGCGCGCGTGCCAGAGCCATCGATCGATGCGGATTCGGTCTTCCTTCGGCACGCGCCTATTTCCGGATCAGGGCGGCGAGCTCGGCGAACGGCGAGTCCGGACGGACCTCGATCTTCGCCGGCGTCGCACCGCCACGGCGCTTGCGGGCGTTGCGCGCGTGCGACTTTCGCCAGACGCGCGCGGCGCCCTGTCCCGTGTCAGCCACGTCCACGATGCGCCAGTCCAGCTGATCAAGAACGGCCTTCAGTTCGTCGTTGCTGCAACCGAGCAGCGACACGAGCTTGGGCAACAGAATATCGGCCTGTGCGCCGTTGGCGGCGCCCTTTTCCAGCTCCTCTTCAAGCCTGTTCAGCATGTCGAGACGTATCGCGCGCCCGCCAACGATGCGAAATCCCGCCGCGGAGAGAAAGGCCGCCGGCAGATTGCCGTCGTTGGCGAAAGAGGTCAGGCCGGGCTGCGGCGGCGCAGGCATCTTTTCGAGTTTGTTCCAGACGCTCCACAGCAGGCACAAGAGCGACGACGCCTCGGGTCGAAGCATTTTCGGCAGGTAGACCGTCCGCCGACCGAACCAGACACCGAAGACTTTCAGAGCATGGAGGATGGGGCGAATGTCGTCCGGCAATCCCGAATCCTCGCGATCGAGCGAACCGAACTGCTCGAGCAGCCGGTGCGCGACGCCGCGTGCCTGCGCCGGCAGCGCGGTAGGAGAGCCCGGCTTGGCCTCGATCGCCCGGCGGAGCGCCAGCAGCGGTTCGAGGCGCGTCGAAATTCTCGTCGCGAGCCACCTGTCCAGCCGGGCCTGGATTTCGTCGCGCAGTTCCGCCTTGAGAAGCGCGTCGCACAGGACGGACACTCTCGGCTCGAGCGGCGATGCGCCGGCCACGAGACTTGCCACGACGGCGCCGTCCCACCAGATCTTGCCGTGTTCGCTCAGCGTGATGTCCTTGTCGTCCGCCTCGACAAGTCGCCGGGCGCGCCGGAAAAATTCGCCCTCCAGCCCGCGCAGGGCCGCGGCGCGCAGCGTGCGGCCATGGATACCTTCGGCGCGCGTGTCAGCTTCGAAGCGGAATCCTTCGAGCTTTCCGACGAGCTCGCCGCCGATGGCGACGCCTCCGGAGTCGTCGAGCGTGAGGTCCAGCGTGTCGTCGGCGCGCAGACGCTTCATCAGCATGGACGTGCGGCGGTCGACGAAGCGTTCGGTCAGCTTTTCGTGAAGCGCATCCGACAGTTTGTCCTCGATGGCGCGCGTGACCGCTTGCCAGTGCGCGCTGTCGGTCGTCCAGCCGGGACGGTTGGCGGCATAAGTCCAGGTGCGGATCTGGGCGAGGCGACCGCTGAGCGTGGCGACGTCGCCTTCCGTTTGGTCTAGCCGCGAGATCTGGCTCGAGAGCCAGTCAGGCGGCAAGACGCCTTCATCGCCCATAAGGTGAAGGAATATGGAACGCACGAGCCGGACATGCTCGTCGACGGAAAGCTTTCGGAAATCCGGCAGCTGACACGCTTCCCAGAGCCGGTGCACAGCATCGCGGTTCGTTGCGAGTGCAAGGACGTCTCCATCGGCCGAGAGGTGCTTTAGCGCGACGTAGTCGCTGGAAGGACGGGCTTTCGAGAGTCCCTTCGCAGGCGGCGGCTCCTCGAGGCTGGCGATCAGGGCGTCAAGAGAACGGAAGTCGAGCGCCGAGTTGCGCCATTGCAGTACGCGCACCGGATCGTAGCGGTGGCTCTCGATGCGCGCGACGAGTTCCTCCGATAGGGGCTCGGCGTCGCCGGTGACGCCGAACGTTCCGTCGTTCATGTGCCGTCCGGCGCGACCCGCGATCTGTCCCATCTCCTCGGGCCGGAGCGGCCGCACGCCGATGCCGTCGAATTTCTCGAGGCTGGAAAAGGCGACGTGATCGACGTCCATGTTGATTCCCATGCCGATCGCGTCCGTCGCGACGAGGAAATCGACGTCGCCGCTCTGATAGAGCTCGACCTGGGCATTGCGCGTGCGCGGGCTGAGCGCACCGAGCACCACCGCCGCGCCGCCACGCTGACGCCGGATGAGTTCGGCGATGCCGTAGACATCTTCGGCGGAAAATCCGACGACCGCCGAGCGGCGCGGCAATCGGGTCAGCTTTTTCGAGCCCGTGTAAGCGAGATCGGAAAAGCGCGAACGGGTCATGAAATAGGTGCGGGGGACGAACCGCTGGATGGCCCCGCGCATCGTGTCTGCGCCGAGAAAGACCGTCTCTTCCGCGCCGCGCGCGTGCAGGAGGCGATCCGTGAAGACATGCCCGCGCTCGGGGTCGGCGCAGAGTTGGATCTCGTCGATGGCGAGAAAGGCGGCGCCGATATCGAGCGGCATCGCTTCCACGGTGCACACGAAGTATTTGGCGTTCGGCGGGACGATCTTCTCCTCACCGGTGATCAACGCGGCGAGATTTTCGCCCTTGAGGCGCACGACCTTGTCGTAGACCTCGCGGGCCAGAAGCCGCAGCGGCAGGCCGATCATGCCCGACTTGTGCGCCAGCATCCGCTCGATGGCAAAGTGGGTTTTTCCGGTGTTGGTTGGTCCCAGGATGGCCGTGACGCGCGATATCGCGTCGGGCCTTGGTCGCGCGTGCAAATGGTTCATCGCTTGTCGAAGATGGGTGCTTTCACGGGCCGTCGCAAGCGGACTCGTCGTTCAGAACCAAAGGCAAAACTGTCATCTGTGCATCGTCAGTGAACGGAAAGAACGATATTGGAACAAATACCGTCCGAATCACTAACTGCTTGGATATCATCCTTTGTTCTCATACGTTTAGTGGTTTGTCAAGAATGGAGGGGCACAAGATATTGTGGACAGGGCCAGACATGGAGTCGGACGCGCTTATCCACCGAACCATCCGTGTAAGGACAATTGCGAAAGTTCCGCAACGGTCGCGTGACGGCGGATTGCCCCACTTCTCGCAAATGCAATAGTGGGGCAAAAGCAGTGCGACAGGACAGGGTGATCACGATGAGCAACGGCAAGACACCGGAAAGCTGGGCAAAGGCAGCTCAGAAGGAACTCCGAGATCGCCCGCTTTCGAGCCTGACCTGGAAGACGCCCGAAGGCTTCGACGTCAAGCCCCTGTACACCGCGGCCGACCTCGAAGGTTTTGAGGCGGCGAACTCGCTTCCCGGCCAGATGCCTTATATGCGCGGCGTCCGGTCGACCATGTATGCGGGACGTCCCTGGACGATCCGGCAATACGCCGGTTTCTCCACGGCCGAAGAATCCAATGCCTTCTATCGCAAGAATCTCGAGGCCGGGCAGATGGGCCTGTCCGTTGCGTTCGACCTCGCGACGCATCGCGGCTACGACAGCGACCATCCGCGCGTCGCGGGCGACGTTGGCAAGGCCGGCGTCGCGATCGACTCCGTCGAAGACATGAAGATCCTGTTCTCCGGAATTCCGCTCGACAAGATGAGCGTGTCGATGACGATGAACGGCGCCGTCATTCCGATCATGGCCAATTTCATCGTTGCGGGCGAAGAGCAGGGCACCCCGACCGAAAAACTCTCCGGCACGATTCAGAACGACATTCTGAAAGAGTTCATGGTTCGCAACACCTACATTTATCCGCCGGCGCCCAGCATGCGGATCGTCGCCGACATCATCGAGTACACGGCAAAGAAGATGCCGAAGTTCAACTCGATATCGATTAGCGGCTATCACATGCACGAAGCCGGGGCGACGGCGGTGCAGGAGCTCGCCTATACGCTCGCGGACGGCATCGAATATGTGCGCGCCGCGCTGGCCAAGGGCCTGGACGTGGACGCTTTCGCGCCGCGCCTCTCGTTCTTCTTCGGTATCGGCATGAACTTCTTCATGGAGGTGGCGAAGCTGCGCGCGGCGAGGCTGCTCTGGTCGCAGATCATGGCCGGTTTCGGCGCCAAGAATCCCGAGAGCCTGATGCTGCGCACGCACTGCCAGACGTCGGGCGTTTCGCTGACGGAGCAGGATCCCTACAACAACATCGTGCGCACGACGATCGAGGCGCTTGCCAGCGTCCTGGGCGGGACGCAATCGCTGCACACCAACTCCTTCGACGAAGCGATCGCGCTGCCGACCGAGTTCTCGGCGCGCATCGCCCGCAATACCCAGCTCATCCTTCAAAACGAAAGCCATGTGACGAAGGTCGTCGATCCGCTCGGCGGCTCCTACTATGTCGAAGCGGTGACGCACGCGCTTGCCAGCGCAGCGCGCGGCGTGATCGACGAGGTCGAGGCGATGGGAGGCATGACCAAGGCGGTCGAGGCCGGCATTCCCAAGCTGCGCATCGAAGAGGCGGCTGCGCGTCGTCAGGCACGTATCGACAAGGCAGAAGACGTCATCGTCGGCGTCAACAAATTTCAGCTGCCCGAGGAAGACGAGATAGAGGTTCGCGCGATCGACAATGCGCAGGTCCGCGACGCGCAGATCGCGCGGCTCAAATCCGTGAAGGCCAAACGCGATCCGGCGAAGCTGAAGGCGGCGCTCGAGGCGCTCACCGCCGGCGCGAAAGGCGGCGGAAATCTCCTGGAACTCGCCGTCGAAGCCGCGCGCGCGCGCGCCACGGTCGGCGAAATCTCCGATTCAATGGAAAGCGTGTTCGGCCGGCACCGCGCGGAGGTCCGTTCGATCTCCGGCGTCTATGGCGCTCAATATGAGGGCGACAACGAATTCGGGGCGATCCGCGGCGAGGTCGACGAATTCGCGAAGGAAGAAGGCCGGCGTCCGCGGATGCTGGTGGCCAAGATGGGGCAGGACGGACACGACCGCGGTGCCAAGGTGATCGCCACGGCATTCGCCGATCTCGGATTCGACGTCGATATCGGAGCGCTCTTCCAGACGCCGGAAGAAGTCGCCAAAGACGCCATCGACGCGGATGTCCACGTCATCGGCGTGTCGAGCCAGGCGGCGGGCCATCTGACTCTCGTCCCCATGCTGATCGAGGCGCTGAAGAAACAGAAGGCCGACGACATACTCGTCGTGGTAGGCGGCGTGATTCCGGCGCAAGACTATGACGCGCTGAAAAAGGCCGGCGTGTCGGCGATCTTCGGGCCCGGCACCAACATTCCCGATGCGGCGCGCAGCGTGCTGAAGCTCATCCGGTCGCGCCGGCTCGATCACGCCGCAGAATAAAGCCGTTCAGCCGCCCTGAGGTTTTGGCGCAACTCCGTCGACCTTGAGGCTCGTCGCCACCGCCGCGATGACGCCGTAGGACGTGTCCGCCCAGACGCGCAGGGGCACGACATAATCACGTCCCGTCACGGTGCTGGGGAAGGTCGCGACCCAGGCGTTGATGACCGGAAAATTTGCGCCTTCCTTGATGACGCGCGGTTTGAAGCCGGCGAGCTGTTTGTATTTGATCTGGCAGAGGAGGGCGTGGCCCTTGTACAGGCCGTTATCCATCGCCACGCTCGTGTCCTTGATCTTCGTGATCTCGACATTGTAGCGGCGTCGCCCGTCGAAGACCGGCAAGACAACGTCGCAAGGGTTGTCTGCGGAGGCGCCGACGCCCGAAACCATGTAGGTGATCGCACTCAGCGGATCGAAAGTCGCCTTCTGCTGTTCCGGCGTCACTTCGTATCCGGTCGTGCTGTACGGAGGATCGGCATAGAGCCGGACGGGCCCCGCATTGTCGTAGGTCAGCGACACTTCCTGCTTCTTGTCCGAATGTCCTGTGTAGAAGGAATCGTACAGTGCGGGGTGGAATGCCCGCGGCGCGACGGTGCCGTTGGACGTCGCCTGGATCTCGGACTGCCAGAACGCGTTGACGACGCCGCCGGTCTGCAAGTTCGACACTGCGTGATACTGGTCGCCGCGAATGGTCGCGTTGAGGTCGACCTTGCCCAACGTGACGCCGCCGGCATAAAGCGTCATGGCGACCTGCAATTGCGAGCCGGCCTGAACCGGCGTCTCACCGCCGGCTCCGCCCGCGGCCTTTGCCGCGGTCGCCAGCGGCAGCGTAACGGCGAGCGCGACAACGAGGGGGCGCAAAATCATACGGCGTGCTCCAGGCTTCGAATTGGCGGCGGGACGCTCTGAAACTACTATGGTCCAATTATGACAGGGTCCAGTCCGGACAAGACCGTTAAACCAAAGACGGAAATGGTGGAAGCCTTGGCTTCCGGCGATCGCCGGGCGCTGGCGCGCGCTATCACGCTGGTTGAATCGACGCGGCCCGACGACCAGGACGCGGCCGAGGCGCTGCTCGGCTCGGTTCTCTCCCGTACGGGACGCGCGATCCGGGTCGGTATCTCGGGTGCGCCGGGCGTGGGCAAATCGACGTTCATCGAGGCTTTCGGCCAGCACCTTACGGGCCTCGGGAAAAGAGTCGCGGTGTTCGCGATCGATCCATCCTCGCGGCGCTCCGGCGGTTCGATACTCGGAGACAAGACCCGCATGGAGAGGCTGTCGCGCGATCCGAACGCATTCATTCGCCCTTCTCCGGCAGGAACGACACTTGGCGGCGTGGCCAGGCGCACGCGGGAGTCGATGCTGATTGCGGAAGCTGCCGGTTTCGACGTCGTCCTGGTCGAAACGGTCGGCGTCGGACAATCCGAAACGGCGGTCGCGGACATGACCGATCTGTTCGTTCTCCTGGCGTCGCCCGGCGGCGGCGACGAACTGCAAGGCATCAAGCGCGGCGTCATGGAACTCGCCGATCTCCTGATCGTCACCAAAGCGGACGGCGATCTGCTGCCGGCCGCCCGGCGCGCGGAAGCCAACTATCAAATGGCGTTCCACCTGATGCGACCCAAGCATCTCGGGCTCTACCCCAAGGTGCTCAGCGTTTCTTCCATCGAAGGCACGGGCATCGCCCATTCATGGGAAGAGATGGCGGCCATTCACGCATACCTTTCGGCCGACGGCCGGCTTACCGCGCTTCGTGCCGATCAGGCGCGCGGGTGGTTCTGGGGCGAGGTCCAGACCGTGGTCAGCGAGATGATCCTCTCAAACGCCCATCTGGCCGCGGAGGCGGCCGCTCTGGAAAAGTCGGTGTCCGAGGGGCGAGCGACGCCTTTCGGCGCGGCGCGCAGCCTTTTGGCCGCCATCGTACCAGCCCTGAAACGTTAAGGCCCGGACGCTTGACCGGGGCCAGCGCTGCCCTTAAGAGAGCCCCTCTTTTTGGTGAGAAAACTATGGCCCGCCGCTGCGAATTGACCGGAAAAGGCGTCCTGGTTGGCAACAATGTCAGCCACGCTAACAACAAGACCAAGCGGGTGTACCGCCCGAACTTGCAGGAGGTTTCGCTGGCGAGCGAGATTCTGGGCAATTCCTACGTGCTCAAAATCAGCATGAACGCGCTGCGGTCCGTCGACAAAAGCGGCGGCCTTGATCCCTATCTCCTTGCCGCCAAGGCCGGCGTGCTTTCGCCGAAGGCGCTGCGTCTGAAGCGGGCGATCGCCAAAAAGACGGCGAAAAAAGCGGCTTAAGAACGCCGCGTAAGTGCTTCAAATATTTACTGTGTCACCGCCGCGCGCGACGATAGCGCGCGCATTCCCTTTCACCTAGTCTCGCTCAAAAGCGCACGGCATGTGGATAAATGCCGACGGGCGGGGACGCAGTGAGCGGAGCGGATTCGATCAATGTTGACAGGCGTCCGAGTGCCGCCGCACGGCTCTCGGGTGCCGTTTCGGACGGCCCGTATCGCCTCCGCAGCGCGGCGGCCGTTCAGTGGCAGGCGGCCGGATATCGGCCTGGTTTTTGGCTTGGCGAACAGCTCGCAGGTGCCCTGGTCGCGGTGGGCAGGTCGATTCTGCCGGTTCTGTTCCTGACGCTGACGATAGGCTCGATTTACCTTTACCTTGACCACCCGGCGTTCGCCGCTTGGGCGGCAAACCTGAATTGGCTAAAGGTCAGCCACTTGCTCGTGCCGGTTGCGTACTTCACGGTTCACGTGACCAACCGTCGTTACGGGCCGTCCTACGCCTTCGCGCAACTCGTGCTGTCGTTCCTATTGTGCGCGACGATCGTCGTCTTTCTCCCCGACCTGGCCCGCGATCTCATCCCCGCGCGGGCCGTGCCGAGCGTGCGCGAAGTCGCGGCATTCGTCGCAGCCTTCGTCGGAGCGGGGTTCTTCGCGATTGTCGCGTTCGACGGCGCACGCGGACCGCGCTGGTGGACGGCGCCGCTGATCGGCTCGCTCGTGGCGGCCGTTACGTTTGCGCTCTTCTTCTATCCCTTGGCGTATACGGCGACAGACGTGCACTGGCCCGAGCGCATGCTGGTTCATAGCGGCCTCTTGATCGCCGCCGCTTTCGCGGGACTGTTTCCGTTCTGGATGCTGCGCGACGCGATACCGCCCCTGCCGGGGTTCGGTGGCTACTGACGTCCTTCAGTGCGCTACGTGCTTGGGTGTGTGCCGCGCACTGCCCGCGACGCGCCGCGGGGCGCGCACATGGCCTTCATGGCCTTTCTCTTCGTGGAAGAGGCCGATGAGCTGCTCCGTCATCGCGCCGCCCAGCTGCTCGGCATCGACGATCGTGACGGCCTTGCGGTAGTAGCGCGTGACATCGTGGCCGATGCCGATGGCGGTCAGCTCGACGTCCGACTTCTCCTCGATCTCTTCGATCACGCGGCGCAGGTGCCGCTCGAGATAGTTTCCCGCGTTGACCGACAGGGTGGAGTCATCGACCGGCGCGCCGTCGGAGATCACCATCAGGATCTTGCGCTGCTCCGGCCGCCCGACGATGCGGTTGTGCGCCCACATCAACGCCTCGCCGTCGATATTTTCCTTTAGCAGGCCCTCACGCATCATGAGTCCGAGATTCTTGCGCGCGCGGCGCCACGGCTCGTCCGCGGCTTTGTAGATGATGTGGCGCAGATCGTTCAGGCGTCCGGGGTGGGGCGGTTTGCCGTCTGCGATCCATTTCTCGCGCGATTGTCCGCCCTTCCAGGCGCGGGTCGTGAATCCGAGGATCTCCGTCTTGACGGCGCAGCGTTCGAGCGTGCGGGCAAGGATATCGGCGCACATCGCCGCCACCATGATCGGGCGTCCGCGCATCGAGCCGGAATTGTCCAGCAGCAGCGTGACGACCGTATCGCGGAACGTCATGTCCTTCTCGCGCTTAAACGAGAGCGGATACATCGGATCGATGATGATGCGGGGCAGGCGCGACGTGTCGAGCATGCCTTCCTCGATGTCGAACTCCCAGGTGCGGTTCTGCTGCGCCATCAGCAGACGCTGCAGCTTGTTGGCGAGACGCGAGACGACGCCCTGCATGGCTTGCAGTTGCTGGTCGAGAAAGGTGCGCAGGCGGCCCAATTCCTCGGCATCGCACAAATCGGCGGCCCCGACCTCTTCGTCGAACTGAAGCGTATGGACCTTGTAGCCCCATTCGTCCTGGTGGCTGAACGGCTGCTCCGGCCGATGCGGCTTCATGCCGTCTTCTGGTTCTTCGGCGTCCGAAAGCTCGTCGGTTTGCTCGGCGCGCATCTCGGCGGCTTCTTCGTCGCCTTCTTCGCCTTCGGACTCCTGGAGATCGGCTTCGCTGGACTGCGACTCGCTGGAGGAATCCTGGTCTTCGCCGTCCTGTTCCTGGTTCTCCGAATTCTCGCCTTCGCCGGAATCCTCGGACGCCTCGTCGGCGTCGAACTCATCGCTCAATTTCAGGTCGCGCAGAATGGTGCGCGTGAGCTTCGCGAAGGCGGCCTGATCGCGCAACGTGTTGCCCAGTTTTTCAAGGTCCTTGCCGGCATTTTCTTCGATGAAGGGCCGCCAGAGATCGACCGCATAGCGCATCGAATCCGGCGGGGCTTCGCCGGTCAGTTTCTCGCGCACCATCAACCCCAGCGCGTCGGCGATCGGCACGTCGGCCTTCACGCGCGCCCGGGACAAACCACGTTGCGTCAGGCGCTGTTCCAGTCCGGCGGCCAGATTTTGTGCAACGCCTTTCATGGCAAGCGCGCCGATCGCTTCCACGCGCGCCTGTTCCGCGGATTCGAATACCGCGGCGGCGTCGGCGGATTGCGGCTTGAACTGGTCGTGCACCCTGTCCTCGTGATGGGCGCGGCGCAGGGCATAGGCATCGCCCGCACCCCGCACGACCGCCACTTCGCTGGGAGGCAGGTTTCGCGACGGCAGGGGCAGGCGTGCCTTGAGGCCGCGCAGGGCAGGCGGCTCGGCGCTGAAAGTGATTTCGAGTTCCGGCTCACCCGACAAAGCGCGAACGGCGGTGCCGACCGCACGCTTGAAGGGTTCGGACGGATTTTCCGGCTTCACGTCACCAACACTTTGGCCGCGCTCTCGGGCAGATCTTCGCCGAAGCAGCGCTGATAGAACTCCGCGACGCTGGCGCGCTCGAGTTCGTCGCACTTGTTGAGGAACGTCAGCCGGAACGCGAAGCCGACATCGTTGAATATCTCGGCGTTTTCGGCCCAGGTGATGACGGTGCGCGGGCTCATGACGGTCGACAAATCGCCGTTGATGAAAGCGTTCCGGGTCATGTCGGCAACGCGGACCATCGCGCCGATCTGCTTCTTCTTCTCGGGCGAGGCGGCGTAGGACGGGACCTTGGCCAGAACGATGTTCACTTCGGCATCGTGGGTGAGATAGTTCAGCGTCGTGACGATGCTCCAGCGGTCCATCTGGCCTTGGTTGATCTGCTGCGTGCCGTGATAGAGACCCGTCGTGTCGCCGAGGCCGATCGTGTTCGTCGTCGAGAACAGACGGAAGGCCGGGTGCGGACGGATGACCTTGTTCTGGTCGAGCAGCGTCAGCTTGCCCTGCACCTCGAGCACGCGCTGGATGACGAACATCACGTCGGGACGGCCGGCGTCGTATTCGTCGAACACGAGCGCCACGGGATGCTGGAGACACCAGGGCAGCAGGCCTTCGCGGAACTCGGTGACCTGTTTGCCGTCCTTGAGGACGATCGCATCCTTGCCGATGAGATCGATTCGGCTGATGTGGCTGTCGAGATTGATCCGGATGCAGGGCCAGTTGAGTCGCGACGCGATCTGTTCGATATGGGTCGACTTGCCGGTGCCGTGATAGCCCTGGACCATGACGCGGCGGTTGAAGGCGAAGCCGGCCAGAATCGCCAGCGTCGTCTCACGGTCGAACCGATACGCCGCATCGCGGTCGGGCACATATTCGTTGCCCGTCTTGAACGCCGGTACCTTCATCTTCGTCTCGATGCCGAAGACCGACGCCACATCGACGGTCGTATCGGGCATGAGTGAGGGATCAAGGGCCTTTTGTTCGGTCGTCATGGCTTGTGTCCGGCTCAAAACTCTCGATGCGGGAATAGACCGCCGCATGAGGCGAGGGCGCTGGAGCCCTCTAGGTCATGCCGGAGGCGCGCAACACGCCATAGGCTTTGATAACCTGCTTCAGACGCTCCTCGGCGCCCCGATCGCCGCCGTTCGCGTCGGGATGGTACCGCTTCACAAGTTCCTTATACCGCGCCTTGATCTCTATCAAGGTGGCGCTGTGAGGCAGGTGGAGCGTGTCGAACGCCATCATCTGAAGGCGAGTCAAGGTGCGCTCGGGGCGGCGCGGGCTTTGCGGCTCGGCTTCTCCCGGAAAGGCGCCGTAATCGTCTTCGACGCGAATGCCATGGGGATTGTGCATACGAGCCGTGCGCTTGCCGAGAGGCCAGGTCGGGCGATGACCGGTGATGGCATCGTTACGGAAGGATTCGATGCTTTTTTCGTCCATGCCCCGGAAGAAGTCCCATGACTCGTTGTGCTCGCGAGCATGTTCGAGACAAAGCCAGATATATTCGCCCAACCGCTCCCGGCTTCGGGTGACGCGGTAACTTCCGTCGCCGTCGCAGCCCGTGCGGGCGCAGGGCCGAACTTTCTTGTCCGGCTCCGCGCGTTTGCCCTCAGGCTTGATGCGGATGTCGGCTTTGAATCGCGGCGTCTTGTTCGCTGCAGCCATGTTCCAATTATGGGGTGTAAGGGTGAAAAAACAAAGAAAACGTATTGCTTGACTTACGCTCGAGGACGCAGGACACGCTGGTTCGATGACTGTCGCGCAGACGATCAGGGAAAAATTGACGGCTGCCTTCGCGCCGGCCGAATTGTCCGTGGAAGACGACAGCGCCAAACATTCTGGCCACTCCGGCGCGCGCCCGGGCGGCCAAACGCATTTCAGCGTGCGGATCGTTGCCGAGGCATTCAGCGGCCTTTCGCGCGTCGAGCGTCAGCGGCGCGTCTACGCGGCTCTGGCGCAGGAGTTGACGCCGAGCGGCATTCACGCCCTGTCGCTGACCACGCTCACGCCTGCTGAGGTCTGGCAGGAACACTAGCCTTCGTCGACGGCGGAATGACGCGCAGCGCGGTGATCTGGTTTCGCTGCCGCCTCAAAATCTCGAACTGATAGCCGAAAAACGCGAAGCGCTGGCCGACCTCGGGGATTGTCCGCGCCTCATGGATAACGAGGCCCGCGATCGTGGTCGCCTCGTCGTCCGGCAGGTTCCAGTCCAGATCGCGGTTCAATTCGCGGATCGGGACCGTGCCGTCGACGAGATAGGAGCCGTCGGGCCGGCGGCGTACATCGGGCCGTTCGAGCGCTTCGTGCTCGTCGGGAATATCGCCGAAGATCTGCTCGAGAATGTTCTCGAGCGTGATGAGGCCCTGCAAGGCGCCATATTCGTCGACGACGAGGGCGAAATGGTTGCGCTGGACCCGAAAGGCGTCGAGCTGCTCCTCGAGACTCGTCGTCTCGGGCACGAACCAGGGCTTGGTGGCGAGCTGGGCGACGTCGACGCCCTCGACCGAACCCTTGTGTTCGATCGCGGCCCTCACGATGTCCTTGGTGTGCATCACGCCGACGATGTTTTCCGGCTGCTCGCGCCAGAGCGGCAGGCGCGTGTGTTTCGAATCCAATACCGCCGCCAGAATCTCCTGCGGCGGCAGGTCGGCGTCGACCGTTTCCATGTTCTTGCGATGGATCATTACGTCGCCGACCTTGAGCTCGCGCAGATCGAGGATGCCGCCGATCATGTCGCGATGTTCCCGCTCCACGGCTCCTTCCTTGTGGTGCAGATCGACCGTGCCGCGAATTTCAGCGTGCGCCTGGACCTCCTCGACGTCCTGCTGACGCACCCCGAACAGGGCGAGGACGCGCCAGACCAGATACTGGACGGCGTTCACGATCGGCGCCAGAACGGTCACGACAAGGCGGACCGATGTCGCGACGGCCAGCGCGAAACGGTCCGTCCGGGCGATCGCCAGCGTCTTCGGCAGGACTTCGGCGAAAATGAGAATGAGGACGGTCATCACCGCGGTCGCCACGAAGACGGTGCGCGAACCGAACCGCGACTCCAGGACCATCGTCGCGATGGACGACGCGAGAATGTTGACGAAGGTGTTGCCGAGCAGGAGCGCGCCGATCAGCCGCTCGCGATCCGCGACCAGCCGGTTCACGTCGCGGGCGGACCGCGATCCATCCTTTTCGAGCTGATACATGCGCCCGCGCGACACGGCGGTGAGAGCGGTCTCGGATCCCGAAAAGAAGGCTCCGAACACGAGCAAAATCGCGATCGGTGCGAAGGAGATGAGCAGAAGCGTGTCCATAACAGACTCTCGAACTTGGCGGACGGATAGAATGTCACCCCCGCAGCTCGGGGGCCAGCGGTGCTACGGCTAGGAAGCCAGCACTTTGCGGACCGAGTCGAGCGGTGCGTCGCTGGTCAGAAAGGCCTTGCCGATGCCGCGCAGGAGCACGAACGCCAGCCGGCCGTCCTTGGCCTTCTTGTCGTGCGCCATGTGCGACAACAACTCGTCGGCAGAGGGACGGACGCCGGGGATGTCGTCGATCGCCGCGGGCAGACCGACCGATTTGAGATGGCGGGCGAAGCGATCGGAGTCCTGGCCGCTGCACAGGCCCAGTTCGACCGACAGTCGGAACGCCAGCGCCATGCCGATCGCGACGCCTTCGCCGTGCAGAAGACGGTCAGAATAGCCAGTCGCCGCTTCGAGCGCATGACCGAATGTGTGGCCGAGGTTCAGAAGCGCGCGATCGCCCGACTCGCGCTCGTCGCGCGCAACGATCTCGGCTTTCATGCGGCAGGAATGCGCGACGGCGTGGGTGATCGCGACGGGTTCGAAGGACAGCGCTTTGGGGCCGTTCGACTCCAGCCACTCGAAAAAGCCGGCGTCGCCGAGGGCGCCGTACTTGGCCACTTCGGCATAACCGGCCAGCATCTCGCGGCGCGGCAAGGTCTTCAGCACGTCCGTGTCGGCGATCACCATTCGGGGCTGGTGAAAGAGCCCGACCAGGTTTTTGCCCTGCGCCGTGTTGATCGCCGTCTTGCCTCCGACCGAGGAGTCGACTTGCGCGAGCAACGTCGTCGGAACCTGGGCGAAGTCGATCCCACGCTTGAGAAGACCCGCCGCCAGGCCGGTGAGATCGCCGATCACGCCGCCGCCGAGCGCTACGACCAGGCCGCTTCGGTCGACTCCAGTGTCGAGCAGCGCGCCGCAAAGCTTCTCGAGTCCGGCGAAACTTTTGGTGCCTTCTCCGGCGTCGAGAACGATGGGGCGCACGTCGATCCCGCTGGCGCCCAAGGCGCTCGAGACGGCCGCGAGGTGCAGCTTGGCGACATGCGTATCGGTCACGACGGGAACAGGACCGCGCGCCAGGGGCCTCAGGAGCGGGCCGGCCTTCGACAGCAGGCCGGGTCCGACATGGATGTCGTAGCTCCGGTCGGCGAGGGCGACGGAGATTTTCTCGGTCACGGCGTCAGCGCTCCTCGTTCCGTTAGCAGGGTCACGATGCGCTCGACGACCGCGACGTGCGGGCCGTCTTCGCTGTCCAGGGAGAGGTCGGCTTCGGCGTAAATGGGCGAGCGCTCGTTGAGAAGTCGTTCCAATGTTTCGCGCGGATCGCCGGTGCGCAGCAAGGGCCGGGTGTTACGCCGCTGCGTGCGGGCGAGGAGCAGATCGACCGGCGCCTTCAGCCAGATCGTCACCGCGCTCGTCTTCAACTTTTCGCGCGTGGAGGGGTCGATGAACGCGCCGCCGCCCGTCGCCATGACATGCGGCGGCTCCGTCAAAAGACGGGCGATGACCTTTCGCTCGCCGTCGCGAAACGCCGGTTCTCCGTAACGCTCGAAAATTTCGGAAATCGTGCAGCCGGCTGCCGATTCGATTTCGCTGTCCGCATCGCGAAACGCGACCTTCAGGCGTGCGGCCAGGCGGCGGCCGATCGAGCTTTTGCCCGCGCCCATCATGCCGACCAACGCCACGGTCCGGTTCAGTTTCATGGCTTTCGCTTACACGGACAATGGCGGCCTCGCCAGCGGGACTTGCGGGACCGCCTCCAATTCCGCCACAAACACGACGGAGAATGAGGCATGCGGACAAGGAATAGCGAAGAGATGGGCTGGGGATTGCGGATTGCCGCCGGTGTCGGCGTGCTGGTGGTCGTGGCGGCTGTCGGGCTTGCGGTCTATGGCGGCCGCGTCCAGCCCGTGAAGCACCCTGTGGAGCAGATCATCGCCAATGACCGTCTGCCGCAATAGTTGGCTGATCGCTGGTTGGCTTGCATTGCTGGCGCCTTCCGCGGCGCACGCACAGGATACTCCGCCGCCGGCAAGCGCCGCGCCGCAAACCTTGCCTGGGACCGGCGCCCCGTCTGCGCCCGACACCGCGGCGCCAACGACGCAGACCGAACAGGCGCCGCCCGCCGACGCCGCGCCGGTCGAGTTCAAGCCCGGAATGTTGGCGCACGGCGCCGAAACGGGCGTCACATCCACCGACCTGGGCATCGTCGATGGCGCGCCCGTCGGAACGTTGAATGACACGAACGGCGGACTCGGGCAGGGCATGTGGGCCGGCGCGCCGCGTGCGGATGTCGAAGAACTGCTCGGACGCATTCCGTTGGTCAGCGCCGATCCATTCGTGCATGGGCTCGCGCGGCGCGTGATCCTGACGACGTCGGATTCGCCTGTCGGCCCGGCGAAACGTGCCCTGGTCACGATCAGGATCGAGAAACTGCTGCAAGCGGGAATGGTCGACGAGGCCGGCGAGATTGCCGCCGCGGTCTCGCTCAATGGCGATGCCGATTTCGCGCGCTTGCAGGCGGACGCACTTCTGTATGCCGGCCGCGACAAAGATGTGTGTTCGGATATGACGGCGACGCGGACGAGTTCGGCCGATCCGTTCTGGCTGCAATTGCGCCTCTGGTGCTTCGCCGCCTCGGGCGACTCGGCGATGGCGGATCTCACCCATGCGGTTCTCGACGCTCAGGGAGCCGGCGACAAGGCGCTAGACATTCTCATTGCCGATGCGACGACGGGAAAGAAGATGTCCCCCGGCGACATCGCACACCCTACCGCGCTGCACATTTTTCTGCTGCGCAAAGCGGGCCTGCCCGTGAGCGCAGCGGTCGCGGCCAAACTGGGCACCGTGGCCGCGGCGATGGCGGCGCGCGACAAGCGCAATTCACCGGCAGAGCGCCTCGCGGCCGCGACGCGCATCTCGCAGACGGGCGCACTCGGTGCCGTGGAGATCGACGCTATACTGAACGCGCAGACGATCGGCGCCGCCGACATCGCCCATGTCAACGATGTCGCTGCGGGGCTTCCCTTTCTTCCGGCGCAGTCGCTTCTTCGCCGCGCTGCCAGACTTGAGACCCGCCCGGGCGAGAAGGCGGCACTGGTGGCGGCGGCTCTTTCAGCCGAGGGCCACCCCGACCGTTTGACGCTCACAGCACGGCTTCACGCCGACCTGGCCGCGTCGCTCACGCCCGATCCGAACCTGACGGAGGTACGCGGTCTTCTGGCGCGCGCGCTCCTGCTCAAGGGCCATATCGAGGCGGCCGAGGCGTGGTACGGAGGAGCGGCGGATGACACCGACACGCGCATATTCCGCATCTTGGCCGGGCTTGCCGCACCCGGTCGCGACGCGGCTGCGCAGGCGGCGATGGGCGCCCTCGCAGCGGGCGTGACACCGCAGGCCGCACCGACGCCGGCGATTGCACTGGCGCTCGGGCTGAGCGACGTGCTGGGCGCGCCGATGCCGCCGGACGCCAAATCGCTCGCCGCGACTCTGGAAGGCACGCGGTGGGACAATCCCAGCCGGCGTCCGTCCGCCGATGACCTGCGCAAGCTCGAGGAAGCGGCGGCGCAACCGGGACGCAAGGGCGAAGCGGCGCTGAGGGTTCTCGACATCGTCGGCGCCAACGGTCCTTTCGGTCTCCCGCCGGACGTCACCATCGAATGCGTGCGGATCCTGACGCAAATCGGCCTCGCCGATGAGGCGCGGTCTCTTGCGATCGAGGCTCTGGCGCTCCAGCCTGCGTCGCCATGAAAGCCGGCGACGCCACGCTGATTGAATCGTTCCTCGACATGATGAGCGCGGAGCGTGGAGCTAGCATCAATACGCTTTCGGCGTACCGCCGCGATCTTCTGGATTTTTCCGGACATCAGGCAGCGAGAGGCGCGCGGGCCGGCGCGGCCACGCGCGACGACATCAAGGCTTATCTCGCCGCATTGTCGCGGGCGGGCACGACCGGTTCGACGCAAGCGCGGCGGCTGTCTGCGCTTCGTCAGTTCTTCGCCTTCCTCTTCGCGGACGGTGTTCGCAAGGACGATCCCACCGACGCGATCGAGGCGCCAAAACGTCAGCGTCCGCTCCCGAAGACTATGACGCGCGAAGACATGACCGCGCTGATCGACGAGGCGGCGAGAGAATCCGAAAAGTCCGCCGAGGGCCTCCGGCTTTTGTGCATGGTGGAGGTTCTATACGCTTCCGGGTTGCGTGTGTCCGAACTGGTGACCCTGCCGCTCGCCGCCGCGCGGACACGCGACGGTTTTTTGCTGGTGAAGGGCAAGGGAGAGAAGGAGAGGCTCGCCCCTCTCAATCGGACGGCGCGCGACACCATTGCGCGCTATCTCGGCGTTCGCGAGGAGTTCCTCCCCAAGGGCCATCGCCGGACACATGCGGAGCGGTTTCTTTTTCCCTCGCGCGGCGCGGAAGGGCACATCACGCGCCGCCGCTGCCACCAGATGCTCAAGGAACTGGCCGTGCGGGCGCACCTCGACCCGGACAAGCTCTCGCCGCACGTCCTGCGCCACGCATTCGCGACACACCTGGTCGAGGGCGGCGCGGACCTGCGGAGCGTGCAGACCATGCTGGGTCACGCCGATATCGCAACGACGCAGATCTATACCCATGTCGCCAAGGACCGACTGACGCAGGTCGTTGAATCTGCTCATCCATTGGGCAAAAAGAACAAGCGGCGCAGTTGACGCCCGCGCCCGCCCGCGCCACGTTCCCCCTTCGCTTTTTTCCGGAGTGTCCGTCGTGAGTTTCACCACCGTCGAGCGCATCGCGCCTGTCCGAATCTATCGTTCCAAGCTGTTCGTTCCCGGTTCGAAGACGAACTTCTTCGAAAAGGCCGCAGCGGGACCTGCCGACTGCGTCTGCCTCGATCTCGAGGATGCGGTGGCGCCGGCCGACAAGGACAAGGCGCGCGACAATGTCGTCGCGGCGCTTAACGACGTCGACTGGAAAGGCAAGATTGTCACCGTCCGCATCAACGGTCTCGACACGGGTTGGTGCTACAGGGACGTGATCGCGCTTGTGGAAAAAGGCGGCGAGAAACTCGACGCCATCATGATCCCGAAGGTCGCGAATGCGAAAGACGTTTACGTGATCGACTGGCTGATCACGCAGGCCGGCGCATCGGTGGGGCGCAAGAAAAAGATCGGCATCGAAGTCATCATCGAGTCGGTCCTCGGCCTCAAGAACATCGACGAGATCGCCGCGTCCTCCAGGCGCATGGAGAGCCTCCATTTCGGCGCGGCCGACTATGCGGCATCCCAGGGCATGCGCACGACGAACATCGGCGGCGGCAACGCCGACTATGTGATGCTTACCGACAAGGACGCCAAGGGTCAGCGCGAGCGTCACTGGAACGACCTCTGGCACTATCCCCTATTCCGTCTCGTGCAGGCGGCGCGGGCGCACGGCATCATGGCGATCGACGGGCCCTTCGGCGACTATCAGGATCCTGAAGGATTCCGCGCCCAGGCGAATCGAACCGCCATCCTCGGCTGCGAAGGCAAATGGGCCATTCATCCCAGCCAGGTCGAACTGGCCAACGAAATCTTCACGCCGCCGCAGAAGGAAGTGGAACGCGCGCAGGCGATTCTCGCGTCGATGAAAGACGCACACAGCACCGGTTCGGGTGCGGCATCGCTGGGCGGAGTGCTCATCGACGCGGCTTCGATCCGCCAGGCCGAGGTCATCGTCAAGCAGATGGAGATGATCCGGCAGAAGCAAGGCGGCTGAGCCGGGTCAGCTTTTCCGGATTGCGCACCAAGTAGATCGCACTGATCAGGTCGGCGTCGAATTCCATGGTGAGGACGGAGTGCAAGCCGTCCGCCGTGCGCAGGAGAACGCCCGGCGCGCCGTTGATCTCCGTCCGACTCATGGTGAAGCCCTCGGCGGGCCCGAATTTCCGCATCACGCCGAGCGCAAATCGCATGACCTTGCCCGCGCCGTATATCGGATTGAGAGCTGCGGCGACGCGCCCGCCGCCGTCGGAATAAAGCACGACGTCGTCGGCCAGCAGCTTCGAAACCTGCGCTGGGTCGTTCGTGGCCGATGCCACAAGGAATTTTTCGACGAGCGCGCGATGCTGTTCTTTACTGACCGAATGGCGCGGCCGTTCCGATTTCACGCGTTCACGCGCGCGCGACACGAGCTTCCTGCAAGCCGGTTCGGTCTTTTCCAGCATTCTCGCGATGGTCGGGTAGTCGCAATCGAACGCATCGTGCAGGACGAAAGCCGCGCGTTCCTCCGGCGAGAGCCGTTCGAGCACGTGCAGCAGCGCCAGCGAGAGGTCCGACGCCAGTTCGGCCCGCGCGGCCGGTGCGTCCGCCGCGAGCGCCTTGGTGTCGTCCGGCAAGAGAGGCTCGGGCAGCCACGGACCGACATACGTCTCCCGCCGAGCGCGCGCCTTGCGCAGCGCGTCCAGTGCGAGCCGCACCGTCACGGCCGAGAGCCAGGCCCGAGGATCGCGGACGTCGTCGGGCGCCGCGCGATGCCAGCGCAGCCACGACTCCTGGACGACATCTTCCGCGCCGCTCATTTCGCCGAGCATGCGATAGGCGATCCCCAGCAGATGGGATCGATTTGCGTTGAAGATCGTCAACCGGTCCTGGTTCATGCGGCCTTCAGTGACTCGTTCACGGCGACGTCCAGGTTGCCGATGCGCACGCGCTGGCAGGTCCGGGCGTGTCCCATAGCCCGCTTCAGGACGGGAAAGTTGCGGGCGCTCATGGCCCGCAAGGATAGCGCGACGAGTGCCCTTTTTCCCCATCGCCTTTCGACTTCGTCCCGGAGCGCATCGAAATCGCCCGTCGCCAGGAGCAGGGCGCGGCCGAAGTCGAGGCCGAGCTGAGCGTCAGCGTCCGCCGCGGTTCCGGCGAGCAGCGCGGCGATCACCTCGCCGCGCATGCCGGCCTCGAGGGCCATGTCCGACGCGATCTGAACGCAGGGACCGCAATCCTCGACGAGTGCGCCGGCAATGCCGGCCGCGCATAGGGCGTCGCGCGGGGCGCCGCCGCCGAACCCGCTGCCGGCGGTCTGCATGATGGCGAAACGGAGGAAGGCCGCTTCGGAAATGTCGGCTAGCTCGTGCATGTACGTGCCGTCATACCGATAGCGCTGTTCGAAGCGGTGGATATAGCGGTGAAGGAACGAGCGGAACATCATGCGTCTCCCGTCTTTAGTCTCATCCATGCCAGAAGAAGTCCCACCGCGCCGACCGCGATGACTCCCAGCCCCTCATTGAGCAGATCGATCATCGCCGTCGGCGGACCGTCGATGAACCACTCGTTGACGTGAATAAAGGCGTGCAGCGCCGGCCAGGCCGCGCCAGCCAGAGCCCAGGTTGCGAGTATCGCGCCGCGGCGCGCGCTCCAGAGAAGGGCTGCCGCACTTGCCAGGAAGGCCATGCCGATGTCGGCGATAAAGTGTAGCTCCAGGTGCGACGGTGCCGGCTGGTGTACGACATGGGCGGCCCACACCTGTGGAAAAACTAGCATCATCAGTGCGTTAGCCGCATGAAACAGCCCGACGAGAAGCAGCAATATACGCACGGCCATGGCCCGTTCCCCGGGGTTACCGGTGTAAGACGGTCGAGGCTCTGGATTTGTGACGGCGAAAGCGCCTATCAGGGGCGCAAGGTTGACACGCTGGAAGGGCGTTGCCAGTTTCCGGCCCTTTTTCGCCTACCGGAGCTGCCGGAACCACGCGAGAGACGATGCACACCTATCTCGAATTCGAACGTCCGATCGCCGAACTGGAAGGCA
>Ga0335070_10002308_pt1 | contig 22242 bp, 21 predicted proteins | sample Lox_Sample_13_FD_206722 | JGI IMG/M metagenome (GOLD analysis project Ga0335070, IMG submission 206722) | Soil microbial communities from Loxahatchee National Wildlife Refuge, Florida, United States - Lox_Sample_1.3 | ecosystem: Environmental > Terrestrial > Soil > Wetlands | place: USA...
TTTTCATCCCGCGTCACGGGAAGCGACACACGATCTCGCCGCGGGAGATCAACTTTCGCGGCAACCTCTGGGCCATGAAGGAGCTGGGCGTCGAGCGCATTCTCGCAACGAGCGTGTCAGGCTCGCTCGTGCCCGCGTGGGAACCCGGAACACTGGTCCTGGTTGACCAGTTCCTCAACTTCACGGACGGGCGCGCCGAGACGTTCTATCCGATGGAGGGCAAGCTCGCCCACGTGGACGTCACCGATCCCTACTGCCGGACGCTCCACGAACAGCTGGCCGCCACCGCGGCGAAGCTGCGCCTCCGGATCGAGAGGGGTGCGACCTACGTCTGCATGAACGGGCCGCGCTTCGAGACCCGCGCCGAGGTCGAGATGGTTAGCCGGCTGGGCGGCCACCTGCTTGGGCAGACCAACTACCCCGAGTGCGTCCTTGCCCGGGAGCTGGCCATCTGCTACGCCACGGTTGGAATCGTCAGCAACTTCGCGGCCGGCATGCAGTCCGTCGTGACCGCAACGGAGGTCATCGAGAACATCAGGAGATGCAGTGACACCGTCGGGGCCCTTTTCGAGGTGTTTGTCCGCGATTTCCCTGAGCACGCCGACTGCCCCTGCCGCCACGCCCTCGACCACGCCGAGCTGTGACTGCAGCGCTTGTGCGCTTCCCCGCTTAATCGTCTTGAAAGAGAACCAGTCCGCGCGCGGAGCGCCGACCTCTCATCGCCTGGGAACGCGCGGGCCTCAGCCGTGGACGTCGCGCAGCGCGCCGAGCCCGGCGATGGCGTCGCGCGCGATCTCGGCGGGGATCCCGAACTCTCTCTCGATCGCCTGCACGAGCGCCTCGCGGTCAGGGAGGCGCTCGATCGAGAACCGGTCAGGCCACGACCGGATGATCGAGAGGTTGTAGATGACGACCGAATCGGTATTCGAGAACCGAATCAGGTCGACCGCGTTCATGAACGTCGCATCCTCTCGGAACGACGCGCGCACGGCCCTGCTGAAGTGTTCGATCGGACGCGGCGTGGGCTTGAGCAGGTACCCGTGGAGCAACTCGCCGTCTCGGTACATGTCGAGCCGCGAGCGCCCCTGTCCGTCGCGTGGTCTGAGCACGTAGAAGTCCCTGCCGTACCGGAGCACGACATCGTTCGCAGCATCGCGCGGCAGCGGCTCGAGGAACGGCGCGCCGTACCCGACGTCCACCAGCAGGTCGCGGCCGTCGATTGCCACGGTGATGGCGGCGTGGACATCCTCGCCCGACGGCATGTCCGCCCCGCAGAGCGCGGCGTCGAAGCCCAGGCTGCGGAGCAGGCGACAGAAGTGGAAGTTGTTGGGGTAGCAGGTGCCCCCGAAGTGGAAGCGCACAATCCCCTCCAGGTAGTCCTCGATCGAGGGGATTCCGGCGAGGCCTTGATGCTTGAAGCGGTAGAGCTTGGAGATGTTTTCGAAAGGGACGCGGGTGGCCTGCGCCCGGACGAGTTCATCGAGAGCGCGCTGTGTCGGCGCCGTCTTCGCGACGCCAAGCGCCCGCAGGTAGACATCCACCTGGGCATCAGAAAGGGTCGGGATCATCGCCGCCTTCCCCCCGCAGCCAAGTGTGCCACAGCGCGTCAGTCCCGCGCTCTGTCACGCGCTCGCGAAGGGTGGCCGGGGCGGCCTCCATCAATCGAGGTTCATCTTGCGCAGCAGGGCCCGGTAACGCGGGTCGTCGCGCACCGGATCGAGGAACTGGTAGGTCTTGATTGGCATCACGAGCGGGTCGCGCCCCTCGATGGCGCGGTCCAGCCACTCGAATGCCGGATCCCAATCGCCCAGGCCGATGTATCCGAACGCAAACGTCGAGGGTGGGACATAGCCGGTCTTCGCAGCCTCGCCCGCTCGCTCCAGCAACGCGCGGGTCCTCTCGGTACCCCCGGCACGACCACACACGAGCGCCAGGTACCCGAGCGTGAACGGCGCGCCCCCGGAGAGCTGGTTCGCTCTTTCCAGTGCGGCGACGGCTTCATCTCCCGCTCCGGTTCCGTCGCGCTGCATGCCGAGCGCCCAGTGACCAAGAAAGTGTTCGGGTGCCAGAGCGATGACGTGTTGGGCCTCTTCGTTCACACGATCCCATTGGCGGGCCAACATGGCCATCACGGCCAGCCACCAGCGTGCGAGGATCGAGAGCGGGTCCACCCGCACGATGGCTTCGATTTCGTTCATGGCCTCGACGACGCGACCTCGGGGCATGAGGCCACTGATCGCGTAGCGCAGGCGGACCAGCGGCGATTCGGGGTTCAGCTCCAGGGCCCTTTGAAGCTCACGGTCCACCTCGGCCCAGTTGTAGTCGAGCTCCTTGCGCAGCATGCCGAGCAGGGCGTGGGCCTCGGCCAGCGTGTCGTCCAGCTCCAGTGCGCGAAGCGCGTACCAGGTGCTCGTGGAGAATGCTTCTCGCGGGGGCACGTTGCCGAAGAAGCCCAGGAACCAGTGCAGTTCCGCGAGCGAGTCGTACGCCAGCGCGAAGCGCGGGTCGCGCTCGATCGCCCGCCCGTAGCACTCTGCCGCTTTCGCCAGTGCCTGCGGTGTCCCCCTCGCGAAGTGGTGCCGGCCCTCGAGAAACGCGGCGTAGGCCTCGTGATCCACGGCGGGGCGCTTTCGCTCTCCACTGGGCCGCCCCAGCTCACCCCGGAGGCGCTCGGCGATGGCCGCTGCCACCTCGTCCTCGAGGACGAGCAGGTCGGTCATTTCGCGGTCGTAGCGCTCACTCCACAGGTGGGAGCCGTCGCGCGTGGAAACGAGCTGCGCCGTCACACGCACCCGGTTTCCGGCCCTTCGGACGCTCCCCTCGAGGATGCTCTCGACTCCGAGCCGCGCTCCGGCCTCCCGGACGTCGAGTCCAAGACGCCCCACCAGGAACGAGGACGTTCGCGCGATCACTCGGAGACCAGAGATCCGCGTGAGCGCGTTGATGATCTCCTCGGCGAGGCCTTCGCAGAGATAGTCGTCTTCCTTCGCGCTGCTCATGTTCGCAAACGGAAGCACCGCAACCGAAGCTCCCTCTCGCCGGGTCGGTGCGGAGAGGCAGGCCTCGATCGCGGCCTTCAACTCGCCCGCGGACCGGAACCGTTGCGAGGGATCCTTGGCGAGGCAGCGCTCGACGACCCGCGCGACCTGGGGTGCGACCCCCGGGATCGGAGGAGGGGTGTCGCGCAGAATCGCCGCGAGCGTGTCGGCTCCGTCCGCGCCGGCGAACGGCCGGTGCCCGGCCAGCATCTCGTAGAGGACCGCACCGAGGCTGAAGATGTCGCTGCGCTCGTCAATGCCGCGTCCCGCCGCCTGCTCGGGGGACATGTAGGGCGCGCTGCCCACGATCGCACCGCTCGCGGTGAGCGCGGTCGCCCCCACACCCGTGGGGACGGCCGATCCCGCAAGCTTGGCGATCCCAAAGTCAACCACCTTGATGCGGTCCTCGGTGGCCAGCATGATGTTCGAAGGTTTGAGGTCGCGGTGCACGATGCCAGCAGCGTGCGCGGCAACCAGGGCGTCCGCCACCTGCGCGGTCATTCGCAGCGCACGGTCGGCGGGCAGTGGCCCGGAGGCGAGGAGGTCGGCGAGGGTCCCGCCCGTGATGTACTCCATCGCGATGAAGCTGACCCCTGCGTCAGACCCGATCTCGTAGATCGTCAGGATGTTGGGATGGTTGAGCGCGGAGGCGGCCTGGGCCTCGCGCACCAGGCGTCGCTGGCGCTCCGCGTCTTCCATCCACTCGGCACGCATCACCTTGAGGGCCACTGGCCGCCCGAGTCGGGTGTCCTTGGCTTTGTAGACGACGCCCATCCCGCCCTCACCGAGGACTTCAAGAACGAGGTGGTGGCCCAACGTCCGCCCGACCAGTGCACCGGCGGCCACTGACGTCTCGGGATTCACGGTACCTGAGAGTCTACGCCTCGCGCGGTGGCCGCGGCAACCCACGCTGAACGCTCGGCGTAGGGGAGTTAGTATCGGCCTGAGACGGTTCTGGCCAAGGATGGAGGAGAGCAATGACAAAGCAGAAGCGCGCAAAGCTGATCAAGAAGTACGCGGCGGGTTACGACGAGGTAGCGCGGGCACTCGAGGGGCTTCCGGCGCGCAAGCTCACGGCGCGCCCGTTCCGCGGCAAGTGGACCGCCGCCGAGATCGTCCACCACCTCGCGGACAGCGAGATGACCGGAGCGGTCCGGTTGCGCCTTCTCCTCGCGGAGGACGGGCCTGTGATCCATGCCTACGACCAGGACGCCTTCGTCGCACGCCTGCGCTACAACGAACGGGACATTGCGCCTGCGCTCGAGGCGTTCCGCGCGGCGCGCTCGACCACCGTGCAGTTGCTGGAGAGGATGACCGCCAAGGACTGGGCGCGCCAGGCGTGGCACTCGGAGAATGGCGCGTACGGCACCGAACGGTGGCTCGAGATCTACGTGGTGCACGCCCACAACCACGCAAAGCAGATTGCGCGGTTGCGCGCGGCGGTGACGGCGAAGGGTGGGGGCACGCGGCGGAAGCGCAACCCCGGGCGGTGACGCGCCGCCAGAGGAAGACACCGGCATCTGCGCGCGAGGCGCCAATCTGGGAGTCGCCTGCACGGAATGCGATGGGTCGGGGACGCGCTGGCCCTGGTGGCTCCTCAGTGAAGCAGGAGGTAGTCCACCGTCACCACCACACGGACCCGCTTGTTCGGGTCGGACTCGCCTCCGGAGGGCCCCTCTGCAGCCTCGCCTTGTCCCGGCGCACCCTGGTCGCGATCCGCGATCGAGAACAGACCCTGGCTCGCTCTCCGGATCGGGCACACGATGCTGCCGCTATCGGCAGCGAACTGCGCAGCGGCGGACCTTGTGGTCTTCGTCGCCTCCGCTAGCATCGCCGGCTTGATTACGTTGAACTGGATGAATATGTACCTGGGGCCAGCGGGAGTCGGTGCGGCTGGTCGGGACCGACGTATAGTCTGCGAGCACCCCGGAATCAGGGCGCACAAGGAGGGCTGGAGTGGGCCGGCGCGAGCCGGGCGCCCGCGCGAGGGCGCGATCGAGCACGGAAACCCCCAGCGAGTCGCGGGTCGAGCGCGCGGAGGTTTCGAGATGATCGCGAGGAGGGTGTGAAGATGATCGCCAGAACCGTGTTCCGCGGTGCATGTCTGCTGGCTCTCACCGCATCTCTCGGACTTGCCGGGGAGGTCCCCGCGCCCGACGCTCCGCGCTTCAGAGGGGGCTTGGGGTTTCTGGTGGCCACGGGTCTGGGTCCCATGTTCTCCGACCTCAACGGCCATCCCGGCTTCGGCCTCACAATCCAGGGCTACATTCCCCTCGGCTCCCGGTTTCAGCTGCGGCCTGCGTTCGAATGGACCGGCTACCGGGTCAACGAGTACAACGTCGCTTCGCGCATCCTCGCCGAGCTGCTGGGGCTGGAGTACTGGGAAACGCGGGTCGTCTTCCGAACCTACCGGCTGGGCCTCGACGGTGTCATCTACTTCCGGGAGCGGTACAAGGGTCCCTACCTGAGCGGGGGCGTCGGCGTGCAGCTCAGCCGCGTCTACCTGGAGGACGTCGCGTGGTCCAGCGACGGTATGGAAGATGTCATGACCGTGGATGCCGGGTGCACGACCACAGGCCTCTGGCTCGGTGGCGGTGCGGGCTACCAGTGGGAGGTCGGCAACGTGGAGCTGCGGCTCTCCCGGGCCCCCTACAGCTACACGTCCCGACGCCCCCCTGACACCGAGCCCGACGCCTTGCCGTTCCAAGAGCAGCCAGGCTGGGCCTTGCACCTGATCCTGGGCGTGAGGTTCTGAGCGATGAGAATCGTGCCGGGTATCACACGCAACGCGGATGCCGGGCGGCTCAAGACCCGCTGAAGCCGGCCACCGGTTGCACCCCCACCCCTGCCTTCTCCTGAACGGGGGACTGGGTTGGGCGGAAGCGCCCGCAGCGCGTTTCTTTCAGATCACTGCCGCACGTTTCGCCGTGCGCGCCTCTTGCGGGACAGATGGGCCGCTGGTTCCTCGAGCGGGATCCACCTCTGTGCCCATTTCTCGATCGCCTCGATGGCCGACGTCAACGCCCGGCCCTTTTCCGTGAGGGCGTACTCCACCCTTACGGGCATCTCGGGCACAACGGTGCGCTCCACGATCCCCTCGTGCTCGAGCTCCTGCAGCCGCTCGCTGAGCATCCGGTCGGTGATCCCGGGAACGGCGCTCCGCAACGTCGCGAAGCGGCAGCGCGCCTTCAGGAGCACAAAGAGGATTGCACCGGTCCATCGGCGCCCAATCAGCTCACTCGCGCGGTGAAACCGCTCGCACAGCTGCGGGGTTTCTCTGGATACTCGCATAAACCCTTCCAATGCAACACTAGCACGCAGTGTGTCATTATGCAAGTAGGTACTTGACAAGTAGTCACTTCCTTTTGTATAGTAAAGGCGCGGGGGTGAGGAACATGAACTTCGGACTACTTCTTGCAAGGCTGGTGTTAGGCCCCATGATGGCGGTCCACGGCGCTCAGAAGCTCTTCGCCTGGTTCGGCGGGCACGGGATCCCAGGCACCGCTGGGTTCTTCGAGACGCTCGGCTTTCGGCCGGGTCGAGTGTTCGTGGTAGGCGCGGCTGGCGCCGAGGTCACGGGTGGCCTGCTGGTCGCCTTGGGTCTGCTCAGCCCGATCGGCTCCGCCTTGATCCTCGCGGTGATGATCGTGGCGGCGCGCACCGTGCATTGGCGCAACGGGGTGTTCGCGGCGTCCAACGGCGTCGAGGTTCCGCTTCTCTATGCGACCGGGGTTTCCGCCCTGGCGCTCACCGGGCCGGGGGCGTACTCGCTCGACCGGCTGCTCGGCCTGTCTGCGTTCTGGACCCCTGCGGCGAGAGTGGCCGCGCTGGCCCTCGGCATCGCGGGGGCGGTGGCAAATCTCCTGGTCCGCCGCCCCGACCCGGCCGGCAAGGTGGCATGACGAGGCATCTGAAGGGAGAGGGACGATGTCAATCCGACCGATCAAACGAATCGTTCAAAGCAAACCCACGATCGAGGGTGCCGGTGTCAGGCTGCGCCGCGCCTTCGGTTTCGGCAGCACGAGCGACTTCGATCCGTTCCTGCTGCTGGACGACTTCCGCAACGAGAATCCGGACGACTACCTCGCCGGATTTCCGTGGCACCCGCACCGCGGCATCGAGACGATCACCTACGTGCTGGCGGGCACGGTCGAGCACGGCGACAGCCTCGGGAACAAGGGCAAGCTGGGGGCGGGCGACATCCAGTGGATGACCGCCGGCCGGGGGATCATGCACCAAGAGATGCCCAAGGGCGACCCGAGCGGGCGGATGCACGGCTTCCAGCTCTGGGCCAACCTCCCCTCATCCCTGAAGATGACCGAGCCCCGCTACCAGGACATCGCCGCCGCCGACATCCCCGAAGTGGTGGACGACGACGGTACTCGTGCCCGCATCATTTGCGGGGAGTTCTGGGGCAAGGTCGGGCCGGTTGAGGGCGTGGCCGCGGATCCGCGCTACGTGGACGTCTCGGTGCCCCCGGGCCTGCGCAAGAGAATTCCCGTGGACCGGGCGCGCAACGTCTTCGCGTACGTATTCGCGGGGTCGGGTAGCTTTCGCGACGCGTCGCAGCCGCGTGCCGTGCTGACCGAGCAGGTCGGCTCGAGCGGCGGGACAGCGTACGAGACGACCGGCAACCGCTCGCTGGTGCTTTTCGACCGCGGGGACGAGATCGTGGTGCAGGGAGGGGACGAAGGGATTCGGTTCCTCCTCGTCTCGGGCAAACCGCTCGAGGAGCCGGTGGCCTGGTACGGTCCCATCGTGATGAACACGCAGAAGGAGCTCGAGCAGGCGTTCAACGAACTGCGCAAAGGGACATTCATCAAGTGAAAGTGGGAGAGACGATGTCAGAGAAAGGGACGGAACCGGCCGGTGACAAGCTGGCCGGGCGCATGCCGGTGATCTTCGCGGCGCACGGCGCCCCGGTCCTGCTCGACGACGCGAAGTGGATGGGGGAGCTCGCAGCGTGGGCGAGCGCGATGCCGAAACCGAAGAGCATCCTCATGGTCTCGGCGCACTGGGAGGAGCGGCCGACGGCGCTGGGCGCGACCCGGACCGTGCCCCTCGTCCACGACTTCTACGGGTTTCCCGAGCGCTACTACCGCACCGAGTACGCCGCCCCTGGCGCGCCCGAGACGGCCGCCCGCGTGCGCGAGCTTCTACGCCGGCAGAACATCGAAACCACCGACGACCCGGAGCGAGGGCTGGATCACGGCGCCTATGTGCCGCTCGTCGCGATGTACCCCGCCGCGGACGTGCCCGTGCTCCAGATCTCGATGCCGCGCCTGGACCCACAGGAGCTGTTCGAGCTCGGGCGGGCTCTCGGGCCGCTGCGAGACGAGGGCGTGCTGGTGTTCGGCAGCGGGTTCCTCACCCACAACATGAGGTACGCGTTCCGTCCGGGCACCCCGGAGTGGGCGAAGGAGTTTGACGCGTGGGCGGAGGACGCCCTGTCGCGCTTCGACGTGGACGCGCTGCTCGACTTCCGTCGCCGCGCCCCGGGTGCCGAGATGGCGCTTCCGACGTGGGAACACTATGCGCCGGCACTGGTGGCGGCGGGAGCGGCTGCGGACGCTCCTGCAAAGACGACTTTCCCGATTACCGGCTGGTGGATGGACGGAGCCTTCACAAAGCGGTCGGTCCAGTTCGACTGACGCGCCGGTCGGGGCGCTCTTTCCTGCGGAGCAGGAGCCCGACAATTCACCGCGGATGCGAAGATGTGACCGCGTGCCTCCTGTGAGGAGCACGTAATCCGTGCGTGCTCTTTTCTTCGAGTTTCGCGCAAGAAAATGGGCACGCCCGTAGGCGTGCCCCATATTTCACTGCGAATGCTGTCTTGTCCGGGTGACTTCACCCGGGTGCCGGCCGCCTACAGACGCGGGGTACGGTCCGTCCGCGGTCCGGACTTCTCCATGCGCGACTTGGCAACGTTGACTGTGAGCGGCTTGCCGTCAAGGGGCTGCTGGTTGAGCTTGGCAATCGCGCCCTCCGCCTCGGCCTCGGTGGACATCTCGACGAAACCGAAACCGCGGGACTGGGCGGTGTCGCGCTCGGTAACCACCGCGGCCGACACAACAGTTCCGCACTGCTCGAAATGCGTGCGCAGGTTGTCCGAAGTTGTGGAGTACGACAGGCCGCCGACGTATAGCTTGCTTCCCATATGTGCCTCCTTTCGGCCCTGGAGGTTCCAGGACCGGTCTTCTTCCGCACTGCTGAACCCACCTCGGGTGTGCGGAAGCCGCCGCTCGGAGGCGAGGCCGGCGATGCGCCCGGTGGCGCGAAGCCCGGCAGAGGCGTGCAGTATACAGCAAATTCTTGAAAGTCAATAATTTGACCGGGCGACGGACGCCCGCAGGTTCTACACTGTGTCTCGCTCACGATGGCAGCGTGGGCAGAGAGGTGTCAGTTACTCCCTTCATTCCGATGCTAGTGAGGCCAGAGCCAGCCGAACGTCCCAGCCGTAACCAGCGCGTAGATCAACCCATCCACCGTCGCCCTGAACGTGGTGCCCAGGGAGCGGCGATACCAGATCGACATCTGCCAAAGCGCAAGGGAGTAACCCACGAACGCGGTGACGCCGGAAAACCTGAAAACGGATAGGTACCCCCCGCCGGAAGGCACCGCGCGCCCCGTGACGTAGCCGGCGAACACGCCGATCACCACCAGGTAGAAGAACCAGAGAACCATGCTCTTTCCCACCGAACCCGGCCCGTTCGGGAGCACCGTGGCCACCATGACTGGGCCCTTTCTCAGCTTGTCGATGTACTCCGGTGATTTCATGTCCTTCATGCTCGCCGGGCGGGGGACCATGTAGTCGCCCGGCGGGATCTCGAGCGGGCGGAGCGCGTCCATCACCTTGTCCTCGGCAGGCATCTTGCGGTAGTCGCTCTTGTGCCAGGGCGTCGCCATATGGATGAGCGAGCTGACAAGGAAGACGAGCACCGAAGACACCAGGATGGGGAGCCACAGAGAACCGAGTCCTACCATGACCATCTCCTTTTGGGCGATCGCCCGGATTTTATGCCCGGATTTGCCATGTTTTCCGGTATCGAATCCCGTTACGTCCAACGACCCGGAACGTCCGCTATTCCGAACGTGGCCGAGGAACCGAAGCGCGAGTCGGGGCGGCGACCCGCGGGAACAAACGGCCTGCAAGGGCGGTTTCCCCCGTAGGATTGGAGGTTCACATGAAGAGAATGGTGCTGTTGCTCGTTGCCGTTGTCGCGGCCGCGCCAACGCTCGCCCAGGAGATGCTGCCAGGTGCAGGGGCCGGCGTGGTCAAGACGATGCAGGGAAACTTCAACTACGTAAGCGACTTCATCGTCAAGAGCGCAGAGCAGATGCCCGAGGCCGACTATGCCTTCAAACCGACGCCCGAGGTGCGGAGCCTCGGCCAACTCATCGGCCACGTCGCCGACGCCAACTACGGAATCTGCTCAACTGTGCTCGGCGAGGCCAACCCGTCCAAGGGCGTCGAGAAGAACATGACGTCGAAGGCGGATCTGGTCGCGGCGCTCAAAGGCTCGTTCGAGTACTGCGGCCGGGCCTATTCCTTGCCGGATAAGGACACCGGCATGAAGATCAAGATCTTCGGGCAGGAGCAGACCCGTCTCAGCGGCCTGCTTCTGGACTTGACGCACAACTGGGAGCACTACGGGAACCTCGTCACCTATCTGAGGCTCAAGGGCCAGGTACCTCCGTCAAGCCAGGCGAAGCCGTAGTCCAGGCTGCCGCTTCAAGCCGACCAGGACCGGCCCCGCTTCCACGTCCGCGGAGTCCGGTGGGATCCTTCGGCCGCCTGCGGTGCCCTCGGGATGACAGGGTTTCCTCCTTGTCATTTCTGAGGGGCGCCGAAGGCGCCCCGAGGAATCCCATTGAACCTGGGGACGGCTACGCCCGTCATGCATGGCTTTGGCGCCGCGGGCCGCGGCGGGTCTATGCACGCCTCCAGGCGTGGGCGGCCTGGACGGCCGTGCGGAGGTTCTCCCACGGTGTCTCGGCAGGGACGGTGCAGTCAGCGCCGAGGATGAAACGGTCGGGCGCGCTTCTGAGGGCCGCGTCGACCTCGGCGTGGATGTTTGCGGCGTTCCCCGTGGCGATTGCACCATGGCGGTCGAGCCCGCCCATAACCGGCCGACCAAAAAGCCGGGAAGCCTCGGCCAGGGAAAGAGGACGGCCGCCTACCTTGAGCGGGCAGCTCACCACGTGCCCCGGGTAGTCCTGGAAGCGCGCAAGGTCGTCGTACTCTCCGGCGTAGTCGCAGATGTGAAGAATGTTGAAGATGCAGGAGCGCTCGGCCTCCCTCATCACGGCGAGGTCGCAAGGACGGACTAACGTGTCGAAAAGGGCGCGGTCCGCAAGCCTGTGCCTCTCGCCCCCCTGGGTCGAGTGGTAGAAGCCGTCGACGCCGAGTCGGATGCACGCCCTGACGAACGTCATCAGGCTCTCGGTGACCACCTCCATGCCCTTCCTGACCGGCTCGGGGTTCTCGCGCATATGCCGCAGCACCTTCTCCTCGCCCACCGCGTGCGTGGCGCACATGAACGGCGAGTAGAGGGTGACAACAACCACCGCCTCGCGCTTGGCGGCGTTCACGATGCCCTCGACAGCCTCGAGTTGCGGTGCGAAGAACTCCTCGCCGTAGAGAGGTATCCCGGGCCAGTCGTCGGGCCTCAGGATGTCGGCCAGCGGCGGGAAACCGCGCTCGTACTGGATCTTCACGAAATCCATTCCCGTGGCGCGAAAGAACTCCAGATGTTTCGCCACCGCTGGCTGGCCGAAGTGACAGGAGGGGTCGAAATGCAGGAAGAACGCCGCCGGAGTGGTGGTCTGGGGCGCGCTTGGATCCAGCAGGCCGAGGACGAGATCGCGCTTGGTCACGGAGACTCCTTCCACTGCGCTGAACGCATACTACACAGCAAAGACTCCAGTATCCGACTGCGGTGGGATCCTTCGCCCGACCCGTTCCCGCGGAACGGGCTCAAGATGACAGCCCAAACCTGAGTGTCATTCTGTGGGGCACCCGGGGGCGCCCCGAAGAATCCCCCGGCGTCCAAGAATCGGGAGGAGTGGCCGTGGCTACTTGAGGTGGGGGTAGAACTCGACCTCCACCTGTTCGCCGACGAGCTGCTTGGCGATGTAGACGATCTGCCCGGTGTGGTAGGCCATGTGCTCGACGGCGTGGAGGAGGACACCGAAGCCGGTGCGAGTGATCCCCTGGATCACGAAGACCTGACCGAGCTTCTCGTCGGGGAGGTCGCTGGTGACGTCCCGGCAGGCACCCACCACCTCGCCGAGGCGGCCCAGGAGCGTCGCACCGCTCTGTCCGCCCACGGCGGCGAACTCCTCGTGCCGGTGGCGCTCGAACGGCGCGCCGCCGAGCCCCGCGAGTACCCACTGCGACAGGTTCCCGCACAGGTGAAGGAGGATGTTGCCGACGCTGGTGCAGCGCGGGTTCGGCCGCCACCAGAGCTGCTCGGTGGAGAGCAGGCCGACACACCGCTCGATCTTGCCGAAGTACTCAGCGAAGAGCCTGTGAGCCTCCTGGGGCAGGGCAGCGGATTCCTTGGGCATTGAGGCATGCTAGTCGATTTGCGGCCGGGTTGGGGACCTGGCAGGCCCTGCGGGCAGGATCCCCCCACGCCTTGGGCCGCGTCAGCGCAGGTGCCCTCGGGTGTCCAGGCGACGCTGGCGCAAAACCGAAACTCGTGGCACGCGTTGCGCGTAGGAGGGATCAATGGGTCGAGAAGTCCCGAACCCTGAGCAAGTCACCCGGCCGTGTAGAATGTGGTGCGACGTGACCGCAACCCGAAACCGTCCCGCACTGAAGCAAGATCGAGCAAGCTGAAAGACAAAGGAGAGGACATGCGATTGACCCGCGCAACCGCCGTCTGTCTGGCCCTGATCGCGCTGATGACCGCCTGCGCGCACGCCCCGGCCACGACCCCCAACCCGTTCTTTGGCGAGTGGCAAACGCCATTCGGGGTACCGCCGTTCGACCGGATCGGGCCGGATGACTTCATGCCGGCGTTCGAGGAGGCGATCCGACAGCACAACGCGGATGTGACGGCAATCGTGAATGACGCCAAGCCACCCACCTTCGACAACACCGTGGCCGCGCTCGACGACTCGGGAGAAGCCCTCGCCAGGGTCAAGAACGTCTTCGACCTCTTGGTCGGCGCGGAGACCAACGACCGGTTGCAGGAGATCGAAGCCAGGGTCAGGCCGATGCTCGCCGCGCACAACGACGACATCTACCTGAACGAGGAGCTCTTCAAGCGTGTGAAGGCGGTGCACGACCAGCGCGATTCGCTCACGCTCGACACGGAGCAGGCGACCCTCCTTCGCAACATCTACCGGCGTTTCGTGCGTGGTGGCGCGGAGCTCACGCCCGCCCAAAAGGATCGGCTGCGCGCAATCAACAGCGAGCTTTCGGGCCTGATCGTGAAGTTCTCCAACAACCTGCTCAAGGAGACAAACCAGTACCAACTCGTCGTGGACTCGAAGGACCAGCTCGCGGGGTTGCCCGAGAGTCAGATTTCGGCTGCCGCGGAGACCGCCGCGAAGGCCGGGCTTTCCGGCAAGTGGGTTTTCACCCTGAAGGCGCCCAGCATCTGGCCGTTCCTGCAGAGCGCCTCGAACCGCGAACTGCGCAAGAAGATCCTGACCGCCTACGCGAGCCGCTGCGACAAGACCGGCGCGACGGACAACACCGTGGTCTTTGCGACGATCGCCAAGCTGCGCGTGGAAAAGGCGCAGCTTCTGGGGTACAAGACCTGGGCGAACTTCATCCTGGACGAGTACATGGCCAAGAACCCCGAGAACGTTTACAAGCTTCTCGAGCAGCTGTGGAAACCGGCGCTGGCCCGCGCGAAAGAAGAAGTGGCCGACATGCAGCGCATGATTGACGCTGAAAACGGCGGCTTCAAGCTCGAGTCGTACGACTGGCGTTACTACTCGGAGAAGGTCAAGCAGGCAAAGTTCGACCTTGACGAGGAGGCGATCAAGCCGTACCTCCCGATCGACGAGGTGCGCGAGGGTGCGTTCACGCTCGCGAACCGGCTCTACGGCATCACCTTCACGGAGCTCAAGAACGTCCCCGTGTACAACCCCGAGGTGAAGGTTTTCGAGGCCAAGGAGAAGGACGGCAAGTTCATCGGTGTCCTGTACATGGACTTCTACCCGCGGCCGGGCAAGCAGGGAGGCGCCTGGTGCTCGACGATCCGCGACCAGTGGGTCAAGCAGGGTCGGTTCATCACGCCAATCGTATACAACGTCTTCAACTTCACGAGGCCGACGGGGGACACGCCGGCGCTGCTGACGGTTGACGAGGCGGAGACGCTCTTCCACGAGTTCGGCCATGCGCTCCACGGCCTCTTCTCGAACTGCAGGTTCCGGGGAAGCGGTTTCTACATCGCCCAGGATTTCGTCGAGCTGCCGAGTCAGATCATGGAGAACTGGGTGTTCGAGCCGGAGCTCCTCGAGCTCTATGCGCGTCACTACAAGACCGGCGAGGTGATGCCCGAGGCGCTGGTGGCCAAGATCCGCAACGCTGCGACGTTCAACCAGGGGTTCGCGAACACGGAGTACCTGGCGGCCTCGTTTCTGGATATGGACTGGCACACCTTGACCGAGGCGAAGCTCCAGGATGCGGACGAGTTCGAGAAGGCGAGCATGGCCAAGTGGGGGCTGATCCCGGAGATCCTGCCACGCTACCGCACCGCCTACTTCGCGCACGCGGCCAACGAGTACTCCGCCGGCTACTACAGCTACATCTGGAGCGCGGTGCTGGACTCCGATGCGTTCCAGGCCTTCAAGGAGAAGGGCGACGTCTTGGATCAGGGAACTGCCACCGCGTTCCGACAGCTGCTGTCCAAGGAGGGCAGTGAGGACCCCGCGGTGCTGTACCGGCGCTTCCGCGGTCGCGACCCGCAGGTGGACGCCCTGCTCGAAAAGCGCGGCCTCAAATAAGGCACAGCTCTCGCGTCGGTGAGCACTTGGGGCGGCCGTCGCGGCCGCCCCAACCGTTACTGCAGGCCTGTCGTGTGGAAACCGCTAGTCCCTTATGGGGTCGGCGGGTGAGCAGGGTCCGGCTTGCCGATCCTCGCGGCCATGAAGTCGGCGAGGCGCTCCATGTAGACCTCGCCCTTCTCGGGCGAGGCGGTGCGCGGGTCGCCGAGCACGCCGTTCGGGGTGAGGGCCGGCATGCCTTTCTCGAGAATGATCGAGAACTCTTTCTCGCCCGTGGGGCCGAGGTAGCCGACGGCCATCCGGCCGGTCGCGACGAGTTCGTGTTCGAGGGCCATCATGATCGAGGTTTCGCTCTCGCCCGCGTGCGCACCCGACGCCTCGGCGGAGACCCCGTACGCGGCGGACGCCTCGTTGAGGAAGCCGGTGAGCCCGAAGAGATCGGTGTAGCCCGTGATCTCGACGCCGGGGTGGGTCGTGCTGGCCTGTTCGATCGCGCTCTGAACCGTCGCGAAGTTGCCCCCGTGGCTGGGGAGAAACACGATCCGCTTGAAGCCGTGGCGAACGAGGCTGTCCACGTAGTCGAGCAGGATCATCCGCAAAGTCTCGGGCTTGAGCGAGAGCGTGCCTGCGAAGGCGAGGTGGTGCTCGGAGATACCGACGTGGATCGTCCTCGCCTGGAGCGCATTGCCCAGCTTGAGGGCGACTCGGAACGCCAGTTCGTCGCCAATCCGGGCGTCGGTCATTGTCGGCAGGTGCGGGCCGTGCTGCTCGGTCGAGCCGACCCCGACGACTGCGGTCGTGAACCCGGACTCGATGGCGGCCCTGATCGCCGGCCAGGTCATCTGTTCCATTCGGATCGTCTTCATTCGAGCGCTCCTGGTGTCGGATCGTACACCCGCCCCTCAACGTTGCCACCTCGCGAACAGTAGGGAAGCTACGCCCGGCGCCGGTCGGCGACGCCCGTGCCCCAAACCGAGGGTCCGGGGGGAGGTACTATGAGCGGGCCGACGCGGCCCTCGGCCTTTCGGGGTGAGAGATGGATATCATCAACCTTACCCGCGACGCATCGGGAGGCATCACATGACGCATCGTCCATTCCCTGCTGCGCGTCCCGACCGCGCCCTGATCAAGGGCCGAACCGACAATAGCGTCGAAGCAATCCGCTCCGCCTTCCTGGCCAACCTGCTGTTCACACAGGCGCGCGTGCCCGAACGCGCCACGGTCACCGAGCTCTACCTGGCGCTCGCCGCCACGGTGCGCGATCGCCTGATCCACCGCTGGATGTCGACGGCGCAGGTGGTCACCAGACCAAACGTACGTGTCGCCTGCTACCTGTCCGCCGAGTTCCTGCTGGGCCCGCAACTCCTCAACAACCTCGTCGCCCTGGGCATCGAGGCCGAGACCCGGGAGGCGCTCGCCGGTCTCGGCATCGACCTCGCAGAGCTGGCCGCCCGCGAGGAGGAGCCGGGCCTGGGCAACGGCGGCCTCGGCCGGCTCGCCGCCTGCTACCTGGACTCCCTGGCCACCCTCGAGATCCCGGCGATCGGCTACGGCATCCGCTATGAGTTCGGCATCTTCGACCAGGAGATCCGCGACGGTTGGCAGGTCGAGGTCACCGACAAATGGCTGCAGCACGGCAACCCGTGGGAGATCCCGCGCCCAGAAATTGCCTACCGCGTCGGGTTCGGCGGACGGACCGAAGCGTTCGAGGACGTCGCAGGCCACTGGCGCGTCCGTTGGATACCCGACCGTGTCGTACGCGGCGTAGCCCATGACACGCCGGTCGCCGGCTACCGCGTCGGGACCTGCCTGCTGCTCCGCCTGTGGAGAGCGGAGGCCGTCGAGAGCTTCGACTTCCAGGCGTTCAACCTCGGCGACTACCTGGGTGCGGTGGACCAGAAGGTCGTCTCTGAGAACATCTCCAAGGTCCTCTACCCGAACGACGCATGGTCGCAGGGTCGGCAACTGCGCCTCGAACAGCAGCACTTTTTCGTCTCGTGCTCGCTCCAGGATCTGCTACGACTGCACCTCCTGCAGGGGCACTCGGCGGACACCTCTCACCACCGCTTCGCGGTGCAGCTCAACGACACCCACCCGGCGATCGCGGTCGCCGAGCTGATGCGTCTTCTCGTCGATGAGCACGGCCTGCCGTGGGAGCGTGCCTGGGAGGTGAGTCGTCGGGCGCTCGCCTACACCAACCACACGCTGCTGCCCGAGGCGCTCGAGCGCTGGCCGGTGCCGCTGTTCGCTCGCTTGCTGCCGCGTCACCTCGAGATCATCTACGAGATCAACCGCTGCTTCCTCGACGAGGTGCGCGTGCGCTGGCCGGCCGACGAGGCGCGCGCGGCGCGGATGTCGCTGATCGAGAAGGACGGCGAGCGCTTCGTGCGCATGGCCCACCTGGCGACCGTCGGCAGCCACGCCGTCAACGGCGTCACCGCTCTCCACACCGAGCTGCTGCGCCGCGAGGTGCTCCCGGATTTTGCCGATCTCGACCCGTACCTGTTCCACAACGTCACCAACGGCGTCACACCGCGGCGTTTCCTGCGAGTCGCCAACCCGCGCCTCGCCGCGCTGCTCACAGAGGCGGTCGGCGACGACTGGGTGAAGAACCTCGAGTTGGTGCGGGGCATCGAGACCCGCGCCGATGACCCCGTCTTCCGCGAGGCGTGGCGCGAGGTCAAGCTTGCCGCCAAACGCGACCTCGCCGGGGTGATCCTGAGTCGAACCGATGTCGAGGTTGACCCTTCGTCGCTGTTCGACATCCAGGTCAAACGCATCCACGAGTACAAGCGGCAGCACCTCAACGCGCTACACGTGGTCACGCTGTACAACCGGATCCGCCGTAATCCCGGCGCTGACATCGTGCCGCGCACCGTCATCTTCGGCGGCAAGGCGGCGCCCGGCTACCGCATGGCAAAGCTGATCGTCAAGCTGATCAACTCCATCGCCGAGGTGGTCAACGCCGACCCGCTGCTTGCCGGTCGCCTCAAGGTCGTCTTCCTGCCCGACTTCAACGTCACCAACGCCCAGCCGATCTACCCCGCCGCGGACCTCTCCGAGCAGATCTCGACCGCCGGCAAGGAGGCGTCGGGGACCGGAAACATGAAGTTCGCCATGAACGGTGCGCTCACGATCGGCACGCTCGACGGCGCCAACGTCGAGATCCGCGACGCGGTCGGCGCCGAGAACTTTTTCCTGTTCGGGCTGACCCTCGATCAGGTCCGCGAGACATGGGCGCGCGGCTACCGCCCACGAGCGATCTGGGAGAGCGATGCCGAGTTGCAAGAGGCGATCAACCAGCTTGCCGCCGGCACGTTCTCGCGCGGCGACACGGAACTCTTCCGGCCGCTGGTCGACAACCTGCTCGACCACGACCCGTTCCTGGTGCTCGCCGATTACCGTGACTACGTCGACACCCAGGACGGGGTCGCCCGTGCCTTTCTCGATCCTGACCACTGGACGAGGATGTCGATCGTCAACACGGCGCGGACCGGTTGCTTCTCATCTGACCGGGCGATTCGCGAGTACGCCGAGTCGATCTGGCGGGTCGTGCCGGTGCCGGTGGAGGTCCAATGAGCGATCCAAGCGCCCCGGAAGTCAGCCAGAGCGACCTCGTCGTGACACGCCTGGGTGAGTGCCAGATCAACTCGCCGATGCGCGGTTTGCGCTTTGTCGACGACCGCGAGGGCGTGCTGCTCGACCCCAGTCTCGAGGCCGCCCGGCGCCGCCTCGCGACCAACGAACTGCCGCCCGCCTTCGAGCTGGCCGGCCCACGCGAGCGCATCTTCTTCGACCCAGGGCGCACGAGCGCGGGCATCGTCACTTGCGGTGGGCTGTGCCCGGGCCTCAACGACGTGATCCGCGCCATCGTCATGAGCCTCCACCACCACTACGGCGTGCCGCGCGTGGTCGGCTTTCAGTACGGCTACGAAGGGCTGGTGGCGCGCCACGGCCATGCACCGGTCGAGCTGACGCCGGAGCGCGTCAGCCACATTCACGAGATGGGCGGCACGGTACTCGGCTCTTCACGCGGCAACCAGGCCATCGGCGAGATGGTGGACACCCTGGAGCGCGAGCGCATCAACGTGCTGTTCACGATCGGCGGCGACGGCACTTTGCGTGGCGCCCATGCGATCAGCGAGGAGGCGGCGCGGCGCAAGCAACCGATCGCCGTGGTTGGGATCCCGAAGACGATCGACAACGACATATCGTTCGTCCAGCAGTCCTTCGGTTTCGAGACCGCGGGAACCGAGGCCCGCCGCGCGACCTACGCCGCGCACAGCGAGGCGGCGGGTGCGCGCAACGGCATCGGCCTCGTCAAGCTGATGGGACGCGACTCCGGTTTCATTGCCGCCTGGGCGGTGCTCGCCGACAGCCAGGTCAACTTTTGCCTGGTGCCCGAGGTGCCGTTCACGCTGCCGGCGCTGCTGGCCGCGCTCGAGGAGCGCCTGGCCCGTCGCGGACATGCGGTGATCGTGGTCGCCGAGGGCGCCGGCGCGGACCTGCTGCCCGACGCCGAGGAGCGCGATGCCTCCGGCAACATCCACCGCGGCGACATCGGGATTTTTCTGCGCGACGCGATCAAGGCTCACTTTGCGTCGCTCGGCGTCACCATAAACCTCAAGTACATCGACCCCTCCTACACGATCCGCAGCGTGCCGGCCAACGCCCACGACTCGGCGTTCTGCTTGCTGCTCGGCCACAACGCGGCTCACGCCGGCATGGCGGGGCGCACCGACCTCGTGATCGGCACCTGGAAGGCGGAGTTCACCCACGTGCCGATCCCGCTAGCCGTGCGAGCCCGCAAGAAGCTCGATCCGCACGGCTGGATCTGGAGCAGCGTGGTCGCGTCGACTGGCCAGCCGATCGACCTGCGCTAGCGTCGCGGCACATCGGTACTGATCAACGGAGCGATGACGGGGCCACCGCGCGTGCGGCGCTGCTCACCCGCCCGCCGTCCGATCTCCGGAGGTGCGCCCCTTGAGCCAGGCGATCGCCAGGGCGCTCTGACCGAAACCGAGTACCCAGCCGGCGAGGACGTCGGACGGCCAGTGCACCCCGAGGTAGAGGCGACCAAAGCCGACGAAGAGTGCAGAGAGCGCCCCGATGGCGTAGGCGATCCCGGCCGCGGCACCGCGACCTCGCGCGAGCACCCAGGCAAGGAGGGGGTAGAAGGTTGCCGACGCCACCGCATGCCCGCTTGGAAACGCGAAACCCGACGGGTGGATCAGGGTCTCCCACAGCGCGGGCCTCGGCCGCGCCGTCACGTGCTTGATGAGTTCGGGGATAGCGTACGTGGCCAGACCAAGCGCCAGCCACAGGAGGGCTTCCCTCCGCTCCTTCCGGAGCAGGTGATAGGTGATCATGAGTGCCACCACGATCACGCAGACCGGCAGCAGACCGAAGAGGTTCGAGAAGAGGAAGAGACGGTCGAGGGCAAGCCCCGCAAGGCCGTGGATCCAGAGCAGGATCCTCGCCTCCATCACCGCCCCTCGCGTCTCAGCGAGCTTTCGGCCCGCCCTACTTCTTCGGGTAGCCCACGCACTGTGCGAAGGAGATGATTTGGGTGGGCGCGAGCTTGAGAGCCTTGGCGAGCGGCGGCCGGTCCACCATGGCGCGCACGCCGGTGGCGAGCCCTTCCGAGGCGCAGAAGAGGTAGACGTTCTGGCTGACGAACGCCGTATCCCCCCAGGCGTACGCCTGCTGCATGTCGGCCTGGGCCCCCTTCATGCGGGCGGTGTCGGCGACGAACACCAGCGTCACGGGCGCGTCCTTGACGAAATCCTGGGAGCCGGTGAGGGCACGCAGATCGCCGGCGGCGACCGGTTTCAGGGTGTTCGCGGCCGCGTCGTAGAGGTAAGCACCCTTTGCGGTCACGACGTAGACATCCGTCTCCTGCCAGTTACGCGCAGATGGCGCGGTACGCTTGCCGGAGTCCGGGCGGTTGATGCCCCACGCCGCCCAGAGAAGGTTGGAGAGGGTTTGCGGCGGCAGCGGGTCGGGGGCGAACGAACGGCTGGTGGCCCGCAGCTTGAGCGCCTGCATGAGAGGCTTGCCCCCCTCGGTCTGCGGAACGGGTAGCTGAATCGGCGCGAGTTCCTGTGCGGCCGCCCAGCCTGACAGCAGAGCGAGCGTGACAAGTGTGAGGCAGATCCGGAATCGCGGTTGCATGGTTCCTCCTCGAAGCGGAACTGTATACGCATCGTCGTCCGGTGGCCACACGGTCGCGGGGCGGCGATGGCGGGCGGGTCCGCCGGTCACGCACGTTTCGCAAGGGTTCAGAACGGGAACGAGAAGCTGAGCCGGATGCCCTGGAACATGTCACCGAACCGGTAGCCCAGGGCGATCCACGGCAGCTTGATCCCCAAAAGCGACATCTGAGGCGCGGTCGAGAAGCTTAGCCCCAGCTCCAGCACCCGCTTCACGTTGAGGATACGGTCGCCCGCCCCCTCGATTCGGAGGTCCGGGAACCAGCGCCCGATGCCGTACACTCCGCCGCTCGCCTCACGACCGGCAAGGCGGAACCCGAGCGAGCGCTGGACGTCCACACCAAGCTCGAGAGTCGTGTAGTCCGAGACGTCGACATGGCTTGCCCGAGTGCTTGCGTAGTGTGCCCCGAGCCCCGCCGCGAGCTGGTAGGGGCCGCTCCTGTAATCACCTCGGGCCCTCAACCCGGCTGCGTACTGCACCTCGGTTGTCTCGCCCGCGGTGGTCATCCCGAGGCTGACCTCGCCGTAGGGCTTGAGCCTCCAGCGCTGGCTGACGGGGACCAGGAACTCGACCCCCGGGGCGACGGACACGGTCGAGATCCGCCCGACGACGTCGCCCACGCTGGAAGCAGTGTTGAGGTCGTAGAAGCCGAGCGAGACCGGGAACGTGAGATCGAGCCCCCAGGGGCGGTCGCCCACCGCGAGTAGCGTCGCCGCGAGCGGGACGCGATAGATCTGAAGGCTGTTCGCGCTGGCACCCGCTTCGGTGCCTTCCTGACGCAGGAGGAGGAGCAACGGTTCGATCTCCGACGCCCGCACGGGTCCCGCCCCGGCGAGCCACGCCGAGGCGAGGAGCAGGGCGGTGACCCCTGGCGACCTCGTCCGCAGCCGAGCAGTTGCCTGCACCACCGCATTGTAGCGAGGCGTTCCGGCTCTCAGTGCGCGGCAGCGGGTCGGGCAGCTTCCCCCGCCGCGGACCGCGTCCGACCCTGCAGCCACCCTTCGTGCAGCCGCAGGAAGATCAC
>Ga0335070_10002309_pt1 | contig 22228 bp, 21 predicted proteins | sample Lox_Sample_13_FD_206722 | JGI IMG/M metagenome (GOLD analysis project Ga0335070, IMG submission 206722) | Soil microbial communities from Loxahatchee National Wildlife Refuge, Florida, United States - Lox_Sample_1.3 | ecosystem: Environmental > Terrestrial > Soil > Wetlands | place: USA...
TTATGCATGCCTGACACGACTGTCTGCCTGACTCTCGGATGACCGCAGCCACTGGGGCTGCACCACAATGGGCTCCAACTCCATCAAGACGGCATCTTCGTTGGGATTGGTGTAATACGATGGGCGCGTGGCAATCCGGCGAAATCCAAAGCCCTGGTAGAGCGACTGCGCCGCCATATTGGAAGCCCGAACTTCAAGCACGGCTCGTACCGCACCTTGATCGACTCCCGTTTGCAAGGCACGAATCACCAAGGTTCTCGCCAAGCCTTGCCGGCGCACTGAGCTCAGCACCGCCAGATTCATCAAGCGAACTTCCTCGAAGACGATCCAGTAACACAGATACCCGACGACCGCCGTCGAATCGGTGCCGGACACGTCGGTCTGTTTCGCCAGGAGAAAATGGGCGAACCGATTGCCGGTTAACTCCGCTTCCAACATTTTGCGCGTCCAGGGGGCTGAGAAGCAAGCCTCTTCGATATGTAGAATATCGGGCAGGGATTCGAGGGTCGCAGGCTCAATCGTAAAGGGACCTTTCACGTCTTGTTCCTTTTAGTCCTGACCGGTTGCCTTGACGCCGCAGCACGTATCCGGGCCATTCTCGCTCCCAGCTTTTTGGCCACCCGTTCCTGACGTCGCACAACGGGGGATATCCCCCCCGACTGCTCGTACTTCAGCTCGGCTTCGGATCGCTGGATATATAATGGGCTTGTCCCTAACCCGACCGTTTCCCCTCGTTGCAGGCGTAGCATCCCGGCTAATCCAATACTCACCGCCGAGGGTTTCATCGCGTAAGCCGGTGCTGCCGTCAGTTTCACCGACCTTGTAAGGCCGTCCCTGATGGCTGCCTCCTCGACATCCCACCCGTTTCCCATCATCATGGTGGGCTCTGCCAGCATTCCCCCGAGTGCGGTTGGCGGCCCCACTTGCTCCGGAATCACCCGCTTGATCAGTTCGTCGGTCATCCATCGAAACACCGCCCAATAGACTTCGCCTCGGCGACTGGCCAGAACAGGACACAGTGCTGTCGATGCGCCGCGGAGGTTCCACGCCAGTCCCTCCAGCGTAGGCACCACCGCCAGGGGAAGCCCGGTGATCGTTCGAAACCCCAGCATAGTTGCCAATCCCACCCGCAACCCCGTGAACGACCCGGGGCCAATCGACACGACGAGACCATCAAGCTGCTTCAGTGACAGGCCGGACTCAGTGAACAGGTGGTCAATCGCCGGAAGCAAGAGCTTGGAGTGGGACTTGCCGGCATCCTGGTCTCGTCGTGCCACAATCCGCTGACCATCCAGAATCGCGACGCTTTGCCAGGGGGTCGCAGTGTCAACGGCAAGAACTCTCATCGCATCACACCTGACCCAGGTCGCTGGCTTTTAATGGCTGGTTCGGGATGATTTCGTGAAAGGTCACTTGCACACTCCCCCGCCCTTTCCCGTCCTCCAATGAAATCTTGAAGGGTCTGAGCAAACGCGTATCGTCGGCCGCGACCGCGGTCATTGAGTCACCGATGGGACGGAAGTCCTCATACTGGATGGTCGCCTCCAGCTCGCCGGAGGCTGTGAGTCGATCCTCCTGCACCACCAGCAATGTGCGCCGATCGAACCAGAGCCGCCGCTGCACCGCCCGTTCCTCTTGTGAACCGTTGTGAATCGGCACCAACACATCGAGCCGATATCGATCTCCGTCTTCTTTGAGAGCGACAGTCTCACCTTGGGCAATCGCGCCCGTCCCGAGTACGCCGCCCATAGCCCACACACTCAATTGAAATGGCCGCGCCAACTTGCCCATCTCGCTCATGTCGGACCGACTACCCGTTAAGACACGTCCCATCGTCGGCAATCGCAGCTTATATTGATCATCGGCCTGGACAAATTCAAAGAGTTCACTGCCAATCGGTGTAAATCCCCGCAACCGCATCGCATCGGGCCGTTGGTAATAGACGGTTCCTTCGACGCGAGAGGAGATTGGAATGATCCCGCCGCGGACTTTCGCGCTGAAGAGACCCTTCATCGTCTGGATCGCCGCCTCTCGCTGACGCAGCAACGCCGTCAACTCTTCAACCGTCGCCTGCTTGAGTTGAACCTCCTCTCGAGGAGCTACTCCGGCACAACCCGAAAACATCGCGGCCGAGAGCGAGACGCAGACCAACGCGGCCAGACACGATTTAGACAAGAACGACCTCCAGCGCTTCACCCACTTCACGGATTCCGATCAGCTCGATCCCGTCGATTTCGTCGAGTTTCGCCAAATTCCGCTCGGGTAACAGGCATCGCTTGAATCCCATCTTCGCTGCCTCTCTGATCCGGAGTTCTGCCTGACTGATGGCACGGACCTCTCCGCCCAGTCCTACTTCGCCCAATACCAATAAACTCGGCTCGATGGGGACTTCCCGCAAGCTGGATGTGATAGCAGCAACAATTCCGAGATCGATTGCCGGCTCGTCGATATGCATTCCGCCCACGACATTCACGTAGACATCTTGCCCGGACAAATGCAGGCCCAGTCGCTTTTCCATGACTGCGAGCAGCAGCGAGACGCGATTGAGCTCCACCCCGTTGGCCATGCGCTTCGGCATGGGATAACTGGTCGACGACACCAGCGCCTGTAACTCCACCAAAATGGGCCGTGACCCTTCCAGGCTTGATACCACGACCGATCCGGTGCTGCGATGAGACCGTTCCGCCAAGAACAACTCGGAGGGATTGCTCACTTCCTCCAATCCGGAATCCTTCATCTCGAAGACACCGATCTCGTTGGTCGATCCGAAGCGGTTCTTGACGGCTCGAAGAATGCGGTAGCTATGGCCTTTATCTCCCTCAAAGTACAAGACGGTGTCGACGATATGTTCGAGCAATCGAGGTCCGGCAATCGCCCCTTCCTTTGTGACATGGCCGATGATGAACACCGGCACTCCGGCGCGCTTGGCTAGCCACATAAGCTGGCCGGCTACTTCCTGTACCTGGCTGATGCTGCCTGGCGCAGACGTAATTTGCTCGGTGTAGACCGTTTGAATCGAATCGACGACAAGCGCCGCCGGTTGAATCTCCTGCACCGCTTTGAGGATTTGTTCGAGCGAGGTTTCCGCCAGGATCAGGAGATTCGGATGCTCGATCCCCAGCCGCTGCCCGCGCATCTTGATCTGTCGCGGCGACTCTTCACCGGAGACATAGAGGACTTGCTCGTGCTTGCCCGCCAATCGAGGAAGCGCTTGTAAGAGCAGCGTCGTCTTTCCGATGCCGGGATCACCGCCGATCAAAATGACTGCACCGGGAATGACCCCGCCGCCGAGCACCCTGTCGAACTCGCCAATTTGGGTGAGCCGCCTCGGCTCTCCGACAATTTCAATGTCCGCTATGGGAGTGGCTGTGGCAGGGGCGGCTTTGACGGACGCGGGACGGCCCTTGCCGGTCGCTGCCTGCCGTTCCTCTTTCATGGTATTCCAGCCGCCACAATCAGGACAGCGGCCGAGCCACCGGGGCGCTTGATGCCCGCAGGCCTGGCAGGAAAAACTCGTCTTCGCCCGCATTCGGGGATGCCTCAATTAAAGGAAGATCTTAGACTCATATTAATGGAAAGAGATCGCTAAAGGAAAGGCGCGACGAGGGCAATCGGCCTGCCCTTCGTGCTCGCGGAACGCGCGGCCTCAGAAGGCCCTCCTTCGACGCGCGCAATCAAGGGCAGACCCCGATCGCTCTCTTTATGATGATCGAAGAATCCAGGCCGGTTCCCGCTTCTCCGGAAATGTCCGCACAGAGCCACTGATCCACACGGTGAGTACGATAACAAGGAGGGACGAACCCTAGAGTGTCCTCATGTTCACAGCGCCCTCTGGGAGCAGGAGGACCATCCAGCCATCACACCCCATGCCTTCACAGCTTCTTCCTCACCTCTTTCCAGTCTTTCGCCACCTTGGCTTTGCGTGGCACTTCGCCTTTGGTCGGTTCCGGCACGATCACCGCCTCCAGACGACGTTGGAGGAACGCTTCCGCAAATGCTTTCGATCGACCAATGCCGACTTTGAGCGTTTTCCAGCCGGCAGTATGGAGTTCGTCCAACTGCATGCCCACCGCATCAGAACCACCTGGAAGAACTAGGATATGACCAGAGGGAAACTTGTGTGTTTTCAACCATGCTCGCACCATCTCATTTGTCGAGAACCCACCTGAGCGATCCTCCTCCGCAGTGACTATATAGATGACGTTGTAATAGAACCGCGAGAGTTTCCTCAGTTCGTCGGCGGCGTCGGGAATTGGGTGGCGTTCCGCCTTCTTGCCCAGAGGAAGTGTAGGCACAGGGGAGGACGCCGCCTCTTCTTCCGTCAAAGCCGCGACTTCCACGGCAAGGATCGGTGTCCGACGTTCCCAGACTGCGACGTTCGCCATCGCTTCCGCAGGGCCCACTCTCGGACTTCCGGCTACCCGCACGGTGACCGTCGCCATGCCACGTGTTTTGGGAGTGAACTGGAAAACGGCGCGCCCGTCACCTCCGGTCATCGCTTTTGCGACAATCTCACCGTTCTGCACAAGTTCGAGTGGTTCTCCTCCCAATCCTGCGTCGCCCAACAAGCCTTTTTGAACGAGTTTGGCTTCGATGGCAACTGGCTGATTGACCCCGCTCAGCGCATCTTTGACGAGCAAGGTGCCGGTCATCTTCTCCGCCGACCAGACAGACGTTCCTTCCACGGGAAGCAACAGGACGACCACCGCCCACCAAATTCGGATGGTCGGTCGTGCTCCTCGCACCCATGCAATCATATGAAATAGAAAAGCAACTGATTGGTTTGACAAACAAACTGTCGTGGCTACGCTTTGAGAGCATCCAACACTTCTTCCGTATGGCCGTCAACTTTGACCTTACGAAAGATAGCCTTTAGTTTCCCTGTTCCATCGATCACAAACGTGCTGCGTTCGAGACCCCAATAGGTTCGGCCATACATATTCTTGAGCTTATAGACGCCGTAGGCTTTAGAGACCGCGGCCTCTTCATCACTCAACAATGTGAACGGCAACTTGAACTTGGCGATAAACTTCTCGTGAGAGGCTTTCCCGTCCATGCTCACACCCAGCACCACCGCACCGGCTTTCTTCAACGCCGCCTCCTCATCACGAAAACTACAGGCTTCTTTGGTACAGCCGGGCGTGTCATCTTTCGGATAGAAATACAGGACGACCTGCTTGCCCTTGAAATCCTTCAGGCTGACTGTCTTTCCCGATTGGTCGGGTAAGGAGATGTCGGGCGCTTTGTCCCCGACCGCGAGTTCTTTTGCCATCATTCGGTCCTTCCGTCTGAGATCCTCACCGAGGCCCGCCGCCAAACACTGGCCTGCCGGTCCCATAGGGATGTTCCTTCTGCGACTTCGGCGTCTGTGGATTGCCAAAGGGCGACAAAGCAGGAGAATCCCAGATGGTCTTATCGCCCGGCGCGAGATTCGCGGCTTCCATGAACTGCTGCCGCGCAGTTTCCGTGTCGCCCAGCGCATTGAGGGCAAGCGCATAGTTATAATGGGCCTGGCCTGATTGAGGAGCCAGTGCCATCGCTTGAGAAAAGTACGTCTTGGCTTCCTCAAATTGTTTCGCCTGATAGGCTTGTGTCCCCTGTTCTGTCAGCGCGATGGCTTGAGGCTTATTTCCCGGATCCAACATTAACGGAACTATTGGCTTGGGCTTTGACTTGAAACAAGCGGCCACCCCTATCACTAATAAGATCGCACCAACAATCGAGAGGTATTTCATAATTCCTCCGTACATCTGCACGACTCACCCTTTCGTGTGCTTCCGCAGTTCTTCTTCAAACGTCTTCCGATAGAGCACGTCCCATTCCGGGCTACCCTCTACGATCGCCCGCGAGTACGATGCCAACTTGCCTCTGACTTTCCGATCGATCTCACCTTCATGGGCTAATTCGGCAGCGAGCACGCGTTTGATTTCACGGAGCACTTTGCCCTCCTCACTCTTGATGTGAATCAACGGGCTCTTTTTGACCGCCCCAAGTATGACATGCGAGAGATGGCTGATCTTGTCGTCACTCAACATATCGAATCTGCGAGCGGTAAGAAGTCGGAAGGCTACAGAATAATCCCGCGATCTCGTACCAGCTTATTTTTGATCATCGTGAACATCTTTTGATAATCGACCTGTCCGCGCTCGATGTCGTTTTCGTAGGCTTTCATGAGTTGCCGTACTTCTGCATTAAGCCGGTCCTCGACGGAGAGTTCTTCCGTCATGGTCTGATCGAGCATCTGTATAAAAGCCTTGCGGTCACCCGTCAGTTCCACATGGCCTTCCTGTTGCAGACGAGCTGCCAACGTTTCCGCCATGTGATGAACACGTTCTTTCGAGAGCCGCACGGTCTGTCTCCCGCTCCTCCAAACCCTGTGCGCCGTTAGATCTTCTCCATTTTGATCGTCTGCATGGTCATGACCTGCCGCAAGATCGTGGCATCGCCGATGACTTTGCCGACGATATTCACCCGATCAGCAGGAACCGGATCAGGGCCTATGCTCATCGGAGTCCGGCCGAAGAAAATCGCCACCACTTGCCCTGCTCCCCAAAAGGCAACATCTCCAACCTTCACCTGTGAGGTGGCCGTCTCGCGATAATCTTTCACGCCAGGAAGTTTAAAATAAAACTCGTCGCCCCATGTATTCAACGGTGCTTCGACGGGCAAGGCGGCATAGATTTCATCGGCGGTCTTATTGGGCTTCAATTCTACGACAAGCTGCACGGAGCCGACAGTCACGCGTATACGTCTGGCGTTGCCCAACATTCCGCTCCATCACCCTCCCTCGCATCCAAGGAATGGTGTTGGCCTCCTGGAACGAGAATAATTTCTATCTCGCGTCCCGTTCGGAATCTAGCTTGTTTACCCCTTGAAATCAAGGCTACAATCCGGCTCCGTGATGCTCACGTCAACCTTCGTTCTCCTTCATGGAATCGGTCCTCACACCGAACGGCGTTTGTGGGACACAGGCGTCCTCAACTGGACTGCATTTCTAAACTCGTCGTCGCTGTCCGGCATCTCGCCCGCCCGCAAAACGTGGTACGATGATCAACTCGCTGCTGCTCAATCACACCTGGATGCCGGTCATGCAGAGTACTTCGCCACGTGCCTCAAGCCACGTGAGCACTGGCGCCTGTTTGACACATTTCGTCGTCGCGTCCTCTATCTGGACATTGAAACAACCGGCATGTCGGCTCGCGATGGACACGTCACCGTGGTCGGGCTCTATCGCAACGGCTGCATGACAAGTCTTGTGCGCGGGGAAACATTGACGGAAGATCGCTTGCGCGACGAACTGGACCAGACTGATTTGCTCGTGACATTTTTCGGGAGCGGGTTCGATATCCCGTATCTCCAAACGAAGTATCCCCGACTGGACTTCCGAAAGCCTCATTTCGATCTCTGCTTCGCCGCGCGACGGCTTGGATTTCGCGGCGGGCTCAAGTCCATCGAGCAAGAGCTGTGCATTGATCGTGACCAAGATGTCATCGGACTCGACGGGTGGGAGGCGGTTCGTCTCTGGTATCGGTGGAAAGGCGGTGATCAGGAAGCGCTGGACCTTCTGCTCCGCTACAACATTGCCGACACCCGTAATCTCGAACCCCTCGCCGCACACCTCTACGAATTACTGGTCGCTCGTTTCGGTCCGCCACCTGACGCCGCCATTTCGGGCTGTCGTAACCCCTCGTCCGAGGTCCCTGCGTGACACACCCGAGTCGATGGATTGGAATCGGACGTACTCACATCGGCTGCATCCGTTCCTCCAACCAAGACACCTATGGCGTACTCAATGATCAGGGAGTGTGGTTCGTTGCCGACGGCATGGGCGGTCATGCAGGAGGAGACATCGCGGCTCAAACCGCCGTGGCGGTCGCGATTTCAGAAACGAAGGAGCGCGCCGCCTTATTGCGTGACCAGCCAGACCAGGCTCCGACCATGCTGGCCGAAATCATCACGCGGGCGAATCAGGCCATACACGACAAGGTCCGGCGCGAGCCCCACCTCAAAGGCATGGGGACGACCATCGCCGCGCTCGCGATTCCCCCGTCCCCGATGCCTATCGCCCATGTGGCGCATCTTGGCGATAGCCGAGCGTATCTGTATCGGGATGGATCGCTGACCCAATTGACGCGCGACCACACCCTCGTCGAGCAGCTTATAAAACGTGGGCTGCTTGACGTCGAATCCGCGCGCACGTACCCGGAACGTCATGTCCTGACCAAAGCCCTCGGGATGGGAATTGGTGTGAAGCCCGACTTAATGTCCTGTCCCTTGCGCCCTGACGATCTTGTGTTGCTGTGCACCGATGGTCTCAACAAGATGCTCGATGATCCCGCCATCGCTATGGTTCTGGCGGCTTGCCACGGCGACCCCGACCGCGCGTCATACGAGCTCATCACGCAGGCGGTGGCCCGGGGAGGGGAAGATAATGTGACCGTCATCGTGTGTGCTCCAGTTACGCCCGTCCTTTCTGCCACATAGTCATTGACAAGTACTCACGTGCCATGTAGCCTGAGTTTCCAACCTAGTCGTCCTCCACACCACTATAGGGTTTGGGTCAGAGGAGAGTTGCCATGCCTGTCATGAGTCGTTTCATTCTGTGCGCGGTCCTCTGCATAGGCAGTGGGGCTGTCGCCGTGACCGTACAGGCAACCGACTACCAGACCCCCGAAGCAACAATCCGCGCTCTGGTTCGCGCAAATATAGAAAAGGACATGCCGACTCTTTCTCGCCTGATGGCGCATGACGCCGACATCATCAGTTATTCGGTCGGCGGACGGAAATACATTGGGTGGCCGGATATCGAACGGGACATGCAGGAAGAGTTCGACTCCGCTGCCAAGTTGGACATTCCCATTACCGAACTCAAGGTGTGGACCAAAGGGGACATCGCCTGGTTCACGATGGAAGTGAACTATATCCGCACTGTCACCCGGGGCGCCGAGCAACATCGCGCCACTTTGCCACTTAGGGAAACCGGGGTGTTGGAACGTCGCGACGGGCGATGGGTCCTCTTATCCTGGCATGAGTCGTTTCAAAATTCCGGAGCTGCAGTTCCTCTTGCAGACTCTGCGCAGACGACCGCCGCTTCCGCGCGGACCTCATCAACTAATCACGGAACAACCCCGGATCTGAGTGGCGAGTGGGATATTCTCGAAGTCGAGGACAACAAAACCTACAAAGCCACGTTGGATAAGTCCGGCAACGGTCCCTATACTCAGCATGGCGGGCGGTTCGTCACCACCAAATTCGATGATCGTCTGTGGCAAGGAACCTGGCATCAAAGCGGCAACGACCGAGAAGGCGGATTCGAGGTACTGCTGTCTGAGGACGGTCTCAGCGCGAAAGGAGTTTGGTGGTATTCGCGTGTCGGTGACAAGAACAACATCCCCCCTCGCCAATGGGGAGGGACCTATGTGTGGAAGCGGAACGTAAAACAAGGTGCGGCAACTCAATGATCGTTCCCTTGACGGCTTCACCTTCTGCGCTGGTGCTTCGAATGCAATCGTGTTACTCATGAAATACCCGTTCAAATCCCTTTCAGATATGGGAGGTCCCATGGCGCAGTTCTTCTATATTATAATGGTTTGCTTTCTCCTGTTTATCGCGACACCCGCCTTCGCCGATGGCGGCCATCAGCATCACGCGGTCCCCACATTGAACAACCAGACCACCACGAAGGTCACCATTGAAAACAATACCGTGACCCTGACGTTCGGACCAATCGATCTGCCGTCCGGACATGATGGCGATCTCGCTGCCTCCATGCCAAAGCATGTATTCCAGCTTCCCAAGGATATGTATATGGTAGGCTATAAATCCGCCGTCTTTACCAAAGACGGCAAAGTGCTGCCGAAGAACTACCTCCATCACATTCTTATGTTGAACAACGATAAACCCAGTGTGTCATGCCCTGGAGAACCGCTCTTCTTCAGCGGAGCCGGGCTTGAGATGACCGAAGCGCGATTTCCAGACGGCTATGGTGTCAAACTGGCCAAGGGGCAAAATTTGATGTCTGTCGTCGCGTTCTACCATAAAGCCCCACCAACCAAAGATGTCATGGCCAGCTTCACCATGTACATGGCGCCAGAGGGAAAGCCGATTAAAGAAATGGATGTCTATCAAGTTGGAGTTAACGTCGTGTGCTATAGCAAATTTGCTCAGCGCGGCCCCGATCAAACCGATGAAGGCATCGAAGTCAAGAACGGGGTCCAGGTGCATAGCACTCCCTTGAAGTTCTTAATGGACGGCTGTGTCAAATTCGCTTATCCACATGGACACGATGAGTTGTTGTTGATCGCATTGGAAAACAAAACGAGGAAGCAGACGCTTCTTCGCACTGTGCCGGACGTCGCAAGCGATGGAGCCTTCCTCGAGTTTCAACCTCACCAAGTGTATAAGGACGCCGCAGGCTTTTCAGTCACTACAACGGACGACTATGAAATGGTGATGGTCCACCATCATCCGCTGCAAAAAGAGGAACTGCAGCACGGAATGGGGAATTACCTTCTCTATATGACTCCGGGAATCTGTCCCGGAACCAACACTGCACTTGCCAAGTAAGATATCGTTTACGTCGGTGGCCGCTGACATTGCTTCAACGGACAACGTCGGATAGCTTCCTCGCACACCGTTTCAGAAAGCCGCCGCGTTCATTTTTGTCCGCGATTACGGTTTCCCCCTACCAAAGTAGGAGCCTGTTTTCCCGCTCGTAGACTGGGTTTCCCGCTTCCCTCTGTGTTATTCACATGCTCATACTCGTAGCAGGTTTTGAACTGTCGGGACAAGGAATGGAGGCAGTTGCTCCGCTCCTGCATCCGATCGAGGCGACCGTTTTCTCATCGCTCTGGGATTACCTCGCTCTGATTTCCCAGATGCACCAGGGATGTCTTAATGCCGCAGAGTCAGTCCCCCACGGTTTTGATCGCCAGCCCCAGAGCAGAAGAGATCAAGCTCATCACCATTAGCCTTCGCGGATTCTTTCCAAGCTGCCGGATCGAAGTCGTCTATTCTCCTGACGAAGCCATGCAGTGGGCGCCCACGCAGGATTGGGACGTGATCCTGATCGATGACGAATGGGTGTCAACCGACGATCGCTCTTCGTTGATCAACGCCTTGAAACAGCACGCTCCGTACGCCACCATTCTTGTCGAAAGCGACCACTCCGATTCGACCTCAGCTCTTCAGATTCTCCAAGCCGGAGCCGATTTTTACTTGTACAGAAAATCTCCCGGATTCCTCGCCGAGTTGATGTTCTATACTCGAGAATCGATCGATCGACGCGAACTGCGTGTCACTCTCGAACGGGCGCATGAACGTCGTCTGCGGCTGCTCGAAATCCTCACCGATGTCTTGTATGAACTGGATCCGGACGGTCGCTTTCTCTCGATTAGTCCCGGCATTACAGCTCTGTTGGGATACACCGCTGACGAACTGATCGGCCAGCCCTATACAATCCTCCTTCCATCGGACCAACATGCGTTGGCTCACCATCGTTTTAACGAACGCCGCACAGGCATACGGGCCGCCCAACGGACCGAACTACTGCTACAGCCTAAATCGGGGCAGAGAGAATCGACTGTTCGCTTATTCGCAGACGTGACGGCCAAAGGGCTCTACGATATTCGCCGCCGGTTTCTGGGAACGATCGGGGTGATTCGCGATCTCTCCGCGCAAAAGCAACACGAGAACGCATTACAACAATTGCAACAGCATGTACGGCACTCAGACAAAATACAAACACTCGTTCAGCGCATAACAGAATTCTCGCGCGACGTCCAATCACCGCTCGCTACCGTCCTCGATGATTCCCGGCATCTCCTTGAGGCGTTCCGTGATTTGCGGCTCGAGGAACGTATTGACTCCCTGACTGGCCATGCATCAGCTGCGGTGGCGCTCGGCCAGCAAGTCGCTGAGACCCTACGCGAGTCTGCAATCCTCACCGGCACAGGCACCTTGAACGACCTTCTAAACGAAGTTCTCGAGACAATGCGCATTGCGGGAATCCACACCGACGCAATTGTCACTCAATTGTCTGGACAACTCCCGCCGTACGAGAACGACCGTGACAAAACTCGTACCCTCCTTCGCCAGCTGATTCGATATGCCCAGGCCTATTTACACACGGTTGGCCGGACTTCCGGATTGATAGTCATGACACATGGTGTCGGCGTTCCATCACCGATATTCGAAACTCCGGCACTGTTCCCCCTATCACCACCAACCGAGGTAGAAGTAGAAATCCGCGAGTCTGATCGTGGACATGCGCCCGACGTTCCTCCTGGGCAAACAGAGGCTGTCGACCTTCTCACTGCCTATCAGCTCGTCCAAGATCTCAGCGGAACGCTGGATTTCACTGCACCGGTTCACGGTCCCCTTCGTATTGTCGTTCGTCTTCCTGTTTCTCCTCGGGTCATACAGAAAACTCCGCCATCCAAGCCAACAACTCCATTACCACCCGCTGCTGTTCCGATCACCACCCCGAGCGCTCCAACGATAGAGCCTCCTATTGTTCAGCCTACGGTGCTGGAACGTCGACACAGTGCCCGCATTTCGACGCTCCTCCCCGCTCATGTGACGCTCGGTTCGACCACATGGGTTGGTACCGTGATGAACCTGAGTACGGGGGGGGCATGCCTTATCCTGCCACCGGATGTGCCGCCTTTGGACATACAAGTTGTTATTGTTGCCCTGAAAACTGAGGTCGCCATTCTTGAGCTTGGTGGAACCGCTTACTGGCGAACCGCTGCAGCCGTTCCCCTTGAGCACCATGCACCTGCGCACCATCTTGTTCTGGTATTTTCTGCTCCTCAGCCGCAAGAAGCGGCTGTCCTCGCTTCACTGGTCGAGGCCGCACGCGAACGTTCGCTCCCATTCACAGTAGAAGCTCAGCTTTCCGTCGCCCCCCAGTCGCACCCGCTTGAGACCACCGCGGCACCAAATGCTGGAGTCGAGACCGATCAACGGGAGGCCGTCCGTCTGAGATTCACTCTCACAGCACGTCTCGACGTGACCGATCCATTTGGGTCCCCCAGACGACTCTCGGCTCTTGTGACCGACATGAGTCGGACCGGCGTTTGTCTCGAAATCCACCCTCCGCCCGGTCCGCTATCTGGTTCTGTCACATTGCATTTTACGGATGCTCACATTTCCACCAGCCCAGCCGCCGATGGACCAATCGCGCCGGATGCGGTGCTTTCGGCTCGGATCATTTGGATGACCGGAATATCACCTGCGCAGCGGACCGTCTCTGCCTCGATGTTCGAATCGGCCCTTCGACTTGGCCTCTGCTTTCATGCTCTCTCTCCCTATGCCGAACGGGAAATCAATCGTGTGCTGTACCGGCGGTTGACGTCCGACGAAGGCACAGGGGACACCCTTCTCCGCCGAACACCGGTCATCAGTATTCCCAGAGAATGCCGGAACCAGCGCGGGCAAACCATTGCGATCACCGACGATCATCTCCGCCATTCCCTCACATCAAACCTCCCTGTGGTTATCATCGCACCAGGCTATGGCCAAACCGCTGCAGACTACGCAGCCCTTGGACACTTTCTCGCCCATCATCGTATCCGTGTCCTGCGATACGACCATACCAATCATCTCGGTCAGAGCGAGGGCGAACTACAGCACACATCGCTCCGAAGCATGCAAGCAGATCTCATCAAGGTCATTGAGTTCGTTCAGCACACGTGGGCCGGTGCGCCTATTGTAGTCGTCGCCAGCGACATGGCAGCCCGGGCTGCGCTCAAAGTCGCGGGACAGTCTTCTTCCATCACCCTGTTTGTGTTAGTTAACGTGGCTGTCGACCTTCACGTGACACTCCAGACCGTTCACACGCATGATCTCATGACTGATTACCGTTTTGGACTCCGTCGTGGCATCACGAATCTGTTGGGCCTGAACGTCAACCTCGATCATTTTGTCGGTGATGCCATCGCCGGCAACTTCACAGACCTTCCTTCAACCCTGGAAGATCTTCGTCTGACTCGAGTTCCTCTTGCAGTAGTCACAGCACCCGTCAGCCCTTTGAGTCCCCTCCCACCATCCGACCTCCCACATACCTTCATAACCGCGCTTGGAACACGAAACCGCATAATCAGCGTGCCCGCGGCGCTGACGGAGCCGCACCTGACGTTCGGATCTCCATCTCTTGTGGCATTTCAGCAGATCCTGGACCAACTCACCTCTGCCATGACACTTCCTGAAAAGCCGGTCGAGCTTCAGGATCAGGCTCAGCGGTCGCTCAACCGTCAACGCCGGATCGAGATGGAACGAACACGCCTGTGCCGTGGTGTATCAGGCGCGACTCGAGAGGCGCTGTGGCTGGCTTATCTGCAACAGCTCCCTCATCTGGCCAACCTCCATCAGCACTGGAAACTGATGGACGATCTGTATCGATCGCTTGGTCCACTTGACCCATCTACCGTTGTCGTGGACATCGATGGTAGCAATACCGATTTGGTCCGAGTCATGATGGTCAATCAAACCTATCGTGCTCGATATCGCGGAAGGAGTCAGGAGCCACCGCCGAATCTGGTGGAGTTAGGAAGTTCCCGCGAATCCCTCTTGCTAGCTCGTCAGACCTTTCAGACACTCTTTCATGAACTGGACAGCAATTGGGGCGGCGGGCTGAGCGCATACCCCCCACTTGCCACTTCAGCTATTCAAACCGAGTGGACCTCCGCCCTTCCGTTCCAAAACGGTACGCTCCGGCGAATCGTCTGCAATCTCGCACTTCCATTTGTCCCTTCACCTCTCACTTTTATACGGGAACTTTGTCGAGTCCTTCATCCGCAAGGACGGCTTGTGCTCACCGCATTCCACCCCGAGACAGATCTTAGTATCTTTTACCGCCATCATCTCCGAAGCGTGCACCAGGACGAATTCGGGACCGAAGCTCAGGTTGTACTGCATTACCTAGGGCGACTCCGAGAAGCAATTCGCCATGGTCTCTTACATACGTTCGATCGTATAACTCTGTCTCATCTACTGCAGCAATCGGGTATCGCAGTCCCACATGTCTCGTCGGTTTTCAACGGCCAGGCTTTTCTCGCGATCGTTGAAAAGGGGGAATTCCTCTAGCTCAAAGAATCGTCGAGGTGTATACTCCTCCCCTGATACACTTCCCTTTCAAGTGAGCGGCTTTCGACTAACGGCAGAGGACCTCGAGCCACACGTCGGTAACCCGGCGCACATCCGCCTTATGACAGCACGACGATTCAACATCGACCGCTCTCCGGCGCCCATCTCCTTGGATATCCTGGAGTTAGTCACTCGGTTTTCCTCCGATCTTGGGGCAATGACAGATCTTCGTGCATTGAGCGATCGGATTCTGCAGGCACTCTGCATCGCGAGCGCTAGCTCACATGGTGCTCTGTTCGTTTTAGACCGTGAACGAGATCGGTACCGTCGGATGAGCACGATCGGCCCCGTAGCCAACTCCGCATTTCCCACAACACTGCCGACAGATCATCCCCTACCTCATCATCTGACTCAAATCCGACGGATCATCATCCAAAAGGATATTCCGTCAAAACGTCGTTCCAGTTATCCTGACTCATCGATTCAACCAATTCTTGAATCGTTTCAAGCCGCTTTTGCTATTCCACATTTCAACAAAGGCCGTCTCATTGCCTTTTCCGTCCTCGGGAAAAGTAATATGCCCAGCACGGCTGACAGGGAATCCCAACTTGTCCTGACTTCCCTTGCCCAGATTGCGGCGAATGCGCTGGACAACATTATGCTCTATGAAGATCTCCACCGCTCCCACACGTTGATGAAACGGACAGACCGCCTTAAATCCCTCGAAACCATCGCCGGCGGGTTCGCCCACGAAATCCGAAACCCCTTAACCTCGATTAAGACTTTTATCCAGCTTGCCCCGGAACGCAAGGATGATGCTGATTTTATTAGAGAATTCAGCAAAGTGGTAATTGATGATGTCTATAGGATTGAACGGTTAATCCAGGAAATCCTAGATTATGCCCGGTATATGGAGCCAAAGTTGACGGACGAGGATCTCAACGAAATCGTTTCGTCCTGCCTGTACTTCGTTGACGTGAAGGCCGATCAGCTGGGGATAAAGATTGAAAAAGAGTTGGCGCCTGACTTACCTCGTGTCATGCTGGACCGTCAGCAAGTCAAGCAAGTCCTTTTAAACCTGCTCTTGAACGCCATGGATGCAATGGGCGAGCGGGGAGGACGGTTGCATGTTCGGACGCACAAACTTATGAAACCAGGAGGAAAGATCTGGGCTCAGATCGAGATTGAGGATACGGGCCACGGTATCCCCGAAGGTACGCTTGAGCACATATTTGATCCGTTTTTTACCACAAAACATGAAAGCGGCGAGCATGAGGGAACTGGACTCGGCTTAACGATCGTTCATCAAATCATTCAGGAACATCAGGGCGAAATTCAGGTCAAGAGTACAGTCGACTTGGGCACCACCTTTTTTGTTAATCTTCCCGCATTGCCGGCCTGATCATGAAACACGACGTCGATCCCACCACGAAGAAACGCGTCCTTCTCATCGATGACGAACCTCGTATCCGGGCTTCGCTTAAAATGGTATTGGAGCCGACGTACGAGGTGTTCCAGGCAGGTGATGCACAGGAAGGTCTCGAAGTGTTTCGTAAGGAGGCGCCTCATTTGGTTCTCCTTGACGTTATCCTACCGGGGACCGATGGGCTCGCGATCCTACAAACACTGCGGACGGAGGATCGTTCGACACCCGTCATCATGCTGACGGGGACCAAATCCGTGAAGACCGCCGTCGACGCAATGAAGCTTGGTGCGGCTGACTACCTCTCCAAGCCATTCGAGGTCGAAGAACTTCGGATTGTCGTCGACAAAGCACTCAATTCCCAAGAACTCGAACGGGAGGTGAAGCAGCTCCGTGCTCAGGTCGTACAGCGGTATGCGTTCCACAACCTGATCGGTAAAAGTTCGTCCATGCAGGACATCTACGGAAAAATTGAGCAAGTCGCGGACAGCCGAACCACGGTTCTCATCACAGGCGAAAGCGGAACCGGAAAAGAATTGGTCGCCAAGGCACTCCACTACAACAGTTCCCGGCGCGACCGGCCATTCGTGGCGTTGAATTGTGCTGCTCTGCCGGAAACGCTCATCGAGTCGGAGTTATTCGGCCATGAGAAGGGTTCCTTCACCGACGCAACAGCCCGCCGAGTCGGCCAGTTTGAGCTTGCAAACAGCGGTACGCTATTCCTGGACGAGATCGGCGATTTGAGCCCAATGACACAGGCGAAGTTGCTGCGCGTCTTGCAGGAACGAGAATTTACGCGGATCGGCGGTGTGCAAGCCATTAAGGTTGATGTGCGAATCATCGCCGCCACCAACAAGAATATCGAGGAACTGGTCAGGAAAAATCAATTCCGGGAAGACTTGTATTACCGGATCAACGTCATTGCTCTCTATCTGCCACCCTTGCGAGAACGTGGCGAGGACATTCCCCTCCTGGCCAAGCACTTTCTTGCAAAACGTGTCGAAGAAGACGGTCGTCCTCACCAAGAGTTCACGAAAGAGGCAATCGAGCTCTTGAGTCGCTATCCCTGGCCAGGCAATGTGAGGGAAATGGAGAACATCATCGAACAGGCGTTTATTTGGTCAAAAGGATCTGCCTCCATCACACCCGAACATCTTCCGAACATTCTCCGCAATGACACCCGGTCATCTTCTCTTCGGGACGACACACTTGCGGGGCGACTTTCCCTCGAAAAAGCCGTGATGGAGTTCGAGCGCGAGATCATCTTGGACGCTCTTAAACGGACCAACTATGTACAAACCCATGCCGCCAACCTTCTGGGGATTAGCCGCCGAATGCTGAAATATCGAATGGACACACTCGGTATTGGCCGACCCGACAATGAAATCGGCGGCGAACCCCAACCACCGCCAGTGCAGGAATAACACAGCCTCTTGAGAGGATTGAGCTTTTTTTGCACGGAGCGGGTACAGAAGTGCCCGTCTGCTACGTAGAGATTCGTCTGTCGAAACTACATATAGTTGCCCCCCAATCACACCCTACACCAGCTTGATGTTAGACACATAAGTCACTGAATCGGAACAGGAATTGCTTGACAGAATACGTACTTGGGGGTAGAGGACACTACATGAGCAGTGCCTCCGTGAAAGATCCAGAGGGAGCGAAGCCGACCGTCCTCGTGATTGACGATGAGGCGGGGCCACGTGATGCCCTTAAGGTTATCCTGCGTCCTTTCTTCAACATCCAATCCGCAGAATCGGCCAAGGCCGCCATTGATGTACTCAACTCACACCCTATAGACCTCATAACCCTCGATCAGAAACTCCCCGACAGACAGGGCTTGGATCTCTTACAAGACATCAAGCATTCCCATGCAGACGTCGAAGTCATCATCATCACGGGCTATGGCAGTTTGAAATCCGCGATGGAAGGCATTCGACACGGTGCCGCCGGATACCTCCTCAAGCCGTTTAACGTCACGGAACTTATCACCCTCGTCAACCAGACGTTAGAAAAGAAGCAGCGCCTCGACTTCCTGCGAAGTTTTTTGAGCACCAAGTCTACGCTCTGGGGGTCTGAGCAAGAGAGCGCTCAGGCGTGGAAAGAATTGATGGCAGAATATTATCGTATCGGGAACAAGGGGTCAGCCGACACAGGGACCACCGGTGAAACATCGGACGTCCTGCCGTTACTTTCCGACCTGCTGGAAGCAAAGGATCGCCAGCTGCTCAACCACTGCAGCAGAGTCAGTTTCTATGCGACGCTTTTGGCCAACCGGATGAATCTCACCATGGCGGAGCAAAAGTCGCTCGCTCTCGGAGCTTTTCTTCATGACATCGGGAAGGTCGCATCAGTACCATACCGATTTGCCGACGATGAAATTTCCCAAGCCGGGGAGACCACGACTAATCACCAGCATCCAGAACTTGGTGCTCGCATGATTCTCCCCCTTGGTCTTCCTGCCGAAGTAGGGCAGATCGTGTCCTACCACCACGAACGGTGGGATGGTTCAGGTTATCCGCATGGTTTGCAAGGAGAAGGTATCCCGGTGCTGGCTCGTATCGTGTGTCTCGCACAAGCCTTTGACCATCTCACGGCAGAACTTCCAGGCCGTACTCCCATGACCATTGACCGTGCCAGTCAAAATATGATCCAGCATGCCGGAACGTTCTTTGATCCAATGCTCACCGAACTCTTCACCCGCGTGGTTGATGAATGCAAGGCCTCTCTTCCTGCGATGGCCATTGCAACGACCCCAACAACCGAACCTGACGCTTAAGTGCGATTATCATCTCGGCTTCGTCTCGGATAGAAGCTCGGCCGCAGTAGCCCGAACTTTTTGTGTCACAGTCTCGCCCCCAAGCATCCGAGCGATCTCGGCTTCTCGACCAATGCCGGTAAGATTCCTCACGAAGGCCGTGGTTCGCTTCCGATTCTGTTCCTTTTCCACAACCAGATGGTGATCAGCCTGAGATGCCACTTGCGGCAAATGTGTAATGCAGAACACTTGGTGGAACGCGCCCAACCTTCGCAATCTTGTTCCCATCGCAGCGGCTACGGCACCTCCAACTCCCGAATCCACCTCATCAAAAACCAAGACTGGCACCTGATCCATCTCCGCCAAGATCGTTTTGAGGGCCAGCATGACCCTTGAAAGTTCCCCTCCAGAAGCCACACGGGCGAGGGGCTTCAGAGGCTCTCCTCGATTCGTCGAGATGAGAAACTCGACGTCATCGCGGCCGCTCGGTCCGGCCGACTCGATGGCCTCTGCGCTCATCACGGCAATGTCGAACACCGCCTGGTCCATCTTCAAAACAGCCAATTCATCTTTCACAAACGTTTTCATTCGTTTGGCAGCCTCGGCTCTTTTCTTGGAAAGTTGCAGGGCTAGGTCCCACAGAGACTCTCGGGCCTCTTCCACCTTCGCTGTCAGCACAGCCATCATATCATCGTGCGTCGCAATGGCCTCCAATTCCCCCTTCACTCGTTCACCGAACTCCACGACTGTTACAAGCGATCCTCCGTACTTCTTTTTTAACCGTTGGATCAGATCGAGCCGATCTTCCACCGCCGTCTGTCGGCTTGGGTCGGATTCCAGATTTTCTGTATAGGCACGAAGCTGCCCGGCGAGATCTTTGAGTTGGATCATCGCCTCGGTCGCCGCCTGTTGGCAATCCTGCATCGACACATCGGTATGGACCAGGTCAGACAGAGCCCGAACGACCCTGGTCAAGTGACTGAGGACACCCTGCTCATCGCCCTGCAACCCCTCGTACGCGGCCTGCGCCAGCTCGCCTAATCGACAGGCATGCACTAGTCGCTGCCGTTCAGTTTGTAGGATTTCGTCCTCACCCGGTTGTAATCCTGCCTGTTCGATCTCTTGGTGCTGAAACCGAAGCAACTCGGCCCGTTGGGCACGATCGGCAGCTTGCGCCTGGACAATTGCGGCCTGAACCCTCAGATCGTTCCATGTCTGATATGCCTGTTGATAGCGCGCGCGGAGGTCGAGCGTCCGTCCAAACGCATCCAGCGCCTCCAGCTGCGCACCATGGCTCAACAATGATTGCTGTTCGTGTTGCCCGAGAATGTCAACCAGAGTTCCTCCGAGCTCTTCCAGCGTGCGGAGGGGACACAAGCTTCCGTTCACGAAAATGCGATGACGACCGGAACGCGAGAGAACGCGCCGAAGAATCAGCTCCGTATCATCCGCGCCAACAAGCCCTTTTGCCCGCAATTGCTCGAGCAACGGATGCGAAGTGGGCAGCTGAAAGGCCGCCTCGAGAATTGCTTCCGCTTCACCCGAACGAATCTGATCGGCTGAGGCCCGACCGCCAACCAACAAACCGATCGCATCGATGAGGAGAGACTTTCCGGCACCGGTTTCGCCGGTCAGAACCGTATAGCCTGGCTGGAATTGAAGATTGAGTTGCTCGATCAGCGCGAAGTTGGCGATGCGCAACTCAGCAAGCATTGCGACGGATCATGACGCCCCTTACGCGGAACCGGCATGTTGCGCAAGCAGCGAGTCGATGATTTCCTTGAATTGTCGTTTCGGCCTTGCCCCAACGAGTTTTTCCACGACTTGGCCGTTCCTGAAGAAGAGAATCGTCGGGATACTCATCACCTGGTATCGCCCCGCGATTTCAGGGTTCTCATCGGTATTCAGTTTGCGAACCTTCATCTTTCCTGCATACTCTTTGGCTAATTCATCAATAATAGGGGCCACCATTTGGCACGGGCCGCACCACACGGCCCAGAAATCCACCAACACCAATTCGGCCGCCTTCATGACTTCGGCGTCCCATGTTGCATCCTCAACTTTGATTGTGTCACCAGCCACGTTCCACTCCTCCTTCGGAAAAATTACCGTCGTATAAAAAGGGTTCTGCATCGTATCCTAGCCATCTCCGGAGAGTCAAATCAGATTACCACCTCCATTCTGCAGGCACTCCAAACCACCAGCTCTCCGGGTGAGCTTTTCGCCAGACCGTCTGTTGTATCCACAACTGCTTCACGACTGCATCATCAAGCCGAGTCGCCATCGCGGCTGCGACGTCCGCCTGTTTCTGCGCCGCTGACTGAATCACTTCTTTCGCGATTCTGGCTAAGACGTCCGGTGGATCAACAAGATCCTCAGGACGACTAGAGACAAGATTTAAGTAGAGGTGCTCCACCTGGACCCACTGGTCTGTCTTGGCTAGAAACTCTGCATAGGCATCAAGCGCCTGGTAGACATATGTCAGATAGACATACCGATCCGCCGACGGATGCTCGACAATTTCACGCTGACAGGTCTCAATCGCTCGCCGGAAGTCGCCCGCCGCCAGAAATACCTTGGCTCGCTGAAGGTTCGATCCTGTCGCTTCCTCTCCTATAGAAATGTTTGCCCGCCCAGCCTCAGAGACACAACCTATCAACAAGCAGCACACGACGGCCTGAGCCACCGTCGCGCCAACGCTCCATCGCGAGAACTGCGATATCGCTCTATCGCAGCACCCCTCACTCGACCCGATTCGACTCATCGGCCAACGACCCCGCTTTGTGGCGGAATGCTCGACAGCGGAAATCCGTACGGTCCTCCCGGAGCGGCCCATGGCAATCCTTTCTCACCGATCAACAGGGGACTCAGAATACTTCTTAACACCGTCGTCCCAAAGTTTTCCGTCCATCCGATCCCCGTCAGGTTCAGCATGAAATTATACTGCGCCCGGTCGGGAA
>Ga0335070_10002310_pt1 | contig 22222 bp, 11 predicted proteins | sample Lox_Sample_13_FD_206722 | JGI IMG/M metagenome (GOLD analysis project Ga0335070, IMG submission 206722) | Soil microbial communities from Loxahatchee National Wildlife Refuge, Florida, United States - Lox_Sample_1.3 | ecosystem: Environmental > Terrestrial > Soil > Wetlands | place: USA...
CGGTCACTTCCCAGCGTCCTCGCATCCTCGGGTGGAAGACTCGCCAGCGCTGGCTCCTCTATGCCGCTACTCCACTCAAAGTACAAGAGAAAACAAACTCCCGGCCATTTGTGAGACTGGTTCTAGTCTGCTCCGGTAACGCCGCAGCCTACGGCGGATACGTCAAGGCAAAAGATTTCGCCAAAAATCCCGGTGCTGCGCCGGTAACGATGTTGAATCTCGGAGACGGCTGCAGCGCTGACCAGCCCTGAGTCTCACCGGTGGCGGGCTGATTGGACCACATCCAGTTCATATGATCCTTGCTTTCACAAGACGCGGTGATGCACGGAAAAATCCGTCAGGGCGTTTTTCCCCGGACGCCCTACCCGAAGACCGTATCCCGTCGACCTCCGGGCCGGCGCGATTAAAAAACCCTGCATCCGCAGGTCGCTTTCTGGCGCTGAAAACCACGAAGTTCAGAGTCGATGCAGAGCGGTTAATAAATTGATATTTCTTAGCCGCAAAATGACCCCAGAGACGGCCAATCAAGTTGTGGCGTGCACTGCTGCTGTGGTCTTCGGTGACTCAGCCTGAAGAACGACCGCCAGCTCGTTGAAGCTCTTTAATATCTTTCCCATGGGCACGGTTTGGCGCGACGCAGTCGCATGACCCGAGGGACCGTGCGAGCCGCGGCCGAGCGGCGCCCACCCGAGGAGGCCGGAGTGGGAAAAAGAGGCAAAGCCACCAGATGTTCCAGATAGGGATTGACCTCAAAGAGGCCGTTTGCGAAGCTGCGTTTTGCGATGCTGTTGAGATTCAAAATGCGGGCTGGGCAGACGAGGTCCTTTTGGAAAGTTCTGCGGCTGGTGCAACGGGTTCGCTTCGAGGTCCGAAAGCGGGCCCTGCTAGGGTCGGAGAAGTACGTCGCCGCGAATACCGCCGGTCGGATCCTGACTGATCTCGTGCGGATCAGCGCGCCATCGCTGTTGTTCGCGCTTGGGACAGCGGGTCTGCTGCTCGTTGCCGATTTGTACCTGCCCACGGTGACTTGGCGCTGGGTGCCATTCCCGCTTTGGCACTTGGATGATCGGGACAGCTACGCCAGTTTTTTGAGCACCATCAGCGGAATCGGTGGGGTCCTGATTGGCTTGTATTACGCAGCGATGACAGCGGTCAGCAGCGCTGCATACGCCCAAGCTCCCGGCGTGCTTCGAAACCTCCTTGTTCGCGAGCCTGTGGGCAGGCTTTACATACGTGTCCTGGCGTATACCACATTCGTGTCGCTGTGCCTGCTGGCGTTCTATGGAATCGGGTTCTCTCCGGTTCGGCTGGCGGTGCCGCTCCTGATATTGCTGGCCGGACTGACAATTCTTTCGTTCGTCGAACTCGGCCAACGCGCGTTTTATTTCTTTGACCCCACGAGGCTCGCGGGGTCGATCTTCGTCGACCTGGAGAGGTGGGTAAAGCGAGCGACAGTTCGAAGCCGCTTCTGGGAAGATGCGTCGTTCCAGAATCATGCGAATCAACAGGCAAATGCGGCGCTGAAAGCGCTGACAACGCTGGCGGATTATTCGTCGGTGCAGAAACACCTAAGATCGGATGCCTTGGGCGACCTGGCGATTGCAACCGTTGGCTTCCTGTACGGGTATTCAGGCGCACGTCAACTGATCCCATCGGACAGCAAGTGGTATCCGGTCGAGTATCAGCACCCCGATTTCTATACCGCCGGCGATTTCAAGATCGAAACGGCAGTACAGATGGGCGGCTCCGTGCAACCGGAGAGCGTTGCACAAGCGAATTGGGTTGAAGAAGACGCCTTGCCGGTCGTTTTCAAAGCTCTGGCGATCAATCTGGAGGAGGAGAACGAGGGGGCCGCTTTTCGCATTCTCAATCTTCTTCATGGCTACACGGAGCGGTTGGGTGAGCTTTGGGAGATTGAAACAGCCTTGTCTATTGCGGAACAGGTCCAACAGGTCATCGCCGGTGCAGCTTTCTCACTGGAAAGTACCGCCCCTGATGCGCCGCGCTGGCGATTGGGCCTAGTCGAGTATTTGTGCCTTTTCCCGCTCAGGGCTTTGCTTGGGTTTGTGAAAAGCTTGGAGGAGTCAAGTCTCGAGAAAATTCGGGCTCGGATGGGGACGGTACGTTGGCAAAACCCTGCGACACTTTATCGGGCAGGGTTTCTGCGGCTTTCGTTCCCGACGTTGGAATGGTTTAGGCCTCGTTTGGAATTTGAGGTCATGGGGGAGGGTTTGGCAGTTACACCTCGATGGCTCATCGAGCAAGGCGTTGTTCAGGATTATTTCACCGCGCTGCAGAAATCAGTGGATTTGCTGGTAAATGCGAATGCCCATTTATACGGTCCTTGGTACAAGACGGCGGTTGACGGAAAGCATCCGTGGGCCGCTGCTGTCGTGTTGAATCGACAGGGCGAATATATTTCTAAACTAAAGGCCCACTTCCACAAGATTGCCGCCAGCGAAGCAGATTACGAAGCGGCGAAGGTGTTGAAGGATATGGTCAGATGGCCAGCGAAGAGGGCCGATGGGTTCAAGGAGCGCATCGTGGCGGTTGAGCGCGAGTACGGAGTCGCTGTTGCCAACCAAGCCCTCGAGCTGATCGGGACGGAGCGAGGTGCTCACGTCCCCGATTTCGCGGGAGAATTCTTATCGCGAACGGCACAAACGGTGCTGCAGGCGTTTTATGGGAATGATCTTGCGGTGTTTGGAGCGGTGTTCCCATTATTCTTTCGGGCATCGATTGGGAAAACGACGGTTTTATTGCGCGCAGACGACGCCACAAGCGATCAAGAGCGGTTGCACAGGTTTAACACCGCGATGGGACCGCTCTTGGATCTGATCGAACTGTCCGGTTACGCCATTGTTGTCTCGGAACTACATCAGTCGAGCGAGTTGTGGGATGTCGCCAGAGCTCTTTGGGATCAGTTCCTGACGGATGAGAAGCGTGGGTCGATCCGGATGCACCTCTTAGGTGGTGCGCTCCAGACGGCAGACATACCGGCAATGTTCGCGCCCGGAGAACTGCTGCGGACCGGATGGCGCATGCGTATTCACGAACTATTCAGAGACCTGCCGGTTGAGGATGTGGCATCAGGCTCAGCGCCATTTGGTGTCCACGTTGGGACCCACGTTCGGCACTCCAGCGCCCTCATCCGCGTCTTAGCTTCTGAGACATTCCCGGGTTTCTACAGAGGCATCGACGTCTTTGTGGCGATGTACTTCGCTGGACTTGCAGGCAACGAGAAATTCGCACGTGAGGTTCGGTCGAGTGGTTTGATTGATGCGCTGCGTCGAGAGGCCGGTCGGCAGGATAGGAAGGATGGCGGCGGCGATGGTCAAGAAGCTGAGGAGTGACAAACGACGGACAGTCGGTGCTTTCGCTGCATACACTCATTCGCAGCCTGGCCTATACGCGCACATGTTCGTGCAGGATATTGAGAACGGCTTGATGGGATTTCGGCATTTGCGCGATGCTGAAGAACGGCGAGTCGAGGTCGAAGGCGACGAAGCCGGAGAGGCTGCGCTGGATTCCATTTGTACCGCGTTGTCCGATTACCCGGGATACGATCTCGGCGATACGGTGCAGAGGGCGATTGAATCAATTGCTCGTCGCCTTGCGTGGTTTGGCAAAGCAATTTATGAGATTTGCGGCTCTGGAGCAGAGATATCGCTGGTAAGCGTGACTCCGCACCGGCTGTTCCGCGTGCCGGGCGGGTTCATTCAGCTAGTCACCAAGAGCGACCGGCAGTGGGTCGACGGCCGGCGCTATTCATTCCTGCCTGCGAGTTGCGCTTGGGTTGTCCGCCTGCCGCGGCGTCTCGGTGGGCCGAGGGGGCATCGCCGACTGTTGGATCAACTCACCGCGGTCTCGCAACCTGCTCCTGAGTTCTGGACCCGTGACCTGCAGGCCGGAAGACTTGCAACCGAGTTCATGGTTGCCGACTACAACCGAAACCGTGATGCATATATTGCGCGGATTACGCGCCGTTGGGGCTGGAACCGGAGGGATTCGAGTGGGGCTCATTCGACGGAGTTCTTCTACTTCTTTCGCAGTCTCCGATTCCGGCAGTCCCAGGCAATTCTTCGGAACCACATTGTCGATGAAATGAATAAGTTCTTGGCGCATCGAGGGGTCAACGCTCGCGTCCGTTTGAAAGGTTTTCACAGCCCAGCGGAACTCCGGGATCTGATCAGGCGAGTATTGGCTGGGTCTGCGCATTATGCAGAGGCGTTGGGAGATGCCCGATAATCGGGCGTTCTGAGCGGCCGGATATGTTTTAGGTTCTCATGGCGATTGCCGAGACGCCCTCAGAAGTGCACTCCGGCGTTCTCGGTAGCGGGCCGTTCTTGAGTTGCGGCCGGCAGCGAAGGCGTTATGACCAGCGACGGCGAGATGTCCTCGCCGCCCGTAACATTTGGCTTATCGAAGTTGAGTATCAGTTCTTCCAGTGTAATGGCCAGAAACGCCTGAGAAGGAATGCGATGGAAGACGACGCTGTGATACGCGAGAAGCTTTCGGCGTTTCTTCCTCCTGCCGGGCGCTGAGCGGCCATACATGCAGGGGTTCAGAAAACCCCGTCGGAAACAGCCACTGATGCAAGCGCAAGGGCCAGGCCGCATGAGAATCGCGGTTCGGGAACCAGATGTTTGGCGAACCGTGTCCAGCTGCGGGGCCGGGTTGCCGTACAATTTCGAGTTACCCAACATCCCCGTCCTGTGAGGGCGATGGCCACACCACAAGTCCAGAAGAAACAGCGGTTATGAGTGCATGTCCAGAGGTCGGCCAGCTAGTGGTCGTGCGCAAGCGGCCCTTCGTTGTAATGGAAATCGTGCCCTCCGCGGTGAGTCCAGCGACCGCGGGAGGGGTTACATCTCACCTGCTCAACCTCTCCTCGGTTGAAGATGACGGCCTCGGGGAAGAACTGAACGTTATCTGGGAACTCGAGCCCGGGACCTCCATTCACGAGAAGTCCACGCTGCCAGCACCTACCAGTTTCGACGAGCCCAGCCGGCTTCAGGCGTTCGTAGACGCCGTCAAGTGGGGCGCTATCTCCCAGAGCGATGATCGGGCACTGCACTCGCCTTTCCGCAGCGGCATTGAAATCGACGAATACCAGTTGGATCCCGTGGTCCGCGCGCTGTCTATGCCGCGGGTCAATCTGCTAATCGCCGACGACGTAGGCCTCGGCAAAACCATCGAGGCTGGTCTGGTAGTGCAAGAAATGATTCTGCGTCACCGAGTCCGCTCCGTGCTGATTGTCTGCCCATCATCCTTGCAGTTGCAGTGGCAGGAAGAGATGCGGGACAAGTTCGGGCTTGAGTTCCGCATCATTGACAGCGAGTCGATCGGCCAGCTACGTCGAAAGCGCGGCATCCACGTGAATCCTTGGAACCACTTCCCGCGGCTGATCACGTCAATCGATTTTCTCAAGCGCGAGCGGCCACTCCGGTCTTTTAGGGAAACGCTGCCCGCGGAAGAGGAAGCCTATCCGCGGCCTTATGACCTCCTCATTGTTGATGAAGCCCATAATGTATCCCCCTCAGGCCGCGGGAAGTACGCGACTGACTCATTGCGCACTCTCGCAATTCGCGCGCTCACGCCGCATTTCGAGCACAAGCTGTTTCTCTCAGCCACGCCGCATAACGGATACCGCGAGAGCTTTGCCGCCCTGCTTGAGCTGCTCGATAACCAGCGGTTTGCCAGGGCCGTCGATCCAGATCGCAATCAGCTAGAGGCCGTGATGGTCCGGCGGATGAAGAATGAGCTGAAGCTGCGTTGGGATGGCAGCCGACGTTTTGCCGAGCGCTTGGTCAAGCATCTCGACGTTCCTTATACAGACGAGGAAAAGAGGTCCCATCGTGCGCTGCAGGAGTATACGGCCTTACGGCTAAAGAACACCGGTTCGGCCGAGGAGCGGTTCGCCAGCGAGTTCGTTCTCAAGCTGCTCAAGAAGCGTCTGTTCTCTTCGCCAGCCGCGTTCGGTCTCACCCTGGAGAAGCACATCACATCGGCTGGTGGAGCAAAGGCATTGGCCGGCTGGCAGCGCGAAGTGGCCGATTATAGCGACGATTACTCTGATGATGACGCCTATGAGGCTGACACGAATGACGTCGTAAGCTCGGCGACCCAGGCGCTTTCTTCTTTGTCTCAGGACGAACGAAAGCTCCTCAAACAGTTGAGGGAATTTGCGGCGAAATCCAGCCAGCGGCCTGACTCCAAGACCCAGAAATTGATTGACTGGCTCGAACAGAATCTCAAGCCCAACGGATTCTGGAATAAGGAGCGCGTCATCATCTTCACCGAGTACAGGGCCACCCAGAAATGGCTCTACGATTTGCTCGCGCGTCATGGCTTCGCCGAGGAAGAGCATCTGGAGCTGATTTATGGCGGTATGCCCAGCGACGACCGAGAACGCATCAAAGCTGCCTTCCAGGCCAGTCCGGATGACGCATCTGTGCGGATCCTCCTGGCCACAGACGCCGCTTCTGAAGGCGTTAACCTGCAGAACCATTGCTCCAAGCTCATCCATTTTGAGATTCCATGGAATCCCAATCGCATGGAGCAGCGCAATGGCCGCATTGATCGCCACGGACAGAGAGCCGAAGAGGTCCAAGTTTTCCATTTCGTTGGCCAGGGTTTCGGCTCGGCGCAAATGGTTGGCAAGGTCGGTGATCTCGAGGCAGACCTGGAATTTCTCATGCGGGCGGTCTTGAAAGTTGAAACCATCCGTGAAGATCTCGGCAAAGTTGGGCCTGTGATCGCAACGCAGGTGGAAGAAGCCATGCTTGGGAAGCGCACGCAACTCGATACCGCGGGCGCCGAGCGGGACGCAGAGCCGGTCCGCCGTATGCTAAAGTTCGAGCGCAAATTGCGCGAGCAGATGGAGAAGCTGGCCGAGCAGTTGGGCGAGACTAAGCGGGAATTGAATCTCACTCAAGACCACATCGAGAACGTTGTTCGGGTGGGCCTTGAGCTGGCAGGCCAGCCTGCGCTGATTCCGGTCGAAGTCAAGGGGATCTGGCCTGATCCGTTGGGAGTGCGACGGACCAGCCCTGTGTTCCGGCTGCCACCGATGTCCGGCAGTTGGGCCCAGTGCGCTGAAGGGCTCGCCCATCCTCACACTCACGTCATCCGCCCGATTGTTTTCGATCCGGACCTAGCGACTGGTCGCGACGATGTTGTGCTAGTTCACCTCAACCACCGGCTGGTGCAAATGTGTATGCGCCTGCTCAGGGCTGAGATCTGGAACTTGGGCGCAACAAGCAAGCGCCTCTCGCGTGTGACGGCCTGCATTGTGGATGATGCGGCTCTTTCCAACCCGGTCGTTATCGCCCATGGCCGCATTGTGGTGCTCGGTGGAGATAACCAACGCATTCATGAAGAGATCATCACCGCTGGCGGCGCCATCATTGAGGGCCGGTTCACGCGCCTCAATGTCGGCGAGACAAAGGCTGCTCTCCAGGCTGCGACCAATATTCCTGTTCCCGAGAATATCCAGACGCGTTTCCGGGTGCTCTGGCCTAAGCATCAAGAGCCTCTTATGACGGCCTTGGAGGCACGCCGGGTGGAACGCACCAAGAACCTGGAAAAGAACTTCGAAGAGATCGCGGAGAAAGAAGCGACCAAACTCCGCACCATCATGACTGAGCTGCAACGCGCCATTCGCGAGGAGCTGGATCAAAAGGACGCCCCCCAGATGCTGCTGGACCTGGGCGGGGATGAACGGGCCCAGCGCGACAGAGACCTTGCTGCTTTGCGTCGCCGGCTGGATGAGATACCGGACGAAATCAAGAAAGAATCAGCTCATCTGCGGAATCGCTATCGCAACCCCAGTGCGCGGCTGTTTCCTGTCGCGGTCACCTATCTGATTCCGCGGAGACATGTTCTCGGTATTGTTGGAGGTCACGCATGAGCGTGTCCCGCCATCACGCAGAGTGGCTCTCGCTGGTTGAAAGCTCCGGTCCGTTCCTCTCGCTGCCGGTCTTGATGCGGGTGTTCCCGCAGGGTCTTGATCCGCGTGACCCCGAGCAGGCAAAGCAACTTCGGCTGGCTTACGAAGAGTGGCAAGAGAGCCCGAGCCTTCCCGGCAAGCAGCGAGCCTGGCTCATGTACGTGCTAACGCAAGCGCTCGGACACCCGGAAAAACTGCTCCTCGAAGGGCAGGCTCTTCCGGCCGGGCTCACTGCCACGATGGCGGAGTATTGTGAGACCCTGCGCCCGGACATCGCACTTGTCGGCCCCGCCGGCAGTGACCTGGCGGGAAAACCGCAGTTATTGTTCAGCATCTATCCCGCGGAACAATCGTTAGAGAAGCCCGTAACCGACAAACATTGGAAGGCTACGCCGGGCACGCGGATGATGGAGTTGCTCCACGCCAGCGACGTTCCTTTGGGATTGGTGACCAACGGCGAGCAATGGAGCTTGGTATTTGCACCCCGCGGGGATACGACTGGGTTTGCCTCCTGGTATGCGTCGCTTTGGATAGACGAACCCGTTACCCTGCGTGCCTTCTTGTCACTTCTGTGCGTCCGTCGCTTCTTCGGCGTCGCAACCCCAGACACGCTTCTGGCACTGCTCAAAGAGAGCGCTCAGGACCAGCAGGAGGTCACTAATCAGCTCGGCGATCAAGTCCGTGATGCAGTTGAAGTATTGATCCAGGCGTTCGACCGCCTCGACCAGGATAGTGGGCGTCTATTGCTCAGGGGCGTAGGTGAGAAGAACCTTTACGACGCTGCCCTGACCGTCATGATGCGGTTGGTCTTCCTGTTCTCCGCGGAGGAGCGTGGTTTGCTTCATCTGGGCACGCCGATGTACGACGACAACTACGCCGTATCGACATTGCGGGAGCAGTTGCAGGAAGTAGCCGATCGCTACGGCGAAGAAGTTCTAGAGCGCCGGCATGACGCCTGGGCACGGCTCCTCGCGACCTTCCGCGCTGTCCATGCGGGAGTAAGTCACCAGGATTTCATGCTGCCGGCCTATGGCGGCTCGCTTTTCGATCCGGACCGGTACCCATTCCTGGAAGGCCGTGCGCAAGGCACCGGATGGCGCACCAAACCCGCGGAACCGCTTGAGATCAACAACCGCGTGGTGCTGCACCTGCTCAAGTCGTTGCAGATGTTGCAGGTCAAAGTTCCCGGTGGCGGGCCGGCGGAGGCGCTGCGTGTCAGTTTTGAGAGCCTAAACATTGAACAGATCGGCCACGTTTATGAAGGCCTGCTGGACCATACCGCCGTACGGGCGAAGGAGGTTGTACTCGGGCTGACAGCTTCCCGGGGAAAGCCGGTCGCCTCCATGACCTTGTCGGAACTCGAAGCACTGCGGCAGCAGGATGAGGCAAAACTGATTGAGGCGCTGGAAGAAGCAACCGACCGTTCGACAAAAGCCTTGGAAAAGGCGCTCAAGAATGGCGATGCGCCGGAGGATTTTCACAAAATCCTGATAGCGTGCGCTCAGGACCAGAAGCTGGCGGAACGGGTTGGCACATTCCACAGGCTTCTACGCCAGGACTCTTTTGAACGACCGGTTGTTGTGCTGCCCGGCGGGATTTACGTAGGCCAAGGCAGCGCCCGGCGCAGCACCGGCACCCACTACACGCCCCGCAGCCTGACTGAGCCGATCGTTCAGCACACTCTGGAGCCGCTGGTCTACGAAGGCCCCTCCGAAGGACTGCCCAAGGAGCAGTGGCGGTTGCGAACTCCGAAGGAGATTCTCAATCTTAGGGTCTGTGACATGGCCATGGGTTCGGGCGCCTTTCTCGTTCAGGTCTGCCGTTTTTTGTCCGAGCGTCTCGTGGAAGCTTGGGAAAACCTGGAAAAAGAACATCCGGCCGAAGTGCTGATCACTCCAGACGGGAAATTTTCCCGCGGCGAGCGATTAGCCATCGCGCGCCGCTTGGTAGCAGACCGCTGCATCTTTGGCGTCGACATCAACCCTATGGCTGTGGAGATGGCCAAGCTTTCCATCTGGCTCATCACGGTGGATAAGAGCCGGCCCTTTACATTCTTGGATCACGCATTTAAATGCGGCGATTCGCTGCTCGGTATCTGCCGCTTCAAGCAGCTTGAGACGTTCAGTTTGGACAATGAGCGAGCTGGGCAGGTCATCATCCTTTCGAATTATGACGAGCTCATTCGTACTGCCATCACCAAACGGCGGGAACTAGAAATGATGCCTAGCAATGACACCGCGCAGATTGTCGCGAAAGAAACTCTGCTGCGGGAGGCTGACGATCGCATGGAGCAGCTCAACCTTGCAGCTGATCTTCTAATTTCCGCCGAACTAGCTGAAGGCAAAGAGCAGAAGAGAGAGAGAGCTCGTGCAGCGGCGCATATAAAGGTTACCGAGTACATTAAGAAGTCTTTTGCAGAATTTCGTCGTTTTGTGAACGAGGAACTTGAAGCGCGACAAACCTTCCACTGGCCGCTGGAATTTCCGGAAATCTTCCAGCGCGGAGGGTTCGATGCCATCGTGGGAAATCCGCCGTTTGTTGGGGGCAAGCGGATCAAGGGTGCAGTGGGAAGTATCTACCGTGAATACCTCGTTCTGAGGATCGGCAACGGTAGACGCGGAAATGCTGACCTCTGCGCATATTTTTTCCTGCGCGCCTATTCACTGTTGGGCAGCGCCGGCCAAATGGGCTTGCTGGCGACCAATACTCTCGCACAGGGAGAAACTCGCGAGATCGGATTAGAACAGCTTGTCGGCGAAGGTGCCACGATTCGCCGAGCAGTGCCGAGCTGCCCTTGGCCCGGGGAGGCTGCCCTGGAAATCGCCGAAGTCTGGATTTGTCACGGGCCTTGGCGCGGCACTTGCGTGCTCGGTGGTAAGAACGTAGGCCAAATCTCGCCTTTCCTTACGGAGTCCGCTTCGGTGGCAGGCAACCCTCGAACCCTCGAGGCCAATGCAGACAAGTCCTTTATTGGTTCATATGTTCTCGGGCTGGGATTCGTACTTACATGTGAGCAAGCACAGGAGCTAATCGCCAAGAATCCACAAAACCGCGACGTGGTTTTTCCGTACCTTAACGGAGACGACATAAATTCTCGTCCTGACCAGTCACCAAGTCGTTGGGTTATAAACTTTTTCGATTGGCCCCTTGATCGGTCGGCTGAAGGTAGCTGGCTTCGGGCGAGCGAAGATGAAAAACACGCGATGTTGCGTAAGGGAAGAGTGTCATCCGATTTTCCCGAGAAAGTGGCGGCCGATTATCCTGATTGCCTGTCAATCATTGATGAGAAGGTGAGACCCGAAAGAACACGTCGAAAGCCCACGGGCGAGTTTGCCTTGCGGTATCCCTTGTACGAGCGGTGGTGGCAGTATGCGGACAAGCGTCCGGCTCTTTATCGGGCTCTATCACGTCTGGAGAGGACGCTTATCAAGACACAGGTCAGTCCGACATGGGCATTCGCCATCACAGACGCTAGAGGCGTGTTTGATCAAAAGGTCGTCGTGCTCTGCAATAACCCGTTCGGCTTGATGCAAAGTTCGATACATTGGGTCTGGGCATTGGAATATGGCTCTACCCTCGGTGCAACAACTTACAACTACAATCCAACCGATTGCTTTGAAACGTTCCCATTTCCTTCCTCGTTAACCGCCTTCTGCAGTGTAGGAGATCGATATCATGAGGTCCGACGGCAGCATATGCTGGTGCGACAGGAAGGGCTAACAAGAATCCATAATCGAATCAACAACTCGGAGGAGCAAGCTGAAGACATCCAGCAGCTAAGAAGATTGCAGGTTGAACTGGATCAGGCGGTGGTCACGGCCTATGGTTGGACGGATTTGGATTTGGGCCACGGGTTTCATGAGACGAAACAAGGCTCACGATTCACCATAAGCGAATCTGCCCGTCGCGTCGTCCTCGATCGATTGCTGGCGTTGAATCACCAGCGATATGAAGAAGAGGTCCGGGCAGGCCTCCATGACAAAAAGGCCAAAGCCGGATCAGGCAAGCGCGGGTCCCGAAAGAACAAAATGAAAGACAGCACCGCCCAGGGTGGGCTGTATTTGAAGACTGAGCCCTTGGTGTAGCCTGTAGCAACTCCGTATCGACATGACTTTAACTGTTCCCACGCCGCACACGATTCGTGACGAACTGACAAGGGTGGTCGTCCGCGACCTCCTTGGTCCCGCCGGTGGCGAGGACGAAGAGCTGGACCAGCGCGAAGACCACGTCTATCAGCGCTATCTGATCGGCATGCTGGCGCCCAAGGCTTCTGAAGTGCTCGGACAGCAAATGGACGAGCTGGCCACGGAAGAAGATGAAGAAACCGAAGACGGTACTGCGGAAAGCGGTGTGCCCGCGGGAAGTACATACTTTCCATCCTCCATGGGAATCAGCTTTGTCGTCGATTCGCATGCCGCGCAGATTGTGATCGAGTGCAAATGGGGCCGATATCTCCGCATCAAGAGCGAAACGCAGGTGAACAAAACCGGCAATCCTGCCAGCGTCTGGAAACGCGAGCCGGTAAAGCCGGAGCCGATCACTCTCCCTCTTGCTGAAGGACCGGTCGGAACTATCATTCCGCACCAAGCTCATCCTCTCGTAGTTCTTCAGGGCCGCATACGCCGCACGAACCACGGCTGGGTCGTAACGATCTTCCTCGTGAACCAACACAAAGAGCGCAAGCGCCCACACGAGCCCAAAGATGAAGTCTGGGTATTCCAGCCGAAGCTGCGCATCCGCGGCGTGGACAACGAACCCATCTTTGTTCAGCGCAAGGAAGCAAAAGCGGATCTCTCGAAGATGGACCCAGTGACTCGGGACGAAATGGAGACCATGGCAATGCTGTATCGCCACCACCGGGAGTTCGCAGTGGGTCACGGCGTTTCCATCCACGCCACCCTGCCCGAGCCGCTTGCAGAGCGCGCAACCGCGGTTGAGACGGAATGGGCGCCGATCTCCGAGGTCGCGCAACAGACGCCCCGATCTGAAGCCGATGACACGAACTTGCAGGGTCTGGAGCTGGACATGAAGGCCCTGGCGGAAATGCCCAAACCAGACCTGGTCGCCAGCTTGCGACGGATTGAGCTTGCCTACCGTATTTGGATCCAGGCGGAGAAAGCAAAGATTGCGATTCCCCGCGAGAAGCTTGCCGGGCATGAAGCAGCCGCCGGGCGCGCGGTTGATGCTTGCGATCGCGCGCAGCAGCGCATTAAGGCTGGGATCGATCTGCTCGATCAAGACCCAATGGCGGAAGAAGCCTTTCGCTTCGCCAATCGCGCCATGTGGCAGCAGCGCATTCACACTGTCTTCTCCCGCAAAGTCCGGAAGAAAGAGCTGAAGCCGGAGGATGGGACCGCCACCGTCGATCTGCCGGAGAATCGCAGTTGGCGCTTGTTTCAGCTTGCTTTTATTTTGCTGAACCTGCCCAGCTTGACTGACCTGCACCACCCAGAACGCATTCACGAGACCGATGCGATTGCCGATCTGCTGTGGTTTGCCACCGGCGGTGGCAAGACGGAAGCCTACTTGGGTCTGACGGCATATACCCTGGCTCTGCGGCGCTTGCAGGGAAAGATCAATGGCCGGCAAGGCGATCAGGGTGTGGCCGTGCTGATGCGCTACACGTTGCGCCTGCTCACCCTCCAGCAGTTCCAACGCGCTGCCGCCCTGCTCTGTGCCTGCGAGTTGATCCGACGAGATAATGAACCCAAATGGGGCGCCTCGCCATTTCGCTTGGGCCTTTGGGTCGGCCGTAACGCAACGCCCAACACTCTGAACGCTGCTGCTGAGGCCTTGCGGCAAGGCCGTGTGGGGGGCCGGCCACATATGGGGGGAACGCCGCACCAGATAACCTCGTGCCCTTGGTGCGGAACGGAGATCCGGGAAATCCATCTGAAGGTTTACGAAGCGCCGGGTGATGTGGGCCGTTGCGTTACGTATTGCGGCGACAACCTGGGCTGTTGTGAATTTTCCGAAGCCAAAGCTCCCAAGGAGGGCCTGCCGGTGATGGTGGTGGACGAGGACATCTACCGCCGCCCGCCCGCTCTGTTGATCGCCACGGTCGATAAATTCGCTCAGATGCCGTGGAAAGGCGAGACGCAAATGTTGTTTGGGCAGGTCAGTGGCATTTGTACGCGCCACGGCTTCCGCTCGCCGGAGATTGATGATGCGAAATCCCACCCGGCGAAAAGCGGCTTACCCAAAGCCCAGAGCTTGCCGCACGGTCCGCTCCGTCCGCCTGACCTGATCATCCAGGACGAGTTGCACCTCATCTCCGGACCACTAGGTTCGATGGTGGCGCTGTACGAGGCAGCCATCGATGAGCTGTGCTCTTGGGAAGTGAACGGCCAACGTGTACGCCCGAAAGTGATTGCCTCTACAGCGACGATCTCCCGGGCGCCGGACCAGGTGCGGAAGCTATTCGTCCGCAGGCTGGAGGTCTTCCCTCCACAAGGGACGAATATTCAGGACAGCTTCTTTGCGGTTCAACGCGAGATTGGGGAGCAGTACCCGGGCCGGCGGTATCTGGGGATTTGCGCGTTCGGCAGACGCTACCCAGTCGCAATCATCCGCACGTATGTGGCACACATGGCCGCGGCCCAGGTGCTCTATGAAAAATACGACAGCCCAGCCGATCCTTGGATGACACTCGCGGGCTATTTCAATTCGATACGCGAACTCGCCGGTACGCGCCGTTTGGTGGAAGACGACATCAGGGCACGCCTTCGCGATGCTGATCAGCGCGGTCTGGCGAAACGCCGTGTGAGGGCGGTCGAGGAGCTTACGTCCCGAAAGTCTGGTACCGACATCCCCAAAATACTGGAGCGCCTCGAAGCAAAGTTTGATCAGGCACTCGAGGCGCAACGCACGCAGGAGCGCAAAGACGGCAAGCCACCGAGTTCGACCACTCCTTACGATGTAGTGCTGGCGACCAACATGATTTCCGTTGGCGTGGACGTGGATCGCCTTGGAATGATGGTCGTTGCCGGCCAACCAAAGAACACCTCGGAGTACATTCAGGCGACTAGCCGTGTTGGCCGCACATCTTCTGGACCCGGGCTGGTCTGCACGGTTTACAACTGGGCACGGCCCCGAGACCTTTCCCATTACGAGCGATTCGAGCATTACCACGAGACGTTCTACAAGCACGTTGAGGCGCTGTCAGTGACTCCCTTTTCAGCACGTGCGCTTGACCGCGGATTGTCCGGTGTACTGGTGGCGCTGATGCGTCTGTGGGACGAGCGGCTCAACGCCAACGACCGGGCTGGAGTGCTCCAGGATGGTGACCCGCTAATGCCCACGGTTTTCGATAAGCTGGCGTTACGCGCCGAGAACGCCACGCAAGACAAATTGGCCGGGGAGAGGGTGCTGAGCATGCTGAAGTCGCGCCGAGATGAATGGCTCAAGAGGGTTCATAACCAGATAGAGCACAAGCTCACATACCGATTTGAAGGTGGAGCTACTGTGGGATTGCTAGACCACCCAGCAACTGGGCAATGGGAGATGTTCACCTGTCTCGACTCCTTGCGTGACGTTGAGGGCACGGTAGATTTGGTGCTGGATTCGCGGCCAAGTGGGTTGAAGGTCGATTAGCATGAATGAAATCGGTCAAATTCGTCCCAGCCAATTGGTTTTCACCTTCGGCGTCGCATCGCTAATTGACCTGCCAAACATGTCAGGCCTGGTGATGGGCCTGGACGATTGGAATACGCAGTATTGTCGCGAGATTGAAGAAGATCGTCTTCTCGCCGCCATCCAAAGGCGATTGGGGTCACAGGTTAAACAACTGCTCATCCCGCCCATCAAACTGGACGAGAGCAAGAGCGATCCTGGGGCGCCAGCCATTGGCGTACCGGTGGCTCCTTTTCCGCGGTGGATGCGGTGCTCGCTCTGCGATACGCTCGCGACCATTGATTCCGGCGTATTCCGGTTGAAGCAAGATCAGTGGCGCCCAGACAGGACGGAATACCGCCATGAGGGCTGCACACGAGCCAAGGGAAATGTCAGCCCATCAGCGCTGTCCGTGCGGTTTCTGCTCGCTTGTCGGGATGGACATCTAACCGACTTCCCGTGGCTCGATTTCGTGCACAAGGGCAACATGCCATGCAGGCCAGCACAGCTCACCCTGCGCGAATTTGGGATTTCCGGCGACGCCTCTGACATCATCGTCCAGTGTCTAGTTTGCAACAGTAATCGGAGAATGTCTGATGCCTTCGACCACGAAGCACAGTTCAAGTGCCCTGGCCATCACCCCCATTTGAGGCGAATCGACAACAAGGCATGTGAGGAGCAGGCCAAAGCGATTCTGTTGGGTGCGTCGAATAGCTGGTTTTCTGTTTCGTTGTCTGCTCTCTCCATCCCACTGGCAACCGATCGGCTGGCCAAACTTGTAGAAGAACACTGGGGCGAGCTGAAAGGCGTGGAGTCTCAAGAGGAGCTCCAGTTCTTTCGCAAGATGCTGCAGAAGTTTCCTTCGTTGATTCCGCTCTTTTCGGATTTCAAAGATTCGGGGATCTGGGAGGCGATTGAAGCCAAGCGATCCGGTCCCGGAGGAGACGACGGTTCCGCTCCAGACATCAAATTGCCAGAGTGGCGGGTGCTCTCGAACCCGGACTCTGCCGTGGAGAACCGTGACTTTAAGCTGCGGAAGGTCCCTCCGCCGAAGGGATTCGAGAAAAGCTTCGAAGACACGGTTCTCGTGGAGCGCATCCGTGAGGTCCGTGCGCTCCTCGGCTACACTCGGCTTGAATCGAATGCGGATTTCGCCGAGATCACCGCGCTGGAGGACGTGAGGATCAGTCCTATCTCTCGCACACCTCCTTCGTGGCTCCCAGCCTCTGAAGTCCGCGGTGAGGGTATTTTCCTCCGGCTGAAGGAAGAGGCTCTCGAAGCCTGGGAATTGAGGAAGGAAGTACAGCAGTTACGGCTGGACTTCCTGGAGTCGCACAAGCATTGGAGAAAGCTAAGGAAGCTGATGCCGGCGCATGAGGGGTTTCCCGGGATACGACTTGTGCTGTTGCATTCGCTTGCGCACGCGCTGATTCGCCAAATTGTTCTCGATTGCGGTTACAACTCAGCCAGCCTGCGTGAACGCATCTACTGCCGGTGGGGCAGTGAGCACGGTGGGCCCATGGCCGGGATTCTGATCTATACCGCTGCGCCGGACAGTGAGGGCACGCTCGGCGGTCTGGTCGAGTTGGGTAATCCTGCATCTTTGGGCCGGCATCTTCAGCAAGCCCTGGAAAGCATGCGGGTGTGCGCCTCAGATCCGCTGTGTTCTGAGCACGCTCCATCGACTGACGGCCGCGGGATCCATGGCGCATGCTGTCACGCCTGCTTGTTTGCACCGGAGACCTCCTGCGAGCGGGGCAATCGCTACCTGGATCGCTCGGTGCTGGTGGATACATTCGCGAGCCGCGGTACCGCATTCTTCGAATGACGCACAGATGAAAGCAGCCCTAACTAATGCAATCGAGCAGTTGGTTCGAAACGCCCCCAGCCCTTGGTTAGAGGCAGTGTGTGCAGAACTGCAGTCCTGGCCGGCAGGGGCCCGCGCCGAGAGCATGTTGCACAAACTGCCACCGACTTATAACGGCGATCTCGCGTACCGACTGACGGAGGTTGTACGACTATGCGACGGAGCCATGTCTTGGGAGGCGCTGGGGTGTGCTGTCTCGTTATGCGCCTCGCTCTATGCAAGTTGGCAAGGTGAACATCAGGTCGAGCTGTTGTGGACCGGTCCTTCCCCGGCAAGCGGAATACAGGCACGGCGTATCGACCAGGTGCTGTACGATCTCATAGCAGCCGCTCAGCGGGACATTCTGCTTGTCACCTTCGCCGCTCATAAGATCCCGCGGTTGGCAGAATCATTGACAGCAGCATCAGATCGTGGGGTCCGTGTTCAGCTGATTCTCGAGTTCGGCGCATATTCCGAATATCAATTGTCTCACGACGCCCTCAAGGCGTTCCCCACGGACCTGCAAGCCAAGGCAGAGGTATTTTATTGGCCACGTGAAAAGCGAGAACTGAATTTGTTTGGGAAACCGGGGAAGCTCCACGCAAAGGCGGCTGTCGTTGATGATCAGGCATTGCTCTCGAGCGCCAATCTCACGGATGACGCTTTTCTCCGCAACCTTGAGCTGGGAGCTCTGTTTACAGGCGGCGGAATGCCTACTCGGCTGCGGGACCATTTCGAACATCTGATCGCCAACGGTACGCTTGTGCGTTGGAATCTCTGAGCCGGGGCAGGGATGCACACCGTTCAAGCCGCTGTTGAATCGGACGAAGTGGCCGAATTCGCACCGCACCGAAATAAGGCGCCTTCGCAAGGTGTGCGCCGCTGAAGCACGACAGTCGCGGCGCACCGGCGAGGAATAACCACCCGCTGCAGTGGACCGGCGGGGCGGAACGGTCCTTGGTAATCCAGAAGTGGCTGAACGCCGATGAATCTCACGGTACGTGCCGAAGACATCATGACGCCTCGACGCCTGCTAAAGCATGCGGCAAATGACGCCGACGCCCAGGCGGCGGACCGCGGAGGCTTTGACGCCGTTCCCCTTCTCCGTCCAGACGGGCTCGTCCGCGAGTTTTGGAGCCGTGCTGACCGCAAGCCGAGACCTAGACAGGTCGGAGCCAGTTCCATGATCTGGACCCGGAACATCTGTCGGTGGCGGCCGGAGAACCGCACACCGCTAAGTTAAGCCTCGGGCGTCTTGGTGCGAAGTTGCTGGCGGTGAGGTGCTAGTGACGCCGCTACGGCTCCAACCTAAGTAGCCCGCATGCTACCTCGGCGGAGCGTTTGCGTCCGCCACACACACGAACATCGCTGTCCCGGAGGACTCACTCAGTCCGATGATGTGATAGGGCGCCGCAGGCGGGACGGTTTCGCACAACCACCGTTTAGCGGCATCACGCAACAGTTTGCGATCTTTTGGTTTAAGGCAAGGGCTCGCAAAGGCCCGACCACGATCAAGCTCCCACCGCCCGTTGATTCGACACCACCTGCCAGCTACGCCGACAGCCAATTCGTAGTCTTCCAGCATCACTCGAGCAGCAGTCGACTTGCTAAGCTTAAACGTCTTCGTCAAACAATCAAACAGATCCTTCGGCTCGGCAAAATGGAATCGTCGGACGTCCGCAATTAGCCAATCTGGTGCAAGTATGCGGCGTGCGACGTCAAAGCAGAAGTGCTCTTCCTTGCGTGAGGGCTCGAGCACTCGCGTCGGAAGGTCATGCTCAACGGAGTAGAACAGTGTATGCGCCAGCTCGTGCGCAATTGCCATCCGATATTTTGCTACTGGTAGCTCAGCGGACACCAGCACTTCGAAGCCGCCGGCAATGGGCAGCAATCGTGCCCCACCTTCAACTTCCTGCACTGTAGATACTGTGCAGTTGAGAGAAGCTGCGAGTCGATGCAGTTCAATGGGGACAATGCTTTCCCACCGCTGTCGATACTTGGAAAGGAGTACGTTGGCGGCTTGGTCTGCCGCGAGGCGCCGCTCGACGCCGCCAGTCGACAGCCACTCTACGGCATTGCTCACTTCTTTTCCCCGGAACTGTTGTCGCTGGGCTCGGATTTTGGTTTTTCTTCCGAAGCGAACATTTTTACCTGGTCGTCCGACTTCTTCGGCCGGGTGGGACTAGCCTGCGTCGCCGCCGCTGCTATTGCCTTGCGGATAACGGCATCGTCCGTGTGTTGCTGGCCGTCGTAAGCGGATTGTTGGACCAGCATCTCTTCTACTTTCGGTTCCATGGCGTGCCACACTTCACTCACACGGCGGCCCCGGTTAACGTTCTCCCGGTACCCGGGAATTCCATAAAGATATGTTTCCTCGAACACCTCATCACAGCGAATCCCGACCTGATCCTCGAGGCTTCGGACGACCGCGGCTGCACGATGGGCGAATCGGCGGTCCAGTCCGATCCAAAACGTCCATAGGTCCCGATACTGATCTTCTATAGTTTCGACGCGCTTCCAAACGCCGGGAAACTGCTGCTTGACGCGATCAGCCCTCAGTTCGATGGGACCTTGGAGTCCATCGGCGGAATCCCACACTACCTTCGCGCGGGCGAGCTTCATTCCTGCTTTCGCTTGTGGGCACCACATCACCAAGCTGCCTCGCGGTAGATCGAGCGTGTCCTCCGTCTGCTCCAGCAGCGCGGCGACCTCAGCGGGATCACGCCATTTCGAGCAAAAAGCGTCTTGTCTTCTGCTGTGATCCCACGACTCACGAGCCTCTCGACCAACCTTGAAGATGCGCTGGTAGAGGCGACGGCACAGGAGCCCGTTAACGAGATTGAGTGCTCCTCGACCTTCAGGTGACTGGAGGGATCTCGCAAGGTCTTCCAGGTGGGTCAAAAATCCCTCATCCCCCATTCGGAGCAGACTCGAATCTTCGACCACACCGCAGAGCTGGACCGCTCGGGCCAGCATTGCACTCGCAGTGCACTTCGCGTGGTGGAAGATGACCCGTTCTGTGAGCGCATATCGCATATCGAGGAGGTCCATGATGGCGGACACGATATCGTTCCGCAGACCGCCCTTAGTGAGCCTGATACAAAGACGGTCACTTTCCCGCGTGAAGTACTCATAGATGCGGTAATACCCTGGTCGCTTCTCAATGCCCGTACAGGCCGCATCAGCCGCGATGTACGCGAGCAAGTCCGCACATACCGTGTTTCCGACCACGTCGCTCTTCCAATTCTGGGTAGATTCATCGTCCGACGAGAGGGCATGGAGGATCGGAACTGCAACTTCGACGCGCGCGTGGTGCTCGGAAGGCAGATCAGCCAGCAACAGATCAATAGACGACTTCAATCGTTCGGGGCGGTCGTGCTTGGGAAAAACCGAGTGCTCGTCTTCGAGAGTGTGGCTGAATGGGATGTGGCCGATGTCATGCAGCAGTGCAGCCATTCGTACATCTTCAGCATCAGCCTCAGCGATGCCGAGAGCAGCCAAGATCCTTGACGCCTCAAGCAGGCACTGGATGCTATGTGCACCGCGTGTATGGGTAGCCGCAGGATAAACCAGATAGGCAAGGCCTAGCTGCTTGAGGTGGAACAACCGCTGGAACTGACGTGTTTGGGTGACGGCGACCTCTGCATCGGAGAGGGAGACGTCGACCTTTGGGACGCGAAACCGCTTACCACTCATCTTGCACCGCCAGTTAATCGTAGCATGATAATTGGAGTGGCAGACCCGCATTGGACCAACTTGGTGTGCGACGGTGCAGACGAACGGTTTTCGGGGTCAAGGCTGCCAGCGCCCGCGGAAGCCATTTTGCTACTCACCTCGGACCGTGGTCCGACACACACCAACCGGGATGCCGGAAAGCCTGTCGACGCCCCGCTGCGGCTACCACCCTCGGTGACCAAATGTGCGTTGAGGGGGGGGACGGGCCTGCCATCTCCCCTCGTCTGGGATTTTGGCTTCCCGGCTGCTGGGGAATGACACGCCAAACGGTACCATCTCCCGGCGCCCGAAACCCACCTACTGCGAAGACCGATTGTCCGTGCGAGAATGAACCCCCAACCAGATGAGCGCTGCAACACCTGAGCGCAAGCCCCTCGCCGAGGAAATCTCCGGCCTGATCGAGCGGGTCACTTTCCACAACGCCGAGAGCGGCTTCTGCGTCCTCCGCGTCAAGGCAAGGGGTCAGCGGGAGGAGACGACGGTCGTCGGATCATTGCCTTCGGTGACCGCCGGGGAATGGCTGGTCGCGGAGGGATGGTGGGTCAGGGACAAAGAGCACGGGCTCCAATTCAAGGCGACGGCCATGAAGACCGTGCCGCCGACCACGTCCGAAGGGATCGAGCGGTACCTCGGCAGCGGCTTGGTCAAGGGCATCGGGCCGGTTCTCGCGAAGAGGCTGGTCGGGCGGTTCGGGGCCGAAGTCTGCGTGGCGCTGACCTCAACAGGGCCCTGGGAATAACGTGGGGTGGAAATTTTCTCGCTAAACACTCCCTTTGGCACGGGCAGTTCCACTGCCCGCTTTGTGCGCATTTCCCGCGGCCTTTACCGTCTGAAAGATTAAATCGACCCTTTTCTCTGATTGTTAGACCCCTACGGAGCTTGCCACCGAGCGCTAAGGCTCATCAGGACCGCAGCGCGACATCATCCTCGGTTGGCTCGATCAGATGCTCCAAGACAGCTTACTTTCTCTCGGGGAAGAAGCCGTACCTGCCTTGATGGGGGTTCTTTGTAAAGACAGTGACATTCGCCTCCTCGAAGACGAAATCCGGCGGATGTTCATTTTCGACGATGATCACCTG